>ENA-OWND01000312-OWND01000312.1-metagenome-genome-assembly--contig:-NODE-312-length-34685-cov-9.058764_pt1 | contig 34685 bp, 28 predicted proteins | sample MGYA00245342_ERZ651119 | MGnify/ENA primary metagenome ERZ651119 (study PRJEB26857, sample SAMEA4031756) | metagenome | biome: human; feature: oral; material: saliva | place: Philippines | collected 2014... | reverse complement strand
TATTCATTGACACCTGTGCAATGCCGTATTCGTCGATATACCAGCCTATGGCTTTGGTGGCTTTCAGCGTTCCGGGCTGCATGATGGTGTTGCCGTTTGCGTCCTTAAGTGGTTTGCCGTCGACGGAGTTGCCCTCACGCATGGGGCGTCCCTTCTCTCTTACGTCGAAGGCGATAGCGTTGGCACGGCGTGTAGACGTTGTGTTTAGATTGTAGTTGACGGCAATGAGGAAGTCGCGAGCGCCAACGACGGTGCATCCGGTGCGTGCCACTTGTTCGTCGTAGGGTCGTGCGCCGAAGTCTGGCGCAGTTTCTTCCTTGGCGAGTTTCTCGGGCAGTGCCTCGTATTCTCCGGCACGGCATACGGCGAGGTTCTTCCTCTCTGGCTTGAGTGCCGCCGCTTCATAGCAATAGCAAGGGATGTTCAGCTCCTGTGCGATGCGTCTTGCCAGTTGTCGTGACAGTTCGGCACACTCCTCGAGAGTGATTCCGCTGACCGGCACGATAGGCAGTACATCGGTTGCTCCCATGCGAGGATGTGCTCCGTGATGCTGGCGCATGTCGATGAGCATGCCCGCCTTCTTCACTGCCTGGAATGCTGCCTCCACTACAGGCTGAGGCTCGCCGACGAATGTGACGACGGTTCGGTTGGTAGCTTCGCCGGGGTCGACATCAAGGAGCTTCACGCCCTTGACATTTGTGATGACATTCGTGATAGCGTCAATAATAGCTTTGTTGCGTCCCTCACTGAAGTTAGGGACACATTCCACAATTTGTTGCTCTTGTTTCATAGTAGGTTAATAGATAAATTATGTTTGACTGCGAAGTTAATCTTTTTCTTTGAAAGGACCAAGGGAAAATCGTTTTTTTACCCAAAAACGCCGTCCGGCAAATATCGGATGCCTTGCCCGGCAGAAAAAACAGACGCGGCAACCGTCGGGCCGTGCTTTATCACGTTCCGCCATTCGCGCACTGCGCTATATTGACCGATTTCGTATAATAAAAACGCACCGCGGTCCATTGGCTGATTTGTAATATCGTAAAGAAAAATCATTATCACGATTTTTCACGAAACAGAAAATCAAAAGCTATGATTTGCCAAGTCTGCATGGCATAAAACTGCGTCTTCGAGAAGCGACAATAGCTAAAAAGAGCTTTATTCCATGCTTTTTCCCGAAAAAAAACGATGGTTCTTGATGCAAAAAACGACGGTTTCATCGGTAAGAAACGTAGGTTTTAGCGTCAAGAAACGACAGTTCTTGAAATCGATTCGTGTTTTTGTATGTATTAAATTCGTTTATTACGCTGATTGTCAGTCTCTTTTGCGTAATGACAAAAATAAGCGTTTTTTGTCACCAACGGGCGACGCGTCGGCAAATATCGGCTGTATGTCTGGTTAGAACAGCCCTTTTGTTGAATTTATTCATATATATCGTAGGGGCATGATTTATCATGTTCCGCCTATTGCGCTGGGTACATTTCGTGTCGTGTGAGCGATTATGTGTTTTAACGGAGGGAGGCGGAACGTGATGAATCACGTTCTTACGGCTGACGCGCTTGTTTTCCGTGCGAGGCGTAACGTGGTAAATTATGCCTCTGCGACTGGCATGTGCCGGTTGTTTTATGCAATTCTTATCCCGAACTAAGATAAAATCTGTTCGGAAGATATTGACCTGTTTAGGATTATTCACATCAATTCCTCTTGGGCGAAATACTGCATGAGGACGCGACACACTAAAGAAAGTCCCTGCTCCGAAGACATCGGGCAGGGACTTTCCTGAAATTTCAATACCGAAGAGCCTACTCGGGCAACATCGTTACCTGTATGCAGTTATTGCTTTCCAGCAATTCGCGACAAAGCATACGAATATCTTCGGTGGTAAGAGCCTTGACGCGATTGCAATAATCGCTGTCGAAGTTGATTCCGTAACGCAATTCCTTGTACTTCACCTGTTCCCAATAATTGTTCATCATGGTTACCTGTCCATAGGTCTTCAACTCATACTCTTTCACCTTCTGAAGGTCTTTCTCCTCGGGACCATGTGCAGCCATGGCATAGAGCTGCTCGTAGATGATAGGCAAAAGGTCGTCGTACTTGTTGGGGTCGGTACGGAAATTGATGTGTACCAAAGCCTCATCAGCCGGGAACTGGCTCATCGTTCCGTTGATGCTGACACCGTAGGTTCCTCCCTTCTCCTCGCGCACTTTCTCGGTGTAAACCATGCGCATGAGCTGGCAAAGGACATCAAGGCGTAGGTCATTGTCTGCTGTGTAGGCGATTGGCGCGGTGAAATAAATATTGGTTAGCGCCGACGGCGTGGCTTGTTTTTTGGCAAACACATGTCTTTCATTTGCTTTGCGAACATTAACCCCTCTGTCTTTCACTTGCTCCCGACCACTGTCGGCAGGGAGAGAAGCCAGATACTGACAGAGTAGCGGACGAAGTTTTTTTATATCCATGCTGCCCGTCAGGATTACGCTGAAGTCGCCTGCATTGGCAAAGCGCTCGGCATAGATTTGCATGATGCGGTCAAGGCTCACCTTGCTGAGGTCTTCCTTCTTGACTGGAGCCTGACGCGGGTGGTTGCCGTAGAGTATGCTCACGACCGAGTCGTTGTACTGCACGTTGGGGCTCATGTCGCGATTAGTGAGGAAGGAAGCCTGCCGGTTCATCATGCTCTGGAAAACCTCATCGTCTCGGCGAGGCGAGGTGAAGTAGAGGTAGGTGAGCTGCAACATCGTCTCGAAGTCCTTGACGCTGCTCGAACCACGCATGCCCTCGGTCTCATCGCTAAGGTAAGGACTGACGCTCACTTGTTTTCCGGCAAGCATCTTCTCAAGCGTGCTCTCGCTAAAGCCAGCCACACCGGAACTGTTAATTACAGAAGCGAGATATTGCATTGATGGCATGTCGCTGTCGGGATAGACATTCTTGCCGCCAGGAGAAAAGAGATACATAGAAATGTTGTCAGCCTTGAAGTCGGTTTGGCGTGCGTAGACACGCATACCATTAGAGAGTGTGAACTCACGATAACCGTTGCTCACCTCCTTTTCTGATACGATCTTACCTTTCCGGGGTAAGACAGGCATCAGTTTCGCTGGCACTTTCTCCTCTTTTGGAGCTTCGTATGTCTGTGACTGCGCCGTTAAAATGGCTTGTTCTACTTCCTCATTAGAGGGGAGCTTGAAGCCGTCTTTTTCCGGACCGTAAAGGGTCACGACTTGATTTCTGTCGCTAATCATCTCGCGCACCATACGGTTCACGTCGGCAAGGGTGACGCTCTTGTCAAGTCGTTTCACAAGCTGCAACTCCTGTCCGGCTGACAGCATGGGTTCACCATCAGTGAAATTGCCGAGACATTGCCGCACATACTTGCCATTGCGCTCCTTATCACGCTCGGCATAATCATTTTCCATGCCTCGAAGCAATTCTGCCTTTGCACGGTCAATTTCGCTTTGCGTAAAGCCATGTTGACGCGCACGCTCCATCTCTGCAACCAGAGCTGTGATACTGCCCGTCACATTCTCCTGCTTACAAGCTGCAAAACCACTGGTAGCGTCCTTCGTGCTTGAAAGGAAGAACGAACCGTCGCGCAGCGAGGCTGAAATGAAAGGCGCATTGGCTTTCTCCGTCAGCTCCCGCAAGCGGTCGTTCATGACCTGCCGTACAATGTCGCCCAAATAGCCGTCGCGATAGTAACTTTCGGTGTTACGCTCCTCTCGCGCCGCAGCATCACGTTTCATGTAGAGGGTAAACAGCGTTATAGGTTGTTCGCTGTCCTGTTTTTGGAATAGGATCATTTTCTCATTGTCATGCACAGGATAGTAAATCCGTTCCGCAGGATTTTCGGGTTTCGGGATTTGAGAGAATAGATTCTTTATTTTCTGCTCTACCTGGTCGACGTCAATATCGCCTACAACGATGACAGCCTGCAGGTCGGGGCGGTACCACTTATGATAGTAATCGCGCAGATCCTGGTAAGGAAAGTTGTCTACAACGTCCATTGATCCGATGGGCAGACAGTCTTCATACTTCGTACCCTTGTAAATTACTGACTGTGCTTCTTCCATTAATCGCTGCATAGCCATGCCAGAACGTCGTGTGCGCCATTCCTCGTGAATCACGCCACGCTCTTTATCTATCTCGTCATCGCGCAGCAACAGCGAGTGACTCCAGTCGTGCAGTATCAGCAGACAGGTGTCGGTGACGCCCTCTTTGTCGACAGGAGCGGAAGAGATATTATAGACTGTTTCGTCAACGCTGGTATAAGCGTTAAGGTTCGCACCGAATTTGATACCCTTGCGCTCGCACCACTCTCGCAGTCCTCCCTTTTCAGCTCCGGGGAAGTGCTCTGTTCCATTGAAAGCCATATGCTCAAGGAAATGTGCCAATCCTCTCTGGCGTGGCTCTTCAAGTATTGAACCTACGCGTTGCGCGATGTAGAAGTCTGCCACATTCGGTGTCTGTGCGTTGTGGCGAATGTAATAGGTCATGCCGTTGGGCAGTTGACCCTTACGTATAGATGGATCATGTGGCAACTGTTGTGCCGTTGCGTTCTGTACAACCATGGCTACGGCTAAGAATAAGAGAAATTTCTTCATAAAGAATATTGTTAATAATATTATTGATTTAACTTGAATGGCTGAATGCGGCATGAGGGTATCCATTGTCTTGTTACTTAACGCCCATCGCCACACTACTCGGAGCGAGTCCTCGTATCAGAAAGTGATTCCTACCGAGGCGTACAGCGAATAACCTTTGTTGTTCGCCACATCATTCTCGCGGTAGGCGGTATGCGTCTCGGCAAACAGTCCCATGTTATCCATGAAAGAAGGACGCCACTCAGCATGCAAGCCACAGGAAAGGCTCATATAGGAAGCAAGGGTTTGCGCCACGCATTGCTCAACCATACGTTTCTTTGCTGACGCGACGTCTGGTTTTAGAGGTGATGTGTAGGAGTCATCGGGTGTTGTGGTTAAAGTTCCTGACACGTTCTTACGGTATCGACATGCCACGTCAACACTCAGTAACCAGCGTTCTCCAGTGGTCTGCCACTGTATTGTTCCTCCAACGTGGTTCTTTTGGAAATCGAGTTCGCTATGCGGATAAGCATAAGAAGAGGCGTAGCGTTGCCTGCTACCCCACAACATGAATCCGAGATTGTTCCTGCTGTTTAAGGGAAGGTTAAGCATAGTGCCGAAGTGGAGGTCTGTTGTTCGATTTTCATACATCGTCAGGTATCCGCGCACCACATATTCATTCGCCGATGCTTCTCCGCCAATAATCTCGTCGCCTATTCGCTTTTCACGACTTGCACCTAACCATACCAAGAGTTCTTTCTCTTTAGCCATCCTAACCTTCCACCCCAAACGTCCTTGCCATTGTGTGACATAAAGTTGGGTAATAGGCAAAGCGTTAAGGCTCGACAATATGCGTTTGTAGGGCGTATAGTTGTAAGAAGCAGAGAAAAGCAGTCCTCCTCTGCCTGCCGAAGGACGCCCGCCAACATCCATGCCACCACCGACAGCCTTGTAATAGGCACTATTGTTCGTGCCCGAGAAGCGTTCATACCAATTGCCCAGTCCCATCATTTGGTATTCGGGTATCTTTCCCTCCTCACGATAGAACTCGACAGAGTTGGTCTGTTTATAAAGTCTTAGCGTACCGCCAAGCGCAAAATGGTGATGCAACAACGTGCGACCGACACCTATACGTGCGTTCAGGTCCGTTACGATGGCTCTCATTCGCGGATCATGGGTTGCCCATTCGTGCTCAGCGCGGAATGTCAGTTCCTCACCTATTGTCCAGTGTCCCAAACGAGTTGCACATCCGCCTTGGAAAGTATAACGCTCTGTATTGCGGTCGCCGCCAAGTGTATCGGCAAGCACATAAGGATATATTGTCCGCCAATCAGCAGAAGCGTTCCATTTCACATTGTCGCGCTGACCATACTGGTAAGAGGCTTCTCCCCACACAACAGTTGCAGTGCGGCGTGTGGGCAGTACCGCCGTGTCTTTACCACGCAATCTTCTGTAACTGGCTGCCATTATCCCCACATTATGTAAGGTATTGCCTTCCTGCATCACAAAAGCCTCCTCTTCATGCCGTTTGTTAGCATATACGCCTAACTGCCCATAGGTGCTACCGTAAGCATCGAAGTTCAGGGCAGGATTATTAAACCAGACATTCTGCGCACCTTTATATAAATTGTGATGCTCGGCAGCAGATGTAGCCCTATAGACCACGGAGTCCGCCATGTCGTTAGGCAATGCTTCAACAGCCGCTTTGGCAGAAAGCGTAACCATAACGAGCAAGGCAAGGCTGAGATAGCGTGTTGTCATTTGAATAGCTGTATGTTTAGTTTCACTTCTGAAGGGCGGTCAAGAACTTCTACGTAGCTGTTTGCGGCACGAAAACGATAGACTTGGCGCCGCCCGCCGTTTATTTTCACTGCCACCTTTCCGTCGGCTGTTATGTTGTAGGGACCACGTAGCACTTTTGGAAATAGAACGCTGATGCTGTCCCATTGTGCTTCAGTCCAAGTGAACTTGTTAGTGAGCGACTGCATCGATACCGTTCCTATGGACTGCAACAGTTCTATGTTGTCAGGAGCTGACAACGTTACCCGTGCGGAGGTCAGCACATCATTGTCATGCTCTGGCTCACAACTCCAAAGAGGAATGGTAAGCCAGAGACATGTAATCAATTTTAGCAGGTATCTTGTCAATATCATACAGGTTTGCGGACCTTAGTCCGGTCCAAGCCTAAGTTATCACGGTTCTTCCGATAAGTTTCGGATATTGAACACGTTTACTTCACAATCACCTTGCGGCCGTTAACAATGTAGAGACCAGGAGCAGTCATCTTGTTCACACGAACACCGTCAATGCGATATATCTTCTTTTCCTTCTGATTGTCGCGTATTTGGTTTTGCTGAATTGCGGTAGTATTATTCAGCATCGATGCCATAACGTCGGAATTGAAGTCTTCTGTAGAATTATTGGTGTCAATCCATTTACCGTCTGCATTCTTCTTGCGGATAACAGCGAGGCTATAGCGCGATTTGTCATGGTCTACGCTTCCGCAATGCGCCCAACCGGCATCAAGCGTAGGAGCAAGCACGTTCCATTCCCATGCAGAAGCAACGCTGAGTCCTACAGCGTCTACTATCCAAGTATTAGGAAGTTTGTATCCATCGCCATCCATTGGGTATGAAACACCGTTAAAGGTGAAGACGTAGGTGTAAGTGTATTTAAATTTGCTCAGATAATCATCTTTGCTCATTTCAGGCTTTGCCAGTACGTAGGACTTGAAACCACGGTTGTGCATTGACCAATAACTTTTGCTATAATCGTACCAGTTAACCATGTTTTCAACATCGGGATTGTCTGAATCCTGGAAATTAGGATTGTCAGACTCATCATAAAACTCGAAGTTCGCCTTAGAGAGGTCAAATGACTTTGGGTTTATCTCCTTGTGGTTGATAGCATTTACTGCCACCAGAATCTCCTCACCCGGAGCTATTGGATAGTCTTGTCCTTTTCCTGGAAACAGATAGATAGCACCAATAGTGGTCGTGTCTGCCATAATGTCAGGAGTATACTCATGTTTGTCCACAGACATAAACTCTGTTTCTGCGAAAGCATAACCGTCAAGATAGATGGTCTTGTCGCTATTGTTACCAATCTTCACATATTGGTCATCACTGTATTGTTTGCCTTCGGGAGTAGTGGTACCAGTGAAGAATATCTCGCTTATGACCAAGCTTTGCGAACCTACGGGTTCGTCAAACGAACTGGTTTCAACGATTTCCTTGAAGAGATTATAGTGGCTTTCGCTCATGAATCCCTGCTTCATCAGTTCAGGCACATAAAGGGTGATATTACCAAACTCAAAGGAATTCTCCGACAGCGTAGCCGGCTCTTTCATATATACAGTGATGAGGTTTTCGCATCCCTTGAAAGCCTCCGCGCCAATGTTTTTCACAGACGAAGGTATGCGCACGTTGTTCACGCTTTTAGAACCATAAAAGGCTTTATCGCCAATGGCAACGACATCATAGGTCTTGCCACCGTTTTCAACCTTTGCAGGAATCGTGATGTTACCAGCATACGAGTTGTACTGGTCGGTAGCATAGGTGACTTCCACACTGTTTGTACCTTTCATGTTGTAGTACATATTGCCAGATTGGAAGCTGAAGGCCCATGAAGCGTTTACTGCAAGAGCCATGACAGCACTGAGTGCTAATCGAGTAAAATGTTTGTTCATAACGTTTGAATTTTAAATTATAAATTGAAGTTGAGTTCAAGTCCGAAGTATGGCGTTACATATCTTCGGGTCGTGTAGTTGTTCCGCGTATAATCGGGATGTAGATCGAAAATCTTATTTACGAAAAGCGCCGCCATCAAGCGATTGCTCAGCAGACGCTTCGTTACCTTCAGGTTGAGGTTCATATAGAACGGTACCGTCTGTCTTTTTTCAATGCTGCTATTGTATGTGCGCACAAGAAACTGGCGCTCCACGTCCTTAGCATCTGCTTCTGTGAATGGATGAAGCGTTCCGTCAGCTGTCATATAACTTATGGGCTTCACTTCTTTGTGCATATTTTGCCGTGCGGTATACCACATGCACTGTGCGGAGAGCGAGAATCCGAGGGCAAGGCGTGGGACGTCTGTGTCAAAAGTGAAGTTTGTGTTCCACATCTCGCGAATGTAGCCATCGTCGTCGTTGTATAATCCCACCAATTCCAATTCACGTCCTCCGACCCTGCGAGAGACATGCTCCTGCATAACTATTGAGTTCCGATACTGCGACTTCAGCCACGCTCCCGTAACAGTAAGCCTTGTGGCAAGCAGTTGCCAGCGTGGAGAAGAATAGGTATACTCCACTCCACGTTTCAACGTTCGGCTGCCATTACTCGTCTGTCCCGTGCTGCGCAGCACATGTCTCACCTCGTAGGGCAATGTGGCAGGGTCTGGAGCAGCGGTGAGATTGTTATGATCAATACCGGAGGTGTCATACCATTTGTAGGAATAAGGGTGGTAGTCGCTCATGTGGCGGAATCCCGATTTCATGTCTTCCTCAAAATAAGTCAAGGTAAATCGATGACCACGCCACGAAGCATCAACGCTCAACTCCCATTTCTCGTTACGGGCGGCACGCAGATGCCAGTTGGTAGGGTCTTTGATGTAAGTCTGTAGCCAGACGGAGCGCAATTCGCGTTTAGCGTGCCAGTAGTTCATCTCAACCATATCAATATACAGCAGTTCGGGGAAAAGCTGGTCGATGGTCGGCATCTTGGTATGCTTACCCCATCCTCCGCGCAACTGCAGATTCAGCGCGGAATATCCTGCGCCTATAGGCGGTAAGTTCCAACCCACATTCACTCTCGGGTCAAGATAGACCTTTCCATGTAAGTCGTAGCGGCTGCTAAGGTTCATCATCATTGAACTGCGCAACCCGGCAACAAGCTGCAACTGCTGGTTGCCAAACGGCAGAGTGATGTCAGCTTCAGCAAAATTCGACTGTTGCACTTCGGCAGGCACATCGCTGTATTTCCGCTGTCGTGTAGATATTCCTGTGTAGAGAGGAAACATCGGGTCGAAGAGTTGACCCTTGCCTAAGTTCTTGTCGAGCTGCCAGTCTGTCCCCACTTTCAACTTGTTGCTCATCCACGATGATGGTATGGAGAAGTCTGCCTGTGCCTTCATGAAAATGCCTAACGGTCTGCCATCCACCCTGTGCCTCCCCGTATACTTATAAGGATAGATGAGCACAGCTTGGCTTTCACCTTCCTTTTTCGTTACGGCAGCTGGCTGCCCATGGTCTATCTGCACTAAGCGCTGTCTGTCAAGCATATCTTTCTCGAAGTTCACCGAAGCAAGAAATTCTGCCGAGCGCCACCAGTCCGTGTTATGTTTGCTCGTTTGTCGCAGGGTGAAATTAGCTGCCCATCGGTTGCGGTCGCTCCGATAGGCGTCAACACCGCCATAATTCAGTTCGGGGTCCGTCTTGTCGTCGTCAAACGATCCGGAGTAATCCATGTTCAGGGTTGCATCCCACTGCCGACGCACAGTTTGCCATCGGTGTCCACCACGCACCGAGAAAGTCAATCGCTGGTAAGTTTCCAACACGTTGCGTGGGTCGCCCTTGGCATTAAGCCAGTCGGCACTCAGATTGAGCGTCCATCGCTGCCCGTCCCATTCAAAACCTTTCGACACATGCAGGAGCTTACTCTCCATGTCGGCTTTGAAACGAGCTCGCAGGTTGTGCCCCCCTCTGCCGCGTTGTATCTTCACTAATCCGCTCGTCAAGTCGCCATACTCTACACCGGGAATACCGCGTACCACCTCAACCTGTTCCACATCGTCCGTAGAAATGGAGCGCATGTCTACACCGGAGTTAGTAAAGTCGCGATAGGTGGTACGGCTATCCCAAGCGCCGTTCATGAACTGCATGTCGGCGTTGGTTGATATTGGTGCGCCATCAATAATGAACCGTGTACCTAAAGAGGAAGTGTTGTATTTACTTGAGGGGCGTCCCACCTCTCTCAGCGTTATGATATTCGGCGTTGTCAGACTTGGGTCTTTAGCCATTCCTCCGGGCAATAACTCCAAAAGGTCAGTGAAGCTCGACGGTTGCAAGTGCTGCATGGCGTGCTTTCCAATGACAGATGAAGAGGTAAGCCCTCGTCGTTCAGTAGCCGTAACCACGACCTCTCTCAACCTATTCGTTGCCAGGTTGAGGCGGTAGATAGCATTGTTGACTAATTTAGCTTTCATATCCTTATATCCCAAGTAGGAAATCGCGATGACCGCGGCATTGGTGTCAGCCTGCAAAGTAAAATAGCCTTCAGCATCAGTCACCGCTCCCTTTCGGAAATTATTTGCGAGTCTGACCCATGCTCCGGGCAAGGCATCACCCGTTTGCTGGTCAACCACTCTCGCTCTTGCCGTTATCTGTGCAGAAGCCGGCGTGGTCGTCAGCAGCAATATGATGTATATGAATAAGAAATAAACTGTTCTCAATATCGTCAAGTTTATTGTACCACTTTTATCGAATTGCAAAGATATAGATTTATATTAACGCCCGCAATACCCAAAAATAGGGATTTTCGCACAGCATAACATCCTTGATATTCAAGGATAGTACCAAAATAACCCCAAACACATATAAAACCACTTTTACACCAGTAGAATAAAAATTGGTGGCATATACTGTTTATAGATGAAATCGGTCAATAGATTCCGAACTGATTTCGTCTGATTGCGAAGCAGATTGACAACCTTGTGACCGTGGGTGTAGCAGGCTATGGCGAGGGAACATGAATAATAAAATACCACACAAGCAAGCGAAAACGTCAGGAAACGTTCTTGTTCGTTGATAATAAAAAGGCACTGCGGTATATTGGACGATTGTGGATTAATCAACGGGGAGTATTTTTCTTCCCATTCGGATGATAAGGCGATAAGGTGGCGAAATGCTCGCTATTTATCGCTTTTGTCGTAATAATTCATAATAACAAGCGGTTTCTGAAAATCGGAAAAGAGAAATATGTCTCTGCTTTATGCGCTCTAAAATCATAGGAAATGCTCCCATATCAGCGACTATCTGTACAGCTTTTTTCTAAAACCTATGGAATGAGATGCTAAAACCTATGGAACGAGAACCTGAAAAAGGTGGTTTTTGACGATGAAACCGTCGTTTTTTGACGACAAAACCGATGCTTTCAGTTGAAATTTGCACTGAAATATTGTCGTGAAAAGCGTAACTTATTGATATTCAAAACATTGCTTAAAGATGCATATTTCGCGTATTTTGCTCCGTGTTAAGACAGGTTTGCGAATATGCGAGTTTTGACATGCTGAATGGGAAATAATGTCCGTATTTATGATAAGATACGTTGTGTTGCTTTGCAAGTCGTGTGTTTGTGAGCGATTGTTTATTATAATGTACGCGTGCGATTTTGTTAGGAAAAAACTTGCAGGTTCGAATAATTATTTGTAACTTTGCATCGTTCAGTGGAATGAGGGGTCTCCGGTAGAGGCCTCTCATTCTTTTAATTATAAGATATGATTGATAAGAAAGCAGTAAAGGAAATCGTTGAGAAGTGGCTCGAGGACAAAGAGTACTTCCTCGTGGATGTTGAAATCAGCAGTAGCAACTGTATCGTAGTTGAGATCGACCACGCTGACGGGGTGTGGATTGAGGATTGTGCGGCTCTGAGCCGATATATCGAGGAGAATCTCAGTCGCGATGCCGAGGACTATGAGCTGGAAGTTGGTTCTGCGGGTCTCGGGCAGCCATTCAAAGTGCCACAGCAGTATCAGAACTTTGTGGGTAAGGAGGTCGAGGTTCTCGATGCCGACGGCACAAAGAAGAGCGGAGTGCTCAAGAGTGTTGAGGGCAACGATTTCGTTGTGACCGTCAACGAGAAGATGATGGTCGAAGGCAAGAAACGTCCTGTTAAGATGGATGTGGATCATACCTTCCAAATGGATAAGGTGAAATATTGCAAGTATCTTATCAGTTTCAAGTAAGTTTACTGTCAAAAGCCTGTCGCCGAGAGACATTTTTTCTTGTAGACGGGCGTTTCGTTATTGAAGAAAAGAAATAAACTAAAATATAATCATGGTAAAGAAAGTTGAAGAAACACCGAGCATGATCGATACCTTTAAGGAGTTCAATCAGGACAAGGGCATCGACCGTACTACATTGGTCAGCGTACTCGAAGAGAGCTTCCGTCGGGTATTGGCAAACATTTATGGAAGTGATGACAACATTGATGTTATCGTAAACCCTGACAAGGGCGACTTTGAAATTTATCGCAACCGTATTGTTGTGGCTGATGCCGACCTCGTGGACGATAACAAGGAGATAACACTCACGGAGGCTAAGAAGATTGAGGAAGACTATGAAGTGGGCGAGGAGGTGTCGGAGCGTATCGACTTCGCTAAGTTCGGTCGTCGTGCAATCCTTAACCTTCGTCAGACACTCGCATCGAAGATTCTCGAACTGGAGCACGACTCGCTTTACAATAAATACAAGGATCGTGTCGGCGAGATTGTCAGTGCTGAGGTGTATCAGGTGTGGAAACGTGAGGTTCTCCTCGTCGACGACGAGAACAACGAGCTCATCCTGCCTAAGTCAGAGCAGATTCCTTCTGATGTCTATCGCAAGGGCGAGAACGTGCGTGCGGTGATTCTGCGCGTTGATAATGAGAACAAGAACCCGAAGATCGTCCTCTCTCGTACAAGCCCTACATTCTTAGAGCGCCTGCTCGAAGCAGAGGTGCCTGAAATCAACGACGGACTTATCTCCGTGAAAAAGATTGCCCGTATGCCGGGTGAGCGTGCAAAGATCGCTGTAGAGAGCTACGACGAACGCATCGATCCGGTAGGAGCATGTGTCGGTGTCAAAGGTAATCGTGTTCACGGAATCGTTCGTGAGCTGTGCAACGAGAACATCGATGTCATCAACTACACAAGTAACACTAAACTGTTTATCCAGCGTGCACTCAGTCCGGCGAAGGTAAGCAGCATCAACATCAACGAAGAGACACGTCAGGCAGAGGTGTTCCTCAAGCCTGACGAGGTGAGCCTCGCTATTGGTCGCGGCGGTCTGAACATCAAGCTCGCATCAATGCTTACTGAATACACTATCGATGTCTTCCGCGAAATCAGCGATGCAGAAAACGATGAAGACATCTACCTCGACGAGTTCGCAGACGAGATAGACCAGTGGGTTATCGATGCTATCAAAGCCCTCGGTCTCGACACCGCTAAGCAGGTGCTCAAAGCTCCACGTGAAATGTTGATTGAAAAGGCTGACCTCGAAGAGGAGACCGTAGACCGTCTGCTCGACATTCTAAAGGCAGAGTTCGAAGACTAATCTTCGACCCGCAACTACGTGAGAAATAAAAGAAATATATAAGGCAGGTACATTAAATTATGTAGAAGCATATCTGAAGTTTGTGCAGATGACTTTCTGCAGGCTGATGATAGAAAGAAACATTGTATATGACCGCGGCGATAAAGCCCGACAGACAAGAACTACATCGAATCATAATTCACAAAACCTGTCATAATCAAAAAATATAGATGAGCGTTAGATTAAATAAAGCATTAAGAGAATTAAATATCGGAATCCAGACGGCAGTGGATTTCCTCGATAAGAAGCCCAACCTCGGCGAAATAAAGAACGATCCCAACTTCAAGCTCAGCGACGAACAGTACGCTGCCCTTGTAGCACAGTTCAAGAAAGACGCTGAGGTGCGCAGTCAAGCTTCACAGATATTCCAGAAGAAGCCGAAAGAGCCGAAGAGCGAGAAGCAGAATACTGAGGCCCGTGGAGAAGATCTTCTGAAGAAGCCTGTCGTCCAGGAGTTCAAGCCATTAGGCAAGATCGACCTTGACGGAAAGAAGTCGGCACCAAAGGAGACTGCCGCTCCTAAGGTAGAGGAAAAGAATACAGAGCCATCAGTGGAAGAAATAAAACCGGAACCGATGCCGGAGCCACAACCGGAACCGACAGCAGTGGTCGAACCTAAGGCAGAGACAGAGCCTGAACCAATGGTTGAGGTGAAGCCGGAGCCAATGGGCGAGGTAAAACCAGAACCAAAGACAGACGTTGAGCCGGAGTCTAAAAATGATGAGTCTAAAGAGAAAGAGGCTCCTGCAGAGGTAACGGAAAAACCTGAGACAGAGATATTCACTCTGAAGAGTGAGAGACAAGCAGCCAATGCTCCGAAGATGAACATTGTCGGCAAGATCGATCTCGACGCGTTGAACCAGAGCACTCGTCCTAAGAAAAAGACAAAGGAAGAGCGTAAGAAAGAACGCGACGAGAAAGCTGCCTCACAGCGTCAGGTCAACTCTGAGAAAAAGAAGCGTCTGCGCATAGGTAAAGAGCGTGTCGACATCAACGACGCCGCTAACCAACTGTCGAATGGTGGTCGTGGTGGCAACAACAACCAGCGCAACCAGCAGAATCAACAAGGTGGCAAGAACAAAAAGAATAACAGTAAGAAGAAAGGCAACCAGCGCACTCTCGAGGTCGACGACGAGGCAGTGGCACGCCAGGTAAAGGAGACGCTCGCACGTCTTACCAATAAGCAGAACCAGAACAAAAAAGGTGCTAAATACCGTAAGGACAAGCGTGAAGCTTTTGCAGAGCAGCGTGAGGCAGAGATGGCTGCAGAGAATGCAGACAGCAAGATACTGAAACTCACGGAGTTCGTAACCGTGTCTGACCTTGCTACGATGATGAACGTCGGTGTGAATCAGGTCATCGGTACGCTTATGAGCATCGGAGTCATGGCATCTATCAACCAGCGCCTTGACGCAGAGACAATCAATATAGTTGCCGAAGAGTTCGGTTTCACTACAGAATATGTCAGTGCAGAGGTTCAGGAAGCTATCACCGAAGAGATTGACGACGAGAATGATCTCCGTTCACGAGCCCCTATCGTCACTGTGATGGGACACGTTGACCACGGTAAGACATCTTTGCTTGACTATATCCGCAAGACAAATGTCATCGCCGGCGAGGCGGGTGGTATCACCCAGCACATCGGTGCTTATAACGTAAAAATGGAGGATGGCAGACGAATAACATTCCTCGATACCCCTGGTCACGAGGCGTTCACCGCCATGCGTGCCCGTGGTACTCAGGTGACTGATATCGCAATCATCATTGTTGCTGCCGATGATGCTGTCATGCCGACTACAAAAGAGGCTATCGCACATGCTCAGGCTGCCAATGTGCCAATGGTATTTGCCATAAACAAGATTGATAAGCCGGGCGCAAATCCGGATAAGGTACGTGAGGAACTGTCACAGATGAACATTCTCGTCGAAGATTGGGGCGGCAAGTATCAGTGTCAGGAAATCAGTGCAAAGAAGGGCATCGGCATAGAAGAGCTCATGGAGAAGGTGTTGTTGGAGGCAGAGATGCTCGACCTCAAGGCTAATCCAAACCGTAAGGCTACAGGGTCAGTCATTGAGTCTTCGCTCGACAAGGGTCGAGGATATGTGTCTACGATACTTGTGTCGAACGGTACTCTGAAGGTCGGCGACGTCGTTGTTGCCGGTACAAGCTACGGACGTGTGAAAGCAATGTTCAATGAGCGCAACCAACGACTTGAGAAGGTGTCACCATCAGAGCCTGCAATCATCCTCGGTCTGAACGGTGCGCCACAGGCTGGCGACTCGTTCCATGTCATGGAGACAGAGCAGGATGCACGCGACATCACCAACAAGCGACTACAGCTGCAGCGCGAGCAGAGCCTGCGCACAACGACAACACTATCGCTTGAGGAAATTGCTCACCGTATCGCGCTGGGCGAGTTCCATGAACTCAACCTTATCGTTAAGGGTGATGTGCAAGGTTCTGTCGAGGCACTCTCAGACTCTCTGATCAAACTCTCTACGGAGAAGATTCAGGTGAACGTCATCCAGAAGACTGTAGGACAGATTTCAGAGAATGATGTTATGCTCGCATCAACTGCCGAGAACGGTATGATTGTAGGTTTCAACGTTCGTCCTTCTACAGCAGCGAAGAAGCTTGCAGAGAACGAAGGCGTGGAAATCAATACCTACTCTGTCATCTATGACGCTATCGACGACATACGCTCCGCTATGGAGGGCATGCTTGATAAGATCAAGAAAGAGGTGGCTACAGGTACCGTTGAGGTGCGTGACGTCTTTAAGATATCAAAGGTCGGTACTGTTGCCGGTGCTTTTGTCACCGACGGAAAGGTGCACCGCACGGATAAGGCTCGTCTGATACGCGACGGTATCGTGATATTCACGGGCAACATCGCGGCGCTGAAGCGTTATAAGGATGATGCCAAGGATGTGACAACAGGTCTTGAGTGTGGTATATCACTTATCAACTGTAACGATATTCAGGTGGGCGACATCATTGAGACCTTTACAGAGATTGAGATAGAGCAGAAACTGTAAGTCAGTTTCAACATACTTCCCCTCTCCTTATGGGGAGGGGAGTAAATCATACTTTTTATTAATGGGAAATGAATTTGTAAAAGAAGTAGCCGGAAAGAAATATGCGTTCGGCTTCACAACTGACGTCCATACGGAAGTGATTCCGGTAGGATTGACTGAGGATGTGGTACGACTTATTTCCGCAAAGAAGAACGAACCGGAGTGGCTGTTGGACTTTCGTCTGACAGCTTTCCGTCATTGGCAGACGATGAAGCAGCCCTCATGGGCGCATCTGGATATGCCGTATATCGACTATCAGGGCATCAGCTATTATGCTGACCCGCTGGCAAAGAAGAAGGAAGGACCGAAATCGATGGATGAGATCGACCCGGAGCTGATGAAGACATTCGACAAACTGGGTATTCCTCTGGAGGAACGACTGGCACTGAGTGGCACGGCTGTAGATGCTATCATGGACTCTGTGTCGGTGAAGACGACGTTTAAGGACAAGCTTTCGGAAAAGGGTATCATCTTTATGTCAATCGGAGAGGCGGTGAAAGAGTATCCCGAACTGATACGTAAGTATCTCGGCACGGTAGTGCCTTATCGCGATAACTTCTTTGCAGCGCTCAACTCTGCTGTTTTCTCTGATGGCTCGTTCGTCTACATACCGAAAGGTGTGCGCTGTCCGATGGAGCTTTCATCGTATTTCCGCATCAACGCACGCAACACCGGACAGTTTGAACGCACGCTGATTGTTGCCGACGACGACTCGTATGTGTCATATCTTGAAGGCTGCACAGCGCCGATGCGCGATGAGAATCAGTTGCACGCAGCTATAGTGGAGATAATTGTCAACGACAGAGCAGAGGTTAAATACTCTACCGTTCAGAACTGGTATCCGGGCGATGAGAACGGGCGTGGCGGCGTGCTCAACCTTGTCACTAAGCGCGGCGACCTGCGCGGTGAGGATGCGAAGCTCTCGTGGACACAGGTAGAGACAGGCTCTGCCATAACATGGAAGTACCCATCGTGCATTCTGCGCGGCGACCGTTCCGTAGCGGAGTTCTACTCCGTGGCAGTGACAAACAACTATCAACAGGCTGACACCGGCACGAAGATGATTCACATGGGTAAGGACACGAAGTCGACTATCATATCGAAAGGAATTTCTGCCGGACATAGTCAGAACTCATATCGAGGTTTGGTGCGTGCCACGGCGAAGGCTGACAACGCACGTAACTATTCGTCGTGCGACTCGTTGTTACTCGGCTCAGAGTGCGGAGCGCACACATTCCCTTATATGGATGTGCATAACGACACAGCAATACTCGAGCATGAGGCGACCACATCGAAAATAAGTGAAGACCAGCTCTTCTATTGTAACCAACGAGGAATACCTACAGAGCAGGCGGTAGGACTGATTGTCAACGGATATGCCAAGGAAGTGCTCAACAAGTTGCCTATGGAGTTTGCCGTTGAAGCACAGAAACTGCTTTCTGTATCGCTTGAGGGAACGGTAGGATAAAAGCATACATAATGAGAGAATGCAGAGGAATGTAATATTCCGAAGTATTCTCTTTTGTTTTCTGACAGGTCATGTAAACCTCAATTTAACCCAAATCTTATGACCTGTTTTAGTCAAATGATTGTCTGGAATTAAAATCGTGATGAGGCAGGAATAAATAATACATCCCTGCTTAAAGCAGTTACACCTTTATTATATATATAAGACGAATTATGAAAAAGTCATTTCTTGTTTATGCTCTGCTATTGTGCTTTCTGTCATTCTCTTTCGCGCAGAAGAAGGATTTTATCATTGGTGCCGACATAAGCGGAATCACTGAAATGGAAGAAAAGGGTCAGAAACTGTTCAATTTCAACGGTGAGGAACGTGATGGCACGGCTTTGATGCGCGAGCTCGGCATGAATGCCGTGCGGCTCAGAGTATGGGTAAACCCGGCGAAGCACGGCAACTGGTGCAACAAAGAAGACCTACTCGTGAAAGCACTGCGTGCAAAGACGTTAGGAATGGATGTGATGATAGACTTCCATTATTCCGATTGGTGGGCTGATCCTGCAAAGCAGAACATCCCGGCAGCATGGGCGAAGATGTCGTTCAAGAAGATGCAAAAGGCGCTCTCCGACCATACAACCGAAGTACTGACGCTATTGAAACAGCACGGTGTGTCACCACGATGGGTACAGGTGGGCAATGAGACCTCAAACGGAATGCTCTGGTCGGTGGAGATGGACCCGACGACAGGTTGGGAAAAGAAAGACACTGAGGGCAATACAACCATAACGAAGACTATGGGACATATACAGAGAAACCCTAAGCAATATGCCGGATTCATTGCTGCAGGCTACGACGCGGTGAAGGCAGTGTTGCCCGACGCACAGGTGATAGTACATCTTGACAATGGATTCGACAACAACTTGTATAACTATAATCTTGATGTTATTAAGGAAGGCGGCGGAAAGTGGGATATGATAGGTATGTCTGTATATCCTTATTGGGCTATGCAGTCGGGCAAGGAGACGTCAGCCCAACGCACAATCACAGACAGCATGAGGAACATACGCATGCTTGCAAAGAAGTACAACTGCGATGTGATGATTGTCGAGACAGGCTTTGAGGTGGATGAGAAGAATCCTTGGAAGATGAATGAAGGGCGCGAACAGTATGCGGAACTTATACGCCGTGCCCGAAATGAAACCAACGGGCGGTGTCGTGGCGTGTTCTACTGGGCGCCGGAATGCCGTCCTTCGACATATAAGCTCGGAGCATTCGACAGCGACGGCAAGCCGACAGACATCATGCGAGCATTGATTACTGCCGGAAGTGATTACTCAAACTACGACCGCCGAGTGGTGAAGCTATCAACTACAGCGGGCGATATCCTCGTCGAGTTGTATAACGAGACACCTGTACATCGTGATAATTTCATTCGTCTTGCCAGCGAAGGAAGCCTTGACTCAACATTGTTTCACCGTGTGATAAAGAACTTTATGATTCAGGGTGGAGGTCCTGACAGCAGGTATGCTCCTGCGACATCAAAGGAACATCCGGCTCCAGTGACTGCCAACGAAGACGTCCCGACGCCTGACGGACTGCGTACCATGCCAGCAGAAATCGTCTATCCAAGGTTTTTCCATAAACGAGGAGCACTCGCCGCAGCACGCGAAGCAGATGGTGAGAACCCGCTATTCAACAGTAGTTCATCGCAGTTCTATATCGTGTGGGGTAAGGCACCGGCAACAGCAGGACGTAGTCCATACGTGCCGATGCTCGACTATTATAAAGACGGGACAATGGCTGGCACGCCGTGGCTTGATGGAGGCTATACCGTCTTCGGTGAGGTGTTGTCGGGGTTAGATGTGGTGGAGAAGATACAACTGTCGGAGACCGATTCCAATGACCGCCCTATAAATGACATACGTCTGTTGCAGATGCACATCGTACATTAAAGTACCACCGGTCATTAGACCGCGTAATGTCCTTTTACGTAGTTTTCTGTTCCTTCAACTATCATTTCAGGCATCTTGCACCGGCATTATCTACTCAACAAAAGATGTACAACGATACGCGCGTTCAGGACGTGATTCATCACGTTCTGCCATTCGTGCACTGCGCTATATTAACCGATTTCGTATAATAAAAATGGCACTGCAGTAAATAAAAATTACCTTCGCGGTTTTCAGCGAAATAGAAAAATAAAAGCGATGATTTGTAAAGTCAGCATGACATAAAACCACGTCTTCGAGAACCGAAAAAAGCAAAAATAAGCCTAATTCCATGCTTTTTCGTTCAAAAAACGGTGGTTCTTTCTTAGAAAAACATCGGTTTTAGCGGCAAGAAACGTAGGTTTTAGCGTCAAGAAACGGCGGTTCTTGAAACTAATTCCTATTTCCGTCGGCATTAAAACGGGCTATTGTTCTGATTATCAGCATATTTCATGTAATGCTGAAAATAAGCGTTTTTAGTAACTGAAGGGCAACGCGCCAGCAATATCGGCTGCATTTGCGGTCAGAACAGCCTTTTTGTTAACTTTATTCGTATCTATCGTAGGGGCATGATTTATCATGTTCCGCCTATTGCGCTGGGGTTATTTCTCGAGCATTGGAGCGATTATTTGTTTTCACCGAGAAAGGCGGAACGTGATAAATCACGCCCCTACGGCTGACGCGCTTGTTTTCCGTGCGAGGCGGAGCGTGATAAATCACACCTACGATATGATATGAATACATGCTGAGGCGGAGCGTGATGAATCACGTCCCTATGGTAAATGCCATTTCCTTCGTAGACGCAAAGAAAGTCTTCAGAGAAAAACATCCTGAACTGGGGTAAGGATAAGCAAAATCAAGTGACCGATCAAGGTTAAGCGAAAATAATCTCTACTATTTAGTAAAGATTGCTTGCATTGTCCGTTTTTTTTGTTTATATTTGCCAAATCTAAGTTGGAAGTATGTAAGATGAGAAAGAGTAAGTTGAATATACTAAGGATTGCCTTTGTCATGACAGTCCTGACGATATTTATTCTGGCGGCAGGATGCAACAGAAGCAAAGCTGCCAGGTCTTCGGCAGACAGCGTAAAGATAAAAGCTCTTGAGCAGATGCAGCGCCGTGGCGTAGCATATCGTAAAGTGAGTGACTTTCAGAAAGCCATCGAAGTACACGACTCGTGCATTGCTATGGCTGTAAAGATAAGTGATACGATACAGCTTGTCATTGCATTAAATAACCAAGGAACAAATTTCCGCCGCCTTGGTGCATTGAAAGACGCGTCAGACTATCATTTCCGTGCACTTGCCATATGCGACGCATATAAAGACAAGACATCTCACGAAGCCAATAAAAACAGGGCACACTCGCTGAATGGTCTGGGTAATGTGTTTCTTTCCATAGGCAACAACGATGCTGCTGAGGAGGCGTTCCGTAAGGCGATGAAAGTAGAAAACGACCTCGGCAGTGCCACGGGACAGGCGATAAACCTCGCAAATATAGGCTTTATAAAAAAAGCAGAAGGCGATTTTGATTCGGCACGGATATACTATAACCGCTCTATGGAGAAAAATCGTGAGGACAAGAACATGCTTGGCGTCTCTCTCTGTTATACATATCTTGGCGAACTTGATGAACTATCTGGCGATATCAACAAAGCAAATGAAAATTTTCAGCACTCGTATTCACTCGGTCAAATCACACACGATACATGGCACTGGCTTGTTCCGTGCATCTCGCTTGCACAGAATTTCCTTACTATCAACCGCCTTGATTCTGCAGAGAAATATATTTCCATAGGTATCAAGGCTGCACATGACATCGGTTCAAACGAGCATCTGGCTACGCTATATGGTCTGCGCTCACTACTGAAAGATAAGCAGGGAAAGACAGAACCCGCACTGCGCGACCTGAGACAAAGCCGGATATATACCGACTCGCTGATAACCGAAGAAGCAAAGAACTCCATACAGAATAGCCGTGTCAAATATGAAGTGAACCGACTTAACAAGCACGTGAAGGCTGCGGAAGACAAAGCGGCGAAAAAAGCGCTGCTGCTGCAGTTGGTGATTATTGGCACAATATTGATTGTAATATTAGTTACCACATGGTGGATACTGGTTAACAGGACAATAAAGACACGCCGTAAGATTACTGCGGAAAGAGAACTGTTCTATCGAAACGTGACACATCAGTTGCGCACCCCAATGGTAGTTGTCCTTGGAATGATTCATAGGCTCAGCTCGCATATCAATGCTGATGACAAGACAGGACAGGAAGAACTCAGTGCCGCCAAGCGTCAGAGCGTGCAGTTGCTTGACCTTATAAAGCAACTCATTGCCGCATCAAAGACCGGAGAATATGTGAAATTAGGAGATATCGGTGATATCAGAAGCCTTAATTCTGTGCCTGATGATGATCTGATTGACAGTAAGAATAAGTTCTCGTCGGTCAATACACAGTCAGTAAGTGCCCCCCTCCGCCGTTGGTCCATCCTTTTAGCAGAAGACAACGAAGACGTTGCATTGCTTATATGTGGCATCCTGCGCGATAACGGCTATGATGTCACACACGCAGTCGATGGTCGGGAAGCGTTGGAAATTCTTGCCGATGGGCTTCCTGACTTAATTATCACCGATATCGCCATGCCACGCATGGACGGTCTGCAACTGATGCGCGCCATAAGAGCAGATGTGACAATGAGCCATTTGCCTATTCTTGTTGTTTCCGCCCGGGTGGAGAACAGCGAACGCATGGAAGGTGTAGAGGCAGGCGCTGAGGTATATCTGGAGAAACCGTTTATGAATGAAGAACTGTTGCTCCGTGTAAAGACAATCCTTGAACAGCGAGAGCGTATTCGACAGTCGTTCGTCTCAAATGCTACGAACGTCGACGACACGACAGACAATTGCCAGGGTGACGAAGAATGCGAGTTCCTGCACAATCTCAATACGCTCATATCAGAGCATATGCGCTCAGGCGATGTGAACTCAACATTCATTTCCGAACATCTGTTCATGTCGGTTTCCACACTCAATCGCAAGATAAAGTCGCTTACAGGTCTGCCGTCAGCGGTTTATATTCGTAACCGCCGACTGATAGAGGCAAAGCGTCTTCTGGCAGAGACGAATATGTCGATAGGCGAAATAGAGACCTTATGTGGCTTCAATACCCCAGGGCATATGTCGCGACTGTTCCGTACGGAGATGGGATGCTCACCGTCAGAATACCGTGGCCGGCATAATATCACCTGACACGACCTGAATCCTACACATTCGAATCAACCGTTTTTTACGATAGTCGTGTAATCTTATTTATAACCGTTATGTATATTGTAAATTACAATTTCCAATTTTTTACACACAAAAACCTGTGAATTGATTCATAAATACATAAGAATGCTTCAATTATACAAATGCATTATAATGCTTTTTAGTATCTTTGCATAGGAAAGATAAATATGAATTCTAAAAAGAAAGCATTATGGGTTACGATGCAAAAGTCCTGACACGAAAGTATAAAAAAATCCTCGCGTCAAAGAAAAATCCTTTCTTCAACAAAGAATTCTCAATGGAAGAATTTGGCAAGTTGCTTGGTGTGAACCGCACGTACGTATCGCAGTTTGTGAATAAGGAGTTGGGACTTTCTTTCCATCACTTAGTACGTTCTGTCCGATTGGATAGAGCGGAACAGATCTTGAGGGATTGTCCGGAGCGTAAACTCAATGAGGTTTTGCTTGAGTGTGGGTTTGCCAATGACACGTCGTTTCGTTTAGCTTTCAGAGAAAAGTATGGTGCATTGCCTTCTCATGTTCGTAGAGAATACCGTGAGGCAAAGCAGCAAAAGGAGTAGTGATATTCCTTGGATAATAGTAGTGAGTAGGGTTCCGATACACGCAAATAAAGGGAACCCGGATTTATGACCGCATTGTTTCATTTGGAGCAATGCGGTTACTTAATCGCAAACATATATAAAAAAACCTTTTGCACCAGTAATATCCTAAATAATTTTATATTCTTGTTTTGTTTGCCTATGTGCAATGGGGGCTGTCCGATAAAAAAGAACTATAACGCTCTAAGAGGTACGCATAAACGTTTGCAAAGAATTCTTGTGGGCGACGCTTATTGGCTTCAGCAAGCGTATTACGGCGGGCAACATAGTCGATACCAAGATGATGTAGTTTATTTACTTCAGCCTTCATACCAATCTCCACTTCTCGCAGAGAATCAAAGTGTTTGAGAACATCGAAGAGCATGATAACAAGGTGAGTCCACCCGTCAAGACGCTTAACATAAGTTTCTCTTCGGGGTGTTTCAAGGCTAATTTGCTTGATTTTTTGCTTATCGAGTAATTTTATTAACTGATTATAGACTGGCAGTCCGCTAAAATGTGTACTTTTGCCCATGTTATTGAAGTTTTGTGAAGAAAACAAAAGTAACAAAAAGAGCTGAAATCCAAGAGAGGATTTTAGCCCTTAACTTTTATATGTGGAAAAGGTTTACCGGACAGCAATAATTATCTTTGTATTGTTATGTATAAACAATTAACCTCGGAGCAAAGGTCGCAAATTTTTGCCTTACTCCAAAGAAAAAGTCCGAGAAAAGAGATTGCTCATATTGTGGGCATCAGTCAATCCACGCTTTCCCGTGAATTAAAACGCAACAGCAGTCTATCAGGTAAGTATGTCTGGCTCAAGGCACATGACAAGGCCATGGAGCGTCGAAAGCGTTCCACCTCCAATGCTGCGCTTGCCCCTGAGTTGGTATGGAGAATAAAACAAGCCATCATCGATGAGCAATGGTCTCCACGGCAAATATCAGGGGTTTTGAAAAAGGAGGGTGTCAGCGTGTCGCATCAAAGCATCTACGATATCATACATACCGATGCGACTGGGGAATTGGCCAGCCATACGCGCCATAAGCTCAAGTACAGACATAGACCCAAATGCAAGGCTTCTCCCATTGCCTGTAGAACCAGTATTCATCAACGCCCCAAAGAGGCAAATGGGAAACGGTTTGGAGATTTCGAGATGGATTTGATTGTAGACCACTACAATCACGCTATCCTCACCATCGTGGAGCGTTCCACCAACATGCTCTTCATGACGAAGCTACCGCACGGCAAAAAGTCCGAGCCATTGGCCAGAGAGGTACGCAGGCTGCTGCTACCCTATAGGAAACACATCAAGACCATCACCACAGACAATGGTCCTGAGTTTGCAGCGCATAAGCTGATTACTGAATACTTGGGAGTTGTCGTTTACTTTGCCGACCCATATGCCTCATGGCAGAAAGGAACTATTAAAAATACAAACAAGCTCATCAGGCAATATATCCCAAAGAAGGCAAACTTCGATGATTTCACAGACAAAAAGATTGCGAACATACAGAAGAAAATAAACAGAAGACCGAGACAAAAACTAAATTTTAAAACACCAAAATCAGAATTCTACAGAAAAATATAATAATTTTGCACTTGCTGGTTGACTCTACGAGCATAGGTTTTTACTCAGTTCAACATTCAAATTCTTGTCAAACTCATCAATAATACAGAATATTTCCGTAACTTTGTCTTTGGTAATCATTGCTTGGTTGTTTTGTAAGTTATTGATTTACAACTATAAAGTTACAAAAGACTAACGAGATTACCAACTTTTAAAAGGACTTTCTTAACCCGAACTCGCGTATATTTACAAATTATTTAGAATAGTCGAGTGAAAATCGTTTATATAATCAAAACTATAAAACCCCAATAAGTCTGTCTTTCTATAACGTTTCTTTTTCTGCCGATCTGCAATATGATTTCATTATCGGTATATTCAATTATCAGAGTTTTATTATAAAATATCCGCACAAATATAATTAACACGTAAACGGCACCTAAGTACAAAAATAAACTCAGTAATAAAAGAAGATTGTCGGAAACGTAATTTATAAGTAGCCATGCCACCACACACCCCACAAGGCTTCTACTAACAATAAATATATATGGACGTAGTGTTGTTATAGCTGCAATCCTTAATTTATATTCCATCATTTATTTCTTGATTCTAAATCAAAAAATTACTGCACCTATTGTTATTTTGTATACCAAGTATCAGCATAATTCAATGATGAGAGCCTACCTCGACATTTTCCTTTTTTACTTGACTTGAAACCAAAATAAGTGATTGAAGTTAATAGAAACTCTTTCAGTTTTTCATTCTTTTGAAATCTAACCTCTTCTGACTTTTCAAATGGACTATCTTCAAACAAGTCTAACTTATAGTCATCTTTAAAAACAAATTGTATTGCTATTTTATATCGGTTTGTATTTATATAATCGAAACTGTAAAAGCCTAATAAATCTGCCTTCCTATAACGCTTTTCTTTCTTCCCGATTTGGAAGATGATATTTTCTTTGGTATATTCTACGATTACAGTTTTATTGCAGACCTTTCGTAATATACACACACATATATATATAATAGCACAGAAAGAGCAAGATATAATCCACCAGTTATAATATTCGGCAGGGCAACAGAGTTTGACCATAAAATAACTGAATATGATGAATACGACTACCCATATTACAGATATATAGGGAGGATAAGTTAAGACATTGGAAAACTTGTATTTATAATGAGTATCCATAAACTATATTTCTGTTCCTTTAAGTGTTGTTGTCCCTGTTGCATCTTCAACAATTGCACAAGCTAACTGATATCGTGTTGATTCTGAAAAAAGAGTTGATACAAATGGCAGCCAAAACGCAGCAACACCGATTTTCGATACAATTGCTTTGTTATTCGCCATTGTACTTTCTCTCGTTGTTTTTACAACTTCTTGTTCTGCATTATTTTTTACAATTTCCAATTTACTTGTGCCAAGAGTTCCTCCTATTTTCTGATCCCCATTTTTGAAAAGTTCGGGATTACTTTCTTTTAATGCATTAAAATCTGCTTTTGCTTCATTGGTGAACCAGGTATTCTTGTGCCCATCAGTCATCGTCTTTTGTATAGATATTTTCTCCAACCGTGCTAAATTGTTCTTTGCATTTGTAGATTGCTTATTTGCTTCTTTTACATTTGCAGTTGCTTCAACCATGCCTCTGACATCAAGTTGGTCAGAAACATCTGATGGGTTATCAGGGCATTTTATAATGATATTTTTATCCGCATTGTTGATTTCAGAATATACTTCATTGTAATTTCCACTCGTAATGGATTCACCTGTCTTCCTTATAGCTTCTCGTTCAGCCCAGGTTCCAAGTTGAATAAAAAGCGTTCCCTTAATATATCCACCAGCTAAAGTTTTTATTCCGGAAAGTATTCCACTACCAGCGACAGAGGCAACTGCCCCAACACCTGCAATAAACGACACAATGGAGTTAAGTGTAACTTCTCCGATATTTGTTGCTGCAATTGATCTTGCATATTCAGCTGCAATAGTGTCGCTAATAATAGGTGTTAGTACCCCCCCCGCTTTACAGGTAAGTAATGAGGAGTGTACTACAACTTGTTTTCCGTCAAGTTTCACAGTCCAGTGTTTTATTGCCCATTCACCTGCTAATAGCATACCGCTGCATTTATGTTTTATTTCTTTTGCCTCATGTGCGGCAATAACAAATGCTACCGTAGCACAGGCTATGGCAATTCCCCACCCAATTGGACCTAAAGCAAATAAAGCTGCGCCTACAAGTATACCTGCACCCAGTGCCAAAAACGAAGCAAAGGCATTTACAGGACTCTTGCATATGAAAGGTACATCAATATTTTTGTCTGCCTCAGTAAGCCAGGCTTTATCTGTGTCTTTGCTCAATACAGAATAAGAACGTGTTGCAACAAACTTCTGTGGTGATGGGCTTATTTGAAAAGTACAAATAGCATTCACTCCTTCGTGTATAAAATAGCTCATAAATCGACTAAATTTAAGTTGTACTGTGTAATAAATTGAATATTGTTCTTAACCTCTTCGGTGAGTATTACAACACCTTCTTTTAATACATTTGTAGCTTTATCAATAGTACGTCTTATGATATAGCGATAACTATACTCTGTAAAATTATACTTTATCAGGGGTTTGTAATACTGGTCATATTGTCGTTGCAATTCATCTTTGTTTAAAATATTTTTATTTAGTATCCCTTCTGTTCTATACAGAATCTCATTTGTATTTTCACGTACTACTATTGTGTTTAATTCAAGTTCAATAGGAATATTTATAAATGCTTGTGATAAGAAGCTTAATTTTTGTTTTGTATTAACGTCAAACTTATTAAATAAGAGATGATAGAACAATCCTCTTTTATATATTTGTATCATTCTTTTAATAGAGGCAAATTCCGTATCACCACTTTCTATAATTTCATCTGCTCCTTTTCTGCTAACCTTCTCTAATTCCTTGTAATACTCAGTTCTTTTTAAATATGGCTTGAATTTTTTCCAACCATCACATAATTGTTCATAATTCAGGATATCTTCTATTTCATTATCATCCGTAAACTTAAATATAACCTTTTCTTTTATGTATTCTAATTCTTTCATTGCATCCAATATTTCTTCATACACTTTAGGTTCTGCTTCATAACAATAATCCTGCAAAGAAATTATTGCTATTCTGTCTTTAGCAGATCTTTCCATAAGATATTCCTTTCTTACAGATGAATGAAATTGTACCATTTGTTCCACCTTCGTAACATTGAGCTGTTTGCTTCTATAGCGAAATAAATCACCATTTATGTTGTTTGAAGCCAACTGACTTCCCTTTTTATTTTTCTCCCCAAATAAATCCATCTTAGTTAATATCTGTTTCACTACCTTTTATTGTTATTAATCCCGATGTCTCAATATTAGCAGAAGAACCATCTATCTTTGTATTAGATAAACCTGTGATAATATTATTATCTCCAATCATCTTAATTGTTGTCCCACTAATACTTATATCATTTTGAGTCAACTCAATACTACTAGCCCCAACCTTTATCGTTACCTTAGAATTCCCACTTAAATCAATAACTCCATTAGAGTCCATTGTTAAGGTTGAGACCCCTTTTGCGATATTGGCAGAATACTGACTCCCTACATAAACTTGGTGGTTATTAGCGGTAGTTGTTGTTGCATTTCCTGCACCATCGAAGTTCATACTCACTCCGCCCTTGTCATGCAACGTAACACTGCCGTCTGAGTCGTCGAGCTTCAGGGAGCTGCCACTGCGTGTGGTAAGGCTCTTGCACTTGTTGCCCTGACCGCCACCGCCACCAGTGGAACCGTTGAACAGACTGCCCATGACATAGGGACGTGCAGGGTCGCCGTGTCGGAAACCCAGCAGCACCTGGTCGCCAACCTCGGGAATGAACACGAAACCGCGGTTGGAACTCACGTTTCTGCTCTTGCCCGCATCAGGCGTCATTACGCGTACCCAGTCTGTGTATGTGTTGTCCTACTACCACCAGGCTATGCGAATTAGGATGGGTTATATATCCATCCTCCAAGGAAAACTTGAACGAATTATACTTCAGGCATAGAATGATAATCAAATGCTCCAGAATAACTATCACTAAGCTTCTGTGCATATTCATCATTCTCCAAATCAAAATTTTTGGCAGCAATAGAACCTAATGAGTACATACGATAGAGATCAAACTTAGAAACCATTGTATTATTCAATACTATCTTTGTTCTAAGATCAACTAATTGGTTATATATAGACTTGTATATTATTATCGTGGGTGACATTTGCATCAACTCTTCTGTTTCTATTATCGCCTGTTCAATTATCCAACGATAATAACTCTTAGTCGGTTTTTTGCTTAATCTTGTATACATAGTTATTTAAATTGACTTTTGGGTATATAAATCTGACTACCACCTCCTTCTGTATGTACAGGCAACTTGTTGCCATTGGTATCTATACGAGACCAAGTATCATTTATTTCTGCTGAAGTACTTTTCAGTCCTTCAACATCATTTGGAATAACAACAGTTTCCTTAGCCACCTCCTTCACTTCTGATGTTTTTATCCTATTAGGAGTTTGTACATTATACTTATCAGAAACACCAAGCTGACTTGGAGTATGGGTTGGATTATCAGTATAATAGTCCCCCCTTAATATGGTTCCCTCAGAGTTAACCTTCGTATATTGAATTAACTCTGTACCACCTTTTATTTTAACGATCTCTACAGGTTGACTAAAATCAATTCCAGAAATATGTGAACGGATGTCAGAAATATCCATATTTGGATTATGTTCTTGATAGAACTTTATTGCTTGTTGCTCCCTCTGCTCCATCAATTCCAAAGATGATACTTTATTCCCTCTTTTAAATAATCCTCCTATCTTATTGCTAAGATTTTCTGAAAGTTCACGGATATTCTTTGGTATTTGTGTATCTGCTGTATTTTCCATTTGTATGTTCAAGCCCATGAAACTCAATGGAGTTGCTACAGCATTTGCTATTTCTTCTGTGCTAATATGCTCTCCGTTTGCCAATTTGCTACCAATATTGTAATATTGGTAAATATCTCCACCAAAAGTCTTCCCTGCATCTTTCATCATATCCACGACTCCTTTATCTTCATATTGCCCTGTAACATTTCTGTATGTTACATTCTCTGCTGCAAAGCCCGTGCGCATTAACAGTCCTGTTCTTCCATAAGTCCGCGCCCAGCCTTTAAGAAAATTTATTCCTGCTGACTGTAGACCAGCCCCAGTAAACAGAGATGTTGCCCCATAAGCAGCATAGCCATACATAATTCCTTCCAAAGTAGCAAACCCCGTATTGCGCAAGCCCGTCCAAAGAGCAATACCAGGTGATGATATTTCAGGAGACCAAGTAACAACACCACCTATAGGACATGTCATATAAGAGTCGTTAGTCAAGGCATACTGTGCTTTCTTTATAACTACATGTCTTTCATAATTAATCCATTTTCGTCCACTTGCCATCATTACTCCACACATACAGAAACCACCAGCAAGCCCCACAATCAATCCAGCAAGAATAGCCCAGCCTATAGGATTACTCGCTAATAATGCAAAAAACACAGCTGCAGCCACTGCAAGTACGACAGCCCACTTACAAGTGAAATCCGGCGTCTTGGTTGCCGTATCATAATGCGTCAGATAATGCTTCCCCGTCTTGGAAACATGCGTACTTTTACCATCATACATACGTGCTGGAAAAAGTCCACTTGCACATTGGAAGTAATGCTCATCAGTGAGATATATCTTTGCCATAATATTCTATATACTAGATACTAGAATGTTTCTCGGTTACAATATATTCGGTATGCGATCTCAATTCTTTATTTTCCTTATCTATTTATTCCAGCTTCAATAACTTCCATTAATTTCGTATACCCCGATATATCTTTATCATATTTACTTTTGATATAAGAGATAAGCTGCTTGTCTGCATTCTCTTGAAGCCATAGTTCTATTCCATCATAAACATCATAATTAAAGCAATTATCATATTCTTGGCTAAAATATAAGTCTATCATTTTTCTTAATGCCAAATTAAGATTTGTTTGTGCAAGTTTTTCATATTCCTGCATCAAATTGTTCATTTTGTTATATTTATCCATAATTAATCCCATTCGATTTGTATATGTATATCTTGTTTTATTGAACTTTGATTCCCAAAATCATCATAAGTTGTAGCATCTCTTGCACTATAATTTCCATCTGTGACTCTTTCGGTTGAGACTGTTTCTTTATGTGCATGCGGGACTTCATCGGCATATCCTCTTGGAGAAGTACGAACTTTCGCAGGATCTAAACGTATCGAAACAGTGTTTCCATCGTTACAACTTTTAGTCCAAACTTCACCTCCTCCACGACCTTCAACTTTAGTATATCCTTGCTTTCTTAACATATTGCGTATAGCGGATGCTTTCTTCCCACCAAGTTCCCCTAATGACTTAAGTGTTTCTACTGCAGTAGAAGAGACGTCTATTGCTTGTTGCTCCCTCTGCTCCATCAATTCCAAAGATGATACTTTATTCCCTCTTTTAAATAATCCTCCTATCTTATTGCTAAGATTTTCTGAAAGTTCACGGATATTCTTTGGTATTTGTGTATCTGCTGTATTTTCCATTTGTATGTTCAAGCCCATGAAACTCAATGGAGTTGCTACAGCATTTGCTATTTCTTCTGTGCTAATATGCTCTCCGTTTGCCAATTTGCTACCAATATTGTAATATTGGTAAATATCTCCACCAAAAGTCTTCCCTGCATCTTTCATCATATCCACGACTCCTTTATCTTCATATTGCCCTGTAACATTTCTGTATGTTACATTCTCTGCTGCAAAGCCCGTGCGCATTAACAGTCCTGTTCTTCCATAAGTCCGCGCCCAGCCTTTAAGAAAATTTATTCCTGCTGACTGTAGACCAGCCCCAGTAAACAGAGATGTTGCCCCATAAGCAGCATAGCCATACATAATTCCTTCCAAAGTAGCAAACCCCGTATTGCGCAAGCCCGTCCAAAGAGCAATACCAGGTGATGATATTTCAGGAGACCAAGTAACAACACCACCTATAGGACATGTCATATAAGAGTCGTTAGTCAAGGCATACTGTGCTTTCTTTATAACTACATGTCTTTCATAATTAATCCATTTTCGTCCACTTGCCATCATTACTCCACACATACAGAAACCACCAGCAAGCCCCACAATCAATCCAGCAAGAATAGCCCAGCCTATAGGATTACTCGCTAATAATGCAAAAAACACAGCTGCAGCCACTGCAAGTACGACAGCCCACTTACAAGTGAAATCCGGCGTCTTGGTTGCCGTATCATAATGCGTCAGATAATGCTTCCCCGTCTTGGAAACATGCGTACTTTTACCATCATACATACGTGCTGGAAAAAGTCCACTTGCACATTGGAAGTAATGCTCATCAGTGAGATATATCTTTGCCATAATATTCTATATACTAGAATGTTTCTCGGTTATAATATATTCGGTATGTGATCTCAATTCTTTAGAAACATCTTCTTCCCAAAGGAGCTTTGCTTTTTTCAGCAAGCCATTCTCTTTCTCCATCAAATACTCACCTTCTATGGTAAATTGAGGGGTTATTTTCTGGACATCAACAAAAGGAAATTGTCCGTAGGCCTCTGATAACCATTTCTTATATGTACTAAAGTTAACACCCTTGAATCTTATCCTGGATAATCTGCTATCTTCATCATGATCAAGAAACATGTCATAGGATAAAAAAGAAGTCTTAAAAGCATTTTCCGTTTTACGAGGCTCATACGATGAAAGTTTTCTACCATACAAATCATTAAAATACAATTTAAAAAACTCCAACTGTCCTACATATAGTTTTAATATCTCCTGATCATTAAAAAGCTTTTCGTTGATATTAAAAAAATCTGTCATATCTCCAGTACGCCCACACATAGAAACTATTTCACTCTTTAATTGATTCCATCTATCTGCAATTTGTGCTGAATTAATAACACGCAATACTTTTCCTCGCTTATCTATAGTACAGACAAGTGTCTGGGTTACTTTTTTCAACTGATTAGCTATTATAGACAATTCCCTAAACGCTTCATTTGTAGCTTCCAACACGTGTGTGTCTAATGTAATCAACTCTATCTTAGCATTTTGTTCAGAGTCAACAGCTAGCACTGTCAGTATCCATTCTGTCTCGACAGAGGTTTTATTAGATACGCCTCCCATAACTATTTCACCATTTACAAGAACCTTATAATGGCGTTGTAACCCTGGTCTTGAAATACAGATTTCATGCCTATCCATATTTTTGCTCTTTCTTAATTAATGAAGATATCTCCACCATCTATTTCAACGATACCTTGTGCATGCAACGTACCTCCACTACCATCTATATCTACCATTTTACTTTTTAATTTGATACTCTCACCTGTGATAGTGATGGTGCTATTTCCTACTTTCAGTGTAATTTTATCTTGGGCACTTAAATCTATAATACCATTCTTATCCATTTGCAGAATGCTTGATCCTTTTCCGACATTTGTAGAAGCACTACCACCTGCGTTTACAGAAACCTTTGTTCCAGCTTTTACTGTATAATCAGACTTGGCACTTGTTGTTGCATTTCCTGCACCATCGAAGTTCATACTCACACCGCCCTTGTCATGCAGTGTAACACTGCCGTCTGAGTCGTCGAGCTTCAGGGAGCTGCCACTGCGTGTGGTAAGGCTCTTGCACTTGTTGCCCTGACCGCCACCGCCACCAGTGGAACCGTTGAACAGAC
>ENA-OWND01000310-OWND01000310.1-metagenome-genome-assembly--contig:-NODE-310-length-34774-cov-7.790806_pt1 | contig 34774 bp, 31 predicted proteins | sample MGYA00245342_ERZ651119 | MGnify/ENA primary metagenome ERZ651119 (study PRJEB26857, sample SAMEA4031756) | metagenome | biome: human; feature: oral; material: saliva | place: Philippines | collected 2014... | reverse complement strand
TCCCAGAATAAAAGTTTACTTTTCTAAATAGATAAACTTATTATTCGATGCAATCGCTTTATTTATTGCAATTCATATTGCAAACTTAGAGTTTTGGGTTTATGTATGATAGTCAAGGGTAGAACATGATGAATCACTCCCATATATCAATGCGGGACGTGATAAATCACGCTCCTACGACTCGCGACATGCCATTTTGCGATAGACGCAAAGGAAGTCTTTAGAGAAATAACTTATACTAAACTAACGTATAAAGTGATGAATTTCGATTGAACTACTTTGTCAGTCGGAAGTTGCGAACGAAGAACGGAACATCTTCGCGGTCGACTCCACACAGGCGGACGACACGTGGCTTTGCCGTCTGAATAGGTTTTATAATCTGTTTGCCGTTGATAAATGTTGTGAAGGCGCCGTTTTTATAAGCCACCTGAACCTTTGTCCAAGAAAAAGGCTTCATAAAAGCATTGACCTTATTGCCATCGATAGCGCCGGCATCTTTTACTCCTGTAGGTTGAATATACTCGTAGTTTAACTTCGAATGGTCAGGACCGACACATGGGTTAAACGCTACAAGCATGATTATACGGTCGTTATTATCATCGGTAAACTCCACGTTAAAGTTATGGGAAAGCGCGCCTTGGCATTCTTTATCCGACCATATCTCGTATTCTAAGGTGAATGATTCAGGCAGCACACCTACTCCAACAGGATAGATACGGGTCTTCTCCCCTTCTATCCTCAAGGCTTTCTGGTCGCCAATCTCCGTAACAACACACGTTCCACCTGCAGAAACGGTCCACTGAGAAGACGGACTGTCTACAGCATCGGAGGCAAGGTCTGACACAAAGACTGTGGTATGCCCTGCAACAAATACCTCTTTAGCATCTTGTGCAAACAAAGATGCCATAAAGCCTAACATCATGGTTGTGGCAAGGATAAACTGTTTTCTCATATCAATCATTTTTTAACGTTGCGATATATTTAAACAAAATCAGCCATTAGACCGCTTCTTATTTCAGAAGATCGGGACGCAAGCGACGGGTTCGCTCCATAGCCTGGTCCATCTCCCACTCCTTTATCTTAGCCTCATTGCCCGAGAGTAGAATGTCGGGCACTTTCCATCCCTTATATTCTGCCGGGCGCGAGTAAACAGGAGCCGAGAGCAAATCGTCCTGAAAAGAATCGGAAAGAGCACTCTGCTCATCGCCGACAACACCCGGGATGATTCTTATCACGGCATCGGCAATGATAGCCGCGGCAAGTTCTCCTCCGGTAAGGACATAATCGCCGACAGAGATTTCCTTTGTTATCAGATGCTCACGCACACGGTGGTCGATGCCTTTATAATGTCCGCAGAGGATGATAAGATTCTGACTCATCGACAGGTCGTTTGCCATGTGCTGATCGAAAGTTTCTCCGTCGGGAGTGGTGAAGATGACCTCATCATAGTCGCGCTCTGCTTTCAGTGCCGAGATGCAGCGGTCGATAGGCTCCACCTGCATGACCATTCCCGCAAAACCGCCATAAGGATAGTCGTCGACACGACGCCATTTATCGAGGGTATAATCACGTAGGTTATGGAGATGAATCTCTGCAAGCCCTTTCTTCTGTGCACGGGCAAGGATACTCTCATTGACAAAACCCTCGAGCATCTCCGGAAGGACGGATATAATATCTAATCGCATTGCGTAAAAAACTTTTTATTTTTATCACTTGCAAATATACAGCAAAAGCACGAAAAAACAAAATATATTTGCAACTTCTGGCATACATACAATGTTTTTATGACCTACACATAAACTGACAACTAAAGAAAAACATAACGCGATAGGCTTATCTTTAGGAAAACAAATTTACCTACAAAAATACATACCGTATATTTTATTTTGAAAATTATGCAGGTTTCGATAAAATATTGTATCTTTGCAAGAAATATATAGTATAATTGTCCAAAATAATATGTTTAGAACTGAAACCTACATTTCGCGACGCAATGAACTAAAACAACGCGTCGGCTCGGGTCTCATCATCCTATTCGGAAACAACGAGGCTCCGTTTAATGGTCCTGCCAATGCTTACGCTCCTTTCAGGCAGGATGCTTCGTTTCTTTACTACTTTGCCCAACATCGCGATGGGCTTGTAGGTGTCATTGACATCGACAATGACAAGGAATATCTCTTTGGTAATGATATTGACATCGAAGATATAGTATGGTTTGGCAGTGTCGACAGTGTTGCCGACTTAGCTCTGCAGGCTGGTATAAAGACAACGGCACCGATGGACCAGCTGAAGGCGCTTGTCGACAAGGCAAAAGCCAAAGGACAGACGATTCATTTCCTGCCTCCTTACCGCTTCGACACACAAATACAGATAATGGATCTGCTCGGCATACACCCCTCAAAGCAAAAAGCGACAGCATCACTACAGCTTATCCATGCAGTTGTAGCAATGCGTTCTACAAAGACAGCCGAGGAGATTCAGCTCATAGACAATGCCTGTGATGTAGGATACCTGATGCATACAACGGCAATGAAGAACTGCCGTCCGGGTGTATTCGAGAATTATGTTGCAGGACAAGTGGATGGCATAGCACGTTCTTACGCCCAAGGCAACTCGTTTGCGACTATATGCTCTCAGCATGGAGAGATTATGCATGGTGCTCCAAAGAATGTACCGCTTGAGAGCGGACGCTTGTTGCTCTGCGATGCAGGATGTGAACTCGACGACTACTGTTCTGACAACACACGAACAATGCCCGTCAACGGTAAGTTCACACAGCGCCAGAGAGACATCTATCAGATTGTTGTAGACTGTCACGACCTCGCTCTCAATGTCGCAAAGCCCGGTGTTAAATGGAAAGATGTACATTTCGACGTGTGTCGTCTGATGACTGACCGCCTCAAGGACCTGGGGCTGATGAAAGGCAATACTGAAGACGCAGTAAAGGCTGGGGCACACGCTATGTTTTTACCTCATGGTCTTGGTCACATGATGGGCATGGACGTACACGACATGGAAGCACTCGGGCAGATTTATGTCGGTTTCGATGACGAGACGCGTCCTAACCTCGAACAGTTTGGAACAAACAGTCTGCGTATGGGACGTCGCTTGCAAGAGGGATTTGTGGTGACCGATGAGCCAGGTATATACTTCATTCCTGACCTTATCGATGATTGGCGCAAGCAGGGACTACACAAGGATTTCCTGAATTACGATATGCTTGAGACATATAAGGACTTTGGCGGAATACGCATTGAGGATGATATACTCATCACAAAGGACGGTTGCCGTTTCCTTGGAACGAAGCGCATTCCTTATCGGTCTGACGAGGTGGAAACATTCATGGCAGAACATAATAAATAATCAAAAACATAATTATCACAATTTACAAATGAGAAAATTATTAGTATTGGCACTGATCACAATGGTTGCTTTTAGTGCAAATGCACAGGAAGAGAAGAAAGACTCTATCGATCCTAACAAGCCTGTGTTCACTGTTATCAAAGAGAATCCTATCACTTCTGTAAAGAACCAGAACCGTTCAGGTACGTGCTGGTGTTTCTCTACTCTTTCTTTCTTCGAGTCAGAAATTCTAAAGAAGTCCGGCAAAACCTACGACCTCTGCGAAATGTTCGTATGCAACAAGGACTATATGGACCGCGCTGTATTGAAGGTACGTATGCACGGTGATGCTCAGTTCGCCCAGGGTGGTTCAGCCGGCGACGTTCTGCATATCATAAAAAAATACGGTATCTGCCCAGAGAATGCTATGCCGGCACCCGGCTCTTTATATGGCGACACTCTGGCAAACTTCGGAGAGTTCTTTTCTGTCCTTGAGCCTTACGTTGACGCAGTAGCAAAGAGCAGTGCAAAGACAATCAGCAACACATGGAAGAAAGGTTTTCAGGGAATCCTCGACGCATATCTCGGCGAATGTCCGGAGTCATTCACTTACGAAGGAAAGACATTCTCTCCAAAGTCGTTTGCTGCAAGCCTTGGTCTGGATTTCAATGACTACGTATAAATAACATCCTACACACACCACCCATTTTACACAGCATTCCCTGTTGAGGTACAAGATAACTGGCGTCAGGATCTTTCTTGGAATGTGCCTATGGAGGAGATGGCAGAAATCATAGACAACGCAATAATGAACGGATATACCATTGCATGGGGCGGCGACGTGTCTGGCGATGGATTCACCCGCAGCGGTCTCGCTATCTGGGCTGACCTTGACACGGCTCCAACAGCAGCAGGCACAGACATGGATCGCTGGCTCGGACTGTCAAAGACTGAGCGTCAGGACAAGGCTAAGGAGCTCGGCGTAAATGTTGTTGAGAAAAAGCCCTCACAGGAACAGCGTCAGAACGAGTTCGACAACTGGACACTTACCGACGACCACGGCATGGTGATTTTCGGTATTGCGAAGGACCAGACAGGTAGAAAATACTACATGGTAAAGAACTCTTGGGGTATGACCGGCAATTACAAGGGAATTTGGTACATGTCTGAAAACTTCATCGTTGGCAAGACAATGGATTTCCTAGTAAACAAGAACGCCATTCCAAAGAACATACGTAAGAAACTCGCTATCTAATACGACTATTAGATAATAATTAATGAATGATGGCTTTGCCCGTTTAAAGGCGGGTAAAGTCATCATATTTTATGCTTTTACCAATATAAAATTTCGTCATATAAAAGTTTTTTAGTAATTTTGCTGAAAATAGGCATTATGCATTTCAAATGGAACAATAATCATCCATCGCCAGAGGAACAACTCTCTGCAAAGGAATTAGGCGAAAAACTCGGATTGAGTCCCATTCTCGCTCAACTCCTCATAGCTCGCGGCATCACAACAGAAAGTGCCGCCAAACGTTACTTCCGTCCACAGCTTGCCGACCTTATCAACCCTTTTCTGATGAAAGATATGGATGTTGCCGTCGACAGAATCAATGACGCAATGGGACGAAAAGAGCGGATAATGGTCTATGGCGACTACGATGTAGACGGTTGCACATCAGTGGCACTCGTATATAAATTCCTGCAGCAATTCTACTCAAACATAGAATATTATATTCCCGACAGATACGAAGAGGGGTATGGATTAAGCACGAAAGGTATAGAATATGCTCACAAACAAGACGTAAAACTAATCATAATACTTGACTGTGGCATAAAAGCATTCGACGAAATTAACTACGCCAAGACCTTAGGAATAGATTTTATCATCTGCGATCATCACGTTCCTGACGATACAATGCCTAATGCCGTTGCCATACTGAACCCTAAACGCCCCGACGACACATACCCTTTCAAGCACTTATGTGGTTGTGGAGTAGGATTCAAACTCATGCAGGCATTCGCAAAGAATAACAATATACCTTTCTCTCGCCTGATCTCCCTACTCGACTTCTGTGCTGTAAGTATCGCTGCCGATATCGTTCCGGTGACAGACGAGAACCGTATTCTTGCATACCACGGACTGAAACAGATAAACCAAAACCCAAATATAGGACTGAAAGCAATCATCGACGTATGCGGATTACAAGGGCGCGAAATATCAATGTCGGACATTATATTTAAGATTGGACCACGAATAAATGCGTCCGGGCGTATGGAGAACGGAAAGATGAGTGTCGACCTTCTTGTAGAAAAGGATTATCTAAACGCTCTTCAGAAAGCTCATCAGATAGATACATACAATGAGCAACGTAAGGACATTGACAAGCAGATGACCGAAGAAGCCAATCAGATTGTGGCACGACTGGAGAGTCAGAAGCACCAATCAGCAATAGTTATATACGATGAGAACTGGAAGAAAGGCGTCATTGGCATCGTTGCTTCCCGACTGACAGAAATGTATTTCCGCCCAACGGTAGTGATTTGTCGTGATGGAGAACTTGCAACAGGTTCTGCACGCAGCGTTACTGGATTCGATGTCTACTCTGCCATCAAGAGCTGCAGTGACCTACTTATAAACTTTGGCGGTCATACCTACGCATGCGGACTGACGCTTCGTTGGACAGACGTACCGGAATTCTGTCGTCGTTTCCACGAATATGTAGAGGAGAACATACTTCCAACACAGATAGAACCAACACTCGATATTGATGCAGAGATAGACTTCAAGGACATAAACAAACGCCTGCATAATGACCTGAAGCGTTTTGCGCCGTTCGGACCATGCAATACAAAACCTATATTCTGCACACGTGGGGTATACGACTACGGCACGAGCAAGGTCGTTGGACGTGAACAAGAGCATATAAAACTGGAACTTGTAGACTCCAAGTCAAGTAATGTCATCAATGGCATTGCCTTCGGACAGAGTGCGTCAGCTCGTTATATAAAATCAAAGCGTAGCTTCAGCATAGCATATACCATAGAAGAAAATATATACAAACGAGGTACAATGCAACTTCAGATTGAGGACATTCGTCCGGAAGAGGATGTATAGAAAGATTCTAAAGCAATATTGGGGGTATGATGATTTCCGTGGTATTCAGGAAGAAATCATCGAAAGCATAGGAAATGGCAAAGACACTCTCGGTTTAATGCCTACAGGAGGCGGAAAATCAATAACCTTCCAAGTACCAGCCATTGCCAAGGATGGAGTGTGCATCGTTATCACTCCGCTAATCGCATTGATGAAAGATCAGGTACAGAGCCTGCGTCAACGCGGCATAATGGCTACAGCTGCATACTCGGGAATGACCAGAAACGAGATTATAACTGCCTACGACAACTGTATTCTTGGTGACATCAAACTCCTGTATATTTCGCCTGAACGCCTCTCCTCCCCCATTTTCCGTTCCAAGGTAACAAGGATGAAAGTAAGCTTTATCACTGTTGATGAAGCGCATTGCATCAGCCAATGGGGTTACGATTTTCGCCCTTCTTACCTCAACATTGCCGAGATACGTAAACTAATACCCGAAGTTCCCGTCCTCGCGCTTACTGCCACAGCTACACCAAATGTTATAATAGACATTCAAGAAAAGCTCGATTTCCGCAAGGAAAATGTCTTTCGCATGAGTTTCGAGCGGAAAAACCTTTCGTATGTGGTAAGGACAACAAGCGACAAGAATGCCGAACTCGTCCATATACTGAGTTCTGTAAAAGGCTCTGCCATAGTATATACACGCAGTCGGAAGGGTAGTAAAGACATAGCAAGGCTACTTTGTGCAAATGAAATCAACGCCACTTACTACCACGCAGGTCTGGAAAACGCTGTTAAAGACCAGCGTCAACAGCAATGGCAGAACGACGATGTAAGAGTAATGGTGGCAACAAATGCTTTCGGAATGGGCATCGACAAGTCCGATGTGCGCCTTGTCATTCATATCGACTGCCCGGATTCAATTGAAGCATACTTTCAGGAGGCGGGACGAGCAGGACGAGACGGTATGAAGGCATGGGCGGTACTGCTGTATAACAACCATGACGAGATCAAACTAAAGCGTCGCATCGGACAGACATATCCTGAGAAAGAATTAATACGCGAGGTCTATGAGCACCTGTCATACTTCTATCAGATTGCTATGGGATTTGGTCGTGGACAGACATATACGTTTGACATTGAAAAATTCTGCCATACATACCGATTCTTCCCTGTGCTCGTTGACTCGGCATTAAAGATTCTCGATCATGCAGGATACATAGTCTATGAGACAGACCCTGACACAAAATCGCGCCTGATGATTACGCTCGCACGTAAAGAACTGTCAGAGTTGGAAAGCCTCACACCTAAAGAGGAAGATGTCATGACTGCTATGATGAGAATCTGGGGAGGCTTGTTTACTGACTATTGCTATATTGACGAATCTGCCATATCAATATCATCAGGGCTTGACAGGAATGTAGTTTACCTAATCCTTAAGGGGTTAAGCAAACGGCACATAGTGCATTATATCCCTCAACGCAAGATACCATTGATAACATTTGTTTGTGAACGCGTGGAGAAAGACCAGCTCATAATGAGAAAAGACATCTACGAGCAACGCAAAGAGCAAATGGCAAAGAATATCAATGCTGTTGTCAATTACGCAAGAAGCGAGGCTTTCTGTCGCAGCGAACTACTATTAAGATATTTCGGTGAGACCGTAACAATGCCTTGCGGACATTGTGATGTATGTCGAAACAATGCAGGAGAACCTACAAAAGAAGCATTAGCTATAGCTCAGGATGCCATACTAAAACTTGTTGCAGACCGAAAGCCACATCATTTTACAGAGCTTAACAGCATATTGCTACCACGTTTGCAGATGGATACCGCATTGAAACTTCTCATAGACGAGGAACAAATCATCGTCTGCAACAACACCATCGCTAAAGCATAAGCATCCTGTCACATTATAATAATATACCTCAGTTCGAGATAAGCATTGCATAAAACAACTGGCACGAGCCAGCCGAAGGGGCTTGCTTTATCATGTCCCGAATAAAATTTCTGTAACTTTTACAAGGTCTTTCTTATCCCGAACTCGTGTAATAATATGTACTCGAGGAAAGCATTCTTCATGTTTTTATTTACAAGAAGCAGTCTACTCGTTCATGATATACTAATATAAGCGCCGACTCACGAAGAGCCGGCGCTTATATTTTGAATTATTGTTTTTATCGAATTAGAAGAAGAGGTAACGGTTGTCAACAACCTTTGCATTAACATAAAGCTCATACATGAAGTTGCCTGTAGACTGCATCATCTTCTGACGTAGCTTAGCCTCCTGTGCTTTATCATCAAACTTACCTGCACGGTTTTGACGTGAAGTCACCTGGAACACGTAAACACCACCTTCGCCGACAACCGGCTTAGCAGAGAATTTTCCCTTAGCTGTCTTAACAACGGCGCCGGCAAGACCAGGCTCCGGTGAAGCTGTAACAGACACAAATACCGGTGAAGAGAATGTAATCTGGTTTACATCAGCAACTTTAGCACCCTTTGCCTGAGCCTCCTTAATGCTCTTCACGCCCTGTGCATTAGCCAAAATCTGTTCAGCCTTCTTTTCCTTAAGTACTTCTGCCTTGACCATGTCACGAACCTGTGTGTCTGAGAGGTCACGATAGCCCATAGGGTGAATCTTATCAAGAGTTACAACGAGCAGAGTATTGTTGTCACCACACTCATACATTGGAGAAACCGCAGACTCCTTAGCGTCAAACACCCACTTGAGAGCTTCACTAGTGGAACGGATATTTGCGAGATTATGAGCAGCAGTTGTAATATCATTACGCTCCTGAACGGTGTAACCTGCCTTCTGTGCATTCTTTACGATATCATCAGCTGTCTGGTTTGCGCTGACGAATGAAGAGAACTTATTGTAAGCTGCAGAGTAAGTGTCACGAGAGAACTCTATTGTCTTCTTCACAATAGCAGCAACATACTTCTCAACATTTGCCTTGCGGTCAACGACTTGAACGATTACATTACCCTGACCGAGAGCAATATTCTTCAATTCGCCAGCAGACATTGTGTTCAAGCTGTAGATATAGTTCTTTGTATCCTGATCCATAGAAGGAGCATTCTCATACTGTGCTGTTGTCAACCAAGTCTTTTCGCCTGTCTGACCATAGTTCTTTGCGAGAACCTCAAAGTCAGCTCCGCTCTTCAGTGCATTATATATTGAGTCTGCCTTTGTTTTGGCAGCCTCTACAGTTTCTGCAACAACCTGAATCTGACGATACTGAACAGAATCTGGAAGCATCTGCTTTGAAACAAGTTTAAACACATTGAGAGTGTTATCACCCTTTGTCTCGAATACAGCAGAAACGCCACCGACAGGGATAGAATCGAGCTTTGCCTGAATATCTGTAGGGAAAGCATATTTTGTCATAGGAACGCCAAGGAATGGCACGAGTGAAGTACTCTTACGTACAGCCTCTGCAGGGTCAGCTGATGTAGCGAGCATTTCCTTGTATGATTGGAAAGTCTTCTGAAGTTCAACGCGGTCTGCCGGCGAAGCATCAACGACTACGCTTACAAACTTAACGTCGCGACTTTCAGTATACTGACGGAATCTTTCCTTCATCTCATCATACTTCTTCTTAATATCAGACTCCTCTACCGTTACCTTGTCATCAGCAATTGATGAGTAAGGGAAAGCGGCAAGCTGAATATTGCTCTCCTCTGTCTCTTCCTTGAAAGAAGCCTTTGCCTCTATAGGATTTGATAGGAACGCATGAGCCAAGAGGCTCTGATACTTCTGTGAGAGAAGCTGCTGACGCAAAGTCTTCTCGATGAAAGTCCAGTATTTATATATTGACTGATATTGCTGAGCAAGCTGTGGATTAGCCTGCTGCTGTGTCTTATACTCAGCAAGGAACTTCTTCAGCTGGTTAACCTCAAAGCGACCAGTCTGCTGATTAACGAACGGAGTCTGTGCAAGAAGTGGGTTTGTACCTGCGGTGAGTACATTCTGCATTTCCTCATCAGTCACAGTAAGCCCCAGTTTCTCAGCTTCTGTTTCAATGATTCTTGTCTGAACATAGGTATTCCATACCATGTCCTTAACTTGATTGAGCTGATCCTCAGTGAGGTTGTCCTGTCCTCGCTGCATCTTCATAACTTCCTGATACTCGTCAACGAGTTCTTGAAAGTCCTGAACACTGATTTTCTCACCAAGCACTTCACCAACCTGCTGATGCTGATCGTTACGAGTTGACTCGCATGAACGGAACATTTCCTCTGCGATGAATGCGAAAAGTCCTAATCCGATGACACTGATCAAGATCACTCCTTTGCTTCTAATTTTTCCTAATACGGCCATTTTTGTTATTATTTTTATTGTTTGTTATTTTCACTTTTACTACGAGGCACACAATAACCCCTCGCTCGCGAAACGTATTTCCTGCGGGGTTAGTGCTCGAAAGGCGTACAAATTTACAAAAAAAGAACCAAACCACATAATTTTACATAGAAAAATTAGTCTTTTCGATTGACTTTTAAACTAACAAGTTCTATTTTTGTATTTGTCTTCTTCAATATCTTGAACTCGAACTGTCCAACCTTGACAATTTCATTGAGTTTAGGGAAACTCTGATAATAGTGTAGGATAAGTCCGCCGATAGTCATATAATCATCACTTTCAGGCAATTCCGTATCAAACATTTCGTTCACGTTGTCAATCTCCAAACGTGCAGAAAGAGTATATTCATCAGGCGCTATCTGCTCAGCAATAAGATTTGACGAGTCGTGCTCGTCTTCTATCTCGCCGAATATTTCCTCTACGAGGTCCTCCAGCGCCACTATGCCTCCTGTTCCACCGAACTCATCGACAACGATACCGATGCTCTTTTTCTGCTGCATGAGAATCTTCATCAGTTTCCGTGCAGCCATTGTCTCTGGCACAAAAGGCACGGTATTGATATGTTCATGCCAGTGTTCCGGGTCGCTGAACATCTCTGACGAATGGATATAACCTATCACATGGTCTATATCATCCTCATAAACTATAATTTTCGAGTGCCCACTTTCAATAAACTTATTCTTCAGTTCTTCGAGTGAGCACGTCTTTATATCGACAGCGTCAACCTCAGTACGAGGTATCATACAATCGCGCACTTTCGTATCAGTGAAGTCAAGTGCATTCTGAAAAAGTTCTACTTCCTGTTCTATTTCCTCATCACTTCCCGCATTGTCAATACTTGACTGCACAAGATAGTCGAGGTCTACCTTAGTAAAACCTTCATCCGTATTGACCTTTTCTATCTTTATTCCCGTCATACGGAGCATCAATCGCGACAGAAGAGTTGTGAATTTGCTTATCGGCCACAATAATATGTATATCACATACGCGGGCATAGCAAACAATGAAAGCCATCTGTTCGGGCTGCGTTTGAAGAGCGTTTTTGGCAAGAACTCACCCGTAAAGAGTACTATAACAGTCGACAGAATAGTATCTGCAGGTACAGTTATGCTTGCATCAAGTCCTTGAAAGATTGTATTATCGAACAGTCGTGCAATTAGGATACCATATATGACAAGAGCAATATTATTCCCTACAAGCATTGTCGACACAAAACCATTGGGATGATGATAGAACACATCCATAATGCGCTGGGTGAAACCATGTTTCTCGCGGTCCATTTCAGCCAGCATTCTGTTACTCGACACAAAGGCTATCTCCATTCCTGAAAAGAATCCGGAGAATGCCATAGTAATGAGAATGTATATTACAAGATGTATATCCAAAACTTTATTTTTTATTTATCAAGTTCAAGGTATTAGTCCTTCCTACTGACGCGCTCGTGGAATGGCTGGCTGGCGTATGGCTGCCTTCACCGTATCAGGTTTTGAGGAGACTGTGTCCTCGCCCACCATATCGCCATGCATGAATGAGCCGCGTGTATTTGAGACATAATATTTACGCATGCTCTCGTCGCTGCGGAAATAGTGTCCTTCGAGAGTGCGTTCCGGTGTTTCGAAGTATGAATACATGTTCGAGTAATACTCGTGCTTGTCCTGATCCCAGAACAGTTCCTCTCCACGGAATTTCACACCGTCTTTTGAAAGTATGCGCACACGCCCCCGGAGCTCAAGCAGACGTTGTTCATCATATTTATATGCCGTATCTGCCTGTATGTAAGCCTGCACATGTAGATGTTCGTCGAACTGCGTAAGCAGAATGCCCTTATCAAAAATTGTACGCTTTGGGTTGACATTCTGGTTTGTGACACTCCGTTCTGTGACAATTCTGTATTTAATTACGCCGGAGTCGGAAATCAACATATTAATACCATAAGTTGTCATCAGCGCAGCCGAGTCCTCATCGTGAATGGCAGGAGCGAGGTGTTCCTTCTGCTCCGTGCATGCCATCATTATATAGAACAAAAGCATTATAACGACTACTGGCGAACGATACGCTTTCTTCACTGTATCAGATACTATTTTAATCAACCTGCCATTTTGCGAACCAACGTTCGTTGAATGTTAGACCTATATTGATGCAGAACGTGTTTTCCTTTATCAGCCCCTTGGCATTCTGTTGAATCCACTGTGCCGATACGTTCAGATATGAGCGGTTGTTATATCCGTTGGTGATAGGAAGCCCCACACCGAAAGATGCACTTATTTCTTTCGGACCTTCATTACCGTTAATTTTTAAATAAGGTGAAGCGTAAGACACGCCTGCACGATAGCGCACTCTGCTTGCCCAGGAGCGTGCATTCCTATTATGACAGTATTCGCCTCCGAAGATGTATTTAGTACGATCAGTGAACAATCCTTTTGTCATCTGATACTGCGCCTTATTATTCACTACAGCATAGACAGGGTATTCTATATCTGACCACTTCTGCAGTTCGTAATCGAAACCTACCTTTATGCGGTCAGCATGATTCCACACAAGACCTGCACCGATAGTCATCGGCAACGAATGACTGCCGTTTGCTACAACTAAAGTAGTGTCAGCAACGCCTGTCTGAGTATTTCTTGATATGGCGAGAAACTTCGGGTCGCCACTCAATTTCTGCTTCATGGCAAATGTAGCACCAAGAGTGAGTTTGTCGTATTTACCGAACTTCTGCTGTAGCTGTGCACCGAAATCGAATGTAAACGCCTTAGTATCATATTCATACAGTCGCGATGTTGTTGTGACCGATTTCTTATTAAAAGTATTAATTATACCTTTTGTGTAATCGCCCCAGAAATAAGACGCGTTAACACCAAGCGAAAGACTTGTGTTCTTCAATCTCAACGGTTCGACGCCAATACCTATGAAAGCCTGCTGCAAGCCACCTTTTCCTGAGTATTCCTCCGTACTGGTTGTTGCAGAATTGCCGGTTGATGGAACATTACCTATGTTAATCACTTTCTTATAGTCGTATCCTATATTGCTGTAAGGCACTGCACCAAATGCTATTCCCACATGTTTCATGAGACGGAAGGCACCCATGAAATAGTCGAAGCCACCATTTTTTGCATTCAACTTACGATTTCCTTCCTGGAAACTCGTTATCTGCCCCGACACACCTGCATCAAAGAGGAATGTCAGAGAATCGATGCCGGAATAAGAAGCCGGGTTTGCGAAATTCACCTGATTACCTTCACGCCAACCTTTACTTAGTCCGTTCATTGCCTTTGTTGCACCATTCGAGCGACCAGCCAATTGACCGTAACCATACCTTGAATAAGGTGAATTGGTGGAATTCTGAGCTTCCACACCTAACGAGAGAATCACTGCAGAGACAGCAAGAAGTATTTTCTTCATTATATTGATTTAACTATTTATCTTTGTCAATAACTATGGAGCGCAATGAATGGTCGTTTGCCATGAAACAAGACGCATACACACGCATTCCGTTCATATAAAGTGCAAAGGTAAGTATTTCTTTTTAATTTCAAAAGTCACATGTTATATTTATAAGGTTTTTTAATACGAAATTCCATTCTCCATGCTATTACAATTCATACAAAGCGTTACGAAAATAAACATGATAAATAATGATTTATTATTACAATTATAAGAATGAATCGCTTTAATACTCACATATTTACAGCCACAACAAAACTCTGCTCCAAATACGCGAATCTCACGCATTTAAGCAAACATCCTGATTATCAAGAAGTTATTTTTCTGCGAGTAAAAATCAGAACTCAAAACCTACATTTTCAATTCAAAAACACTATAGAAATCACCTTTTTATCAACTTATTACGTCTTAATAAACAGCTAAAAGCTACGCTTTCATCGTCTAATTCCATAGGTTCTACATCCTCATTACATAGGTTTCAGAAAATAAAACCGCAGAAATCATTCATAACGCATTAATTTCACCCCTTTTGTTTTCACAGAATCATTTTTTTAAAACTGCAGTTTTTATGTGATATTATTTTACATATTATAAAATCAGTAATACATGACAAGACATAACGGACAGTCGTTCGACCGGAGACATTATCTTACGCGCACGTATATTTCCTAATATTTATTTTGAGTACTCATGTTTTTTTCTTATCTTTGCAGAAAATATGCGAATCAATAAACATGCCCAATATAACACCCAGCCGGTTTAAAGCATTCTTTATAATATCTCTGTTTTTCATCGCTTTCAAAGCGACGGCACAGGGTATGCCAGAGACATCACCTACAATCCTTGATGACAACCGACTTGATTCGGTCAACATCAGCCTCATCACATGCGAGCCGCACCAGCTGATCTACGCTCTCTACGGTCATACCGGAATACGAATCCACGACCGAATCTCCGGTGAGGATGTGCTTGCAAACTGGGGAATATTCGATCAAAGGAAAAGTTTCTTTGTGCTACGGTTTGCCTTTGGACTCACCGACTACCGCATGGAGATAGAGGCATGGAAAGACTTTGTCGAGCGCTACAATTACTATCACTGTGGCATACGCGAGCAATTGCTCAATCTCACCAATAAGGAGAAGAGGCAGATCATGCAGGCGATTTTCACAAACTACCTGCCAGAGAACCGCTACTATCGCTATAATTACTTCTACGACAACTGCACGACACGTGCACGCAACATCATTGTCGACAATATCGACGGAAGAATCAGCTACAACAATAACCCTTCGGTCAGGACATCCTATCGCGAAGAGATTCATCAATGGAACGAGAATCATCGATGGGCGCGCTGGGGCAACGACTTCCTTCTGGGCATCGGTTCCGACTGTGAGACAACACGTACACAACAGCAGTTCCTACCTGACACCTTACGCGTAGATTTCAACAATGCAGTCATAACCGAGAATGACAGACAGCGCAAACTTGTAAGCAAGGAATATTGGGTGACACCATCGCAATACGACTACGATAATAAAGATAGCTTAGAGTCTTTTTTTGAACCGCATATACTGGCAATAGGGCTCTTTTTAATGTTAATCATCGTCGTTTTGCTTGAGCATTACCTGACACTCCGTCGCATCTGGCAGTTTGATGCTTTCCTGCTCCTGCTATCAGGAATACCAAGCTTCGTGTTGCTCATGATGATATTCTCGCAGCATCCTACAGTGATACTTAACTTCCAGATACTCGTGTTCAATCCATTGGCACTGTTCTTCGGGTGGAAAATCATCAAGAGTCTGCGCAATAACAAGAGACACAAAATGATGTATGTGATCGCTGCCTGTGCAGCATTGGGCTACGTAGCAAGCTTTTGGCAGACATTTGCCGCTGGCGTAGAATTGTTGGCATGCACATTGATGATAAGGTTTATGAGTTCTTCGGGATTAAAAGAAAATAATGAAAAAGAATAAACTCGACATACAACCCCTGCTCAACACAAGTCTGGGACGCTTCTACTTGGCAGCGCTTCTTGCCACTTTCAATGTGCTGGACACCAACGCCCAGAACTTGAACGTGGCTCCACGCCTCGTGGTAAATATCACCATCGACCAGCTGCGCACCGACTATCTTGAGCATTTCGCACCTTTATACAAACAAGATGGCTTTCGCCGACTGCTTAGCGAGGGGCGTGTCTACGAGGCGGTCGAGTACCCTTTCTCCCCTGTCGACCGTGCGTCTGCCATCACTTGCATAGCAACAGGCACCACCCCACACTACAACAAGATCATTGCCCAACAGTGGCTCAACCGCAAGACACTACGTCCGGAGTATTGCGTATATGACAAGCACGATATTGTATCGCCGAAGAACATTGCCACATCGACTGTCAGCGATGAGTTGAAGGTGTCGACCAACGGCCGTGCATTGGTCTTCGGACTGGCGCAAAACCAAGATGCCGCCATTTTGTCAGCAGGACATGCTGCCGACGGAGCATTCTGGATTGACGACAGAACATCTGCATGGACCACATCGACATACTACCCATCGACAGCAAACTCATGGATTCGCGCATATAACGCAGTAAACAACAGAGGAAGAAAAGACCTGCTGAACGATATTGTCAGTGACGCAGCACTGAACTGTATCACCGACAACGCCCTCGGTCGCGATGATATTACCGACTATCTTGCAGTCACGCTATCTGCCCGTCTGGGCAATACAATGGGACAGCGCCAGGAGATGGAGCATGTATACATATCGCTCGATGCTACTCTCGGCAGTTTCATCTCCGGTGTAGAGCAGAAGGTCGGTAAGGACAATGTCATGTTCGTCATCACTGCCACCGGCGATACCGACGAACCGGAGACCGACTATAATAAATACAAAATTCCGACAGGAACGTTCTATATCAATCGCACAGCACAACTGCTCAACATGTACCTGTCGGCAGTTTACGGTAGTGGTGCATGGGTGGAAGGCTATTTCAAGAATCAGATATTCCTCAACCATAAACTCATTGAGGATAATAAAATATCATATTCCGAAATAATTCTGCGCTCTAAAGACCTGCTGAAAATGACGGCAGGGGTAGCTGACGTAAAGACAAGCCCTTACGACACGGAGATAACCGGCGACTTGTGGATTGAAGCCACACCGGGGTGGAGCATATTCAACGAGGACACGAACACAAGTTATCAGGTCAGAACAGTCTTTGTGCCGTTCCCTGTGATATTCCTCGGCTCAAACATCAAAGCAGAACACATTGATATTCCAATAACAACAGAGCGCATTGCGCCCACTATTGCAAAAAGCATCCACATCAGAGCACCAAATGCCTGCTCTGCAAAACCGCTTTTCTAAATACGATGCGGGAAAGACTATCGCAATGAAAATTATTAAAAACAGTCGGAACTGACTGTTTTACAAACCAATCAAGAATAAAAATAAACAATTATAATTATGAATTTGAACAAAATTTTGCAGTCTCTGTTCGGCAACAAGTCAAGCCGTGACATGAAACTCATACAGCCTCTCGTCGAAAAGGTGAAGCAGGCTTATCCGGAGATTATGGCGCTTTCGAACGACGAACTGCGTGCAAAGACAAAGGAAATCCAACAGTATGTGCAGAACTCTGCAGCTGAGCAGAAAAAGAAAATCGCCGAACTAAAGGCTACAATAGAAGCCACTCCTATTGATGAACGCGAGGGCATCTTCAACAGCATCGACAAATTGGAGAAAGAGGCTCTCGAAATCTACGAGGAGGCACTGAATGAAGTAATGCCTGTTGCCTTCAGTATCGTAAAAGACACTGCACGTCGTTTTGCAGAAAACGAAGAGACTGTCGTTACTGCTACAGACTTCGATCGCGAGATTGCAGCCAAACCGGGTAATGACTTCGTGACCATCGACGGTGACAAAGCCATCTATCACAACCACTGGACAGCCGGTGGCAATGACCAGAAATGGGAGATGATCCACTATGATGTGCAGCTCTTCGGTGGCGAGGTGCTTCATCAGGGAAAGATTGCCGAAATGGCTACCGGTGAAGGTAAGACCCTCGTGGCTACGCTGCCGGTGTTCCTCAATGCACTTACCGGAAACGGCGTACACGTAGTAACCGTCAACGACTACCTTGCAAAACGTGACTCAGAATGGATGGGACCTCTCTATATGTTCAATGGTCTTTCAGTTGACTGTATCGACAAGCACCGACCGAACTCTCCGGAGCGTCGCGCCGCTTATAATGCCGACATCACATTCGGTACAAATAATGAGTTTGGTTTCGACTACCTTCGCGACAATATGGCTATATCGCCAGCCGACCTCGTACAGCGTGCCCACAACTATGCCATTGTCGATGAGGTCGACTCTGTGCTTATCGACGACGCACGAACACCGCTTATCATCAGCGGTCCGATTCCAAAAGGTGACGATCAGATGTTTGAGGAGTATCAGCCTCTTGTTGAACGCCTCGTAGGCGTACAACGTCAGCTTGCCACTCAATATCTTGCTGATGCAAAGACAAAAATCAACGAAGCGGCAAAACTTCTTGAGAGCGGCAAGAAAGACGAGGCTGCACATACTAATGAGGAAGGTTTCCTCTCGCTCTATCGTTCATACAAGTGCCTTCCAAAGAATAAGGCACTCATCAAATATCTCTCCGAGGAAGGTATCAAGAGCGGAATGCTCAAGACCGAAGAGTATTACATGCAGAACAACAACCGCGAGATGCCAAAGGCTGTAGAGCCGCTCTACTTCGTCGTTGACGAGAAGATGAACTCATGCGATCTCACTGATAAGGGCACAGCATGGCTTGCCAATCAGGTTAAAGACGAAAAACTTTTCGTACTTCCCGACATCACATCGGAGCTTTCCGCACTTGAATCGCAAAAGGGTCTGTCGGAAGAAGAACTTCTGACAAAGAAAGACGAGCTGCTTGCATACTATGCAGTGCAGAGCGAGCGTGTTCACACTCTGCAGCAATTGCTCAAGGCATACACCATGTTTAATAAAGACGACGAGTATGTTGTCATGGACGGCGAGGTGAAGATTGTAGATGAGCAGACAGGTCGTATAATGGAAGGTCGTCGCTGGTCTGACGGTCTGCATCAGGCTGTAGAGGCAAAAGAGCATGTGAAGGTAGAAGCTGCAACACAGACCTTCGCTACCATAACCCTGCAGAACTACTTCCGTATGTACCATAAACTTGCCGGAATGACGGGAACTGCCACTACAGAGGCTGGCGAGTTCTGGGATATATATAAGCTCGATGTTGTCGAGATTCCTACCAACCGACCTATAGCACGCTTTGATCTTGAAGACCGTGTCTATAAAACAAACCGCGAGAAATATAAGGCAGTAATTCAGGAAATCATTGAGATGCGCGACGCAGGACGTCCGGTTCTTGTCGGTACGACATCAGTAGAAATATCAGAACTCCTAAAACGTATGCTCGACCAGAACCGTATTCCTTGCCAGGTGCTTAACGCAAAGCTCCACCAGAAGGAGGCTGACATCGTGGCAGAGGCAGGACGACAGAGCAACGGACTTGGTGTTGTGACAATCGCTACTAACATGGCAGGTCGTGGTACCGATATCAAGCTATCAAACGAGGTCAAGGCTGCGGGTGGTCTTGCTATAATCGGTACGGAACGTCATGAAAGCCGCCGTGTAGACCGTCAGCTCCGTGGTCGTGCAGGACGACAGGGCGACCCTGGTTCTTCTGTATTCTACGTATCACTCGAAGATAAGCTCATGCGTCTGTTCGGCTCTGAACGAATCTCCGGCGTAATGGACCGTCTCGGATTCAAGGAAGGAGAACGCATTGAGTCGTCAATGATTTCAAAGTCAATAGAGCGTGCACAGAAGAAAGTCGAAGAGAACCATTTCGGTACACGTAAGCATCTGCTCGAGTATGACGACGTAATGAACAAGCAGCGTACCGTAATATATGAGAAGCGTCGTCACGCTCTCATGGGTGAGCGTATCGGTATGGACATCACCAACATTCTTTGGGACCGCATAGTAAATATAACTTCGAAAAATGATTATGTAGGTGTTCGTGAGCAGTTCCTGAAAGTTCTTGCAATGGAATGTTCATTCACAGAAGACCGTTTCCTTGGTAGTAAGCTCGAGGATTTGCAGGAGGAGGCATTCCAGAAGGCACTGGCTAACTTCAAGCGTCGCACCGATCGCATTCAGGAAGTGGCGTGGCCTGTGATCAAGAATATATGGGAGAACCCTGCCAACAACTATGAGCGCATCATGGTACCAATCACTGATGGTCGCAATGTTTTCAATATTCCATGCGACATGAAAGAGGCTTACGAAAGTGAGGCTAAGGATGTCATAAAGCAGTTCGAGAAAGTCATAATGCTACATATCATCGATGACTGTTGGAAGGAGAATCTCCGTCAGCTCGACGAACTGAAGCACTCTGTACAGAACGCCTCTTACGAGCAGAAAGACCCTCTGCTCATCTTCAAGCTGGAGTCAGTGAAACTCTTCGATGCCATGGTAGACAACATGAACAACCGTATAGCATCAATTCTCACACGTGCAATGATTCCCGAGCAAGTGGCACAGCAAGAGGTGCGTGAGGCAGCGCCCGAGCAGCACTCACAACGCTACAACGAACAAAAGGACGACGCTGATGCTCTAAATCAAGTTCGTCAGGGCGGAGGTATGCAAGATGCTGCCGCACAGGACACTCGCGAGAACGCTCGCCGTCCGGTTCAGCCTATCGTGAAAGAAAAACTCCCAGGACGCAATGACCTTTGTCCATGTGGCTCGGGCAAGAAATTCAAGAACTGTCACGGAAAAGATTTAGTATAAAAAGATTTAACCCAAATCGGTTATTAGAGTCCTTGACTGATTGTGTTAGATTGTTGAACAGATGTGCTGGCGTTTCATCGAAGGCGTAGCGGTCTACGGCGAGATGTAATGGCAGCGCAGATGTCGACAAGCGGACGAAAGCAGTAAGGAAGCATGGTGGTAATAACAAATCTAAGCATATGCGTCCTAATGACCGATTAGGGTTTAATCCACTTGCCCTGATATTGCAAAACGGGGCTGAGAATTAATGTATAAACAACAAGCAGTTTACGAAGTGGAAAAGATAAGAATTGAGAATCTAAAGAAAAGTTTCGGCGAAAAGATAGCTGTCGACATTAATGAGTTCACTATAAACGAAGGCGACATACTTGGATTGGTCGGTAACAATGGTGCAGGAAAAACGACACTATTCAGAATGATTCTCGACCTGCTGAAAGCTGACGAGGGAAAGGTTGAGTTCTTGTTTGCCAACAATACAGAAGGCATTGATGAGAACAATGGAATCAATCCGGCAGAGAGCGAGGAATGGAAGAAACACGTCGGAGCTTATATCGATGACGGGTTCCTGATTGACTTTCTCACTCCAGAGGAATACTTCGAGTTCAATGGTAAGGTTTCGGGTCTGACAAAGGAAGAAATAGCCTCACGACTGGCAGAGTATGAAAAGTTTATGGCAGGCGAAATACTTGACCAGAAGAAGCTCATACGTGACTATTCTGCCGGTAACAAGCAGAAGATTGGTATTATCTGCGCATTATTGACACAGCCGGAGGTTGTCATCCTTGACGAACCGTTTAACTTTCTCGATCCCTCTTCGCAGAATGTCTTAAAGAAAATTCTGCTCGGTTATGCAGAGAAGCATGGCGCAACGATAATAATATCAAGCCATAACCTACAGCATACCATCGAGGTATCAACGCGAATAGCCTTGCTTGAGCATGGTCTAATAGTGAAGGACCTTGAGAAAGAAAATACGAATGCAGAAAAAGAACTTGAAAGCTATTTCAATATAGAATAGTCGCTATTATTAATTTAATTTTTTATCACATTATGAAAAAGTACATTTGCGATGTCTGCGGCTGGGAATACGACCCGGAAGAAGGCTGTCCAGAAGCAGGAATAGAGCCAGGAACACCTTTCGAGGACCTGCCGGAAGACTTCGAGTGCCCAACATGTGGCGTAGGTAAGGACGAATTCTCTGAATTAGACTAAGACAGAGATTTCAAGAGAGTCGGTTGACAACACATAAGAACACTTAAAGAACTACATGTTATTTAGATGTCTGACAGACTTCAATCTGGCTACTCGGATAATTTGAACAACAAAGATTAAAACTATAACAATTAACAAGTATATCAGCATCATCTGAATCCAGTTGATGCTGATATTGTTTATACTGGCAATATTCCAATTGGCAACTCCACCTAAAAACTTCGTCAATAAAGACACGAGCAATTCTGCGAAGAGCAGAAACAAAGTGCGGATAAACGGTATTGCCCAGAAAACTAAAGAGAGGAAAACACTATACAGGAGCAGAGTGACAAGAGGTATGGCTACAAGATTAGTGAAGAGGAAGAATAGCGGAATCCTTCCAAAATAATAAACTGACAGAGGCAACGTGGCTATCTGTGCTGCAGAAGAAACACACGTTAACGACCATACCTTACGTAATATGGGATGCAGGAAAAGGAACTTGTCGCCTATTATATTATAAAAAGGTGTATAGAACACGAATATGCCTGCCATAGCAAAAAAAGACAACTGAAAACCAACATCCCATATTGCCATAGGATTTACAATAAGCATGATGATTGCAGTCACCGCAAGAGCATTCATTGACATTCTGGGACGCGAAGCAAACGACACTGCCATATACAGCGTGAGCATTATGGCAGCACGCACAACACTCTGAGGCATACCGACAAGCATCACATAACCCCAAATAGTGCTTATAACAAACCCTCTTGTCATGAGGCTTACAGTAAAACGTGAGTCAAAGACTTGTTCCACAAATCCGGCTAATAACATTAGAAGTATATAAAGAATACCTAAATGCATTCCTGAGAGTGCCAGCAGATGTGCCACACCTGTTTGAGAAAAAACATCGCGTGTCTCTTTTGAAAGGCTACTCTTCTCGCCAAACCCCATGGCTGATATGACAGCAAACTCATTACTATCTCCAATGCCTTGCGTCTCAAGTTCAGAGAGAACACGTTGCCTTATGATACGCGCCTTTACAGAAACTCTTTTCACCATAGGCAGTTCTGACAATCCGTCACGAACAGAAGGAGTGACATTACCTCTGTAAACAACAATCCGACCGACAAACGACCTACTAAGCAACCATCGCTGATAATTGAAGTTTCCGCTACGTTGACGATTTGTTTGCTTCGCATCGACTATCTTGCGCAGTTTGCCTTTTATAGTCAGCGTTTGCCCAACAACGGGAGTGAACTGCGGTTCAATGAAAGTACAGCGTATCTTTCGCCCTGCAACGCGAGCATTTACTTGTTCTGCATAAACATCTCCTTTAGGTGCAATGATATAACAAGGTACGACCAAACCACGGTCCATGTGCTTTGGAGTATCCTCAACGACAACATCCAAGAGATATGCTTTTTCTCCAAAAAGATCAGTATTTCCGGAGCAATGAATGTTTATGATGCAGATACCAAGAAAAACTGTTGCGATGAGAAGTGGAATCTGACGCCAATTACGCGAATTATGTAAAAACAAGGCAGATATAATGCAACATACCATAGAGCCCAAAGCATATATGACAGGAATAGAAAGGAAATATCCAATAAATATTCCACAGCTTATAGTCACGGCGTATGGCACAATGGGCATTAACCTTATTCTATCTCTTATTGTCAGCTTTCTCATCTCTGTTCATGTTATGAAATATCATAATTCAAAGACCCGTTCTTTTAACTAATGATGCAGACAAAAGAAAAACGTTGTCACCTGCATTTGAACAGCAAGTGACAACGTGCGGATTATTCGTAGTCGTCGATAACAGAATTAATTAAGTCCATCATTGGCTTGGCAATCTCAAAGATCTTTGTCGCATCACTTGCCCAGCGAGCAGAAGCAAAGAAAGCTTCATCTACACTGTGCCAACAACAATAGTCCTTCATGCGAAGATAATCGATGAACTCGTAATCTTTAGGGAAATCCTTAGGCGCTTTCTTAAGATGACTGATGCCGAAACCTTTTGGTGGCATCTGTTCATCATCGGTATAGTCACCCATGTCAGCAGCATTGGGATAACCGAAGTATTTAATAAACTTGCCATTCTCCACTGCTTCGCGCCACTGGTCAATATTCGCCATTATCTCATTACGACACGAAGTCAGAATGTTCGTCGGCAACCAATAAGAGCCTGTAGCAAGAAAACAGTTTCCGGGCTGGATGTGGAGATAATAGCCTCCACGAAGCGACTTCCTTCCCTTAGCACATATATAAGCACCGAAATGACGTTTGTAAGGTGATTTATCCTGTGAGAAGCGTGTATCGCGATAGAAACGGTATGTGCAATCCTTAGCCTTGAGATGACTTATCTCTGTGTCAAAGCGTGATAGAGCGGTAATGAGTTCTTCCACTCCTCGGTCAAACTCCGACTTGGCAGCATTATATTGTTCTTTGTGAGCATGAAACCATTCGCGGTTGTTATTTGCAGCAACGTCGCGAAGAAAAGCTAATATGAGTTTGGTATTCATTAAATGTACATTAATTAATTGTTACTATTTCAATGCTTAGGCTTATTCTCCACACTCGGACAGAATGTAGCGAACTGACATTCGTTGCATTTCGGACTACGGCTCTGACAGATGTAGCGACCGTGGAGCAATATCCAATGGTGTGCAAGTGACACTTCTTCCTTCGGGATGTACTTCATCAGGTAAAGCTCTACCTTCAATGGTGTGTCAGCAGTTTTCGGCACAAGCCCAAGCCGATGACTGACACGATAGACATGGGTATCGACAGCCAAGGTCGGTTTGCCAAACCAGACAGACATAACGACATTAGCAGTCTTACGCCCCACCCCAGCAAGCGACTCCAAGTCTTTGCGTTCTGATGGTATTTCTCCATTGAAATCGCGGACTAATTGCTCTGACATCTGCTTTAGATGATGAGCCTTAGCATTAGGGTAACTAACGCTGCGTATAAGCTCGAATATGTCATCTTCACTTGCCATAGACATGGTATGAGCATCAGGGAAATGTCTGAATAATTCCGGCGTGACCTGATTAATGCGCTTATCAGTACATTGCGCGCTTAGCAGTGTTGCAACAAGCAGTTGAAACGCACTGCCAAACTCCAACTCGGTTGTAACAACAGGCTGGAGCTGGCGAAAATAACTGAGCATCGTATTATAACGTTCTTCTCTTGTCATACTAACGGTATTTATTACTGATGCTCGTCACGGAGAAGATCGTTTACAGTCTTAACAGGATTGAAAGTAGACAGTGGAACTTCCACAAATATAGTATTCCAATCGCTCATGGCACCATTCCATAGTCCAGGTAGCTCAAATGCTTTTAGCTCTCTACCTCCACTACTCTTACTGCTAATAAAACCTGTCGTAGGGTCAACGAATTCCTGAAGCCGGAATTTCTCACCTTTATAATTCTTCAACGCACATGCAATATCTACCGGATTAAAGTGTGTAGCCTCGGCAAACATACGCATATTCTCTTCATTCATTTTGTCAATCTGGCTTGACTCAAGAATCTGCAGGCTCGTTGTACCATCCTGATTATACACAATGAATGGACCACCACCAGGCTCGCCGACATTACGTACAACACCGCAGACACGCATAGGACGGTTCAGTTTTTTCTTCAAATATATCACGAGTTCAGCATCTTCCAGATTCTTGATGTCATCACGACGGCAGCAGAGATCACGTTGTACGAAACTAATAATCTCCTCAACTGTATCATGGTTGTAAACACCAGAGTCGAGAATATGCAGATATTCGAAAGCCTTCTCCTGCATCTGAATGAGGATTCCTGCAAGCAGCTGCTTATATCTCACCGTGTCGTCCTTCAATCTATCAGGAACAACATTATCGATATTCTTAATAAAAACAACGTCAGCATCAATTTCCGACAGGTTTTCTATCAGTGCGCCATGTCCCCCAGGGCGGAACAGCAAAGAGCCATCCTCATTTCTGAATGGCGTATTGTCAAGGTTTGCAGCTATGGTATCAGTTGAAGGTTTCTGCTCTGAGAATGAAATATTGAACTTAATACCGAAACGCTCGGCATACTTTTGTTCAGTCTCTGCAACACGAGCCTTAAACAGTTCCTTATGCTCATGAGACACTGTAAAATGCACATTTGCCTCACCGTTTGAACTTGCATAGAGGGCAGCCTCAACGAGATGTTCTTCCATTGGAGTACGCGGACCGTCTTCATAGTTGTGGAACAGAAGCAGACCTTTTGGCATCTGACCGTAATTAAGACCTTCTTTCAACAACAGATTAGAAACGACAGCCTTGTAATCACCGTCGCCTATTAAACCGCATACGCTACGACCTCCACTATTCTCCTTACACGTTGCACATAGTATTTTACGGAAAGCAAACTTCTTACGCTCTGCAAAGAAGGTCTTCTCAAAGTCAGTGGTAGGCTCGTTATATGGTGCATCAAGAAATTCAAACAGATTCTTGAACATACGGCTGGCAGCTCCCGAGGCAGGGACAAACTTCACTATGGTATGTCCCTCTGCCTTATAATCATGCCATTTATTAATGTAGGCATCTGTTTCATCCTTCGATGGTGCGAGAATGCCCGTTCCTACTGACGCAGCAGCCTTAAGGCGAAGAAAAGGAAATCCTTCTGCAATCTTCTTTAATTGGTTTTCTACTTCATCTACAGAAATGCCACGTTGGGCTAATTGTTCCAAATCTTGTGGTGAAAACATAATTATATTTCGTCTTTTATTAATACCTACAAAATTACTCACATTTTTCCGAATATCAAACTGGTTTCCATTTTTTTTTGTAATTTTGCCATTGGATAAAACAACCATAAAAGATATTGCTATGGAAGAAAAAGTGAATTGTTCAGGATCAGAACTTTCTGAAATCACAAGGCTATATAATACTCTATGCACAGAAATTGAAGATTCATTGCATAATGATGATGAGCAGAAAATACGTAATCTCATTCATAATGCGATCTACTCTGATAATATCAAACGCGATGTTTTTGGTTTCAATCCATTATTGCATGCCCTTCAGACTTCTTTATTGGCAGTCGAGGAGATCGGCCTACGACGCGAAGCTGTAATTGCTATCATCATCGACACTTGTTCCGTTGATAAGGATATTGACCTGAACGCGATAGAAAGCGACTTTGGACAGCAAGTTGTACAGATCATTCAAGGTCTGCACAAGGTGCGTGATCTATATAAGAAAACACCTACGGTTGAAAGTGAGAACTTCAGGAATCTACTGCTTAGTTTTGCCGACGACATGCGTGTAATCCTTATAATGATTGCCGACCGCGTGAACGTGATGCGACAAATCCGTGACACACAGAATCTTGAAGCACAACGCAAGGTCGCAGAGGAAGCCAGCTATCTATACGCTCCACTTGCACATAAGTTAGGTCTGTATCTGCTTAAGAGTGAACTTGAAGACTTGTCTTTAAAATATCTTGAGCACGATGCATACTATATGATTAAAGACAACCTTAATGCTACGAAGCGTTCGCGCGACGAATATATCGAATCTTTTATAAGTCCGATAAAGGCAAAGCTTGAGAACATAGGCTTTAAGTTTCATATCAAAGGCAGGACAAAGAGCATTCATTCTATCTGGCAGAAAATGAAGAAACAACGTTGTGGTTTCAATGGTATATATGATCTATTTGCCATACGTATAATAATAGATGCTCCCTTAGAACAGGAGAAGATGCAATGCTGGCAAGTTTATTCTCTCATAACTGATATGTACCAGCCTAATCCTAAACGACTCCGCGACTGGCTTTCAGTACCAAAGTCAAATGGCTATGAGTCGCTGCATATCACTGTACTCGGTCCGCAGAACAAATGGGTAGAGGTACAGATTCGTACTGAGCGTATGGATGAAATTGCAGAGCACGGTCTTGCTGCTCACTGGCGGTACAAGGGAGTGAAATCAAGCAATAACAACCTCGACTCATGGCTTGCAGACATACGCCAGGCTCTTGAAGCCGGCGACAATCTACAGGCTATGGATCATTTCAAGAGGGAATTAAACGCAGACGAAGTGTATGTGTTTACACCGAAGGGCGACCTGTATAAGTTGGCAAAGGGAGCCACTGTACTTGATTTTGCATACCACATCCATTCTGTAGTGGGCAGCCATTGCGTCGGTGCACGCATCAACAACAAAAACGTATCGATGCGTGAGATACTGCATTCAGGCGATCAGGTTGAGATTCTGACCCAGAGCAACCAGACCCCTAAGAAGGAATGGCTCAACTATGTCGGTACTTCACGTGCCAAGTCTAAAATACGTTTGGCTCTGAAAGAGACCCAAGCAAAGGAAGGCATCTTTGCAAAGGAACTACTCGCTCGTCGGTTGAAGAACCGTAAAATAGATTTCGACGAGAGCGTTATGTCGCACGTTATCAAGAAGTTAGGCTACAAGATAGTAAGTGACTTCTATATGAACGTAGCAGACGAAAAGCTCGATGTCAATGAGGTCATTGAGAAATATATAGAGGTGCGCGACTACGACATGAAACTCAATGCTCCTGCCGCCACCCGTTCTGCAGAGGAGTTTGTATTTGAGAATCCTATAGATCTGAAGAATACTGCAAATGATATACTCGTCATTGACCAGAACTTAAAGGACGTAGATTATTCTTTAGCAAAATGCTGTAACCCTATTTATGGCGACAAGGTCTTCGGATTCGTCACCGTATCAGGCGGTATTAAGATTCACAGAAATGACTGTCCTAATGCTTCTGAGCTTAGAAAGCGCTTCGGCTATAGGATAGTTAAAGCGCGCTGGAGTGGTAAAGGGCAATCACAATACTCCATAACCCTGCGAGTCATAGGCAACGACGACCTGGGCATAGTCAACAACATTACATCAATCATTTCCAAAGAAGAGAAAATAATCATCCGCTCTATAAACATTGATTCACACGACGGACTATTCTCTGGAAATATAGAGGTGATGGTTGAAGATACGTCCCGCATGGAGGCACTGATGAAGAAGTTGCGCTCGGTCAAAGGCATCAAACAAGTGATACGTCTTTAATTAGACGTAATCCACTTGTTATGCATTAGTTCATCAAGTAGAGTGACACCTTTCAGCGTGCATAGTCCGCGTAGGTAAATGATCATTATGTTATGGAACAAATGCTGCAAAGGATATTTGTTAAACAGTTGCTCCGTCAATATTGCCCTTGTTGACAGACTTAATATATCCAGCATTATCCTGTAGTCTATGTCATCGCGAAAATATCCTTCACTTATACCACATTGGAAGAACTCCAAAGCCACGCCGTCACGCGTCCTTGCATGCTTCTCCAAAAAGTCCTTTGCCTTTGGGTATTTCTCGACGTCCATATACACAACTGGATTGAATTTCGACATTTCAACCATGTGTATATTATAGAATGCCACGAGAAGCTCAATAACGTTATTGCTATTCTTCTGCGCTTCAACCAAACGACCCTCGCTAATCTCAAACTGATATTTGAAACCATCAACAAGCAGCTGCTCCTTATCGCTATAAATCTCGTATAGCGTTCGCTTAGATATTCCCAAAGCCTTCGCTATATCATCCATTTTTACAGCACGAATACCTAACGTGAAGAATTTATCAACAGCGCAATCTAAAATCCTCTTTTTCAATTCACGTCGATATTCACTGTGTATACTTCCTTTTTGCATAGCCATGTAATTTTATACACTACAAAGTTAAATAAAAAAACTCGAAACAAGCACTCCGTTCGATATTTTTTTATTAATTTTGTAGCAAAGAAGATGTATTTTCAACAATAAGCCCACAAAAAAGTACGAATCACATGCAAGTAAACCCGTGTGCAAAAATAAATTTAGGACTTAACATCGTTAACCGTCGACCTGACGGCTATCATGATCTTGAAACTGTATTCATGCCAATCCCCCTGTTCGACAGCCTTACTGTCAAGGAACAGACGGATAACTCATATCCATACGACTGCCAACTGACTGTTACCGGCGACAATATCGAATGCGAGGAACAGAAGAATCTTGTTGTTAAAGCATACAAGATTCTGTCGGAAGACTTTCACTTGCCTCGCGTTCATGCCTTTCTCGAAAAGAACATTCCGTCACAGGCAGGACTTGGAGGTGGAAGTAGCAATGCTGCATACATGCTTCGCCTACTCAACGAGAAATTTGCGTTAGGCTTACGACAGGATGAGCTGGAGCGTTATGCCGTCAGGCTTGGTGCCGACTGTGCTTTCTTCATAAAGGTATTGCCCGCCTATGCTGAGGGTATAGGCGAAAAGTTATATGCAATACCCGGTATTTCCTATCAGCTACGCGGAATGAAGCTGGCAATAGTAAAACCTGACATTTCCATATCAACAAAGGAGGCATTCTCAAACATACAGCCCCATTCTCCTATAAAAAACTGTGTAGAGATAGTCATGCAACCAATGGACACGTGGAACGGATTACTCGAAAATGATTTCGAGCCGTCAGTCTTTCTTAGCCATCCGGCACTGGCAGAGATAAAACGCACACTCTATCGTATGGGAGCAAAATATGCGTCGATGAGCGGATCAGGAAGCGCAATATACGGATTCTTCAAAGACATCCGACTGACCAGCCGTCAACTACGGAGAATATTTCCTGAATGCTATACAGTGCTGTTGGACCTTGATTAATCGAACATGGACAACAAACAAGAACTATTTCCTATCGTCGACGCTGAAGGCACTGTCGTCGGTTCTATATCGCGAGGCGATGCTCACGACGGACGAAAGGTGTTGCACCCCGTTGTTCACCTGCATCTGTTCAACAGCAATGGCGACATCTATCTGCAACGACGTCCCGATTGGAAGGATATTCAGCCTGGAAAATGGGACACAGCCTGTGGGGGACATGTTGATTTTGGCGAAACTCCCGATGAGGCATTGGGTAGAGAAGTGTACGAAGAATTGGGCATGGCGGCTGATACTTACACGCCTCATCGTCTGGGCATGTATGTATATGACAGTCAGACTGAACGTGAACTGGTGTATGTGAACACTGCAACATACGACGGTCCGGTGCATCCGAGCGATGAAGAACTCAACGGCGGGCGCTTCTGGTCACGCAAGGAAATCAGCGACAACATGGGCAAAGGTGTATTCACACCAAACTTCGAGAGTGAGTATATGACTTTCTTTGGACAGTAAGAAGAAACAGCAATAGCAGTCTATAATGATTATGTGAAAATAAAGTATGACTGTAACGACGATTTCAGAGCATCTTCTTTAGAAACCTGCAGGGCAGACTTGCATTTATGCGCACTACTTTCCGCATACTGACAACAGGGCATTGATAACTGTACTGCCAGTAAATGACAAATAAAGTGAACCTCTACACATGGAATCAGAATATAAGGAAGCTACATTTATAAAACAAGTAGAATTAATATAATAAGGAGAGATAAATAAATTGATATGGAAATAACAGTAAAAGTTGATAATGAGAAAGGCACCGTGATAGCCACAGAGCAAAAGGTACAGGTTGGGCAACTTGAATTTGTTTTCCTGCACGACACAATGTCTATTCTGCACACCTGCACTTTCGAAGGATACAAAGGAAAAGGTGTTGCCAGCGCATTAGTGATGGCAGCCACTGACTATGCGGTGGAACATAAGTTGAAGATACGTCCCCTATGCTCTTACGCCGAAGCATGGTACAAGCGTTATCCTCAGTATGAAGACATTTTAGCTGAAAGTACAACGGCACAGCCTACAACCGTGACAAAGGTCTTTGTGATGAACACCTGTCCAGACTGCCTGCAGGTTAAAGCCCAATTGGCTGACAACCCTGCATACGAACTGATTGACATCGGTGAGCATGTGAGTAATATGAAACAGTTTATGCTACTGCGCGACAATAACAGTGCTTTCGACGATGCAAAGGCACATGGCTACATCGGCATACCATGTTTCCTGCTTGAAGACGGCACAGTGACGTTCTCTATAGACGGCATAGCCTTTGAGGAAACCACCGATGGCACCGCATGCAGTATAGACGGTAAGGGATGTTAGCCTAAGGATATAGATATGTTGGAACATATAGTCGATTTCACAACATGGCCTATCCTGACAGGCATATTGATAGGATATATCGCCAACCGTATAATGAGCGGCGAGGGCAAGGGTTGCTGCATGAATCTCATTGTGGGCATAGTCGGCAGTTATGTAGGTACGTTCATCAGCCATGTTCTTAATATCGAACTCTTTGGCAAGGGCTATCTCACTAACTTCGTATTCTGCGTTGCTGGCGCAATGAGTTTCCTGTGGGTATGGAAGAAACTTTTCGATTAAAAAAGATTGGATGATAGCAGTCAGAAAGGATGCTCATGACCATTGACACTACCAATATGTGCTCTCACCTGCAGAAAAAACTTTTCGATGAGGAGGGCATATACCACAATGTTTGGGTAAGTATACAGAACGACCAAGAATTTACTGCCGTTGTCCGCTCACGCCAACTACACATATACCGCAACGGCAAGAAGGTATTAGTGCTGGCAGGCAAGGCTAAGCCAAAGATTATCAGAGAGGACAGTATTTGTAACATATTAAACGAAAAAGAGTAAAGAGAATGAAAAGTTTTGGTAAAAAAGCGTGGATGCTTCCACAACCTGTGTTGATCATAGGCACATACGACAATGAGGGTAAGCCTAATGCAATGAATGCAGCATGGGCTGGTCAATGGGACAACCATGAGGTTATGATTTCAATGGGACGTCATCAGACCACCGACAATCTTAATCTCAAAGGTGAGTTCACGTTGGCATTTGCCACCGCTGATACTATGGTGGCTGCCGACTATGTGGGTATTGTTAGCCAGAAGAATGTCCCGGAGAAGATGTCGAATACAGGATGGACGGCAAGAAAGTCAGAAAATGTAGATGCACCGGTATTCATCGATTTTCCTATGACATTAGAATGTCGCATAAAGGAAAAGCTGAACGAGTCAGACTCGGGCTGCTATATCATAGCAGAGATAGTAAACATCCTTTGCGACGAGACATACCTTGCAAAAGACGGTAAGCCCGATGTTGAAAAAATGCAACTCATCACGTTCGACCCCATCCATTTGGGATATATCCGGTTGGGTAATCGTGTAGGCAATGCTTTCGCCGACGGTAAGCAACTGAAATGACGGGAGAAGTTGGCAATAGAAGTTTAACCCAAATCGGTCAATAGATTCCTAAGTGATTTCGTCTGATTGTGAAGCATACCAGACAACCTTATTACCGTGGGCGTAACGGGCTACGGCAAGAGAGAACAAGGCTGGTAAGATGTCACACAAGCAGGCGAAAGCAGTAAACAAACTTTTCTTCTTTTATAATAACAACGCACTGCGCTCTATTGACCGATTTAGGTTTATTGTTTACGGCGCTTTAAATATATCAGGCAACTCAATATCACTGCAATTCATTTCAGCCAACATCTCCTCGCCTTTTTGGGTTATGCTGAATCTCATGCAACGAAGGTCTTCCTTACAGGCATGTCGGCATATCAGTCTCTTTTTCTCAAGCGTAGAGATAACCTTCGAGGTGTTAGAGTTCGTCATGCTCATCTCCTCTGCTATCTCGCCTGATGTTATGTTTTTTTTGTCAGCTACAACACAAAGGAGCATAGCCTCATTAATATTGAGACCAAACTCATTATGCAGTGTTTGTTCAAAAGCACCTATCTTTCGATAGATGCTTCTTATTTCACATATACATTCTCTTGTCATTTCAACAGTACGCTCTTAATGGCGCTCTCAAGGTCAGCGCGGTTCATTGCTCCTACCTTCATGTCTGGATCACCCTTTTTCGGAATGAAAAGAAGCGACGGGATCGAACGAATGCCGAACATTGCCGCAAGTTCCTGCTGCTTGTCGACATCAACCTTATAGAAATCAATCTTACCGTCGTATTCTCCTGCCAACGATTCGAATATCGGTGCAGTGACCTTGCATGGTCCACACCATACAGCATAGAAGTCTATAACGGCAGGGCGCTCGCCTTTGAAATTCCATGACTTAGGATTTGCCTCGTAATCCATGATGTTCTTCTTGAATCCCTCGAGGCTCAGCTCCTTAACGAACTTCTTTTCGCTTGCCTCTTTCTGTTCCTTTACTTCGGATTGTTTATTACCACACTGTGCTCCACAACTTGTGTTCATGAATACAAGTCCGAGCATTACTGCAAACATAATCTTTACTTTTGCTTTCATCATCTTTATTATTATTGTTCATACTAATTAATTTTCCAATGGAAACTGCTGCTAAGGTAATATATTACAGCCAAACCAACAAATTTCCACAGGAAAACAACTCGCTTTTTAGTTTAATTTAAGTAAATACTCTCAAAAATAAAGACCTGTTATGATAGTATCAAAGATTTAACCCAAACCTCTAAGTTTGCAATATGAATTGCAATAAATAAAGAGATTGCATCGAATAATAAG
>ENA-OWND01000309-OWND01000309.1-metagenome-genome-assembly--contig:-NODE-309-length-34882-cov-5.287536_pt1 | contig 34882 bp, 35 predicted proteins | sample MGYA00245342_ERZ651119 | MGnify/ENA primary metagenome ERZ651119 (study PRJEB26857, sample SAMEA4031756) | metagenome | biome: human; feature: oral; material: saliva | place: Philippines | collected 2014... | reverse complement strand
TCAAAGGGGCACTGTTGCTGCGTCAGGCTTTGTCACTCTGCTCTTCATTGGTGGAACGCGACCTGCGAGTGGAAGCCGCATTCTTTGAGTCTGTCCGCGTGCTGGTAATGCGACTAATGAATCAGGGCGAGGGTAAGAAGATATCTCTGCCGGAAATGAACGCTCATATCAATGAACTTTTGAAATCCAGCATTAAGAGCGATGGTGTTATTAATTTGTTCTCTGATGTTAAAGAAGAATTCTCCCTGTTTGATCCTAAATTCCTTGAGGAAATCTCAAAGATGAAGGAGAAGAATCTGGCTGTCGAGCTTCTGAAAAAGCTAATAGCGGAGCAGGTGCAGATATACAGACGCACAAATGTGGTGAAGTCCGAGAAATTCAGTGAAATTATCCAGGGCGTCATGAACCGGTACCTGAACGGAATGCTTACAAATGAGGAAGTAATCGAAGAACTTTTGAAAATGGCACAGCAGATTCGTGATGCACATGAAGCTGGGGATGAGCTTGGCCTCTCTGAAGATGAACTGGCATTCTATGATGCCCTTACTAAGCCGCAGGCGATTAAGGACTTCTATAAAAATGATGAGTTGATTGCTATAACAAAAGAACTCACAGAGACACTCCGAAAGAATCGGTCTGTCGATTGGCAGAAGCGTGATTCAGCGCGTGCTAAGATGCGCATGATGATTAAGAGGCTCCTTAAGAAACATAAATACCCGCCGGAGGGCATGGATGACGCTGTTGTTACTGTAATGCTTCAGTGCGAGCTCTGGACGGACAACAATGATATGGAGAATCGGGTAGTTAACTATAGTGAGGTACTGAAAGAGAGTAAAAATCAGGACTTGATGATGGTTGCCGAAGACAGAGAAACTTATAACAATAATAAGTGCTGATACAGCTGATATAACGAAAAGAAGATGTTGTGGTTTCTGGCGGCTTTCGAATAGAGTTTCCTGATAATCAAAAGGCAAAAATGAAATGGAGAAATAATTATGAGTTTAAACGTAATAAGACATGATAACATTATCCCTTTAATAACGCGTCAAAGCATAGCAAGCAGATATCATACGGTTACGAAAGCTATAAATCAAGAGTTTTGGAATTCTACGAGTGAAACCACACACAGTCTCTATGTTGGTTCTTATGGAAGAAACACAGCAATAAATACAAGTGACATAGATATACTTATTGAAATTCCGGAAGATGAATATAATCGGTACTCATATTCTAAAGGGAATGGACAATCTCGACTTTTGCAGGCTGTGAAGAATGCGATTGAAACTCCCTATTCAAGAAGTGATATTAGGGCAGACGGTCAGGTTATTAAAATTGCATTTTCTGATGGGATGAAATTTGAAGTGTTACCAGCGTTTCCACAGACAAGTTGGGGCGGTAGTGTTTCATACAAATATCCAGATACGAATATGGGAGGAAACTGGAGAACAACAGATCCTAAGTCTGAGCAAAAAGCAATGAAGGAAAAGAACAGCTCATCTAATGGGTTGTTGTGTGCTACTTGTAAGCACATAAGAATGATCAGAGATGATTCTTATTCGAGCTATCATCTGTCAGGAATTTTAATTGATTCCTTTGTATATGTTGCGATAGGAGGATGGCATTTTACGGATGGAGATAGCAATTCATCAAGCCAACCAAGATCGTATGAACAGGCATTGCTTGATTATTATAATCATATTTCATGCAACGGAATATTTGCGCCAAGTCTATCTGCTCCCGGAAGTAGAATGTCGATTGATACTACAAAGGGATGGGAAGTCCTCGGCAAGATCCTAAATAAAATGGTATAGGGCAGAGTAAAATGGAAAGTGATAAAAGCTATAGGGCACGATTGAAAAATCAAATAAAGGATGCTTGTGGAAAAGTTATATACACATATACTGCGCATCACAAATTAGCTGATCGACTTGAGAAAGAAAATAAGTATGTGAAGAATGCACAGATTATATTGACCGCACTTTCTTCTTGCGGATTTTTTGCCAGCATTATAATAAACAAGGTCATATTGACATGGGTAGGTGGAATTGCTGCTGTATTGTCTTTGTGCCTAAATCTATATGCCAAGGAATATAAGATTCAAAATGAAGTAAGCCAGCATCGAAATGCAGCAAATGTGTTGTGGGGTATTCGAGAAGAGTATGTTTCCTTATTAGTTGATTTTGAAGTGCTTGAAGATAGTGAGATACAAAAAAAGAGAGATGTTCTTTGTAATAAAGTTTCAGAAGTCAATAATAATTATCCTGCAACTGATAAGGAAAGCTACAGGGCTGCGCAGAAGGCTTTGCAAAAGGAAGAAGAACAGACTTTTAAGGAGAACGAGGTTGATTCCATTTTGCCTAATGGAATTGATAAGTGAATAATCGAAAGGGGTGAGTTATATGATACTCCCTGAAAAATTGATGAAATTAATTTGTCAGGGTGAAGGACTGACCGTCGAATTCAAAAAATCGACTACGGATATCACGAAAGATGTCTACGATACTGTTTGCTCTTTTTCTAATCGAGATGGCGGTCATATTTTCTTTGGCGTAAAAGATAACGGCACAATTCTCGGTGTTGATAAAGATTATGTCGAGCAGATGAAGAAAAATTTTGTTACGACAATCAATAATGAGAGCAAAATGTATCCGCCGCTATATCTGACTCCAGAGGAATATGAGATCGATGGGCGTACTGTTCTTTATGTCTATGTCCCGGTTGGAAAAACCGTTTACCGCAATGTAGGCAGAATGTTTGATCGCAATAATGAGTCTGACATCGATATTACAGATAATGCGGACATGGTTTTCAACCTTTATGCCCGTAAGCAAAGCACTTATTTTGTGAATAAGGTCTACCCTGCCATCCCGGTTTCCAGCCTTCGTCATGATCTTATGGATCGGGCAAGGAGAATGACAAGAGTGAATACTGAGCACCATCCTTGGGTTGATATGACAGATGAGGAGATGCTCAGAAGCTGCGGACTCATACTTGAAGATCCGGAAACGAATAAAGAGGGGATCACACTTGCGGCAATCTTACTCTTTGGTACGGATAACCGTATTATGTCTGTGCTGCCTCAGCATAAGACAGACGCTATTTTCAGAGTGTTCAATGTTGATCGTTATGATGACAGGGATGTGGTGATCACAAACTTGATTGAAAGCTATGATCGTCTGATGGAATTTGGAAAGAAGCATCTGAATGATGTTTTTACATTGGATGGCATCCAAAGGGTAAGTGCCAGAGATAAAATCCTGCGTGAGATTATCTCTAACCTGCTTATGCACCGTGATTTTTCCAGTGGATATGTACCGAAACTGGTCATTGAACGGGACAAAATTACAACAGAAAATGCAAATCTTGCGCATGGACACGGAAACCTGAATCTGAAAACATTCAGGCCATTTGCAAAGAATCCGCCGATTGCAAAAGTATTCCGCGAGATCGGCCTTGCTGACGAGCTTGGAAGCGGTATGCGCAACAGCTATAAATACACGAAAATGTACTCTGGTGGAGAACCTGTCTTTACAGAGGCAGATGTTTTTGCAACAGTGATTCCCCTTTCAGATGCGGCAACTGCCACGGTCGGGCCGACTGAAGAACTTGATCCAAGGGAACAAGATAGGGAGCAAGTAAAGGAACAAGTTAAGGAGCAAGTTACGATACAAGATCTCCTTCAATTTTGTATCGTTCCTCGTAGTCGGAAAGAAATGCAAGAATTTATGGGACTGACCGGTAGAAGAAACTTTTCTGAAAAATATATCAAGCCTTTGCTTAGTGCAGGAACAATAGAAATGACGATACCAGATAAGCCAAACAGCAGGAACCAAAAATATAAAAAAGTGAACATTGAAGATTGAAAAGTGACCATTGGAGACAGAAACCATATATCGAATAGAGGAAACCGGACATTCAATGAACAGTTTTGGTTTCACCAATAGGTATGTCGAGACGATGGGATTTCGGACTTATTTCCTCAGAGCGAAGTCTTGAAACGATCGTCAAATCTGCGAGTTTGCATATCATAGGTAGGAACATGGCCTTTGAACTGTTTCCAAGAACGTATAAGGGCAAAAATCGGTGTGTTTTCGGGCAAAAACACGCTTTGAGCAATTCCTGTGAACGAGCACGAATCTGGCTACAAACTCGACATCAAGGTAAAGCAGTCGAGCCACGTTGAGGCGGTGGCTGCCCTTGGGTCCCAGTGCAAAACTATTTAACCGAGTTTGGGCTTTTGCCCCATAAATCGGTGACCTACTTGGTTGTCATCCCGTCGCTCAACATCAATGGCACCTCCGCAACAGATTTAATATGATACCTATAACTATAATTAAACTACAGTTCAATCCTTCTATGGGGTCAAATAGAATAAGGAAAAAGTCTCCCTAATTTACTAAATTTATGCAGTAAATTAGGGGCTTTTTTTATACCGTTTATAGTATTTATCTGTCGTTCTCTCATATCTAGTGTAAAATCATAAATTATTTGGCGGGGAGTAAGAAATGACAAAGCAAGAATATTTGGACTGGGTTACAAATAATGGGGAGTTTTCATATTCTGATAGAAAGAACAATGTAGGGTTATATTCCGCAGATTATGGTTTTTGTTTTGTAATGCATATGACGACGAAGGTATCTTTGTAGAAACCCCACAAGATGCATTTGTATGCGAGATGGAAGATGGAAGAACTATTGAAGAGGTACTCCCTGAATTGAATTCCGATCTATTGTAGGATCGATACGTATTATAGAAACACACAGCGACCAATAGCTTAAAAAGGCTATCAATAGAGATACACAGGAGCGGACATGGTACTTCGCTGAACGCATTGCTCGTACAGAAATGGCTAGGGCCTACAATGGCCAACTATATGGATGGCGACGATATAGAGGCCGTACAGTGGAAGCTTAGCAGTACGCATCCTTGTTATGACATATGCGACTTATATGCCAACGCTGATCTATACGGATTAGGTAAGGGTATATTACCAAAGGATAAAGTCCCAATGTTGCCAGCTCACCCTAATTGCATGTGCCACTTAAAACTTGTAGAGGTCTCACAGACAACCAAAAGGCTATCATATGAGCGTTTTGAACAAGGTGCTAGAGAAGAATTATATCAACCGCATCAAAAGCGCATAGAGAGCGATTATTTGGAAAGTTTGGAAGCAAGCTAGTAAAATCTGGCGCTCCCATAGTTAACCATCTAAGAAATTACAATGCTGAAAAATCAAAAACCCGCTTAACGTTACCGGTTGTCAAAAAATTAGACTGAGTAACTGTTAGCGGGAACACATATGTAGTTGATGGCAAGCATGTTCAACTGGATCATACAGAAGAAGAGCGGACTATTGCTAAAATGCTAGTTAATTATTTAGGGAAAGGACAGGCTAGTCACTTTGTTATAAATATAGATAAAACCAAACTATCAAAGAATTAGGTATTAGCTCAAAATGGAAGAGTGTTTAATAATACACGAACTGAGTTTGTTAAGACAGTTATTACTATAAAACATGGCGAAGTTATTAACAGAAGAATAAAATAAAAGAGTGTTCATGGCCTCTTCCAGGACCCATAAGGGCCACGAGGGAAAAGGTATGAACACTCTTTTATTAATTAAAGTATATCATAAGCATATTAAACAATAGCATACTAAACAATCAATATTACATGCCCCTGGTGCTACTTGACCTTGGGGCATTTTTCATGCCAATTCGTAGGAGAACGGTTGGCATTTTTTTATGAAACAGGAGGTTTCAAATGACATTAGTAAAGATTTATTCCGCATTGGAGACTAAGGAAAACGGAAATTGATATGATTAAGCATGGTAAAGGATAGGCTCAAAGATTTGTTGTCAATATGGACAAAACTCAGCTATCTAAACTAGATGTGATGGGGCAGATAAATCGAGTGTTTACTTCTAAATAGATAGCATTTGTGGAAGAGGTCCTTCTTATTAAGGATGGTACAGTTATATTTACTAAAAACCTCAAATAAAAAAGAGCACCCGCACCCCTTCCAGGACGGTTAAGTCCAACGAGGAAAGGGCCTTGCGCTCTCTTATTAATTAAATTGTAATACGGAGATGATAAATAAGCAATATGCTTGCTTATTAGTGCTAAATGGCTTAGTGGCAAGATGTGGCTTGTAACCCGTCAAGGTATGGAACGGATTAATGGAAGTATAGATAAATAAGTTTTCGTACTAGTGGGGGCTCCTGAAAATACTATAGTTGGCAAGATGAAAGATGGAAACCTTTTGAAGAAGTGCTTCCTGAGTTGAATTACAATCTATTGTAGGATCGATATGTATTATAGAGATATACAACGGCCAAAAGCTTACAAGGCTATCTATGGCGTAACATGGATACGAATATGATACTTTGCTGAGTGTATTGCTCATATAGAAATAGCTAGAGTTTATCATGATGGAGCCATGGTCAAGTATATGGAAGATGGTGATTCCCAAAGGATAAAGTCCCTATGTTATGGGCTCATCCAAACTGCATGTGTCACTTAAAGCCTGTGGCGGTATCACAGCTAATAAAATGGCTGCCACATGAACGCTTTGAGCAAGGCGCTAGAGATATATATCAACCGCATCAAAAGTGCATAGAGAGCGATTGTTTGGAAAGTTTGGAGCCAAGGAGGTGCAAGCGGAGGCGCCTGTCACTCAACACCTAAGAAATTATAGCGGATAGGCTATGGTGTCTAGGCTGACGCCTCGGATGCTAGAGGGTGAAGTACTCAAAGAGATATACGCAGATATCTTGGCTAAGGACTGGAGGCCATTATATAAGCAGCGGAATATATCGACCGTGCGCCACGTTTACAAGAAACATGGTATACTGTTATCAGATTATGTGTCGGCGCGCGTTACCGGGCAAAAGATAGAGCGGCGGAAGCAGCATGTTTCAGAGGCAGATATCGCTAATGTGTGGGCTAAACCGCCTAATTTTAAAGAAAGTAACAACAGACTTATCGAGCATTACGACGGCGTTGTTTTGGTATATAATGCGCACGATAATGTCGTCGTTTCTATTATTTCCAGCGATAAATGGAAGAAAGGATGGGTACGGGTATGACTGAAGGCCTAGGGCTTAGAGATATTACTAAGAAGCTTATTTCCGGGCAATACGACCCTTACGACTATTGCTTTCACGGGCTGGGGATGCTTGTGCATGAAACGGAGTCGGAGCAAATAATGACGCCTGCTCAATATGAGCGTCTATGGGCGTCTGACTTTGAAGATTTATGTTATGACTTTGAGGAGAATATGGATACTGCGGAAACCGAGGAGGAAAAAGCCACGCTGACTAAAGCTTTTGTGTTTAACATAAAAATTATATACGAAACCATCATGATATAAATCAGATAATCGCTTACATAATGAAGGCGGTTTTTTCGTGCAACAAAATAGCATACCCCTTGGTGCTAATTGACCTTGGGGAATTTCCTAAATTACATGTGCCACTTAAAGACTGTGGTGGTATCATAGCTAATAAAAGGGCTGCCACATGAACGTTTTGAGCAAGGCGCTAGTGGGACATATCAATAGAATCAAAAGTATATAGAGAGCGTTTGTTTGGAAGATTTATCAACAAATTAGTAGAAGTAGGTCCTCCTATCACCAATCATCTAGGGAATTATAATGGATGGCCGGTGCTTTCTAAGTTTGTGAAACAATATGGTATAGATGACAAATAGCAAAATGGACAGGTGCTATTAATTCTGATGTATATTCTTTTGATATTCATTCGTATTACCATAGAAAAGCCGGACTAAAGTATTTAAACTGAAACATGGGAGAAATAGGATATGAAAGTTAAGTATATCGGTGAAAGCTTTGGCGTTGATTCACTAACAAATGGTAAAATATATGAATGTATAGGAATAGAGGAACCATTTCTTCGTGTTATAGATGATTCTGAAGAGGATTATTTATATGACATCCTTTCGCCTCGTGACATGAATAGTAATGCATCTGGCAAATGGGAAATAATAGAGGATGATGAGAAAGGCTCTTTACAAGCTGCAATTGATAACTATAAACCTGTTGATTTTGGTAAGTTTGTAATGTTTAGTGAATCATAAATACTAACCGCTTACACAGAGTAGGCGGTTTTTTAGTACAACAAAATAACATGCCCCTTGGTGCTAATTGACCTTGAGTGATTTTTAGTGCGTACCTGAAGGAGAGCGGTGAGCATTTTTAGTTGAACAGCGTCTTCAATATGAAGTGAGTGGAGATTTATTCTGCATTGGAGAATGTGGAAAAAGGGAACAAATTCATTATGGTATCAAGGCAGAGCGCGTCAAAGCTAATAATGATGTACGAGGGAACAGGAGTCCCATAAAAGTGAAGACTACTACTGAATGGCTTATTGGCAAGCTTTATGTGGTGAAGTTCATGGAAAATCATTGCTTTGGAGATAGTAAAGGAGCGAACCAACTACAAAGAGGAGAAGCTATCGTTAATATATTAGCGATATAGGTGTAAGAAAATTTCTCTACTTATAGCTATACGAAGAGTGTTAAAATACTGTACAAGCAATATAAATGAAAAATCCCTCATCTACTAGAATAATTTAGTAAATTAGGGAAGGGTTATTTAATTGCAAAAGACACGAAATCGTGTTATTGTATACATGAGAAAGTGAAATAATAGATGGGGTGCTAAAAATAGTGAGCATCCCAGACCGTAGCAATCTTGGTGGGGTTGATAACAATCTGGGAGAGATTTCACAGAAAGAAATGATGAGAAATTTTCGTTTCTTTCTCATCTTACCGTAACGAGATGAATAAAACAGTAGCCCTTATCATATTGTTATTATTTAATTTAGAAATAGTTACAATACAAGGAGCTCAATGATTGAGTATTCTAGTTAATACAGCACTTACTGTTACATTGTTATTGGAGGTTAGATGGTGATATTAGAGGATGTTATGACCACTCAAGAGGCCGGGCAACTTTGGGGCATACCGGCCGACCGTATTAAGCAGGTGTGCTTAGGGCGATTTAAAGGCTTTACTAATCAAGAGTGCCGCAAAAGCGGTAAAATGTGGCTAGTAACTCGTCAGGGTATGGAACGGATTTATGGAAAGATCGATAAATAAGTTTCTTACTCAATACTACACGTTGAGGCGGTGGCTTTGCTAGTCCAGTCGCTTAGCGACGCAGAGTAGCATTAGCACCGCCCATATGCACTTGTCGGATCAAGCGAAGCGGATCCGGTAACAAGGAGCCATAGAGGCGGTGGCTTTGCTAGTCCAGTCGCTTAGTTACGCAGAAGAGTATAAGTAGTAGATATAAGTGTTTCAGGTAGGAGTGTTTATTATGGGTATCGTCTTACAGATCCTAGGTATAGTCATCGCATTAATAGCAGTCACTGTAAGTTGGCAGATTGTGCGTAATACTCATCGGATTGCTTTTCATGGCGAGTCAGCTTGGCGCAAGGCTTTGTTTGATGCGATTGATAATCCGCATTGGTCTGATGAGGATTTAGAAAAGATTCGCAACCGGATGAATTTGAAAATTTTGGCCTTTTATGAACACCGACAATCTTCTAGTCAATTAGGTGGTGAGTCTTTTCAAGCTTTGCATAGAGAATTGGATCAGTTCCCAGAATTAGATAAGGGAGAAAAATTACTAGACCTGAGGATATTTTTTGAGATCGATCGGTTGCTCACACTCATGCAAGATTCTAAGCTTGAAAATTTACCCTATTCAGAGACAAAGACTTTGCGGCAATTGGTGCGGATGAAACTTAAAAATGACTGGCTTGTATTTAATGGACGGACCAAGGAGTTTAATAATGAAGAAACCATTGAAAAATGGCGGATTTAACTCTTCTGTTCTGTAGTAAGGCTGTATTTATTGGCCCATGAGGCCTATTACTATATTTTTTATTAGGGAGATTCTATGAAACCCGTTTATGCATCTATCGTTAAAATCCTCATGCGGATTATGAACACAACTCTTTTCTTAGTAGGGATTGTCCTCTGTGGAGCTGTTGTGGATACCTTAATAAGTCTAGGGCATACGGCCTGGCTAGGCTTTTTTAAGCATGGTGGCTTTTCTGACTTGATCGAAGAGCTCATCACCTTCTTCCTCTACTTCGAATTTTTGGCTCTTATTGTAAAGTACTTTAAGAATAACTACCACTTTCCCCTGGATTTCTTCCTCTACATAGGGATTACAGCAGTAGTAAGACTTCTAATTGTATCCCATGAGACAGCTCTAGATACAATGACCTGGGCAGCAGCTATTTTAATATTGGTTATTAGTCTAGTTCTAGTAGAAAAATTTGTACATAATGAATGAGATTCTATTGGTCTTTGGATGATACTTCCACTACTAGAATATACCAGGACGACCTCTTTAGGAGGTCGTTTTTTTTTGCTTTTATCTCATAAGGCGTATGTACCTGTCTTACCCTTATTTAGGTCATGGCTACATAAAAAATAGGAATAGTCTGATTAGAGGTATAAAGGCAAATTTTGTCGTATTCTATAAGTGTGATAGGTGTCACTTTTATAGGCTCTAGATTAGGTTATCCCTATCCTGGATTTTGCTTACTTGTGATTACCTGTATCTGTGCTCTTATGTAAAAGCGCTAAGCTTAGGAGGTTGCCATGGAAATTCCAATTCGTTATGGTAAGGATGAAGTTATCAATCTAAAGTTGGACCAAAAGAATTTGTTGGGTATTTTTAATCCTAATCAAGTGGAAAAAAAGGATGAGGAAACATTAATTAAGGAAGCCTTAGCCCATCCAGTGCAACAAAAATCCTTTGATGATTTTATCGCTGGTGATGATCCACTGGTTATCATTGTTAATGATGGGACTCGTCCTACACCTACGGCTAAAATTTTGAAGGAAATTTACCCTAAGATTAGAGACCGCAAAAAAACATTTATTATAGCTACTGGCTGTCACAGGGTGGGGAACTTGGAAGAATATCATATGATTTTCTCTAAGGAAATCTACGAAGAAATCGCTGCTAAGGACGAACTTCATAACCACGATGCTAAAAATGACCCTATGACCTACTTGGGGGCTAGTGCCAATGGAACGGAAATGTACCTTAATTCTATCGTAGCAGAAGCTAAGAAGGTTGTTGTTATCGGTTCTGTGGAACCCCATTATTTTGCCGGTTATACAGGCGGTCGTAAAGCCTTTTTGCCAGGGGTAGCTAAGTATGAAACCATCGAACAAAACCATAAACTAGCCTTGTCCCATAAGGCGCAAGCCTTGGCCCTCGCAGGGAATCCAGTTCATGAAGATATGATCGATGCTATGAAGGTTCTTAAGGATATTGACGTATTCTCCATCCAAACCGTATTGGATAGTGAACATGGAGTATACTTCGTTTCTTGTGGGGACCTCTTTGCTAGCTTTGATCAATGTGTAGAAAAGGCTGATGAGGTATTCTGTGTAACCATTCCTAAAAAAGCGGATATCGTTATTTCTGTAGCTCCATATCCTATGGATGTTGACCTCTACCAGGCTCAAAAAGCCTTGGATAATGGTAAATTAGCCTTGGCTCAGGATGGTATCCTCATCATGGTAGCTAAATGCCGCACAGGAATCGGCCCTAAACCATTCTTTAAGCTTATGGCATCCGCTCCAACTGGAGAAGAAGTTTTGAAAAAGATTGATCAAGAATTCCATTTGGGCTACCACAAGGCGGCTAAGATGGCAGAAATTTCCCTGTGGGCACAAACTTGGGCCGTATCTGACTTGTCCGATGAAGATATGAAAGCTGTTCATCTCAAACCATATCATGATTTACAAAAGGCTTTGGATGAAGCCCTAGCTGAAAAAGGGCCAGATGCATCTGTAGTTATCTTGCCATTTGGTTCTATGTCCGTTCCTAAGGAGGCTTAAGTGTGAAAACCCTTTTCTACGACTGTAAAAGAGGCATAAGTGGGGATATGAATATAGGAGCCATGTTGGACTTAGGTGTAGATTTTTCTTATCTAGAATCCCAATTGGCTAGATTAGGTCTTGATCATGAGTATAACCTGACCTGTCAGGAAGTTTTGAAAGCTGGCATCCGGGCTACTCAATTTGATGTAATTCTGAAAGAGCATCATGACCAAAATCAAGCTAGTAGTCATCATGGCCGCCATTTTAGGGATATCGAAAAGATTATTAGGGAATCCAGCCTCTCGGACTTTGTTGTAGATAAGGCCTTAGAAATATTTGCCCTTATAGCTCAGGCGGAGGGGCATGTACATGGTAAGGACCCTCTAGAAGTCCACTTCCATGAGGTTGCTGCTATTGATTCTATCGTGGATATTGTAGGTGCCTGTATTTGTTACGAAGCCTTAGGTAAGCCAAAAATCGTGGCTACACCAGTTGCCCTAGGTGGCGGCAGTGTGACCTGTGCGCATGGAACCCTTCCTGTGCCTGCACCAGCTGTTGTAGAACTAGCTAAGGGTCTGCCCGTGACACTGGGAGGCGCTGATTTTGAACAAACTACGCCAACTGGTATGGCAATTATTAAGTGTTTAGCTAGTGATTTTGTGGACACCTTTTCGGGGCGTATTGATAGGGTGGCTTATGGTGCTGGTAAGAAAGACGCTAACTTCCCTAATGCCCTCCGGGTCATGGCCTGCCAAGAGGGCTTAGGTCATAGGACTAGTAAGGTGTGCCAACAGTATATGGTGGAAACTAATGTTGATGACATGGACGGAGAGTCCCTATCCTTTGCCTGCCAAGAACTATTCAAAGCAGGGGCACTCGATGTCTTTACTACAGCCATTGGTATGAAGAAAGGACGGCCTGCGTGTAAACTCAGTCTTCTTTGTAGGGAAGAGGACTTAGAATGTTTAGAAAGGTTGGTCTTTATTCATACGACCGCCATTGGTCTACGGACTTATGAGGTGAAAAAGCGGGAGTTAAAAAGAGAAGTTCAAAGGGTAGAAACCATATATGGTCCTATAGGGCTTAAGGTGACTTATCTAGATGAGACGCCGCTTAGGGTGAAGGCGGAATTTGATGATTGTCGAGCCAGTGCCTTAGCTCATGGTGTAAGCTTACAAGCAGTGAGAGACGAAGCGATAGAGACATGGAAGCAATTGAAGAAGTAAAAAAGGGCATAGAAGGATTAGAAAATTTAGCCGTAGCCTTTTCGGGAGGAGTGGACTCCTCCTTATTGGTTTACTTAGCCCATCAGATCTTAGGGGATAAGATGGTGGCGATGACTATGCGATCCCCTTATATTTCTGGGCGAGAGGTTAGAGAGGCAATCGAATTTGCCAAGACCTATGGTATTCCTCATGAAATCATTGATGTGACCGTGGATGATGCGGTCAAGACCAATCCAGAGGACCGCTGTTACCTGTGTAAGAAGGCTGTTTTTACTAAGCTTATAGAAGTGGGAAAGCAAATGGGTTTTTCTCACTTTGCTGATGGTACAAATCATGATGATTTAGGAGAGTATCGTCCTGGCCTTAGAGCCTTGAAGGAATTGGGAGTTATTTCTCCTCTTACAGTTCTGAGGAAGAATCAAATACGGTATTATTCTAAAGAGTTGGGCCTGCCTACAGGGGATAAACCCTCCTATGCCTGCCTTTTGACTCGTTTGCCACACGACTATAAGTTTACCCAGGCTGATTTAGAGACCATAGAATGGGCGGAAAATCTCTTGATAGCCTATGGGTACGCTAATGTGAGGGGCCGTTATGATGGGGCTAATTTAAGGATTGAGTTACCCTATGACTCAATGTCCGAGTTGTTACAGGACCCTGCTTTCAAAGAGCTTATTAAAAGCTTGGACAGCCGTATAAAAGGGCAGATTAGCCTAGACCTAAGAGGATTGAGAAAGGATGTATTGGCATGAAAGAAAGGGAGATTTGCCAACTCGTAGAGGCTATTCAAAGGCATGAGCTATCTAACGATCAAGCCTATCAAATTTTGAAGGACTATCCTTTTAAGGATATAGGTTGTGCTAAGGTTGATACCCAACGGGAAAGTCGAACAGGCTATCCAGAGGTCATCTTTGGTCAGGGTAAGAGCCCGGGAGAAATCTTATCCATTACTAAATGTATGGCAGAAGTGGGACAGAATATACTAATTACGCGGACCAATAGAGAGGTCTATGAGTTACTTAAAGAACATCTAGGAGACATATCCATTTCTTATAATGATCGGGGGCATACCATTTCTATCTTGTTGACCGAGCCAGAAGAAACGGATTCGATGATTGCTATTGTATCCGCCGGTACAGCTGACAATGGGGTAGTAGAGGAAGCCTATGAGACAGCTCGTATTTTGGGTAACCGCGTGGAGAAGATTACTGATGTGGGCGTAGCTGGTATCCATCGCCTTTTCGCTAACTTAGACCGAATACGCCAGGCTAAGGTCATCATTGCGGTAGCCGGTATGGAAGGGGCTTTACCTAGTGTCGTGGCGGGTTTGGTGGCGGCGCCTGTTATTGCAGTCCCTACATCGGTAGGCTATGGCGCCAACTTAGGGGGGATTAGTGCCCTCTTGGGTATGCTTAATTCTTGTGCCAATGGAATTTCTGTAGTAAATATAGACAATGGTTTTGGAGCCGCCTATAATGCTAGCTTAATCAATCACTTATAGTCTCAATAGGGTCATTAAGAGTTTTCGGTTTAAGTTATTAGTTATTAAAATTTGAAAATAGAAAAAGCAAGTTAGCCAATTTGGTTAACTTGCTTTATTTATGTAGGGAGGTAGTGTTTTATATTGACAAAGTGAGAAGGGCATTGTAGGATAGGAACATATTAAAAAGACAAATGTCCACTTGAAATAAACATTTGATAATGGATATAGTTTGTCTTTACATAATAGGTCCCAAGGGGGACGTTTTTTTTATACCTTCTTGATGAGAGGAGAAAGTTTATGGATGCAAACCTATTACAGCATATGAAACGAGCCAGGGATTGGCGAATTATCTTTCCCGTATTTCTGGTTTCTATTATCGCCTGTATAGATAGGGTAAACATCGCTTATGCTAAGTTGACCATGACCCAAGACTTGACTTGGATTACCCCAGAGGTCTTTGGCATGGGTGCGGGCATATTCTTTGTGGGCTACCTAATTTTTGAAATCCCAGGGTCTCTTGTGGCGGCCCATTTTTCTGCTACAAAATGGATTGCCCGTATCATGTTCACTTGGGGTCTCGTATCCATATTTATGGCTTTTGTGTCTACGGAGTTTGAATTCTACCTCTGTCGCTTCCTCTTGGGGGCCGCCGAGGCCTCCCTGTATCCTGTTATTTATTCAGTCCTCTTCCCACGATGGTTTACCGCAGCAGAACGGTCTAGGGCGACAAGCCTCATGTTGACATCCCTTCTCTTATCCAACATCCTAGGGGCTCCCATTGCGGGGGTCCTCCTAGAATCATCCTTCTTTGGTCTGCATGGTTGGCAAGAACTCTTTATCTTAGAAGCAGTGCCAGCCCTTATATTTGCAGTTATCTTTTTCTTTGCTGTTAAGGATAGACCAGACCAAGTATCTTGGCTCTCCCAGGAAGAAAAGGATTATCTTATAGAAAACTATGAGAAAGAGAAGGAGGCCATGCACAAGGTGAAGCGCTACTCTGTTCGTAAGGCCTTCACTGATCCAAAGGTACTTAAGCTTTGTCTTATCTACTTCCTTTGGGTTGTAGGTTTCTGGGGCTTTTACTTCTGGATGCCAACAGTTCTCAAAGAATTATCGGGCCTTTCAACATCCCTCTTGGGAGGCGCTATCGCTATCCCTATGATGGCAGCCCTAGTAGTACAATTGATTATCTCTAAGACGGCTACTCTCACAGGGGATAAGGTTTGGCATGTAGCGGGAGCCTTGACAGTAGGGGCTGTAGGTCTTGCCTTATCGCCATTTGCCTCAAATTTGGTCCTAGCCCTTGTGCTCGTCTGTATGTCTGCTATCGGGATCCATGCAGCCATGGGCGTTTGGTGGACCATTCCAACTACCTTCTTAACAGGACCTGCAGCTGCAGGGTCCATTGCCCTCATCAACTCTTGCGGTAATGTGGGAGGCTGGGTTGGCCCTAACATGATGGCTTGGATTAAGGTTAACACAGGATCTTTTGATGTGGGGTATTATATTATGGGCGGTGCTATGCTCTTAGCAGCTCTCTTGGTCCTCACCATTCAATATGGCTTTACTGGAAAAAAAGCCAAATAATAAGTCTATTAGACTTCCCTATATAATAAAAAAGAAGCCTTACTCTAAGGAGAAGGCTTCTTTTTTGCATGGGTACTTTTACTAGATTTCCTCTGCTTTAGCCATGTAAGACCGGATAAGTTTGCAAGATTTGTGGAAGAGTTCTTGCTCTTTATCGGTCATAGGGAGTTCAATGATAGCTTCTACGCCGTCTTTACCTAAGATAACAGGGGTGGAGGCATAGACATGTTCTTCACCATAATGGCCATCCAAGGCAACAGAGCAAGGGAGAATTTTCTTTTCATCGTGCAAGATGGCACGAATTAATTCGACTGTAGCTGTAGCAATGCCGAATTCTGTAGACCCTTTGCCGTTGAGAACTACATAGCCTTGGTGTTTAACGGCTTCATTGAGGGCCTCTTCATCCAAAGGAGGGAAGCGGTCTGGCATATCTTCTTGGAGTTGGTAAAGACTCTTGCCGCCTATCATGATGCGGGAGAAGGGAATCATAGAGGAGAAACCGTGTTCACCCATAGCATAGGCTTGGAGGGACTTAGGAGAGATATTGTACTTTTGGGATAAGAGCATTTGTAGACGAGCAGAATCCAAAGCTGTACCAGAAGAGATGATCTTGTGTTTTGGATAGTCCAAGTGCTTTTGCAAGTAAGCTGCTATAACATCAGCAGGGTTGGAGATGGAAATAATGATACCAGAGAAACCTGACTTTTTAAGACGAGGAATGATGTCCTTGCAGATATTGATGGTGCCGGCTAACATATCTAAGCGGTCTTGCCCCTTTACAGGGAGTAGGCCAGAGGCGTTGACGATGATATCGCAGTCGCCCAAGTCCTCTACGGGAACAGCATAAGCTCTCACTTGATGAGGTAGGTAGGAAGTAGAATCCTTAATGTCCTCAGCTTGAGAAATAGCCTTATCCTTATCCACATCCGCTATATAGAGTTCATCTACTTGGCCTTGTGTGGCTAGGGAGAGTGCAACATGGGAGCCGACATGACCGGCCCCGATAATACCGATTTTTCGTAATTTAATAGACATAATTAGACCTCCTATATAGCTTGTATTATAGCACTAAATTCTCCTTATAAACCTGCATAGGGCAATAAATTTGTATAGACTGATGTTATAAAATCCTTAGATTATGAGTGTATACTAGGGATTGAGTTGGTAGGAGCTCCATTAGCTCCATTAAGGTTCTTTATTTAAATATAGTATATACAATATGTGTTTTTTGCTATGACTATGGTAGGTGATTGTATGGATTTTGTAACAAGCCTTATCTTGGTAGTTTTCTTTTTAGTTCTTTTGATTGCTCTAGTTTTTACCCTTATCGGCCTACCTGGCAACTGGCTCATGATGTTAGCTATAGCTTTCACGGGCCTGATTACTAAGGGGGATATTTTATCCCTAGGGCAGTGTATTATTCTTGTAGGTATCTTACTACTAGGAGAAATCATAGAGTTTGTCTTGCCCCTCCTAGGGGCTAGGCGTTATAAGCCATCCTCTTGGGCCTATGGGGCATCGATTATAGGGGCTATTGTAGGTGGTATCATGGGAACGGCTCTGATACCGTTCATAGGTGGCTTCATTGGTGCTGCCGTAGGAGTTTTCTTCTTGACCTATTTAGTAGAAAGTCTTCAGAATAGGGGGAAAGAAGAGGCACAGCATATAGCTCGATCAGCCATGATTGGGTCTTTGTTGGGCATGACCATTAAATTATCCTTGGCAGTGGGCATCCTCTGCTATATATTTGTTTATTTAGTACTTACTTGTATTGGTTCTTTGTAAATCGCTAGCTATCTCTTGTAGGTCTCGCTAGACCTATGATAGATAGCTTTTTCTTTTCGTTTTGTATAGTTTTAAGCTATCGTGGTATAATTTAAATCTATGAAAATCATTGTTCTAGGGGACCTATGTACTCTAGGCCTATTTGATTGTGAAAGTAATGTTATTATAAAGGGGATTTTATGACCTTACAGCAATTGAAATATATCGTAGCCGTGGCGGAGACTGGGAATATGACCGAAGCGGCGGAAAAGCTCTTTATTGCACAACCTTCTTTGACTAACGCCATTCGCAACCTAGAGAATGAAATGGGTATTACTGCCTTTACTAGGTCTAATAAGGGGGTTGAATTGACTCGGGAAGGGGAGGAATTGCTCTCCTATGCTCGGCAGATTTTGGAACAGGCCGATGTGATGGCAGAGCACTTCCAAGGAGAGAAACACCGACGGCCTCACTTGTCCGTATCCTGCCAACATTATTCCTTTGCGGTTAATGCCTTTGTTGATGTTATTCGCAAGTATGATGCAGACGAGTATAACTTTACCCTTCGGGAGACTACGACTTACGAAATTATTGACGATGTATCCGTTGGTCGCTCTGAAGTAGGAGTCCTTTATTTGAGTCAAAGAAATGAGCAGGTTTTGAGCAAAATGCTCAAGAAAAATGACCTACAATTTGAAGAACTATTCGTGGCTCATCCTCATGTCTTCTTGTCCGATAAGGATCCTTTGTCCCATAAGGAGATCATTAGTATGGAAGACCTTTACCCTCATCCCTATCTTGTTTTTGAACAAGGCAGCCATAACTCCGCCTCCTATGCAGAGGAGTTTGTGCCAACCTTGGAATTTGATAAGCAAATCATGGTGAGGGACCGGGCGACCCTCTTTAACCTCCTCCATGGTCTTCATGGCTTCACCGTATCTACTGGTGTGATTGATGCTAAGATCAATGACCCTAATGTAGTGGCTCGGCCTTTGGATGTACCAGGGCAAATGCGAGTGGGCATCATTACGGCTAAGCAGAAGAAGCTTAGCCGCTATGCATCGGCCTATGTAGAGGCCCTCTACCACCATGTACCACGTTAGGCTATGGTTAGCTAAGAAAGGCTGGAAAGGTAAGGAAGGCTTATTAAAACTAAGTCTTAGTATCTAGTCATAAATTTACTTTCAGTATATAATGGAGAGTATAAGAGAGCTCAGGCTCAGTCTATTTACTGGTAATAATCTATGACCTATATATAGAAGGGAAGACTCATGTTCAAACGTATTTTGATTGCCAACCGCGGCGAAATCGCGGTTCGTATTATTCGTGCTTGCCAAGAATTGGATATTGAAACGGTTGCTATTTATTCCGAAGCCGATGAAACTGCCTTGCATGTACAGTTGGCTGATTATGCTATTTGTGTAGGCCCAGCAGATGCTCTGTCCTCTTACCTCAATAAGGAAGCCGTTCTCCAAGCAGCTTTGGATGCGCAAGCTGATGCGGTTCACCCTGGCTATGGATTCCTCTCCGAAGACGCTGATTTTGCAGAAATGATTACTAACAACGGTATGGTATGGATTGGCCCAAACCCTGATACCATTCGGTTGGTCGGCGACAAGGATGTGGCTCGTGCATCCATGGTGCCATCCGGTATTCCTATGTCCAAGGGGTCTGATCCTTTGACATCCAATGAAGAAGCTATCGAAGCAGCTCGTGAAGTAGGCTACCCAGTTATTTTGAAACCAGTTGCAGGTGGCGGCGGTAAGGGTATGGCTGTAGCTAACAATGAAGAAGAACTGATTGATATCCTTAAGTACAAGGTGGATATACTCAAGGTTAAGTACTACTTTGAACATTATATTGCTCGATCCCGCCACATTGAAGTGCAGATCGTAGCCGATAACTATGGTGAAGTATTGCACTTGGGTGAACGGGAATGCTCTATCCAACGGCGCAACCAAAAATTGATTGAAGAATCTCCATCCATCGCTTTGACAGACGAAATGCGGGAACGGGTAGGGCAATTGGCAGTTAAGGCTGCTAAGTCCGTTCACTATTCCAATGTAGGTACCGTAGAATTCCTCTTGGACTTGGCTACCAATGATTTCTTCTTCATGGAAATTAACCCTCGTATCCAAGTAGAACATGGTGTTACGGAGTTGGTAACAGGCGTTGATTTGGTGCGGACACAAATCCGTATTGCTGCTGGTGAGTCTTTGGACTTTGTACAAAAGGATGTACGCTTTACGGGCCACGCTATTGAATGTCGTATCAATGCAGAAGACCCTGATAATAACTTCTTGCCATCTCCTGGTCTCATCACCTTTTTGCATGAACCTTCTGGCCCTCGAGTTCGTTTCGATTCCGGTGTAACAGCAGGTTTGTCCATCCAACCATACTATGACTCTATGATTGCTAAGGTTTTGGTGTATGGCCGTAACCGCGGTGATGCTATTAAAATTATGGAACGGGCCCTTAAGGAGTTCCGTATCGATGGTGTAAAGACCACTGTTTCCTTACACCAAAAAGTCTTATCTGACTACAAGTACCGCACGGGTGATATCGATACACAATTCGTAAAGAATCGCTTGCCAATCTACGAGAGCGTACCTCACGAACACAACTAATATAGGAGTTCGGCCCTGTCTTAAGGCCCCATTCTGGTTTAGCCAGGGTGGGGGCCTTTTTTTATCTATCACTAAAAAATGGGGGGAAGGGTAAAAAATAATAATGAGAATGGCGTAATTTAGGGCTTTATAGGCTTAAAAAGGTTGACTATTAGACATAAAACACGCATAATTAAAAGGTATTTAATTTTTGTATGGCGCACAAATGTATTGTGCAGAAAGATAGGTGGGTGTTCCATGAAAAAATCTCTTTGGAAACAAATGCTTTCTATTGCCATGGTTGGTGTGATGGCGGTAGGGTTTGCCGGTTGTGGCTCTTCCTCTTCCTCCAATGCTGACAAGGCAGATGGCGTGAAAATCGCTCTTTTGACTGCTACTTCCGGTTCTGGTGCCGCTTACGGCGAATCCATTAAAAATGGTGCAGAACTAGCAGTTGAACAAATTAATGGTCAATCTGACTCTGTTAAACTCAACCTTCAAGTAGAAGATACTAAAGGTGACAAGAACGAAGCTATCAACGCTATGAACAAGGTTATCTCTAAAGACCGTGTTGTAGGTGTTATCGGCCCAATGTTCTCTGGCTCTATGCTCGCAGCTGGTCCAATCGCTAACCAACAAAAGGTAGTAGCACTTGGTACTTCTACAACAGCAAATGGTATCACTGATATTGGTGAATACATCTTCCGCAATGCTGTTCCAGAAGCAGATGCTGTACAACAAGCTATCGTTCAATCTCATAAAACTTTGGGTTACAAAACAGCAGCTGTCTTGTACTCCAATAATGATGACCAAATGGTATCTGTAAACAAAATTGCACAAGATACTTTGCAAAAAGAAGGTGTTCAAATCGTAGCAACCGAAACATTTGCTAACAAAGACACAGACTTCTCTGCACAATTGACTAAAATCCAACAAGCTAAACCAGATGTAATTGTGGTGGCTGCCCTCTATCAAGAAGGTTCCCTCATCATGAAGAAGATGCGCGAAATGGGTATGAATCAACCTGTTATCGGCTCTAATGGTTTTAATAGCCCACAATTCATCAAGACTGCTGGCTCTGCAGCTGATGGTGCTATCGTTGGTACACCATGGTTCCCTAACAAGGACGACCAAAAGGTTAAAGACTTCAAAAAGGCTTACCATGACAAATATGGTAAAGATCCAGACCAATTTGCAGCACAATCCTACGATGCAGTATACCTCTTCGAAGCAGCTATTAAACAAGCTGGTATTAAACCAGGCGACGATGTAACTAAGGCTCGCGAACTCTTCCGTAATACATTGGCTAACATCAAAGACTTTGTTGGTGTAACTGGTAAGTTCGCATTCACTGAACATCGCGACCCTAAGATGGACTTGCAAGTTCTTCAAATTAAGGGTGGGGAATACCAACCATTGACTAAATAATCTTAGCCAATCAATTTAATAAGGAGTGACAATCTCGTGTTTTTACAGCAATTAGTTAACGGGCTTACGCTCGGTTCTTTATACGCTGTCATTGCAATCGGGTTGACACTGGTGTTCGGTGTTTTGGACATCATTAATATGGCTCACGGAGGCATCTTTATGATAGGTGCCTTCGTTGGTCTTTTTATGGTGGTAAATTTCCAAATGAACATCTTTGTTGCCATCATCGTTGCCATGATAGTAGGGGCCGTTCTCGGCTATTTATTAGAAGTTTTTGCACTTCGTCCTTTGCGTCGCAAAAAAGTATCACACTTGGCGCCACTTATTTCTACTATCGGTGTATCTATCTTCTTGGAATCCTTGGCCCTTCTCATTTGGGGACCGCAAACACGGACCTTCGGTGGCACCCTTTCTGCGGCACCATTTGATTTTGGTATCTTTAAGATTTCTATGGTGCAAATCATTGGATTGGGCGTATCCGTTCTTCTCATGATTATCTTAAATATCTTGATTAAGAAGACCAAAATTGGTAAAGCTATTCGGGCCACATCCCTATCTACGGAAACCGCAGCCCTCTTGGGGATTAACGCAACCCGTGTTATTTCCGTAACCGTTATGCTCGCATCCGCTTTGGGTGCTGCTGCCGGTGTTTTGGTAGGCCTTTCCTTCGATGCAATTGAACCTATGATGGGTTCCATCATCGTATTTAAGGGGCTTGCCGTATTGATTCTCGGCGGTCTCGGCAATATTACAGGGGCTATGGTAGGGGGCTTCATCTTGGGTGTAGCGGAAGTGTTCACCGTTGCCTATGGTGCTTCTTCTTACCGGGATGCAGTGGCCTTTGGTCTCATTATAATTCTCTTGTTCTGGAGACCACAGGGTCTCTTTGGTTCCAAAGATAAAGGAGGTCGTCCATAATGGATATTTTCAATCCTTACTACCTCCAAGTAGTGATGTTTATGATCATCAATGCTATCCTTGGTATTTCCCTTTACTTTACCTTGTCTTCTGGCCAGCTTTCCTTAGGGGCCGCTGGCTTTATGGGTATTGGCGCTTATGTGGCAGCCCTCTTATCTCTCAAGGCTGATGTGCCAATTGTTATCGCTATCATTATCGGCGGTTTAGTGGCAGCCTTGGCAGCGGTTATCATCGGCCTGCCGACTACCCGTTTGAAAGGTCTCTATTTAGCGATTGCCACCTTGGGTTTTGGTGAAGTAGTGCGGGTTATCATCCTTAACATGGATGTAACCAATGGTGCTTTGGGCTTGTCCGGGATTCCTTCCATCCCACAAAAATTGACATCCTTCCTTTACTCTGTAGACTTTGATGGCATGGATGTACAAGCAGCAGCTAACCTCTTGACCATCCTTATTCTGCTCATTGTCTTAATCCTCATCATCGCCTTTTGTGTACGTATCGGTAATAGCCGAATTGGCCGTGCCTTTGCAGCTATTAAGGCGGATGATCACGCAGCAGAACTCATGGGCATTAATGTAGTTTACTATAAGATGTTGTCCTTTGTTGTGGGTGCTTTCATGGCCGGTGTAGGCGGTGGTCTTTATGCCCACATTACTAACTTCATTAACCCAACTGACTTTGGTTACCATAAGGTTGTACAAATTCTCTTGTATCCAGTATTCGGTGGTTCCGATGTAGTATGGGGTTCCCTGTTAGGCTCCTTCGTCCTCACACTCTTGCCAGAAGTTCTTCGCTTCTTATCCGATTACCGGGATATCATTTACGGCCTTCTCTTGGTAGTTCTTATGGCCTTCCGTCCAAATGGTATTTTGACAGAATCCTTAACTGCTAAGATTGCACGCAAGTTGGGCCTTCATAAGGATCCTAGAATTCCTGAAACTCAAGTTTTGACAGAACGTTTCGAAGCCTATAAACGGGCTCATGAAGACGAAAAATAGGAGGTGATACCATGCTATTAGAATTGAATGAAGTTTCTAAACGCTTTGGTGGTGTAGCCGCTTTGACAGGTATCACCTTTAGCGTAAAGGAAGGGGAGGTGTATGGTGTTATCGGTCCAAATGGGGCTGGTAAAACGACCCTCTTCAACTTGATTACAGGCGTATTCCCAGTGTCGGAAGGGGAAATCGTCTTTGACGGCATGTCCGTTGTTGGCGTTAAACCTCACCGCACAGTAGAAATGGGGATAGCCCGTACCTTCCAAAATATCCGTCTCTTCGGCTCTATGACAGCCTTGGAAACCGTTCTTACAGGCATGCATTGCCGGACTGGTTCTGGTGTCTTGGCCTCTTTCCTAAGGACTAAGCGCCAACGGGTAGAAGAAGAACGTTGCCGTGGCATTGCTTATGAGTTCCTTAAATTGGTTGGCCTTGAAGCGGATGCTAACGAAGTGGCTACTTCCTTGCCCTATGGCAAGCAACGGCGCCTTGAAATCGCCCGTGCCTTAGCCACTCATCCACAATTAATTCTCTTGGATGAACCAGCGGCAGGTATGAATGATAGTGAAACGGAATCTCTTCGCCAGTTGATCGGTAAGATTCGCGACCTCGGTATTACTGTAGTCGTTATTGAACACGATATGAATCTTATGATGAATATCTGTGACCGCTTGGTAGTATTCAACTTTGGTAAAAAAATAGCCGAAGGAACGCCACAAGAAATTCAAGATAATCCAGAAGTTATCGAAGCTTACTTAGGGAAGGAGGATTAACATGTTAGAACTTAAAGGCGTCGTATCTGGTTACGGCAACATTACAGCATTGAAATCCATCGACCTAAGTGTGCCAGAAGGAAAAATTGTATCCCTCATCGGTGCCAACGGGGCTGGTAAATCTACGACTATGCGGACCATTATGGGCCTTGTAAAAGCGCGCGAAGGGTCTATTTCCTTCTTGGGTCAAGATTTGACTAAGCTCAAAACCCATGAGATTGTAAAAGCTGGTATCTCCTTGGTTCCAGAAGGCCGTCAAATTCTCCAAGATATGACCGTCTATGAAAACTTGGAAATGGGCGCTTATATCCGTAAGGATAAGTCTGGTATTGAAGAAGATATTAAGAAAGTCTTCAAACGATTCCCAATCTTGGACGAACGGTCCTATCAATTGGGGGGGACCTTATCCGGTGGTCAACAACAAATGTTGGCTATCGGTCGTGCCCTTATGGCCCGTCCAAAGCTCTTACTCTTGGACGAACCATCCATGGGCTTAGCCCCTTTGGTGGTGAATGAAATCTTTGAAGTTATTAAGGAAATTAGCCAAGAGGGAACAACTGTTTTGGTGGTTGAACAAAATGTACGGCAAGCCTTGAAGATTGCTGACTATGCCTATGTTTTGGAAACTGGGAAAATGGTTTTGGACGGCTCTGCTGAAGATGTGCGCCATGACCCTCGCGTTATGGAAGCCTACTTGGGCGGCCGTGTAGAATAAAATTTATCAATAAACGCCCACTTAAAAAGCAGCTAGGATAAATAATCCTAGCTGCTTTTTATATATAGCTACTTTATAGCATTAGAGGTAACAATTAGTAAGATTTTAATTGATAGATAGATCCTTCGTCGGTGGTCATGATTAATTGCCATGTGTGCTTTTCTAATAAATCCAGCACTGTTTGAGATTCTATGTTTTTATCGGTTAGTAAGAATATTTCTTTATCCTTAGGGAGTCTATCAGCTGAGATCATGGGCATGACTAGCTTTGCATTCCAAGAAATGGCAGTTATATCAGGCGCTTTCTCCTTGGGTGGTAAGAGTTTATAGACATCATGATTGCCATAAAAGGTTGTCGATACTCGGTATTTCCCTTGGCCACTAATGACTAAGGCATTAGGATCTATATTGTGGCTGATATAATAACCTGTTTTAGTAGCGGCAGCATTATTCATAAGAGGGATGGCTAAGAGCATGGTTAAAAGACAATAAATAAGGGCTATAGCAAAGCCTAATTTATAAATTAGCCTTGCTTTCTCTTGGCAAAGAATGGCAATGAGTATAACCATAGGTGCTAAAGCGGGAAAGGTATAGGTGTCGTATTTGGTAGCCATACAGGAAAAGAAGAGGATGACTATAGTAGCCCAGACGGCTAAAAAAGAGTGAAAACTTGTATTATGAAACCAGACTTTCCGATTTTGGTATAGAAATTTGGGAAGAAGAATGGTCCATGGGAATAAGGCGATAAGAGTAATCACTAAATAATAGTACCAGACATTGAATCTCGGATGCTCAGAAACAGTTGCTCGTAGCCAATTATGTACACCGAGGAAAACATCTATGAAGTCTTGACCATGGTAGGCATACATATAATAGTACCAACTTCCACCTAGTAATAAGACAATAATCGTCCCAGTAATCAGGTGTAGATGGAGTATTTCCTTTAGGTCTTTTTGAATTGCTAAGTAGACGAGGATGATGAGTCCTGGAAGGAGAAATCCTATGGGGCCTTTGGTAAGGACGGCTAAGGCAGAGGCCAGATAAGCTAGGTAATAATATCCCTTTCCCTTATCTTGCGTATATCTCAAGTAGAAAGCCATTAGGCAGGCATTAAAACAAAGGCCAAGTGTCATGTCTGTGATAACAGCTTTGCCGATAATCCAGTGTTCAATGGTTGTCGCCAGAATGGTTGCGGCTACAAGTGCCACTTTATGATTTGTTTGTTTTTTTACAAACCAATAGATTAAGCCTATGTTGACTAATGCTAGAAGGGATGGAAAGAAACGTGAACTGAAGTCAGAAATACCAAAGATCTTATAAGCTACTAGAGTTTCTAAGTAGAAAAGAATCGGTTTATCATACCAAAAATGGCCAAAAATTTGTGGAGATAAGTAGTTGTTGTTTTCTAGCATCTCTTTAGCTGTTAAGGCATAATTAGACTCGATGGGATCTGTTACGGGCATAAGCCCATTTCCAATAAAGTAAATGATGCTAGCTATAATCAGTAAAATCCAAATATGATATTTTTCATTTAATAGTAGTTTCATTTGTTAGCCCCTATACAACTATAATTATTGGGAAGTAGTAATAACCTCTAATTAACAATTATCCAGTAAGATAATCATAGGGGATAAATTTTACATTTTTATTACAATCTTAAAACAATCAAGATACAATTTTTTAGGCGTCCATGACAGGGGGATTTTCTCTTTGTATAATAGGAGCAATGAAAGGAGAAAATATGTATTGTGATTGGTTTAACAGGCTTGGGGTAAGAGCTAAATTATTTTTGAGTAACCTTTTGATGGTTGTGATTCCTGTGGTCATTATTCTTCTTGTGACTATAAGCCTATGGGGGCTACTTCGTTATACAAACCCTATCAGCCATCGTGGGTGGGTTATGTTGGCACCTAGCTCTCTTCAAGCTCAAGTATTTCAGTATGAAGTAGAGCAAATCAATAAAAAATTGAGTCATCCCTTAACCTCTGTGGACGATATACGCAATAACAGTGCCATTATCGAAGCACAGGGCTTAGATATAGCAATTTATGATAATAGGGGCAATATGTTATATGAAACCCCAGGTTGTCACGCTAATTCCCTACTTCAAAAAGTGGCATTAGCTGGTTCCAATGTGGACCATAAATTGTTGTGGGCCAATAATACAATAACGTATTATAATACCTACGGAGCAGGATTAACCGTGATCGGCTATGGCCATATACCTTTTCTAGCTAAGAATATGGCTCAAGAAGACTTTGATAAAAAAATGGTAGAGGCTATATTTGGACTTGGTATTATCCTCTTTATCATTTTTGTGATTGGTTTAGGTATGTTTCTTTCGATTAGGCTTAGCCGTTATATTTTGCGCCCCCTGAATGATCTTAAAGAAGTGGCTAATGGGGTTAGAGAGGGGCACTTTAATCAGTCTGTTTCTGTTCGTACAGAAGATGAGTTAGGAGAGCTTTGCCAAGGCTTTAATCATATGCTAGGGGGGCTCGTAGAAGCATATACAAGACAGAGGGATTATGAAAATCGTCGACGTCAGATGATCGCTGGTATTTGTCATGATTTGTCGACTCCACTTACATCCGTAAAAGGATATTCTTGCGGTCTTTTAGAAGGGGTGGCTAACAGTGAGGACAAGAGGAAACGCTACGCCCAGACGATCTATGAAATGGCTAGTCGAATGGAAGAGTTGGTTGACCTTTTGTCAGAATTCTCTCAGCTTGAGTTAAAACAAATTATATATGAACAAAAAAGTTATAGTGTTCAAGATATACTTTTACAATTTGTGGAATCCCGTCATTTGTTAGAAGATGAGAATCTCTGTTTGCTGCAGTCATACCCTAAAGATAGTCTGAATATATATATAGACAAAAGACAATTCTATCGTATTTTAGATAACCTACTTTCTAATAGCCGTAAGTATAAACTAAAGGATTCAGTAACAATCAAATTAGCGTTTAAACAAGTGGGTGAGTGCGTAAGAATTACTTTTGCTGACGATGGGCCCGGCGTTCCAGAAAATGAATTAAGCGCTATCTTTGATATCTTCTACAGAACTGATGAGGCGCGAAGCCAGACCATTAAGGGGAGTGGTATTGGTCTTGCCATTGTAAGACAAATCGTTGAAGATATGGGCGGTAAAATATGGGCTGAAGTGAATGATACAATCGGACTTGCGATTATCATGGACTTTCCACTTCAAAAGGAGTAAGAGATGAAACGAATTTTGATTATAGAAGACGATTCACCAATTGCAGAGTTAGAACGAGATTATTTAGAGCTAGAAGGCTATCAAATACATCATGTAATAGAAGGACAAGAAGGCCTTAAACAAGCCTTGTCTGGACAATTTGATTTAATTATATTGGACATCATGCTACCAGGGTTAGATGGATTTTCCCTTTGTCGCCAACTTCGCAAGGAGTTAGAAGTTCCGATTATTATGGTCAGTGCTAAACGGGAAGATATGGATAAGATAAGGGGCCTAGGAGTTGGGGCCGATGATTATATAGTAAAACCTTTTAATCCTTCTGAACTGGTGGCTAGAGTAAAAGTAAGACTAAATCGTTTTGAACGGGTTCGTCATATGGATGATAGGAGTTTGTATCATGGTGGATCTATTGTGGCAGGCCATCTTGAGATCCATATGGACTTACATCAAGTCTATTTAGGTGGGCTTGAAATTAACTTAACACCTAGGGAGTATGATATTTTACTACTATTAGCCTCAAATCCAAATCGAGTATTTAGAAAAGATGAGATCTTTGAACGTCTATGGGGATTAGATGCTCTTGGTGAAGTGGGGACTGTTATGACACATATTAATCGCTTACGATCAAAGATTGATAAACAATATAATAATGAGGAATATATAGATACCGTATGGGGAATAGGATATCGATTTCATAAATGGGATAACTATAAAAGCACTCGCCATTGACGAGTGCTTTTATAGTTAAATTTGTATACTCTATGTGAACAAAAAAATTTTTTTATATGAGAATGGGCGTGAATAAATAGTGAAAATACAGATGAAATAAGACTTATAGGCCTCTTTCTGTGTTTCTTTTGTAATTTGGATATATGGTAGATTATCTTGAATTGCTCTACTATATATGGTATATTACTACTGTAATCTTTAAAAAATAAAGACTATATGAATAGCCACACCTTAGGATGTGGTATTTTTGTGGCCTTATGGGGTCATTACAGTGTGATAGGGGGATTGGGTGCTCTTAGATGGAAGTATGACCCAATGCTTTTTTCTAAGAACATCTAATTCTACAAGAAGAGATGTAACTATAACTAGGGGGTAAACAGTCATGTTGCAAGTAATAAAACGCGACGGCACTAAGGTGCCATTTGATAAGGCTAAGATTGCTAAAGCAATCGAGAAGGCTGAGCATTCTTCTACAGGCCTCTTTGAAGAAGGCCTGGCAGATCGCATTGCGGGGGAAATCGAAGACTATGCTAAGGCCATTAATAAAGACTTAACTATCTATGCTATCGAAGACCAAGTTTACTACAAACTCCTAGAAAATAAGAATCCGGCTACAGCTCGGGCCTATGAAAACTACAAGGCTGTACAAGCTTTCAAACGGCAACAAAACACTACTGATGATGACATCATTGGCCTCTTAGACCGATCTAATGTGGCTGTTTTAGATGAAAACTCCAACAAGGATGCGGCTATTGTGTCCACCCAACGTGACCTTATTGCAGGGGAAGTATCTAAGGATATTGCCCGCCGTAAAATCATTCCTACGGACATCTTGGAAGCCCATGACTCCGGGGCTATTCACTTCCATGATATGGACTATATCATCCAACCAATGTTCAACTGTTGCCTTATTAACTTAGAAGATATGTTGAACAATGGGACTGTTATCAACGGTAAGAAGATTGATACACCAAAATCCTTCCAAGTAGCCTGCACGGTGACCACACAAATTATCGCCCAAGTGGCATCTGGCCAATATGGCGGCCAATCCATTAACGGTATCGACCGCATCTTGGCTCCATTCGTCCGTAAATCCTATGACAAACTCTTGGCACAAGTTATCGAAGAACAAGTGGAAGTCTACGGCATGGAACCAAATATGGAAAAGGCTAAAGAAATCGCTTGGAAACGGACCCGCAAGGAAGTCAAAGACGGTATACAAACTATCCAATACCAAATTAACACCCTTATGACTACCAATGGGCAAGCGCCATTTGTAACCCTTTTCATGCACTTCGATCCTCAATCTGAGTACGCTAAAGAAGCGGCTCTTATTGACGAAGAGATTTTGAAACAACGGATTCAAGGGGTTAAAAACGATGCGAATGTCTACATTACACCTGCTTTCCCTAAGTTGATTTACGTTTTGGATGAACACAACATTCACCCAGATGCGCCATACTATTATTTGACTGAGCTGGCTGCTAAATGTACGGCTAAACGCATGTATCCAGACTATATTTCCGCTAAGAAAATGCGTGAAATTTACGATGGCAATGTGTTCTCTCCAATGGGTTGCCGGTCCTTCTTGGCTCCTTGGAAGGACGAAAATGGCAACTTTAAATTCGATGGTCGTTTTAATATGGGCGTTGTATCCCTAAACTTGCCACAAATTGGGATTTTGGCGAATGGGTCCGAAGAAAAATTCTTTGAAATCTTGGCTAAACGTTTGGATTTGGCTAAGAGAGCCCTCCTTCTTCGCTATAACCTCTTGAAGGATGTGGTCTCCGATGTATCGCCTATTCACTGGCAACATGGTGCTATTGCCCGCTTGGGTAAGGGGGAAAAGATTGGTAAATACCTAGAAAATGGCTATGCGACCATCTCTCTTGGCTATATTGGTATCTATGAAGCAACCAAACTTATTACTGGTGAGTCTAATACGGGTAAAAAGGGCTCTGTCTTTGCTTTGAAGGTCATTGATGCCCTCCATGATGCAACTGAAAGCTGGAAGAAGGAGACTGGCTTGGGATTTGGTCTCTATGGGACACCGGCAGAATCCTTGACTAACCGTTTCTCTTCCTTGGACCGCGCTCGCTTTGGTATCATTGAAGATATCACTGATAAGGGTTACTATACTAACTCCTACCACGTAAACGTACGAGAAGAAATCAATGTCTTCGATAAGTTCAAATTTGAATCAGAATTCCAAAAACGTTCTACTGGTGGTTGCATTTCCTATGCGGAAATTCCTAATATGACCAACAACATCGAAGCTGTTTTGACCATGATTAAGTACATTTATGACAATATTTCCTATGCGGAATTCAATACTAAATCCGATTATTGCCATGAATGTGGCTTTGATGGGGAAATTATTCTTAATGAAAACAATGAATGGGAATGTCCTCGTTGCCATAATAAAGACCGCGATAAACTGACAGTTATCCGCCGTACTTGTGGCTACTTGGGTGAAAACTTCTGGAATGAAGGCCGCACCAAGGAAATCAAAGACCGCGTAATGCATATATAAGAGCGCTTTCAAATGACTAGGAGTGAGGCTTAGCCGAACGACGCAGTCATTTGCTAAAAGCGCCTTGCTCAGGGACGTCCAAGAAAGCGAGCGAAGCGCAGCTTGATTGGAGACGGCCTACGAGCCCGAGCGCAAAGGATAAGGGGCCCAGGAGGGACGTCCAAGAAAGCAAGCGAAGCGCAGCTTGATTGGAAACGGCCTATGACTATATAACAATATAAGAAACAATGCGTGTTGCCTCAAGCAACACGCATTGTTTGTATAAGAAGTAAATAGAGAAACGTCTATTTGTATAGACATCTATCCATATAAAGGGGAGGGGCTATCTCATGCGATACGGACAAATTAGAAAATATGACATAGCTAATGGCACCGGTATTCGGGCTTCTATTTTTGTGACGGGCTGTACCCACCACTGTTTTAATTGCTTTAATGAGGAATACCAAGATCCATGCTTTGGTAAGGAATGGACAGAAGCAGAGACTCAAGAAGTAGTGGATTACGTATGTGACCCTAATGTATCGGGGCTGACCCTCTTAGGCGGAGAGCCCTTCCAAAATGTGGAGGGCCTCAAGGCTGTATGTGATGCTGTGCGGGCCGCTGCCCCTGATAAAACTATTTGGGCCTATTCTGGCTATGTATTAGATGATATTCTTTCTGACCCAAGCCGTAAATCTCTCTTAGAAAAGGTAGATATCCTAGTGGATGGCCGATTTGTAGAAGAACTTAAAGATCCAGCCCTTAAGTTTAGGGGCTCCTCCAATCAAAGGATTATTGATGTGAAGAAGACCCTGGCTAGTGGACAAGTTGTCTTGGCTGACCATGTGTAATAATCTTCATAAATTGGGGAGAAAGCATTGACAGATTGCTTTTGCTCAGGTATACTAGTCGAGTAATCAAATGAAGCAGAGGCCATCCGCCTTTCACCAGCTGCCACGAAGCACTTGGTTAATACGAGCAAATACTCAACGGATGGCGTAATGCCGTCCGTTTTTTATTTACCCTTGGAGGTGAATCTTATTAGCAAGGACAACACACCACGTATTAACGAAGAGATTCGTGCTCGTGAACTTCGCGTTGTAGGCCCTGAAAACGAACAAATCGGTATCATGTCCGCACGTGACGCTTTGGCATTAGCTGAAGAAAGACAGTTAGATCTCGTTGAAATTGCACCTAACGGCAAACCACCAGTGGCTCGGATTATGAACTATGGTAAATACCGTTATGAGCAACAGAAACGTGAAAAGGAAGCTAAGAAAAAACAAAAGACTTTCACATTGAAGGAAGTTAAGCTTCGCCCTCACATTGAGGATCATGACTTCTACGTTAAGATGAAAAACGCTACGAAGTTCCTTGGTGAAGGAAATAAAGTTAAGGTTACAATCATGTTCCGTGGTCGTGAACTCAGCCACCCGGAACTTGGTCATAATGTGCTCTCCCGCTTCGCTGATGAACTCAAGGACCTTGCTGTCGTTGAGAAAGCAGCTAAGATGGAAGGTCGTAATATGACCATGATTTTAGCAAAAAAAGGTTAATTCAGGAGGTTTTCAATCATGCCTAAAATTAAAACTCGCCGTGCGGCAGCTAAACGTTTCGTAGCAACTGCTACTGGTGAATTCAAACGCTCTAAAGCGTTCAAATCTCACATCCTTGAACATAAATCCCCAAAACGTAAACGTAATCTTCGCAAAGCTACTTTGGTTGCTAAATCCGATCACAAACGCGTAGCTAAATGCTTGCCAAACGGCTAATCGTTTGTCATAAGATTGCATACAAAAGACTGAGAATTCTTAGGAGGAATACATAATGGCACGTATTAAAGTTGGCGTTACTGCACACGCTCGTCATAAAAAAATCTTGAAATTGGCTAAAGGTTACCGCGGTACTCGTTCCCGTTTGTTCAAAAAAGCAAACGAAACAGTAATGAAAGCATTGTACTATGCTCGTCGTGACCGTCGCGCTAAAAAACGCGAATTCCGTCAATTGTGGATTGCTCGTATTAATGCAGCAGCTCGCATCAATGGTACAACTTACTCTCGTTTCATCGCTGGCTTGACTAAGGCAGGCGTAGAAGTGAACCGTAAAATGCTTGCTGATATCGCAGTAAATGATCCAGCTGCATTTGCTGAATTGGTAAAAGTTTCCAAAGAAGCTTAATTATAGCTGAAAATAAAAAGCCTCCGCTATCAATAGTTGATGGCGGAGGCTTTTTGTGCCTTATTTTTTATTAAAAGGTGTGTTTTAGAATGTTTTGGAGAACCATAAATGGTATGTTTTGTAGAATGCTGCATTTCCTACTTTATATAGTGACTACACCTCTTACAATGATGATATATTAAATAGTGGGAAAATATGAAAAAAAGCCCTTTGAAATGAGGCTTTTGAGGTGTATTTCCTTTTTTTGGTAGCTAATTTGGTAGCCAAAGAGATTTAGTCGATAAAATCACTTGATAGGTGTAGCTCAAGCTCAGTACGCTAGGTGGGAAAACGGAGGGAGAAATCCGAAAGATGAAACAGTAGAAAAATTAGCTGAAATCTTAAATACTTCTTTTGAGATTCTAAAAGGACAATATGATGGCCTTGAGGAGATTGTTAGTTTATTGAGATAATACGAACTGACGGAAGAACATAGAAAAGAAATTAAACAATTAATACAAAACTATTTAGATGGTATTTTAATATGATTGAACAAATTACAAATTTATCGCGAAAATCTTTTAAAGACTATACTACTCCCCCTAATTTTTTTAAGAAGAAGAATATTTTATTTGGATATAATGGTAGAGGGAAGAGTTCTTTGGCATTGGGTATCATTGATACTTTTAAAGCCAGTGTTAAAAGTGAAACTTCGTATCGACTCTTCAATAAAGATTATGTAAAAGATACATTACTATTAAATGATACTGTTTCGATTATAAAAGGGGTGAGGGTAACTTTTAGTAAGAACGACGCAAGTATAGTTAAAACGATAAAAGAGGCTGGGACAAAAGTCTAACCTTAAATATAAAAAGCGAACAAAACGGAGTTATCTGA
>ENA-OWND01000307-OWND01000307.1-metagenome-genome-assembly--contig:-NODE-307-length-35136-cov-10.130013_pt1 | contig 35136 bp, 36 predicted proteins | sample MGYA00245342_ERZ651119 | MGnify/ENA primary metagenome ERZ651119 (study PRJEB26857, sample SAMEA4031756) | metagenome | biome: human; feature: oral; material: saliva | place: Philippines | collected 2014... | reverse complement strand
AAATCATCTCTCATAGAGTCAAATGCTGCCCTATTCTCTTCGGCAGTTAGAAGTGGAGAGAATAATACATTATCTCTTCCTTGTTTTTTAGTCTCTTCCATAAAAGAGAATATTACTCCACCATCATATTTAGTATTAGGCATCTCAATATAGGCCTTTTTATACTCATCCGAGAGTACTTGGTTATCAGTTAGGTCTCTTTTAGTTGAAAAACTCTGTGTATCTCTTAAAAAAGCTTGTTCAGCTGTCCTCATAGCGTCTAGAAATTGATTATTATACCTTGCTTCATCATATCCATAGAAAATCATTGAAATCTCCAATATGTTTTTTGTTAATTATACCTACTTGTAAGGAAAAAACAAACAAAAAAGAAGCTCTTATGGTAAAATTAATCAAAAATAAGAGTGATGGAGCGTTTTTTATGGGAATAATCGCAATAGTTGCTGTTTTAGTAGTTATATTTCTAGTAACCGCCATGTCTGGATTACTTTACTCAGTAAATTATCAAGATGATCTAGCTAGAAATAAAAATATTGAGATACAAGTTGAGGCTAAGGCTGAGAAGTTTGAGACTGAGTATTTTAAAAATTATGACTATCTCAACCTATCTTTAGAGAGAATACCAGACTCTGGTGTAGCTAAACAAAAGAGCACTCTAGGTGAGTTCTTTGATATATTAGGCACTAAAAAAGATGTAGCCTATTTTAATGCTAGGCGTATCTGCTACACTGATACCAAAGGACAAAACCTACGTTGTCAGCCTAATATGAATGAAATCCTAAGCGGTCTCTCTTACGATAAAGGCAGAGAAGCTCTTGAAAAGGTTTTAGCTTCAATAGGCGATGATGCCTATGTAAGCCTAAGATACAATGAAGTTACCTTTGGAGCAAATACCTTCCCTTCTTTAATAGCAAACCTCTATATGGCTTATGTTGGCGGAAAACCAGACATTACAAAAGAGCCAAAAGTGATCAATATGACCAATGGTGTCAATGATAGGATATTCCAAGCCAAAGCCATAATGGATAAGGTCTATTTCCAATATGGAGAGAAAGTTAAGAGAATCCATAAGGGCTATGTAAAGACTGATTCAGTATCTCCATATAACCCTTTTGCAATCAATGGTGACGCTATTGATGTCTTAAGAAGTAAGATACTGATCAATAAAGCATCTGATTCTAGTGATACTACTGGAACAGTTGAGTATAACTACCCATATAATGTTATAGGTGATGATGCAGTTGAAGGCTGGGGCACATCAAATGCTCAAGTAATTAACTTTAGCATCTTGGCCGATGGCTACTCTGCTGTTATTCAAGGCGATAGTTGTAAAATACTCACTGAAAAGCTAAAAGAAGGTAATCACCCAGATAACCCAGTATTTTCATCTAAGTTCTATTACGCTTGTAAAGACCCAAAAGAACACTCTTACAGAAAGAATTGTATTAGCAAAGATAGAAACTGTGTAATGTATCCATCTGTTCGTGGAAAACTTAGACTTGAAAACTTTTGCTTATCAACAGAGCCTTGCTACGTTAAATATACAGTAGAGGATAGACAACTTAAAAAGATAGAGACTATGTCAGGTGACTATATGCTAGATAAGGATTTCAACCTTGGTATAGACACCTATGAAAATCCATTCTATCCTAACTATCAAGATACCTTATATCCAGAGGAACAAAAAGGTATGATATTTAGTGTTAATAACCAAGGTCTTGGAGCTAATGGTGCTAAGTTCTACTTCATCATAGGCCTTAAATATGTTCCAGTTCCTGAGAAACACTATACTGATAGCCTAAAAAACGAGAATAACTACATCACCAATAAATATGTAATTCAAGTAAGATAAGAGCATGGCAGTTTAACTACTGCCCCTCTTTTAAACATAAAACGCCTTCACACAGCGAATATTTCCACCTCTAGTAACCCTAAATCGGATCAAAGTATTGATAGGTAGTTTTGCCTTTTTTGCGTATAAATCAAAGAATTTTACCTCTGAATCATCGTCATCGCCACGGCTCACCCAAAATGTGACCTTCTCATCTTTTTCGTTAAACCCAGTAACCTTGATGTTGGGGCCACCAAAGGCAAAAATTTCTTCTAAAGCCGTGATTGTAAAAAGTCTAGGGTTATCTATACCAACACGTTCTAGCTTCTTGGCGTAAGATATATCAGTTTTCTCAGGCGCTTCCAACGCAATAGGCTCTTTAAATGGATCGAAGTCAAAGCAATATTCTTTGTCGGTGAATGAAGTTCTAAGATGCTTTACACCAGGAATGTCCCCTTTTCTGGCAATTAGTCCAATGATTCTTGTTATATCACTCTTGTTCTTGATGCCATCTAAGTACTTAAAATCTTCTGGTTTATAAATAATATGTTTTAGCATCACATAAAAGTCTTCTCTGGGAATAGTAACATAGCCAGTCTCTCTAGCACTATTGAGTACTTGAGCCATTGCGTATCTAATCTTAGGATAGGAAGCAAATATTTTAACATTCATAGAAGTCCTTTAAAAAATAGAAGTGGAGAAAGAGAGCTTCCCACGGCTCTCTCCTCTTTTTATGAAATTTTCAAATATAAGATACTTATATTGGCGTAATCTAAGTGAAGCTAAAATCGCTCCTTATAATTGTATGAGTATCCATCACCTCTTTGAATAAGGTGACAATATTTGTATCCTATACTTTGGGCTAAGCCGTTTTTTGTTTTTATGTCAAAATAGCCACGTGAATGAACCATAACTCGCCCAAGATACTCTCTTTGTTTTAAACCTTTTGGAACTATGGCTTTTACCATATCTCCAGTTTGGAAACCTTTAACTGATTTACTGCCTTTTGGTTTGGTTTTAGGGAAACCATACTTATCCATGCGACACATTTGCCTTAAACCTCTTCCCTTAGCAGATATTTGTAATACCTTATCTGTAAGAAACTTATAGTTTTTTACATTTCCAACAGATAAAGCATCGTAATAGTGCTCTTTAGGTAAACCCAGCTCGTCTCTGTTATATTGAGTCATCCAGGCGTCATGAGTTGTTGTATTAGGAACTAGTTTGGTTATTTCTTTTACCATATAGTTTCTAGCAGACTGGACGATAGCGGCATCTTTAGGCAACTTCTTAGGTTCTAAATGAGAGTAATCTTTGTTCATTAACTCACCGAATTCTTTTAAGCTTAATTTCCCTTTTAGTTTATTACATTTTTTACAAGCAATAACTAAATTATGCGGGCTATTTGTGCCGCCTTTACTTTTAGGATTAATATGCTCAATCTCTTCGGCTTTATTGCCGCAATAGACACATTGACCATTATATTTTTTAAATAGATATGATCTTAATTTGGTTTGATACAAAGGTCCTTGTTGGTAGCTAGTTCCCCAAAGCTTAATGTCTGAAGTCATCTGAGCTGTATCAAAGTTAACATTCTCAATCATAACTTTATCTATATTAATTAATTTTTTATACTTTTTAATAAAGTTGATAACATTATCTGCCCTAGACTTAACACTTGGAGCCAACCATCCTTGTGGTCTAGTTCTATTTAAAAATCTAGCAGGTCTATATCTAGTCTTTCTCTGCCTGCGAGAGTTTCTTACGGCTCTACGCTTATCAAGATTTCTTTTTATTACATGGCCTCTGTGCTCAATCTCAGCCAACATTACTACTGAATCATTATTGTCGGTAATTGCAACACCAGTAGTTCTTGAACCAGGGTCTAGCTTGACAGTATAGCTTCTGTCTTTTAAGACAGCGCTATTATCTTTTAACCTTATAGTGAAAGGATATACTTTATGAACTACTGCTAGTCTATTTTTAAGTAGTATTCTAGCCTTGGCATGTGAAATCATGTTTAAAGGCTTTTTAGATTTATCTAGTACAAATACCATAAATAATTTCCTTTCACTAAAAATAATCTCACCTTGCGGTGGGAACACCAACTTAAAGCTATCAACCAGAAGCTAATGCTCCCAATTAAAGTTCTAAGTTAGTCTCTCCTCGACAATGATAGATAAGCTTACCTGAAATGTCAGGCTGTCCCTAAGTTGACCTGCCTTTAAGCGTTCTTACAGAGCCTACACAGAGCCGCAAACTGGAGAAGCATCATGCGGGTGTGATAACTTATCTATCGTAGTTTAAGACAACATCAACTGTTATCTAACCTGAGTCTGGTCAATCAAGCTCAGTAAAACTGGTTACTAAGTAATTGACTAATAACTATCGTTGTTCCGTGATTGCCTTTGACTGTGTTAATTTTTACATCATTAAGGTTATCCACACCAAAAATCTTTTCAAGAATTTTTCTCCCATTAACAAATATATTCATTTTTTTACTTTACTGGAGAAACTTTTAATTTTCCGTTTTGCTCATTGAGACGTACATTTTTATACTCTACTGCTTTACCAGCTGATGTTAGATTAAATACTCTGCTATAACTTGTAGATAGAGTTTGTCCTTTATTAGCTGTAACGTTTACATAGACAAGAGCAAGACCAAACATCATAATAGCTAAAGCTAATGCTCTGATCACTGCATGAACTAAGAAATAAGTTTGTATTTTCATTTTTCATTCCTTTTTTTATTTCTGGCGAAATTATGACAGAAAAATACTTAAAGAATGCTTAATGCAAAATAATTACATTGAAAGTGTTGGAGTGTTAATCTTCATATCCCTAGGAAAGTCGATATAACCCTCTTTTTTCTCAAGAGTTATCTTCTTACATACCTTGCGTAGGAATTGTTCTAAAGTAAAGTTTTCTAATTTTCTTCTCTTTGTTCTGAGCTCTAACTGTTTTTGATAGTGCTCAAGACCAATAAATATGTTTTTTGGAGGTTTTATCTCTTTAATGTTTATCTTATTAGTAGCCATATCATGTAGGATAGTGGCTGTCTCTCTAATAAACTCAGAAGGCGTAGCCAGTTTTAAGAAGTAAGGAATCATAAACCTATCAGCCTTGATCATAATATTGCCATTAGGAAGTTCAGTGATCTCGTAATCAGGCTCTTCCTCAATCATCTGTTTTATAAATGGGTCAATATTTCTTTGATCAAGAATTTCAATAGGTCTATGGGCAATACCATCTGTTCTATAATAAGAGATATGACGCTTCTCATAAGCTCTTTGTAGGGCAGTAGCTCCTGCTTGGAAGCCCACCCTACCATCTCTCATTAAATTAGAAGCAAATGTGTATATTGTCTTCATCTAAATCCTAATACCAAGAGAGTCTGCTGTTTTAGAAGCTGGGCCATCATGCATGTAAGCTTCCATAGTTCTATCACTGCCTTGGCTAGTCATCTTATTTGCCTCTTTTACAAGGTAATCAACTATCTCTCTCTTCTCATCAGGGATTTTACCATTAGAGATAACAATATCATTTTTAGCAAATTCAGTAACTATTCTATTTAGCTGTTCTTCTGTTGGATTTTTAGGTAAAAGACCTAGCGGAATTAGTGCTCCAGCAAGTTCTTTACGTACAACTTCCATTTGAGCTCTATTTGCTACTATATCATCTCTATTAAGACCATGGAAGTTCTCTACATCAGAGAAGTAGCCATGATTAACATTATTTAAAAATCCCATAGCAGAGCCCTCATAAGACATAATCTTATCAATATTGGTCTCTGGTGTTACAACCTCTCTATTTTGAGTTTTGGCTATAGTCTCACCTATTGTTCCAACAACCTTTGTAAAGCCCCAGTCAAACCATCCAGCAGCCCTTAATGCAACTCCAGCTGCTTTACCAGCAAGGCCATGTTGCTCAGCTGTAGAAGCCATTGTATCTAACTCTCTTTTTGAACTAGTTCCAAAAGAGCCAAGAAGTGTATCACGACCAGTTAGTTTTTGAATTTCATCATATTTATCGTTAATAGCTACTAAGGTTTTATACTTCTCTTTTGTCTCATTAAAGAATGATCCATATTTTTCAATATTGGCTATATCTCCATTCTTTTTAGCTTCATCAAGTTTGGCAGCAACTACTCTAAACTCATATAGGAATTTATTAGCTACCTCTTCATCTTTTAGTTTTGATACATCAACGCCAATCTTGTCTAATTGATCTCTTAAGTGAGATATGTAGTTAGGGTCTTTGGCAACACTCTCTTTAAGTAGGTCAAGTTGAACCTGTGCTTTTACAAGGGCATCTTTATTATCTAGTGCATCATTATAGTTTGAATAGGCACTTACTCCAGTTGCTATGCCAGCTAGGGCTGAAAGGATAGGATTTGCTTTAAGGGTTCTACCAGCAACTTTAGCCACTGAACCAACAGTAGTGCCAGCAACTTTTGTAGCTCCCATTGATGCATGGCCAACTAATTTACTAGTATCTAGGAAGTCTTTAGCAGCCATCTTAGCAATCTTTGCATCCTTTGCTGCATCAACTGCAAGATCAGCTCCTTTAACAGCAGCCTTTGCATCTTTTGCTGCGGTAGCTGCCATTTTAAACTCATTAGAAGCAACCTTTGCCTCTTTGCTAACTTTACCAAGATCATCAACAAACTCATTGTTTAGTTTGTTCATCTTAAAGTTCATTTCTCGTTTAAACTGGTCTAGCTGTCTTTGAATATTCTCCATCTCAGCAGCATGGTTTATCTCTCTCTCGGCATCTCTAAAACGTTTAAGTAACTCAGCCTTTTCAGCAGAGATTTTTCTTGCTAGTTTTCCTGATTCTTCTAATGCTTTTTTTAGCGGAGCTGGAGCCTCTTTTATAAGCTCTTTTGTAAGTCTTGTTCCTCTTAGCATACCAACTACTGCACCAGGGACATGAGCTTTATTAAATTGCTCCATTACAGCATCTGTATCTTCACCATTTTCAAGCATCTCAAGACCAAGAGCAAGTTCAGGTGTAGCTTCAACTGAGCTATTTTTTAGAGCGTCATAGAAATTACCAATAGCTTCAAATGCATTACCAAAGGTAGCAGCGATAGCTTTTTCAGTAGTTGTAAGGTTTTGATCTTGAACAGATTGATCAGCTGTACCTTTTTTGACATTTAATGCACCAGTTGTTTCTGTAACAGTTTTTTTCAATTCATCAAGCTTTTTTTTAGCACTTTCAGTAGTATCAGCAACACCAGCAGCTACGCTAGATACTCCATTTTGTATGTCTTTAGCATCCATAGTATGGCCTTTTTAAAAATATTCTTAAGCTTAATTATATCAAAAAGCAGCTTATTTTAAGCTACATGCCCATACTAGGTCCAGATGGCATCTTGACACTTGGAAAGTTAAGATCGGCTGATTTTTCCTTAATTTTTTGTTCTTGGCTCATATCCATACCAGCTTCGCCCTTCTCTTTCTCTTCGCTTTCAAGTACAAAGGCAAGCTCTTTAGGAAAGAAGTCTGTATATATCCCATTTTTAATATCATTTACAAAGGTGCCAAGCTTATTACCGTAGCCAATATTCTCTATTGAGAGGTTATTTTTCTTTGCCATAAGTTTTAAAACTTCAAAATCAACTACACCCATATATCTTAGTGGCAAATTATCAAAGTCACTCTTTTTTAGTTCTTGTATCATTTTTTACTCTCCCATCATTGCTTCTGGTTTTGTTATCTCTAAATCCCAGAACTGGTTAGAACCCATCTTTCTAGCCTCTTCTTCACTTAGCTCATTAAAGATAAGTCTAACACCAGTATCTCTCATGTTGATCTTAAATTGGTTATTTGGAGCTAGCATCTTAGACATAAGTCTCTTATTAAGGGTAGTGCCAATTCTCTTTTGCATAGTCTTATCCCATAAGTGGAAATTGCAATTAGTGCAGCAAAAGCAGTTTCTAGCCCTTATTACAGAGTTATGACCACAAGATGGGCAAACACCAATAGAATTAGTCTGTCTTCTTACCTCACCTTTAATATCATTGGCTATCTCTTCTATTGTTCTCTCAATATAGTCAAAGATGTCCTCCATCTTTCTAGTAAAGGTAATTCTCGTAATTGCCATCTTGATTCTTTGTTCAAAGTTATCAGGTACAAAGAGAACCTCAGGAAAGCCATAAATCTTACCCCAATCATCTGAGAAGTCTTTATTATCTTCTATCGCTCTAGCAATAGTATATTGAGGCAGATAGTTTTCAAAGATAAAATATAGATCAGGCATAAATAGCTCTTCTGAGCCAACAAGAATTGGTGCCTCATCTGAGAGATCATCATCTTGAATATATACCTCTTCATTGTTGCTAAATAAGTAGGTTACATCATCATAAAATACTGGAACCACCCTATTTCCCCAAGTTCTGCAAGGGTAGGTCTCTCCGTTTGCGCTTCTTTCAAAGATTTCATCAACAAGCTTATAGCAATTCACCCTCTCATCGCTATCATGTGATTGAGCAATGGCGATAAAACTCTTCTTGTCAGGGTAGTTTGCATTATCAGCTTGGTTATTGTAGAGCCTACTAAGCATAATAAAAGGGATATTGATATTAAACTTTTGCTCAGTCTTAGCGTAAATCCTCATAATGATGTGATTTAAATATGAGAGAAAATACATTATAAAGATATATGGATATGTATTAACGCTAGCCATAGAACCTCTCATCTCTTTATAAAAGAATTGAGATAGGTGAGTATAGTTATCTAGTTTTACACACTCAACGTTATCATGAGTAAGCTGAGATGCTATAAAGATAAGGCTATCTCTTATAAAGTTATTCTTTGGATAGAATATCTTTATATTGATCTTTACTCCAGAGGCAACATATTGCCTTAAAATATTCATAGAGTTGGTGTAAGAGTAATAGATATATGGCTTAAAATTCTCTCTAATCTTATAGTTTTTAATCTCATCAGAGAAGCCCTTAATATAGGCAGTGAAACCCACAGTTGGGATATCCCATCTATAAAAGAGAAACAAATCCTCTTTATATTGATAAAGAAAGGTATCTCTCTTAAAAATATTAAGATCAGCCCTTATATGCTCTTCAAAGGTCTCTATTGGAAGTATGTATAGATTCATTACGCTGGCCTCACCATTCTTATAGCGTTCTTATATCTTGCAGGAATAATGACAGTAGTCTTATTATTCCTTGTCATATAGTAAAGAAGGGCTTTCTTCTTCTCTTCTCTAAAAGGGTTACGTCTTAACTTCTCATCTAAGAAGTCAAAGGCAAGGCTTTCGTTAAAATACTCTTCTGAGCTATCTTTAAGTAGCTCTGTAGTAGCCTCTTTTATCCTTAATCTTGCTACGTGAACCCAGTCATCTATCCTTTTAGAGTATCTCTTAGCCTTTGGAAATATATCAAGTAGCTCTAAGGCTATATACTCTCCTGCACTATCGTGATCAGTTGCAATAATTACTTGATCTTCTGGTTGGAGATTCTCTTTTATCTCATAGAGTCTTTGAAGTATCTGTACATCTGTTGGGATAATATTTAGCTCACCATTAGCATAGCTAAAATTATAGAGCATACCACTTGTAGCATATATCTGCATATCTGATTGTGGCTTAACTCCTTGAACCATAGTAAAACTCTCAACAAATAGATAGATCAAGCAATACCTCTCTTAGAATAAACCTCTAATTAGAGCCCCAGCTAAGGCACTAATACCCATAATAACAGCAACTACAACGTAATCTTTATATATTGGAGTCTTAGTAGCCACAGCCTCTTTTGCCTTAGGCTTACTATCTGGCGTTGGAAGCTGTTTACCAGCAACTAAAGGTGCATTATTAGCCTTCTTTTGCTCAACAACAGCAGCAGTTGTAGCTCCACTACCAATATTTTTAAGAAGTTTGATGATCTCACCTTGTTGGGTATTTATGTTTGAAAGACCTCTAGTAAGAGTCTCTTCCATACTAGCCCTACCGCTATCTTCCATCATAGCCTTCATAGAGTCAGATACTCTTTTTAACTGAGCTATTAAATCATTAATAGCTCCTGTAATGGTAGCAATCTCTCCAATATTTGGTGTAGAGATGGTTCTTACAGCATTTACTGTTCTAATCATCTCTAATACTGCTAGAGATACGTCATCTGCCTCTACGGCTCTAAATGCTAGTTCTTGTTTACTTGATGCCATTAGTTAATTCCAATCGGTACCGTTAAGCTATTAACGTTATTTTTTATTGAGACATTCATCTCAATCGCCTTTTGTTTTCTCTCGCTTGATTTCATTGTATTTAGATGCTTCTCATATTTCTCTTCAAGCTCTTTTTTGGCGTTAGAGAAGTTATTTTTCAGAGCATTTTTAGCCTCATTAACCTTTCTAGTAATAAAACCAATAGAGCTATCATCAATAGGGATTAGCTCATCTTTTACTGATAAGGCGTGTAAGATGCCACTAATAACCTCATTTATGGTTACTTTTGGGTGATAGCTAACCTTATCACTTACGATAAACTTATCTAGCCCACTGAAGTCTTTTTCTAAAAATTTTAAGAGGTCTCCGCCTAGTCTATCAGAGATATAGAGTGAGTTATAGGAGCCCTTCCAAATATCTATTTGATCACTAGCAAGACCCTGCTTCTTACAAAAAGCAGCCATTACCTCAGGGAAAAGCTTCTCATAGTTATCAGCTAGCTTATAGCCATTAAAATTAACTCCATTTATCTCTTTAGTGATAATCTCGTAGAACTCTTCAAGGGCTTTAACCTTGCTTTGATCTTTGCTCTCAAGATTTTTTATCTTCTCTTTTAGCTCACTAGAGGCGTGGTCTGAGAGCATACTAGCAAGTGAAAAGTTAGGGGTACTCATAAAAAAGTCAGAGATCGCTCTAGCCTCTTCTACCTTTCTCATAAATAGATTTAGCTCATTAACATAGTCGCCAACAGCAACACTAGCCTCTTTTAATGTGCGAGCCAAATGCTCTCTTTTCTTCATATATGTAAAGACATTGTCACTATCAAATGCCATATTTATCCCTTAATTTATCAAATGCATCTTCACTATCAAGAGCGCTACTAACATAGTCATCGTCTAAGCCTCTAACAAGCTTCTCTTCCTCTTTGTAGTAGACCTTTAGCTCTTTTTTAAAGTTGTTTTCTGTAAAGCAAGTAAAGAAGTTAAATGCTCCGCCTACCCTCTTTGCCTTTACCTTATTAATTGCCTCTATTAGAGGTTTTTGATCTTCTAAAGATACTCCAAACTCTTTAGTAACTATTGGAGTATACTCTTTATTAGCATCAACAGCCTTGATAACCTTAGCTACCTTGTCATAAAAAGGCATACGCCCAAGATCACCTCTATAGTTTTCAAGAAAGCTTCTTACCTGTGTTCTATATAGAGAGAATGTATCATATTTTCTAATAAATTCATCTAAAGTCCTATTTCTCATATTCTCTTTAGTCCAGATAGGATAATTGATGTAATTAGCCTTCCTAAAGAGATTTTCTACAAGCATCTCATAGAGCACAGAAGCTCTTGACGTAAGCTTCTTTTGCTCTTTTGACTTTAAAATTTCAGTTGTAAATTCTTGATCATCTAAAATTTTTGCCATGGTTTTATCCTAATAGAAAATGACAAGGACAGCTTGAGGATTTACTACTACCTCTGTCTCATAGCTATCTGCTATCTTAGAGAAAATTCCACCCATAGTTGAACCAGTTCTATCAGCTAATGCTCCAGCTAGAGCATAACCAGCATCTGTCATAACACTATGTTTATATTTGTTTTCATCGTTAATTTGAACACGCTCATTGACGCTAGAGTTGCTTAGTTGTTCACAATATGCAGTTCCATTGATATTTACCCATTTAGCACAACCACCATCGTTACCGCCACCAGTATTGTTCTTATTCAAACCATATACATTAGGCTTTTGAGCGTCATCCATTCTATTTTTAATAAGATTTCCTACTGATCCAAAGGCATCACCAAGGAAACCATAACCAAGTCTTTGAGCTAGATACATATTAACATCATCTCTAAAGCCTGGGTTTCCATCTGTCTTATTAAATGCTAGACCTTCAACTTGATACTCTTTGCCTTGAGGACTAACAATTTTATCAACTGTCATAACCATACCAGAGCCTAAACTCTTAAGGTCAGCCTTACCAACACCAACATAACCCATAAGGTCTCCACTACTAAATCTTATTAGCACCTTCATTTCAGGGTAGTTGCTATTTATTGGAGTAAGTAGCTGTCCTAAGAAGGTTGAGCCAGGGATAATTTTAAAGTCCTCTTCAACAGTAGTAGTGCCCTCTGATGTCTTTTTGTTATCTAATGCCTCAATCTCTGTTGTATCAAGAGATTTATTAGACACAAAAGCACCATTAGGTTGGCTATAAGCATCAGCAAGAGCATAAAGGTTATTTAATCTTTGTATCTCAGCCTCAGCTGGACTCTTCTCATTACCACGTCTTTGTGATTGAGATGGGTTTGGAGCAGTTCTACTTATTGTTGCTGAAGGTGGCTTAGCGGTTACAACAGGTTTTTCAACTGGTTTAGCCTTCATAACATCTTCAATACTAGATGTATTTGTATCAACGCTTACTCTTTTTACAGCAGAAGGAGGCATATCTACCTTATGTGTTTGTTGAATATAGCCACCACTAGACTCATTCTTTCTATCTTCCTCTTTCTTTTGTAATCCCTCTCTATATTCTGGGTTATTTGGAAGAGTAAATCCAGCATCTGGGTTTTTATTTACAACAGTTGTGCCAGTATCAATCTTAGTTCTAACGCCTTTCTTTTGGGCTGCACTATTAAATAGTGAAAATACTAAGATTACACCAACAATAGAGGCTAGGATAATAAATTTAAACTTTTTACTACCTCTCCATCTCTCCCTAAAAGTATTAACGAATATCTTTATCTTATCCATTATTTTCGCCTTTATTTAAGCTCAACTCTATAAATCTCGCCTAGACCTATATCTTCACTGAAGTTTTTAGGGTTAGAGAGGTCATTTGTTGGTATATCTTGTTTAGAGATAATTCTAAAGAATGATGTTGTCCAAGGCAAGAAGTAGATGTTGTAAGCATTTTTATAGCGACTAAATGCAGAGCCTTGATATCCAAGCATCTCATATTTATTAGATAGCTGAACAACTACCATATCTTTACCAAATTTACTTACTCTATAAATCTTTAGATCATTCTCATCAAAATATCTAACAGCTGTTGCATTTTTAGAGCCATCAGTTACATCATAAGCAACGCTAGTAGCATTACCACGAAGAGTATCGTGTTGATATAGCTCTCTTAAGATATTTGTCTTTAATGTAGATAATGATTTAGCTTTAGCTACTGGGCCATCAGTAATAATCATCTTAAAGTAGTTATCAAAGGTTGTCTCACTACCCTCTTTGCTCTCAACAACTTTAAATGTGATTACGCCTTTATATCCATCAAGTCTAACTTGGAAGTTTGTTGATCCCCACTCTTTTGTTGGCTCAAAAGAGATGATGTTTGAAGCTGGTTGAGTAACGTTAAAGTTTTTGCTACCAGCAGACATAAAGGTAATTCTAATTGGGTCTTCAATCTCGTTTAAAAACTCTACCTGAGTGATATAGCCCTTCTTAAGATAAATCTCTACTGGTCTATTCTCATAATCTTTAAAAGAGTAGTGAACTATCTGATCTTGATAGTTTATGTCGTTATGACCTCTTCTAGCAAGGAAAGACTCCATCTTCTCTCTTTGTGTCAAAGCCTTTTCAATATCCTCTTCTTTAACCTTGTTAGCAAGCAAAGGAGCAACGCTAGCCTTCTTTGAACTGGCTGAGTTTTTACCATCTATAATATTAGAGGCCTGAGATAGATCAGATTTTCCTGTGACCTTACTTGGATAGGCAGCTAACTCTTCAGCAGACATCTCCTCTTTTGGAGTTATAGGTGCAGCGCTATTGTTAGTGTTATTTGGAGTACCGCTAACAGCTACAACCTTTTTGTTACTAATAGGACTAATTGAAGGAGGAACATCTCTAGGCGTTATCGTGCCTGAATCTGCCTTATTAGAGATTGGATCATCTTCAGGTATTGGACCAACATCTGGGATATCACTAGCTACAAGGTTTGACGCTAGAAACAGTGTCAAACAAGCTATCAGGATTTTCTTGCTAGAGTAAAGCATGTTTACTTTCCTTTTATGTACTCTTTTTTTAGCTCTAATTTTAGCTGAATTAGAACTACTTTTCAAGGAAAATGAGAGTAAGTAGAACTAAAAAGGAACTACTATGTCATCAGGTAAAACCAAAGGCGAACTATTTGTCTTAATCTTCGCTACCTGCTCATCTAGAGTAGGATTTTCTGATAGTGGTTGATAGTTTGTAGCCTTAAAGCCTGAGCCTTTTACTAAGCCATATACGAGATCACTTGCTGTGCTTGGGTCATAAAAGCCCATATTATCAAATCTTTCAAACATATTTAGGCATTTCTCTTTAAAGTCATTTCCTCTATATCTATCTACAATAAAGTAGCGTATAGTTGAAAGAACAGCACAGCCATTGCCCTCTTTAGCTTTTTGAAGAACTCCATAGAATTTTTCATCTGTCATTCCAGCTCTATCAAGATAGTTTTTAAGACCAATATGTCTTAAAGGGATCACTTCTAGTGGCTTATTCTCTCTGAAGAAGTCATTTTTAGCACAATCTGAGAAGCTCTCTTTAAAATAATTTACAATATTTTTTATATTATCTAATTGCTCAGAGAGGTTTTTTACATTTTTGGTAGGCTTTTGGTTACTAAATTTGTAAAGATCACTTAAAAAATTCTCAGGTGTGTATCTGCCATCTGTTGCAACCCTGATATTTGCTAAAGAAAATGTTGGTATCTCGTTGGCTAAATATCTCATAGCAAGGTCTTCTAAGACCATAATCTTCACTCCATCACGTGGAGTGAATTTTAAGTTGCTATCATCATAGCTATAAAGTGCCCTACTATATCTAGGATCATCATTAGAGATGCTCTTATTAAAGAGGTCTAGGGCGTAGTTATTAGCAAATACAATCTCAAATTTAGTATCTGGGTAGTTTTGAGCCTTTGTTAGAATACGATAAAGCAAGGTATTTTCAATACCTTTAATGCCATCAGCAAGATCACTATCGCTTATGCCAGTAACCTTTTTAGCGCCAAACTCCATAGGTTTTGTTGGGCAAAGCTTCTCATATTTTAAAAATGAGTTAGCTACCATGCCAGCATTATCTGGAGTCTTAGGAGTTAAAACACCATCAATACCACTTGGAATATCTGTATCTTTATAGTAGGTTACTATATCGTAAGCAAGTTCTGCAATCTCAGGATCGTCAAGTCCAGTACTAGAGAGAGCTACGTTCATCTCTATCTTGCGAGGTTTAATGTTGTTTTTCTTTACGTATTCGATAATGTCCATAAATTAGGCCTTGTATTACTTTTTATAGTAATTATACCTATTTTACTGGGATTTTCATCAGAATGTTGATTTTCGTCTGTTTTTGAAAATCGTAGTTATCGATAAATCTAAAAAGAATAAAGGTGTGAGTATAAAGAAAAAGCCTTCAATAATAAAAGCTGCAATCATTGAGTCTAGCGACATTATATAAGCTAATATGAAGATTATTATTAAAGCTAGGTATGGCATCGTTTATCCTTTAAAAAGAAGAAAAGTCAAGCTACATTTTTGATAAAAAGGAATGTGTGAGTAGCTTGACTAAAAAAATTTATCTTAGGCATCCCAATGAACGCTGAGAAGAAATATAACAGAAAGTTACTTATGTCTAGCTTAAGTTCTTACTCCCTGTCCTGATTTTTTGTAGCTTCCTCTGGATATTCACCCATACCATTATTATCTGTTGCGCTCTTAGTAGCAGATGGAGGTGTGCTAGGAGTAGCCTTCTCTTTCTTGGTTTCACTCTTGCTAGGTTTGACAGGCTCATTATCATTAACCTCAACTGGAGCCTCTTCAACCTTTTTCTTTTTCTCCACCTTTTTCATTGGAGTTTTTATTGGTTCAACCGTCTTTAGCTCTTTTGAGGCCATCTCAACTATCTGTTCATCTACTTGAATTGGGCTGTCTTCAATATCAGAGTTTTTAACCTTAATAGCTTTTCTCTTGCCTTTATCAAGTCTCTCTTCTAGTGGAGATATTAGACAAGATAGATCATCATAGTTCTTATAATTTATCTCATCTACTGTGCTATCAAACATAGTAACCTTATGTTCTGCTTGACAGATCATAATCTTTTTATCAATGATCTTATTTAGCCTATCAATTAAATCATCATACTCTACATACTCTTCAAATGGAGCTGTATAGTAATCTTTTACTAAAAAAGTTGTATTGTCACTGGTATTCTCTAGTGGTTTTACAATAACCTTATAAAGAGTAGCCCTCTTCATAGCTCTTACATGAGCTGGAGAGAGATACATAGCATTCTTATCTAGTTTTACGTTATCACTCTTCTTAGTAACCACTCCATCACTCTTAGGAGCTTGTCTACTTGTTATAGTTGCATTATCGGCAGCAAATAATGCAGTTGATAACGCAAGGGCTAAGGCTAGCTTTCTCATCAGAAGCCTCCAATTCCGCCAGATGTAAGTTTGCTCATTGTTTGTGCAAGTGGAGCGACCGCTGATCCAAAGATTAAACCGATAAATAGAACAACCATAATTAAGGCAAATGGTTGAACAAACTCGGCGGCTGCTTCAACTCTCTCTTGCATTTCATCAGTATATTCAACTTCCATCTCAGCATATACGTCAGATGCGTTAAGACCTTTGTTAGCATCAATTACTTCACTAATCTCTTTAGAGTAGTTATACTTTTTAAGGCCAGTAGCAAAGTCAATAGCATCTAAGTTCATATCTTCAATGATATGTCTCATCTTATCACGTCTCTTACCATCAGAGATAACTGATGCAGCAGAAATAAAGCTATCGATCTCACTCATACCAGCCTTCATAAGTGTTGAAAGCAGACCAAAGAATAGTGAGTGATCACGATAAAATGATACCTTGGCAATAAATGGTATTCGCCTAACCAGAAAGCTAATGACCCTATAAAACAAGATATAAAAGACAATGGACGATATAATTGTATAGATTATAAATAGTGTCTTATTAGCTTGTGCAAAGGTAGAAATATCATAGACAACACGAGATATGTATGGGATATTTGAGTTATCTGGGTTTAAAGATGAGATGATCTCTTTAAACTCTGGGATAACATATAGTGAAAGTCCTATAAAGACAGCAGTTAGTAGGCCATATAACATTTTTGGGTATCTAACAAGCTTTCTTATCTTTTTGTCTATGTCATTTTTAACAGTTAAAATCTTTTGTAGGGTTTTTAAAATGTCCAAGCCTGATTGTTGGCTAGATGTCTCAACCTTTTTAAATACACCCTTGGCATATTTAGGTAGAGGTAACAACATAATCTTTTGGTTAGCAAGGTCTGGGAAGGCGTGAATGATCTCTCCAACCTTTCTAACAGATTTTATATTGCTCTTAGCCCACAATGTCTCAAATCTTGAAGCATCCATATTGACTTTTTTAGCCTTAATATAGAGTCTTGTAAGACCAAGAAGCTCTTTGTCGGTCATAATAGGGCTAAATAATAGACCTTTTAAGGTAGCGGCCATATTAAGAACAATCTCTGTTTGTTCTGGCACTATACCTTGTGCTCTCATCTCACTTAGGATAGATTCATCACTCATATCCTTTAGTGCAGTGGTATCAATATAGAGCTCTTTCTCTCTATTAGAATACTTATCAGTTGTTTGGTAGACTAAAATCATGTGTTTTATTTTCCTTCTTGCTTGCTATCTGTATCTACGTTATTAACAGGTGTTGTGGCTTGACCACTTGTGTTAGGTTTCTTATCATCATCGAAGAAACTCAACAAAAATGTTCCTAGGTTTCCTTTTCGTTCTTCAGATGGATTCTCTTTAAAAATATAGACACGTCTAATTTTAATATTCTTCTTACAATCTTTATAAAAGGCATCTCTATCGGCACTGTTGTTGAAAGTGACATAGATATCGCCCTCTTCTGTTACTAGTCTTACTTTATTGCTGTAAAAGTAAAAATAAAGAATTGGAGGAATAAAGACAAAGATCATCCAAAAGGTAAGGAATAGTACACCTATTCCTATAAATATTAGAGTTGGAATACTAAACTTCTTACTCATAGAGTGAGCAAAATAGTTATATATCTTATGATAAGGGATTAAAAGCTCTTGTTGCTTCTTATCCTCTGGGACTAATTTCCAACCATCTGGAGTGAAGGTTGACTCATAAGAGATTTTTCCAACTCTGACTTTCATCGGCTATTACCAATCCGCTTTGATTGAGCTTGTGTTTAGCAAATATGTTAAAGTAACTGAAGGCATCTTATCTACTTGAGCCTTATCTGAATAAGGTGTTGTAGTTCCGTTACCTTTACCTTGTTTACCAACCTCTTTAGCATCAACATCTCTAGCAGTTGTAACATAATCTACACTCATAGCACTTTGCTTAAATGTTTGTAGGTTACCTGTCCAAAGAGCAGCTTTTTTATCAGCTTTTGCACCATCAACAGCAGTTAGTGATGTACCACCGTTAATATCAGCAACAGCTTGAGTAGCTAGAGCACCCTCAACGTTAGTAACTACTAGGAATCTAGCTGCACCACGGCTGCATAGTAGTAGTTTATTTCTAGGTGAGTTAGGTAGGTAAAGACCTGAAGATGCATTAGCACCAGTACTTGATTTGAAGCCCATTTGTTGAACCATAGTGCTTCTAAATACTCTATCAAACTCTTGATAGTAATACTTAACGCCCTTTTCATCTATATCAGATGAGTCTGCTTCAGTATTGTTGTCAGCTGAACCTAGGTTACCCTCAGTCTTCATATCATCTCCACCTTTAAAGTCCATACAGTTCATTGTGTCTGCATTCGAGATTGGCATAGCCATACCAGTCTTCAATAGAGCCTCTTTAAAAGAGAAGTCTGCATATTGTAGAACGATAGATAACGATGCTGATTTCGATGTAGAAACCAATTTTGCAATAGGCTTGTAAAGGACAGCTGCTAATATAGCTAACACGAAGATAACTATAATAAGCTCAAGTGCGGTAAAACCGCCACGCATGCGTTTTTTTGTCTTGTTCACAAAAACTCCTATATTTGAAATTTCAGGAACAATTATAACTGATTTTTTTATTAAACAAAAGGGAAAAGAGGGGAAGTAGCCTGGGATTTACCCAAGCCACATAGAATTATTTTAGAATAGCTTTTTTGACTTCTTCAATGAGTGAAAGCTTCTCGCTATTGTCTTTAGCAGGCTTAACTTCATAGCCTGCGCTTTCCATTGCGTCATCTTTAATTGCTTTGTACTCTTCTTTTACAATAGCATCTACTGCATCCATTACATCTTTAGTAATGACAGTGCAATCAGCAAAGCAAGCCTTTGTATCCTCTTTGTTTGCGTCAATTTCTGCAAGGACTGATAGGTAATCAGTTACAGTATTTTCATTAACACGTTTATTCTTAATGAGGCCCTTATACTCTTGCATGATCTCATACTCAGTAGCCTTCTTGTTCTCTTTATCTTTGTAAAGCTCATCAAGAACAGCCATAACTAGAGGCATCTTGACTCTTTTACCATCAGGATTGCCCTCTTTATCTTTTAGATCAGCCTCTGCGGCAACTTCATGCTTTAAAGAGTCTTCTCTCTGTCTTTTTAGAACTTCTAAATCGGCCTTCTCTTTAGCAAGCGCAACTAGAGAGTTATAAAGCGACTTAGCCTCTTTTATCTCATTAATATCCATTGGATTTTTCCTTTCAAATAGTTTATTATTTTTTAGATACCATCAAAGGTATAATTTTCATCAAATAGCTTAAGAAGCTGATTTGGCTCTTTTTTGCTACTATCAACTTCAGTTAGGTCTAAAACCTTTTTCACAATTTTAGCTTCTTCTCTATTAATCCTCTCAAGCTCTTTCTTGGCTTTAAGAATTCTCTCTTCCTTTGTCTCTGTTTTATACTTTTTTAGTAACCTGCAGGTTTCATGGTAGTCATAAGCTAACCAAGAAGCTATTACTACTGAGCAAAGCACACAGAACAAAAGTAAAGAGTTGCCAAAGAAGCCTAACTGCTTTTTCATGTAAACTAGATTCTGATCATTCTTTGCACAGCTGCAAGGAAGGTTCCTAAAAGTAAGCAGCCAAAGCCAGCAAAGTAACCTATTGTTGAAAAATGTTCAGTTGCAGGTTTAACACTACCGCTCATATAAAATAGGCAGAATGCTGCAAATAGAACGACAAATGAGATCACAATTCCAAAACCAACAGTGATGGTTACTTTTCCTTTTTTAACAAATTTGTCAAGTTCATCAATATTGTTTTGTTCTCTAAAGACTTTGTCGATGTTATCCGCCTCTTTAGAATAAAACTTTTTAAGTTCTCTATATACTTCCTCACGTTCACTTTCACTTTTAGAGTTTTTGTATTTGTTAAGTAATTCGTTAATAGTTTGCATTTTCATTCCTTTTTCGTTTTTATGATGGAACTATGACATAAAAATACTTAAAAACTACTTAAACGATTTAGGGGTACTTAGAAATTACTTTAGAACCCGCCATATCAATGTGCGTAGATTGGTATTGGACCATATTATTTATCGTGTTTTTATTATATTGTCTTTTGGGAGCAGAGTAGTTACTACTACTTTTAGCAGTAATAACATTATCATCTCTACCTGTTATAGGGCTATTATTATTTAAATTAATATTTTGTTGAACCATTCTACCACCTTCGTTATTGCTAACGTTTACGCTATCTCTAGCGCTTGGTAGTGGAATAGTTTTTATATAATCTTCAAATCCGCTCTCCATAGCGTAGTACATAAATTCTTTTACTCTTTTGCGATAAGCAATTCCTTCAGGAACCTCTCTACAATGTCCTCTGTTATAGGCAGATATTGCTTTATCAAGAGTCTTACACTTATCTTTCATCATCTTAAAGTAGCCAGCAGCTACATAAGTGTTAAAGTTATTATTGTGGATTAGATCAAATAGAATCTCTTCATCTAATTTGTTTTTATGTGAGAATATATAGCCTTCTCTTTGAGTCCAGTGGTAAGTACCAAGTTTTACCTGCATAATTCCATAAGAGCGTTTAAATGGACCATTTACAACGTCTCCTATTCTCTCAGCCTCTCCAGCAGTAGATTCTGCATAGAGGATGCCCATCATTTGCAGTCCATATCCACCAACCTTTTCTCCATACTCATAAGCAAGTTTATAGTTATTTACCTGCTCATTATTAAACTCATTGCCATAGTATGAAAAGTTTGCACCTAGGGCTAAAGTAGCAGTAGCAACAGTAGTAAGTAAAAGCTTTGGTAAAAACTGCATAAAATAACTCCAATTAAAACTGTTGTAATTCTATCTCAAAAAGAATAACTTATCAAGGAAAGTAAGGGGAAGTAGGATAAACCTACTTTAAATCCCCAAAAGATGAACGAGTTGCTGGGCCAGACATAGTAGCTTCGTCTCTATTCTTTAGCTCAGCCTCTTTTTTGTTATTATCTAGCTTATCTACTTGGTCTCTTAGGTTATCAAGAACCTTTTGATCAATTCCTTTGACTTCAGTAAGGCCATCTTTTAAGTCAGGATATTGGGGTTTTTCAAAGACACTGCCAATTTCTTCTTGATCTGTCTCTGTTTGATCAAGGATTTTTGCCATTTTATCTAGAGCTTGTTCAGTTTTATCATTAGCCCTAACCTCAGCAAGATTTTTCTCGTACATCTCTTCTTTGGTTATACCCCATGTCTCTTTAAATGTACGTGCACTTTCCTGCTCTCGCTCATATTTTTCATGTTTTTCCACAAATTCTCTAGCCTCTTGAATTTGTTTAAATTCTTCTCTATGATCTTTGAGATATTTCATGGTTTGATCATAGAAATCGTCTTTAGAGATACCCCATGTTTTTAAGAAATTTGCATCAGATTCAGCCCTTCTTTCTAAGGCATTAGTAAAGTCTGACTTATGGCCTTTTTCTAGTTCTTTCATGGCATTGGCAGTATATTGTTCTTTAGATATGCCATAGGTTTCTAAGAAATTTTTATCAGAACACTCTTTAGAGACAGGACGATCTCTTTTTACATTGTAATCAACACAATCACCACTGAGCTCTTTTTTAAGCTCTTCTTTTGCTTCTCTAGCCTCTTTTGCAATTACAGTTGTAGTAATACTCATCGTATAGACCTTATTTCACAAAATTAAGACTAGGCTCAGATGGCCCTTTCATGCCTTTCTCTTGATCAGAGAGCTCTTTCTTTAATGCATCAATATCTTTTGGGTCAAGTCCGTTATTGCTTGTTGGAGAGTCGATTCCTTTATTAGCTGTCGGTTTAACATCATCTCTTTCATTAGACACTTTCTCTTCAAGCTTTTGACCTTTTTCAAAGACACTACCAATCTCATCTTGTTTACTCTCTTTTTCAAAAAGCGCATTAACAGTTTCTTCATTTTTTCTTTGAACGTCTTTTAGTGTCATAGCTTCACGATAAACAGATTCATCAACTGTAACAAAAGTTTTTTCATGTGTTGCAGGTTCAGCAGGATGCACCTCTCTAAACATCTCATTTCTTTTGTTGATTGCTTCTTCACTCATCGTTGAATTCATTTTTCAAATCCTTTAAAATTATTTTCGAGTAATTATACTAAAATCAAGCTATTATGCAACCTGGCCAACATTTTCACCAGTCACATTAAAGAGATAGCTATTTTTATTAAAACGCCATCGGTAGGCAGTTACAGCACCAAATACTGGTAGCGTTGGAGCCTTTGCGTAGGCTTCACGAATAAGATTACCAATAAGCTTCATCTTCTCTTCAATACTTTTGAAGTAAAAATCTTCTCTATTTGGAATCTTAACTACTTTAGCTTGAGAGGCAAGACCCAATTTAAAGATCGACTCTGTTGTCCTTACAAAATTAGTCTCAGCCCTTAGATACATCTCACTATCACAATGCATTTCCACCTCTGCATTGTAGGTGTCAGCTTCTTTGATCTCATCTTTTAAATCAATATCATTGAGCTCTGCCAGCTTCTCAACTAACTGCCTAGAACTGTACAACCAATCGAAGTGGCCATTATAGAGTAGCTCTGCTAGGCTATTAGCCTTTGTTATGTGTTCAATCGTCTTAGTAAAAGCATCATCATTGCTATATCCAAGCGTGCGCTTTAGTTCTTCTTGGTTAGCTAGAAGTATCTTCTCTTGTAACTCTGCAAACTTCGTCATAATCACCCTTCTTGCTATTTTTTTTTTGGAAATTATAGCAAGAAAAGATTAAAATTTTTCTAGTAGCTCTTTAAACTCACTCTCATCTAAGAGTCTATTGATCATCTCTGGTCTTCTAGCATCCTTCCATTGAGAGACTTCAAACTTTTTATTGCTCGTATTGCGCTCATTGATATAAGCCAGTTTTTCACCTAGTGGAACTTTAGGGTTAAGCAGTATTTCACAATTATAAGGCTCATTATTTAAAAATCCTAACGGCTTTTGTTGTCTAATGACAATTACGCAAGAGCGAAGCTTATCCCAATCGCTAACTTCAGTGGTCTCGGTCTTTTTAGGCGCAAAAGATGGGTCTTTTAAGGCCTTAGCTCTTAAGGTGTTAAGCTCATCTCTAGTTCTTAGACAGTTCATATTTTTGCCATATCTCTTAAAATCCTTATATTCAAGCACGCTAAGATATGGCTTTGTAGTGAAATTAGCAATATAGTAATCTTTATCTTCAATTCTAGGATAGACATCGGTAATCTCGTCAATCTCTCTTTTTAAGTCAAAATCCATTGAGAGATAGCGGGTATTTTCAACTACACCAAAATCAACCCTTTGACCATCTTTTCTGATTAAATCTTTAGTCCTAGTAAAACTAAGACCTTTAGTCTCAATCTTACCTGTCCTAGTAAGTGCCTTAGTCATAAAATCGAGCCTATCCTCATAGCTATCTTTCTCGTAGCCAGAGATGTAAGAGTTGTGAGCCACAACACCAGCAACAACGTTGCCTTCATCATCAAGGATAATTCCCTCATCGTCTTTTAGCAAGACATCATCATTTAAAAGACCACTATTAAGAGAGACGTTACCCCTAGTAGTTAGGTTAAGTAGATCATTTTGAGCATGCTTTACCTCCCAAATATCATCTCTACCGCTTATGTATTGTCTTATAGCCCTAAAAGCATTTCTAAGACCAAAGAGACTATAGCTATTTAGTTCATCTAACGAAGTATCACTTATAAAGCCATCAGTAGTTACTGAGAATACTCTTTTACCTCGCATAGTGATTTCATTGACCGTAGCTAAAAGCATAGTTCTTACAGCAGAGGTAAGCATAGAAGCATGGCAAGGTGAGGTTATAGGACTATCGCCGATGATAATAGTTTTGTTGTGTTTTGCCGAGAATACTCTCTTTTGTCTAATATTTTGAGCTAGTTTTCCATAAACAGAGTTAACACCATTTTTAAGAAGTATCTCTGGTAGTGAGCCTTTGCCATAAGTGAGTCTTGCAACACCACGATCTTTTACCATCTTTTGAGCAACAGCTCTTAGTGAATAAGAGATACCACCATCCCCAGCAATTAGTGGGTTACACAGATAGCCACGTCTTATAAATATCTTAGCACCTAGTTGGTTGGCAAGCCAAAGTTCTGGACCACAAGCAAAAACACCATCAACACCAATAGAGGTTCTTGGATAAATTATATTTCCATCAACCTCGATAGGGATGCAAGGGTAGGCAACATTCTCTGGAAACTCAAAATCAACTAGAGCAAATAGTGGCTCAAATGGAGTTCTTATATGCATAACGGTAAGCTCTTGATTTTTAATCTCCATAGCTATCGGGTTATTCCAGTCAATATCAGGGATTAAACCCATAGCAGTTGGGTATGCAGCCTTTAGGTCAAAATCATAGCTAGGGCAATCATAATAGCCAATATTCATACTGGCATTATAACCACCGTGAAAGGCAGAGCTAGCATACATACGAATTAGATCACCATCATGGCTAGTACCGCTAGTAGTTGAAAAAGGTGTAAGCTTCCCCTTATCGCTCATAACAAGACCACTCTTAGTTCTAGTAAGACCTTTAAACTTAGCTTCAAACTCAGCATTGTTCTCACAACCCATATACTCTTTGATGATCTCTTTAGCACTCTTAGCAGCAGCAGATGAGACGGTAGCAGGGAGTTTCTTATTAAACCCAAAGAGCTTCATCGCATAGAGCAGACAAATCTTAGCATCAGTAGAAGCATAATTGAGATAGAGTTTAGGGTTCTCTAAGAGCAGTTTAGTCATACAACCTTTATCAAACTCATTTAACTCAACTTTATTGACACCAATCAACTCACCTATCTGAGAGAGCTTTTTAAAATCTTTTGGCGTATAGCACATAGTATCTCTAATGTTGATCATCAGTGGGTAGAAGTGATGTCTGTCTGAGCAAGTAACATTGTGGGTATAAATAGGCGTAGTAGAGATAAGACCACCACCAACACCAACAAGATTAGACAAGAACTCATTATTGTATTTAAAGGTCGTCAAGTCAGCACTACCAAAGTGACAAATAATATTCACAGTTAAGGCACGCTCTTTAAACTTATCAAAGTCATTAAGAAAGCCAACTGGAGCACCACAAACCATAGTCTTGTAAGTTGAACAAGGCCTACCTTGAGCATCAAGCTTAGTTTCCATTTCAGCCTTTCTAACACCATATCTACTAAGAGCTTCAGAATATTCAGGACAACTCTGAGTTAGAGCTTCACTAAAGGTATCAACCATTTTATACTTCTTCTTACCACCCAAAGCTATCTTCCAAGTTCTTACAGCACTAAAGTTATAACCAAGATCACCAACACGACCAAACTTACCCCAAACACCAAAGGTTTCAATTATCCAAGAGATCATATTATCAAAGTTTAGAAGCTTATTACCCAGAGGAAAGACTACAAGTTCATAGACTTTATCCTCTAAGACAAAAGCAAACTGCCAAGAGATAATCTCTCTTTCACCATCAACCAACTCATACTCACTATCAACACCAATAGAGAAACCATCTTCATCAATCATCATATCTCTCAGGGTAGCAATCTTACTAGGATCAAACAAGACACTATCATTAGTAGAACTAGAACTACAAACCAAAGAGTTAGACCTACCAAATCTGATCATAGAACAATCAACCTTAACCATCCTGAACCCAAACAAATAGCTTAAGTGGGATGGACTTTGATTAAAAGGGGTGAGGGGGATATGGGTCATACACCCCTCTACCCATATATGCTCCATCCCCCTTTCATCAGATTGGGTTCTAGCTCCGACAGGAACTTGGTTTGAGAGTTTGTGTTCAAAAATGGTCTGGTGGGTAAAATTTGAAATTTGCCTATCCTTAACTGAACCTTTAAACGCATTCTCTCCATTTGTGTTTTGATAGGTATTATCATTTAGAGTTGAGATTTTGGTGAATAACTTAAAATCTATAACTAAATTATTTTTGTTATATTGACTTAAGAAAAGTGGTGTACCCTTAAAATCAGACTCTTTGAGTTTTTCCTCAATCTCGTGTTTATTTTTTAAGTAGAAATTGCTAGTTTTCATTCTTTTTTCCTTTGTGCTTTTGCCTATTGAGAATAATAGCTCAAAAATACTTAATATTTTATAAAAGTATTGATATTACGATGTTTGTTGTAGTCCATTTTCTTATTTTAGTCTGGGGGGATTTTACTTTTTGATTTTTAATGTGATATGTTTATAGGTGTCCCCCCACGAAAATTACGGGGTGTTGTAATATCTGAATTTTAGATTTTCTTATCTGGAATTTAGTTTTTTCTTATTGGATTTTAATTGATGACGATATAAAAAGGATAAAGATGGTGGAGGCAAAAAGCCTCCGAGTAGAAAGAAGTAGAGACTATTTCTCTTCTTTAGCAGCTGCTTCTTTTGGTCTATCCAAGAACTCAATCTCTTCGATAACCATAGAGTGTTTGCTTGCTTTATTGCCTTCTTTAGTGTCCCATACGTAGAAGCGTAGAGAACCCTCAACAGCTACATGTCTTCCCTTAGTGCCATACTTTTGTAGGAAGTCTGCTGACTTGCCCCATAGCTCTAAGTCAATGAACATTGGTTCATTTTTCTCTTCGCCACTGTTTGTCTTGTATCTGTTGTTTACAGCAATAGTGTTAATAGCGAGCTTTGTCTTATTCTCGCCAACCTCTTTAACCTCTGTATCTCTTACGAGATTACCAATTAGATGAACTTTGTTCATAGTTTTCTGTCCTTTAAAGGTGAAATTGTGTATTAATTTTACCAAGTTTTAAAAGAAAAGAGAAGCCTAGTACGGGTGAGTAGAGCTTGATCTGTGAGGATTAAAGTTTTAGTGTTTTATCGATAGAAAGGTTTAGCTCCCTTGCGTCAGGGAGCTTGAGTTTAATTATTTAGTGTAGCTTATTGAACTTCATCTATATCAGGGATAACAGTCTTTTTCTGGAATGTGTATACCTGTGGAGTCTCTGGTTTAATGCCAAGAACGGCCCACTCTAAGAGATCAGTTTTAAACATCTCTGTATACTCAGCTGGAGAAGGTATTGCAGCCTTTGATTTAAGTGTTGAGTCTGTCATCATCTTAATAAAAGTCTCATATCTTTCAGCTATTCCAGTAATAGGGCTAAATTGATTGACCGCAGCTGCAATCTCAAGTGATCTAATAGCTGATTTCTCACCAAAGATAGGCATGAATACTATGTAGTAGTCAGTATCGCCTTTTAAGAAAGCTTCATAGTCTTTAGGCATCTTTTTAACCTCATCTACGCAGTGTTGGCAGTATGGGTCCATAAACATAAAGGTCACCTTCTTGTGAATGCCAGAGCCAAAGAGAAGGTCTCTCTTGTCTGTATATTTAGCCATAGCCTTATTGTAATCTGGGTTAAGATAGTCATATAGGGCATCTCTAAATGACAAGAATTGAAGCATCTCACTTACTGGCATCATGTTCTCAAAGTCATAGACCTTGTCAAAGACTAGGTTGTCTTTAGAGACTATATTGTGAGTAGGGAAGATGATACCATTGTTGGTACTACAATTAATCTTGTAGATTGTTAGCCTACCTTTCTTGTAGTCATAAGGCTTATCTTGAACGCAGCTGACCTTAGTATCTACCTGTTTTTTAAGGTTCTCTTGTAGAGCCCCAGCTCTCTCACTAGCAACCTTATCAACGAAGGTATTTAATACGTTAGCTTCAGCACCAAAAAGTGAGCTAGCACCCAAGATGAGTGCTGCTGCTATGAAAGACTTTTTGAACATTATTTTTTCTCCTTACTGTTCTTTTTATTGATCTTTTGCGCAATAATGAAGTTACCAATAGCATTTAGGTATTCACTATCTTTAAATGTCTTAATAAAGCCTTTTGGATAACCTTGGATATTTGGGTTAATCAAGTAGGCAACACCACCAACGATATAGACGCTATCAAGCTTATCAATGTCTGAGCCATATCTAACGTTGATCTCATTCATAAGTTCTGCTGTATATTCATCTATAAGGCCATCAATTCTCTCACTTAGGTCAAACATCTCACCTCTGTGTTTGAACTTTCTATCATTTAGAATAAATTGAGCCTCTTTTATATTTTTATCAATGCCGTAATCTCTCTTGATAATCTCTTTTAGTTTTTGAGCTATACGGATAACACCAAGCTTCTCAAAAGAGTTATCTGAGCTGATACGTCCTGTTTGAGCCTCTTTGTCATAGACAAACAGAACATCAACTGTATTAAAGCCTCCATCAACTAGTAAGATGTCATTATCAACAACCTCTTTTCTCTGCTCTAATGTTCTAAATGCACCAAGACCTTGTGGAGTAACACTTACATTAAACTCATAGTGAATGCCATTAACAACGAAGTTAGAGCATCTCTCTCTAAAGCTAGCAATTCTATTCATAAAAGCTGGACTAACACCTACGCCTATATGAGTTACCTCTTTAGGATCAACACCAAGCTCGTTGATTGTGTGAGCTATAAAGATAGGTGCAAACTTCTCCATAAGTTCATGAGTATCTATCTCAATGATATTCTCTTGTGGTTGTTTAATAGCCTTATCGCCAATATAGTAGTAGCGTCCTTCCATCTCATAGATGTCTTCTCCAGCTGTAATTTGATTACCTCTAATCTCTGCTAGAGCGTTTGGAAATCTACCAAAAGTATCTAGTCCTGTTGCATACTTATTATACGAAAAGCCAATGTCTATTCCCAATTCCATGATCTTATTTTCCTTTCTTATTATTATTCATCTAAATCAAACGCATTAGAGTTAGCGTTAGTGTTAGTTAGTGTGTTATCACTCTCGTTTGGTCTTTTAAAGTCGCTTGATCTAAATGTCTTTGTAGTTTGACCAGCTGGTCTTGTCCTAACAGTCTCTGTGTTAGTCATAACAGGTTTTACTGTTGTTTGTAACTGAGGTCTCTCATTTAGAGGCTCTCTAACTGGCTCTTTAACTTCTACTGGCTCAGCTTGTTCTGTCTCAACTGGTTTAGTTAGTTGGAAGTCTTTATCTACCTTAGCCATGCCTTTTTCAATTAGTTTGGCATATTTAAAGCGATAGCCCTCTTTTAAAGCTCCACTATTTCTCTCTACCATAATGCGGAAAAGCTCACCTGAAGCAACTGTCTCTTCAATTAAGTCTTGTATGAGCTTCTTCTTGCTGCCTTGAAAGCCTTCAAGTAGTTCAATGGCTACCTGACTAGAAAGCTCAACGATTAATCTTGTCATGTTTTTCTCCTTTTGTTAAAAACTATGGAGGAACTATAACAAAGATTAAATTATAAAGAGCTTAAATTTGATGTATTTTTACATCAGGTACTGCATGTTATGTATAGTAAGGTCACATACTGCACTTTACATACAAATACATAACCTACTGCACGTGACGTATAGTAAGATCACGTATAGTAATGTATAGTACTTGATATGACATAACGTGCTGTATGTTACATCAGGTACTGAATGTGATGTATAGTAAAGTCACGTAACATCATGTATTTTACATAACATAAGGTACTGCACGTTATGTATTTAAATGTATGTGATGTATAGTAACATCATGTACTGTATGTTACATCAGGTACTACATGTGACGTGCAGTAACATCACATACTGCATGTGACATCAGATACTATACATTTTATATATTTCATCATATTGAAGGTTGCTCAGGATAGCGAATTATAGGGCTTTTGCAGCATAGATGGTTTTTTGTATTATATAATAGGTTGTAATCTAAAGCTAATCTTATGCAAATGCCAAGTTCTAATCTAACCACAACCCCAAACACTCCTTTGTCTTTCTCATCCATAATCAATCCTTTTAAATCCTCATTTGTTTTACCAAACACTTCTTTCCCTTCCCTCTCACCTACCTCATCTCAAATCTTCAATCGATCTCAAGATGAGGGCAAGATCAAAATCAATGAGAGGTCAAATCCAAAAATCCTCATTTTTTAATCAGCCCAAGCTACCTCTGATCCAAATTTAATGTAGCCACTTGGCTACACTTTGGTAGCTCTGATCTTAAACAAGTGTTTTCCGCCATCAGATTAAAAGTTAATTACATTGACCTTAAATTGACAATAAAGATTAGTCAATATTGAAGTCAATTATGATTAAGATTTAGGTCAATTATTCTGATGGCAATTAAGAAAGAGCCAAGCTCTGAAAGAGCGCAGGCACCAATTAAGGGAAATTCTTTTGTAGTTAATCTAATGTCACCTATTGAATGTTACATCAGGTACTGCACACTACATCAAGTAGTGTATGTATATTTAATGTAATGTAGGTGTATTTCACCTACTGCACGTGATGTCTAGTGTATATTATATTTTTGTGTAACTAATGGCAAGTCTGGATCAATCTTTTGTTCAAAACGTTTAGCAGCTATATCCTTATCATATATATCTTCAGTTAGCGTGCGAATGCGGTAACCTTTTGGATAGACAATAGTAGTTTCTATATCCAACTGATCTAAAGCTTTGACTCCAGCTTCATCAGCTCCAGTTTGGCCACCGCTTCTAGCATGTTCTAGTGGATAGCTTTCTAGCACCTTCTTGAATATCTTATAGAGGTATGTGTCTAAAATCTCTTGAGTGAATATACCTTGCATCGTTCTGATGCCATTGCCAGCTATGTTGAGACGTTTTATATTGTGTTGCTTAAGCCAATCTACAATATAGCTAGCGACCTCATCAATATCTCTTAATGGCTCTCTTAGCTGGATTTTTAGTATTGGCTTCTTATACTGCTTGCACATTCTCTCTGTGAGCTTTTCGCCAGCACTATTAAAATCATAAGCAAAGGCTATCGTGCCGTCGCTATCTCTTACATTAACAGCAGTTCGACCTGGATAGCTCGCAGTTGTGTGCTCTATGACGTTTATCATTTTATTATTCCATTTAAAAATCAGTAGATCATCTGATATATTTCATTACATCTTGCATAAGCCATATCTAAAGAGACACCAAAGTGACTAGCTATGTAATTAATGCTATATCCAAATAAGATCATATTCCTAGTCTCCTCGTAAGGCATTAGAAGCTCAAAGGCAAAAGCGTTAGCCTCTTTCTCTTCTTTTACAAGGACTTTATCCAGTTGCTCATTGTTATGAAAATTAAGTCTAGGTCTCTCTTTGTCTCGTGAGTGAAGCATCCAGTGACCTATCTCATGGGCAATGGCAAAGATTTTCTCTTTTATTGGCTGATTATCTTTTAAGACATAGATAGTTTTATCCATTGGATTAAGAAGAGCGTAATCGGTCATATCCTCTTTGTATGTAGCTTTTAAGCCAAGCTCTGTAATAATGGTAGCAAGATTTACTGGACGTGTTTGACCAGCTTTGCTCTCTATTAATAGTTTCTTTGCTTGTAGTATTGCTCTTGTATCATCCATTTGAGTCCTTTGATTGGTGATTTTAAAAAGCCCCACACCTTCAAAGGATAAGGATAGAAGTGATGTGAGGCAAAATTTTAAAGGTGTAAAAATGCCCAGTTCGTCCTGTGACATAAGAGAATTATAACAAAAAGATACTTACAAGAAGCTTAACTAATCTATGATTTATTGATATTTTAAAAGAGAGCGGTAGGCTAAGACCCACCGCATTTAGCCAAAGGAGATCATCGTTAATCTACGATGATTGATAGGTTCTTGTTGGAACGCTGTAATAATAACAAAGAGTTACTTATATTTGGCTTAATACCACCAGCCTGCTATCCTCTAGTCTTTTTTTTGACTATCAAGCAGGCAGTGGCGACTTATTACTAGGGGCTTGCCATCAACTTCAACAGCCAAGGTTACATCCTAAATTCCAGTGGAGTAATATTGATGGTTACTACCCTAGTGGCTATTGCCTACAAAAGAAAGCCCCGCCGAGAGTATATTTTAGAAAGGTTAGCGAGGCTACAAAAAATAAGGAGCTCATGCTAGAAAAAAGTTTTTCCCTAAAATGAACATTATAATAATAACAAATACTTACTTATATTTGGCTTAATCTATGTTGGATTTGTGGAGAGACCCCTATCTAGGATAGGGGTAAAATTTAAAATAAAATATCTTCTACCCAAGGATTTTGTTTGCGTAGATTGAAAATATAACAGATATTTGCTTATATTTTACTTAATCTATCTTTTATTTTTGTTTTTTTGTTAAGAGTTAGAATTAATAAAGGATAAAGAAGTGGCCCGAGCGAGCCACTTAAAATTTAAAATTTTTCTACAAGGAAAGTCACTTCTAGCTTTGTGACTTGTGAAATTATGACAAAAAGTTGCTTATGGATAGCTTAAGCTACATACAAAAACAAAGCCTTTAGTAGTTTTATTATCGTTGATCAACCTTGAGTCTATCTCTGTCAAGGGGTTGATAGATACACTATCAGGTAACTTGATAGCAACCTCAACAAACATAACCATCTGTTAGCGAGTTAGTTAGCTCATCAGTTCGTTAGTTTTTAGCCTCAATATGCTCTATTTTTTAATCTCTTTGCGAACTAACTGCGTTAGTTGCTCGCCTACTAACTTCTTGTTTGTGTGTGATCTAACGTTAGCTACCATTTGATCTATTCGTCTTTCTATCCGAGCTTTAATTTTGAAATATTCAAGTGTTTGCTTTGCTACTGGGCAAGATGCTAGAAGTTTATCTAATGCCATAGATTATCCTTTTATAAAATCTTTGAAGAATGCTAAATCTTTGCCAAATGCTTTCATAATAGGCGATAGTATCTCTTTTTTATAGGCTTCATAACTATCTAGACACTTGATTACCTTACTAGTTTCTGCATTATAAATTACACAATCATCATAGAAGTATTTAAAGGCCTCCAGTGCTTCAAATGAGTTAATAGCAATATAGAGCTTGATGTTAGGTGCAAAATCTTTTATTCCTCTAAAAGTCATGATGAGGCGATCTAGGGAAAAGCCTGAATCAATCTCATCTAAGATTAGTGTTGTAGCTCCATCATCTAGGGCTTCTTTTATTCTAGATTTTATTGTATGAAATAGATATTCACCCTCTGAGTAAGTACATTTTTTAAAGAACTCATCCATAGCCATTGGATCATGCGATCTGATAATACACTCTGAATGCAGAGCTTGACCTCTAGCGCAGCTGATATAGGCTATTTTATCATTAATGCCTTTAAAATCCTGTAGCACTGTGCTCTTACCAGCTCCATTTCTACCAATGACAACAATATGGTTGTGTTTTTGTGCTAGCTCTTTAAACTTTCTTAATTTCCTAGCAGAAATCTCTTTAAATTCAAGCTCTGTCAAATCTAGTGGATTATTAAGTCTTCTTCTTGACATGATTTTCTCCTTCATATAATAGAATATTATATCATAATATAGATAATATTTAGCTTAATTATTAATATATTTGATAGTATTTTTGAGATAAATATAGCGTGAGCAACCCACTGCCCACGCTTTTAGTACAAAAGGAGTTTCAACATCTTTGTAATGCCAAAACAAAGATGAGTACCAATGTCAATCTTTTTTCCAACGAAGACAAAAAAGAAGAAAGACAATATAAATTGTATCAAGCTTCTACTTACAAATAGATTAATATTTTGTGGATTTTTTAAAAGGAGAGGGGTAGAATGAGCTACCCCATTGATAAAAGCTGTGACACTCTTATTGTAATCGTTCAGATGTTATAGTATCGTTTTCTTGGTTAATTTTAGCTTAAGAGATGGAGAGAGCGGAACTCATCTTGGAAAGGTAGATAGATGAGTCCCACCACACAATAAAATAATAAAATAGGACAAAAAATCATAATAAGTTTTTTAAGCTTACTATTTTTTCTTGCATTTGTAATTATATCACAATTTTTTCTAAAATCAATGGCAAAGTCATAGCTCTATGCCACTATTCATCATTGATGCTTTAAATTTATCTAGTTTTGCCTGCTCAGCTTTGAGTTTAGCTTCCATTTGTTCAACTTCTAGTTGTTTGGCTTTAAATATTCTAATCTTATCGTTGTTGTCATATCGATGACATTTGGCTTTTTCTATCTCATTATTGGCTTCGATCTTATCTTTTAACTTTTCGCAATAGTTATCAAAGTCATGGATAAATTCAGCTGGTAAAACCTTTACTTCTGTGCCTAGTCCTTCAAAGGTGTCGTAAGAATCCCATCTTAGTTCGTAATTACCATCATCTAAGCGGTTAATAGATATATGGAGTTCGTCTGTATCTAGCTTATTTAATCCTATGCACTCATCTGGCAATGATTTTTGTAGGCTATGTGCCTTTTGGCCATATTCTACAAATTCTACCTGTTTTTGACCAATATCAAGAAGCTTTTTACATCTACTAAGAATCTCGTTTTTTACCTTGTTATAGCCATCAATCATATCATCAGTAAGCTCTTGCGTTTTACCGTTGTTTTGTTGGTTGTAGATAATAGCATCAAGTTCCCAGCTTTTACATTTGCCTATGGCACCTATCTTCTCATTTAGCATTTTAAGAAAATCTTCTGAGAGGTTGTGTTTAACTTGAACTTCGCCTTTTATGTTGTCCTCTTTCCATAGCTGAAAGTGTTTATAAACGTCCTCTATAAAAGGTCCGTTACATTTAAAAGTAAAATCTTCATCTACTAAGCGTTTGCCAGTATGTTTTTGTACGGTTAAGTCTAATAAATATAGCATCTTTGGAAGATCGCTTCTATCTACGCTTTTACCTATTCTACTCATTCTATTTACA
>ENA-OWND01000306-OWND01000306.1-metagenome-genome-assembly--contig:-NODE-306-length-35164-cov-5.257427_pt1 | contig 35164 bp, 30 predicted proteins | sample MGYA00245342_ERZ651119 | MGnify/ENA primary metagenome ERZ651119 (study PRJEB26857, sample SAMEA4031756) | metagenome | biome: human; feature: oral; material: saliva | place: Philippines | collected 2014... | reverse complement strand
ATTTCGAAAAATTGATAGTCAGGGGGCTAATCCGCTCCAGGACTAAGGATCCCTATGCCTCAAGAAGAAACTTTTAGGACACTAATGCTTTCTAAGTACTTTTATAGTCGTTAAAGCCCTGTTAGTTATGTATCATTCTCTATTTGAAAGCCTCTGCATGGTTCCGGACCCACGGATAGAGCGTAAAAAAATTTATCCTCTTGACTTTTTACTGCTGATCGTTTTCCTCTCTACACTCTCAGGCAATACCTCTTGGTATGAGATTGAAGATTATGCCGAAGAATACGAAGAAGAATTGAAAAGTCTATACGAAATGCTTACCGGTCATCAGCTTACGCATACCATGCCTTCTCATGATACTCTCAACAGGAGCATCAGCCTGTTGGATGTAGAAGCCTTTGAGGGGGCTTATAAGCGATGGATTGAAGGCTTTATCTCGGCCACTTCGGGTAAACATATTTGCATTGATGGCAAGACGATGCGGGGAGTGAAGAAACTCTCTTTCGATACACAATCCCATGTCGTCTCTGCCTTTTCACCACAAGATATGTGCAGTCTTGCCCAACTCTACATCGACCGAAAAACAAACGAAATACCTGCCATACATCAACTTCTTGATTTGCTTGACTTGAACGGGGCTGTTGTCTCCATTGATGCCATAGGTACACAGACAGCCATTGTCGAACAAATCATCGATAAGGGCGGAAACTATGTATTGTGTGTTAAAGCGAATCAAAGTTTGAGTCTGCAAGAGATTGAAGCCTATTTCTGCCCTCTATTTCAGAAACATATCCTCCTTGACGAACAGACGGAACTGTCTCACGGACGCATAGAAACACGTCGCTATGAAAGTATTCTCAATCCCTTGGAGATAGAAGCCAACGAGGTATTAACTCGCCGGAAAGGCTTGAGGTCGATACACAAAGTTGTACGCAAACGAAGGGATAAAAAGAGTGACAAAACGAGTGAAGAAGTGGCCTACTACATTTCGTCATTAACAGATGTTTCTTCATTGAAACAAGCTATTCGTGGGCATTGGGCGATAGAGAATAAGTTACACCACTGTTTGGATGTCTATTTCGGACACGATGCCTCGCACAAGAGAACGAGGAATGTGGCGCAGATTATGGATATCATTCAAAAGATTAATTTACTCATTATAGAGCGACTAAAAACGAATATGAAGTCCTCAATCCCTCGCATCCAAAAGAAACTGGCTCGAATGAAGCCACAACAACTAATCACAATACAATTTTAATGCGTCACCCCTGTATATTATCGCCGCTCGTCTAACCTCTATCATCGAGTATCGTATCATCTGCCAGCAACTCGGTTAGAAGTTCCCGACGGTATTCTGGTGGTAGAAACTTCTTGTCAGGCGGACAGTTGGGGTAAGCCTGAACGTACAAGAAAATTATCATTTGTGGGACCAAAAAACGTGGTGCGGCAATTTTTTGCTTTTGGTTCGGGGAAAAATAATTTCTCGAACCAAAACGAAAAAAAACTCGCGCGTAAATTTTCAAAAACACGAACCATAATCTCAGCTCTTTTGGTTCGTAAAATCTTTTTGGCCAAAATCTTTCGGAAAAAAACAAGGTAAGCCTCATCATCTTTCTTGTTGTGGAAATCCGTGTCGGCATGGAGTTTTACACCGGCTTTCCTGTCAGCCTCTTCCATCGATACCGATGGAAGCAATTCGCAGGGTCTGCAAGTTTGAACCGGATACTTTATTTTTGTTCTCATTACGAAACTATTTTCGGACAGTGATATGAGCCAAAAGCCTACAAACGATCGGAAAATCATCCTCATTACCGGCGGACAACGTTCGGGCAAAAGTCTCTATGCCGAGCAGATGGCACTAGCGCTGTCCGCTCATCCTATCTACCTGGCTACGGCGAGGATTTGGGATGATGAGTTCGCTCAGCGAGTGGCAGTACACCGTGAGAGACGAGGCTCTGAGTGGACCAATATAGAGGAAGAGAAGGTGCTGAGTCGCCACAATCCGCTCGGCGAAGTGATTTTGATCGATTGTCTGACGCTTTGGGCTACTAATTATTTCTTTGACAACGACTCCGATGTGGAGCTTGCATATGCGGCTCTCTGTGCAGAGTTCGATTCCTTTACATCGCATTCGGGTACGTTCATCTTCGTTACCAATGAGATCGGATTGGGAGGAGTGGCAGAGAACGCTGTCCAGAGGCATTTTGCCGATCTGCTGGGCAGGCTCAATCAGTACGTAGCTGCACGGGCCGATCGTGTCGTCTTGATGATCAGCGGCATTCCCATGGTCATTAAAGGGGACTAAAAACCGTGCCTGTCGAGAGTAATATAATAAGGAAAGGAAACGATACTGCCGGATGAAAACATTCAATATCAAAAGCCCCGATCAAGCTATCCGTCAAGCCCTGATCGATCGGATCAACAACCTGGCGAAGCCTGAGGGTTCGTTGGGAATGCTCGAGGAACTTGCCCTGCAAATCGGGCTTATACAGCAGACCCTATCTCCTCGACTTCGTAATCCTCACAACATAATCTTTGCCGCGGATCATGGTATTGCCGACGAAGGAGTCAGCTTTTCGCCCAAGGAGGTCACTTGGCAGGTAATCAATAATTTTCTCGGTGGCGGTGCTGGTATCAATTTCCTCTGCCGTCAGCATGGATTCGAACTCGTGCTGGTGGATGGAGGTATCGACTTCGATTTTCCCGAAGGATTGGACATTATCGACCGTAAGGTGCGGAAAGGTACGCGAAACTATTTGTACGAAGCGGCACTGACCGGAGAAGAGATGGAGCAAGCTGTGACAGCCGGAGCGGAAGTCGTTAGCGACTGTCATCACCGAGGCTGCAATGTGGTGAGCTTCGGTGAGATGGGGGTGGCCAATACTTCTACCTCTTCCATGTGGATGAGCTTCCTCACCGGAATCGACCTGAAAGATTGTGTGGGTGCCGGTAGCGGGTTGGATTCGGAGGGAGTCAGACATAAGTATAACATTCTCAAACAGGCCAAAGAAAACTATAAAGGCAACGGATCGACCGAGGACGTCATCACTTATTTTGGAGGATTGGAGATGCTAATGGCCGTTGGGGGAATGCTTCAGGCGGCAGAGTTGGGGATGCTGATCATCGTGGATGGATTCATCATGACCAATTGCCTCCTTGCTGCATCGCAGTTCTATCCCGAAGTCTGCGACTATGCCGTATTCGGTCACTGCGGCGACGAATCGGGGCATGCACGCCTGCTGGAGTATATGAAGGCCAAACCTCTTCTGAATCTGGGGCTTCGCTTGGGAGAAGGTTCCGGAGCGGTGTGCTCATACCCCATCATAGTATCGGCCGTCAGCATGATCAACGAAATGCATACTTTTGCTCAAGCGGCTGTGACTAAGTATTTCTAAAAGTTCATGAAGGAAAAGCAGGCAAAACCATATCAGCGAATATTGGCAGCATTTATGCTGCTCACACGCTTACCGCTGTGGCGTTTGGTGAGTGTCCCTGATGCTGCTTTCAAGCGCGCCACCGATTATTGGAGTCTGGTGGGTTGGCTTACGGGAGGACTGATGGTTCTAATCTGCCACTTAGGACTACTGATCGACCTCCCTGTCACTATGGTCGTTTCCCTTGCACTCCTCTCTCGCGTTCTCTTTACAGGGGCTTTCCATGAGGATGGATTGGGTGATTTCTTCGATGGATTCGGTGCAGGGCGAACCAAGGAGCGCATCTTGGCTATCATGAAAGATTCGCATACGGGTACTTATGGTATCCTGTCCTTCATCTTTTACTTCATGATAGGGGTCTATTCTCTGTCTTCTCTCCCTCCGATCCTGACGCTTGTCGCATTAGGTGTGGGCGATCCTCTGTGCAAATTGGTGGCCTCCCAGCTCATCAATACGCTTCCCTACGCCCGTTCCGAGGATGAGAGTAAGGTGCAAGCCATATACAGTCCGATGGGTGTCTTGGCTTTTTGGGTCTCATTCTCTGCCGGAGCTTTACCCTTGGCCCTCTTCCTTCCACTCCCTTATTGGCCGGCAGTTTTGATCCCCATTTTGGCTTTCCTCTTGCTGCGCGGTCTTATGAAGCGGAAGATAGGCGGTTATACAGGCGATTGCTGCGGAGCTACTTTTCTTCTCTGTGAGCTGTCTTTTTGGGTAGGAATGCTTATTATGAATAGGATCATAGAATTGTAAGATGCAGATTACTCTCATCCGCCATACGACTCCGGATGTCCCTGCCGGAATATGCTACGGGCAATCCGATGTACCCCTACGGGCTTCCTTTGAAGAAGAGGCCGAGGTCGTACGCCGCCGGCTATCGGGGATGGACTTCGATGCTGTCTATACGAGTCCGCTCAGCCGTTGTGCCCGTTTGGCTCATTTTTGCGGTTATCCTGATGCCATACAAGACGGACGACTGATGGAGATTAATTTCGGTTTGTGGGAGATGCAGCGATATGACCATATAGACGATCCTCGCTTGCAAGATTATTACGCGGATTATCTACGAACACCTGCAACAGGGGGCGAGAGTTTCGTCATGCAGCTGGAACGCGTAAGCAATTTTCTGGAAGAGGTGACTGCGATGCCGTTCGGGCATATAGCTCTCTTCACGCATGGGGGAACTATTCTCTGTGCTCAGGTTTATGCGGGCTTATATGAGCTTGAGACTTGCTTCGAGCACCAAACACCCTATGGGGGCATCGTTATGCTGGTCGTTTCTGATAAAAAATAATGAGGCGGAATATACTGGCGGCCCAATTATTGGTACCTTTACCTCCGATAAAAGCATCAACATGAACTCATCCATCGGCATATTCGACTCCGGTTATGGAGGACTTACCATCTTGAGTGAGATCCGCAGACTCATGCCGGAGTACAACTTTGTTTACTTGGGCGATAATGCCCGCTCTCCCTATGGCAACCGCTCTTATGAAGTAGTTTACAAATTCACGCTACAGGCTGTGAGAAAGCTCTTTGAACTCGGTTGTCCGCTAGTCATTCTCGCTTGTAATACGGCATCGGCCAAAGCCTTGCGAACCATTCAGCAACGCGATCTGCCCAATATGGAGGATCCCACCCGTCGTGTCCTCGGTATCATCCGCCCTACGGTTGAAGCCGTAGATGAGATCACAAGGACTAAGCACGTAGGCGTTTTGGCCACACAAGGTACAGTTAGTTCGCATAGCTACCAGCTCGAAATTGCAAAATTGTTCCCCGAAATATCAGTCACCGAAGAGGCGTGTCCGATGTGGGTACCACTCGTGGAAACGGGCGAAAGTGACAGTCCGGGGGCTGACTATTTCATTCGCAAGCATCTGGACAGTATCATTGCCAAGGATGATACCATCGATACGATTATATTGGCGTGCACACATTATCCTCTATTGCGTCCTAAGATGAAGCGTTTGCTTACGCCTACTATCAAGCTCATAGCACAAGGTGAACTTGTGGCGCATTCTTTGAAAGACTATCTCAGTCGCCACCCCGAAATGGACAGACGCATTGAGAAGGGTGGCAAAACATCCTACTACACCACGGAGAGTCCGGACAAGTTTGGAGAATTGGCATCTCTTTTCCTTAAGGAGGAAGTGGAGGCTGAGCATGTAACCATTGATTGAATCATATCAGCAACATTATGAATAGAAGACAGTATCTTATAGCATTGGTCATAGCCGCCATCTTTTCGGCTTGTGGCACCAAAGCCAATACCCAAGGACGTCAGGAGAGTCTTGACGGCAAATGGGAGGTGAAGCTTTCAGAAACAGAAGACAATTCTTCGACTGAGAATGTGAAAATGACATTGGAGTTTAATCTCGCTGAAAAGCGATTCGGGGGCGAAGGCATCTGTAATACGTATGGAGGAGATATTGAAACTCTCAATTCGTCTAAGGGGACGATACGTTTGGGTGATGTTATCTCCACCCTTGTCGCCTGTGACAATATGGCTTATGAGAACGCTCTGTTCGATCGTTTGCCGGAGGTTAGGCGTTTCCAAATGAAAGAAGGCAAGTGCTATCTCTATGGAGAGGATGCAGAGACACCTCTTCTCATCCTCATCCGTCAATAGACTAAGACAGACTTTCTCATCATCTTTCTCTTAAATGACGGAGGCTATATCTGACACATTCGGTCGATATAACCTCCGTCTTTTTGTCGGATACTGATGTGTCCTATCGCTTACAGATGCACGAAAGCATACGGCGGAAAAAAGAGAGGCCGAAGGCTCGCCATCCTATTGGGGTGGGAACCATTCGGCCTCTCTCTTAGAAATATCTTAGTTTAAGAGTTCCTGCTATTTGATTAGAACTTCACTACCAAGCCCATGTAGCCTGTACGCGGCTGTGTAGGACCATAGATATATCCGCTGTCACGTGCAGCTCCACGATCGAAGTCCTTCTGGAAAGAGTTGAAGATATTGTTCATACCTAAATAGAGTTGAACCTCGGTAGCTTGGAATACGTGGAAGTCATAACCCACTTTCAAGCCCAAATCGAAGAATGCAGGCGTCTTCTTCAGCTCATCAATACGGGGAGCCGTTCCGGTTTCGTCGGTAATCTCAGGATTGTTCTGCATAATATCCAGTTCGGCAGACTTCACACCATATTCGATAGCGTGGGGTACATACATCTGACCGGTATATGCTCCCGTAAGGGCTACGCTCCATGAGTGAGCAGGGTTGTAGGCCAAAGTAAAATAACCGTATACGCTGGGGGTACGGGTGATCTGCGTATCCGTCATGGATTCGTTCTTGTATTCCTGTTGTCCATTTGCATTGGCCTCGGTAACAAAAGCTCCGTTGGTATCTTTCACCGTATTCAGACCCCACTCCTGTGCTTCGTCGTATTTGTTGCTGGCCAGGGTAAGACCGGCTTGGAGCTGGAAGGACTTGTATGCGACCTTACCTTCCAGATTGAGACCGAATACTTTGGCTCCGCTACCGTTGATACGCGTGTAGCGTTTGATGCCATCGTGCTGATCAGGCTGCTCTTCGTTGGTGAATACATCCAGCAAACGAGTATAGAAACCTTCTACAAGGAAGTTGGTCTGGACGCTACCGAAACGATGGTACATATCGGCACTCAAACTGAATGCATGAGAAATTTCAGGCTTGAGGTTCGGATCGTTGAATACTTTCTGTGCCTCACCGCCTACAACCCCTACGTGCAAGTCTTCATCGAATACCTGCGGTGCGCGGAACCCTTTTGCATATGTAGCGCGCAGGTTGATGTCCGGATTCACGTTGAAACGCAGTGTGGTACGAGGACTCAGAATCATATCCTTGACTTCGCTATGCTTGTCCAAGCGAGCGCCAACAAGGATGCTCCATTTGTCATTTTTCCATTCGTTCTGACCGAACAGGCTGTAGTTGTTGATATTCTGATCCAATTCGGGATAGAGGGGAATGGTATTCCCATTGGCATCCTCGCCGGTCTGCCATGAAAGGATGGGCATCACGTCATTGAGTTCATCACGCGTATATTCGGCTCCGAACAAAAGTTGCGAAGGCATGAGGAGGAATTTGTCCAAGTCGTAGCTGTACTGGATACCGCCCATATATGTCTTGCCTTTGGTCACGCCATAATTATTGCCGTATTGATCCTGAGGGATAGGGTAGCCTTCCGTACCACCGGGGTGGCCATTGACGTCAATCTCTCCGATACCTCCGTAATAGCTCTTGCGATTTACGATCTGTCCGGAAGTATAAGCCTGAAAGTGGTGTTTATAGTTGGAAGAGAAGAGATCGTATTTCAAGTTTCCGCTAAATACGCTATGGTCAGTTTGTTCAGCTACACCCACTACGTGAGGAGGCAAATCGATACGATCGCCACCACGGCGGAATTCACTGATCGTGTGAAACTCTCCCGTCAATTTGCTGTAGTCGCTCAAGCGCAAATAAGAATGCGCTCCCAGCGAGCGGGCATCTATTTTACCCAATTCGGAATAACCGTCATTGTTAGCATCCCAATGGTTGCGGTAACGAGCCTGCCCGAATACCATGGCACCGGCACGGTTGTCATCGCTGACGATGGAGGCATTGAAGTTCGTGTTGTTATCCAGCTTGCTGAAACCGGTAAAGCTCAGAGATTCATTGAATGTGAAAGAATTGTGAGAAGGTTCCTTGGTAATGATATTCACCACTCCGGCAATAGCAGAAGAACCGTACAAGGCCGATCCTCCACCACGTACTACCTCCACACGTTCGATCATATTGGCAGGGATCTGCTCCAGACCGTAAACACCGGCAAGGGCACTCATGATGGGACGGCTGTCGATGAGGATCTGTGCATAACGACCATCCAGTCCATTGATACGAACTTGATTGAAACCACAGTTCTGACAGTTGTTCTCTACACGAACTCCCGGCTGGAATGACAAGCCTTGAGCCAGGTTAGAAGCATTGACTTGCGAGAAGACTTTTTCGTTCAATACATTTACCAGAGTAGGAGCAAGACGGCGAAGCGTCAGTTCGCGGTTGGCCGAAATCACGACTTCGTCCAGATTGATGGCATCCTCTTCTGCTTCGAAATTCACCTCGATAGTCTTGTCCTTTTCTACGCGGACTACGCGCTCCTGGCTCTTATAGCCCATGCCACGCATAATCAAAGTGATCTCACCCGGACGCAAGTTACGAAGATAGTAGTGCCCGGTTGCATCTGTAGATGTACCAAAGGTAGTGCCTTTGATAGCAATAGTGATACCGACAAGGTGTTCACCCGTCTTGCTGTCTTTGACGTGACCGATGATATTGGCATCGGTCGGGTACTTGAACTCAGTGTCTGTCGCTGCGTTCAGCCCACTGAACGCAATGAGCGCCAGCAGGATAAAAAAGATTTTTTTTCCGATCATGTTTTTATTGTATAAGGTGGGAATAGGTTCCCTAAAGCATTTCTTCCGATTCCGCCCAAAAAAGTAAAGAGGATATCGAATAGAATCTGCTCATCATATAAAAGAGAGGCGACACTCATATTGTTCGCCTCTCTTTGTATTCTTAGTTTATTTTCGGACTCTCTCTTACTTTTTCCCGGGCTTGATCCCGATAAGTTCCATCTCGAACGTCAGGGTAGAGAACGGTTCGATGGTATAGTTGCCGGTCTCCCCATAAGCCAGCTCCTGTGGGATTACCACGCGAACTTTCTGACCGACCTTCATGAGTTGGAGCATCTCCGTCCAGCCTTTAATCACACCGGTAACGGCAAATTCGATTCCTTCTTCGTTTTTGTCGAACTCTTTACCATCTACCAGAGTACCCACATACTTGACACGTACAGTATCGGCCAAAGAGGGAGTAGCTCCCGTACCTTCCTGAAGAGTCTTGTATGCCAGACCACTTGTCGTAACAATTACACCATCCTCTTTTTTAAAGGTATCGATGTATTCATTACCCTTTTCGATGTTCTGGCCGAACTGCTTCATATTGTTCTCTCGCTGCTTTTTGGCTTGGATTCGTTGCATGAAAGCTTGTGCATCTGCAGGCTTCATGGCGATAGATACGGTGTCTTTAAGAAGAGCCGCACGCATGGCTGCATAGAACTTGTCGATATCGATGGAATCATGAGCCAGCTGACGAGCTATATTGGAAGCATAGATAGCTCCCAGATTGTACGAGAAGCGCGTCGTATCGATACCATATTTGAAACCGTCCAAGAAAGCTACCGAATCGATCGGCTGGCCTTGCAAGCGGGACATTTCGAACTGATTGGCAAAATCCTGTCCGTACAAAATACCCATGGACAAGGCTATGCTATCCTTTTCACTGACAGCGGTAGTGTCAGCATTTTTCTTACAGCCGACGGCTCCTAAAGCCAAGAGGGCTGAGGCGATAATTGCAATTGTTTTTTTCATTTGGAGTTTCCCTTATGTTTTTTATCGTTAGTTTTTCTTATTTGGAGTAGGTTTTGCCGGGACTGGCTTTGCCGGCTTCTCTACGTAAGGCTTGATTTCGAGTAGTTCTACTTCGAAGAAAAGCGTAGAGTTCGGCTTGAGAAGTTCGCCCATGCTACGTTCGCCATATCCCAGTTCGGTCGGGATAACAAATTCGTACTTGGCACCCTTTTGCATCAGACAAACACCCTCAGTCCATCCCGGAATCACTTGCAGGAGGCTGAACTTTGCCGGCTCGTTGCGAGAATAAGAGCTGTCGAATTCTTTCCCTTCAATGTTCTTGCCCACATAATGAACAACGACCGTATCCTGAACCGTCGGGCGAGGTCCTTCCCCTTCCTTCAAGACACGATACAACAAACCGCTTTCGGTAGCCTTAACGCCCGGCTGCTTGCGATATTCTTCCTGATAAGCTTTGCCTGCTGCCAAGTTTTCGGCTTTGAGTCTGTCCTGTACTTCCTTGAAGTATTTCTTGATCATTTCGTCCGCATTTTGGGAAGAGATAGCAGTGCTCTTTCCCATGAGTACTTCTTCGAATGCTCGGAGAATCAGGGCACGATCCAGAGAATCGCCCGGCATCCGTCCGGTATAGTCATTGAAATTTATTGCTCCGCTTATACCGAAAGCGTATGCCACAGAGTCAGCAGAAGTCACGATAGGCTTCACGGTTTGCACCTCATCCTTTTTGGGCGGTTTTTTTGCAAAGGCAGATAATCCGGCCACTAAAAAGGCTAAGCCGGCAATGATCATTACTCTCTTCATAGCGATTTGTCTTCTGATTATTTGTTGATACTCAATAATTCGATTATAAAAATGAGCGTACTACCCGGTTTGATATGTTCGCCGGCACCACGATCTCCATACGCCAGATCGCTCGGTATAGTTACTTTCCACTTGGATCCTACAGGCATTAATTGGAGAATCTCCGTCCAGCCGGCTATAACTCCTCTTAGAGGGAAACTGGCCGGTTCTCCCCTGTCCATAGAGCTATCGAAAACGATACCGTTGATGAGCGTACCGTGATAATGACAGGTTACCGTGTCCGAAAGGGTGGGTTTCGGGCCCTCTCCCATCTTAATGACTTCGTATTGCAAGCCACTCGGTAAGGTCGTCACACCTTCCTTGTGCGCATTTATCTTGAGGAATTCTTCTCCGGCTTCTTTGTTCAGTTTGACAGCCTTCTGCTGCAAATCCATGAAATACGCCTCTATTTCGCGCTTGGCCTCGTCATACGAGAGCTGAGGGGCTTTTTCTTCCAGCACATCAGACAGACCTTGCATGAAATCATCCATAACGACGCTGTCGATGCCCGAAGACTTGAAATTATTACCGATGCTCAATCCCAGAGCATAGCTCACTTTATCCATGTAACACTTGCTTAGTTCTTAATATGCGCGCAAAAATATAAATTTTAGACCGATTCCTCATACCGGCACATGGCAATATCTATCAGTGCACACTCCATCGGCAAGGCTTGCCGGTTATTCACAGATTACGGAATGCATCCATATCGACACAGTTCCTGTGGGCAGCTTTTTATTCGGAGCCGGTCGATTGGCTCTGAAGCTGAAAGCGAAAAAATGAAAAATGAAAAACCTGTTTGGGGTTAGTCCCCGAATGTTTTTTTTATTTCCAAGCCATTCGTATCGTATCTGCACACCAATTACATGAATGGCGTGCTTAATTTTAATGCTCTCATTTATAGCTACTTATATTTTCGGAAAAAAGAGCTAAAACGACCCTCAAACTAAACTATATAGTTTGGTTGAACTAAACTATATAGTTTGGTCAAACCGAACTATATACTTTGGTCGAACCAAACTATATACTTTGGTTTTGCCCTTTGTAAGCTTTACAAAATCATTATCATAACAAGCCTTTCGGAGGAGTCCTTCTCGAGTGTGCGATATGTATAGGCAGGCCCTTCTATTCTAATATATATCGGTAGAATCTTAATGCCTGCTATTTCAGCAGAGATGTTTAGCCTGTGGTCATGATCCATAGGAAAAGAAGAGGGTGTTGCAAGACAAAAGTTGCAACACCCTCTTGGCTTTCGTCGGAAAGGAACAGAGCTTTCCTATATATAAGGAGTCTCAATCATTTGCCGGCTTCGGTGTACGAATCTTGTGTTCCATTTCGAAAGGGATCACCATCGACAGCTCCAAGAAGCCCATATATTCCCCCTTTTCATACCAGGGGATCTGATAGATCAGCTTCTTTCGCCCATTCTTCTCTATCGTATAGACGTGCTTTCGCTCCTGACGCATCATCTCTTCGAGCATGGAGCGAGCCGGTTCGGGATGACAGTCCAATACATTCGAGCCGATCAGCTCCTGACCTGGCTTGAGGTTTACCTGACGGGACTGTTCGTTCATATCGATGATTTTGCCCGTTTTGTCACAGACGGTCACGGCAATATCTGCCTCTTGGAAATACTTCATTTTTCGGATTATGTGATAGGGTTATGTTTTTCGGATTTGTGTCGCTATGTCCAGCCAGTTCCGGATCAGTCGTTCTCCGCAATCGGATATAATGCTTTCGGGGTGGAACTGAACACCATAGTGTGGCAGTAGCTTGTGGCGCATGGCCATCAATACGCCGTCGTCATCGCTCCAAGCCGTGGGGATCAGGCAGTCCGGCAAGTCGGTATCCTCCACCACCCAGCTATGGTAACGCCCGACAACGGCATCGTTCGGTACGCCTTTCCAAAAAGGCTCGTCCGGCTCGGTCAGCCGTATTCGCGAATCATGCCCGTGGAAAGGATGTTCGATTCGCCGTAGTCGGCCGCCGAAAAACTCTGCCAGAGCCTGGTGCCCCAGGCAGACGCCCAAGATGGAGTGTGTGGCCGCTGCGGCTTGGATCAGCTCCATTTGGCCGCAAGCCTCGGAAGGCAATCCCGGCCCGGGGCTTAACAGGATACCTTGATAATCCGACAAATTGCCCCAGGGGATAGCATCTCCTCGGACTACATCGAACCGACAGTTCGGAGCTTCTCGAAGCAGTTGTACCAGATTGTAAACGAACGAATCGCGGTTGTCAAGAACTAATACTCGTAACATCGGGGGCAAAGGTATTCATTTGTCCTCGCAGAGACACCCCACGGATAAAGCTTTGGCCGACTGCTCAGGCTCAAAATCCGTTTTTGATTCGATTTATACGGTGTAGACGATGTCCGAATTCTTTTTCGACCCTTTTTACAGGCTTGGGAAGGGGTGTTTCTCTTTTATAACGCCAGTTTGATCTAAGCGCAAATTGGAAGTTTGGGCTTTCTGACGATTTCGATATTCAGTTCAGACTTTTTAGGGAGGAAGTTGTACGCAATCAGTCCCGAGATAAGGTTGGTAAGAAAATTCATTAGTATCCCAATTTTGACGGGACACCAATGAGGTATTGAGATAATTTCTTGATCATTTTCTTGCGTCAAAAATGTATTAGATGTTAATTGATTTTAAGATATGGGTTTAAAAGGTTAATAGACTTGTTTTCTCTTGCATCTTGAAATATATTTCTTATATTGCGCAAAACTCAGTTTATGGTTACTTACTGATACCATCATCTGAGGGGAGAGAAAATGGATGAAAACATCCCGAAGGGCTTTTTCTATTTAGAAAAATGGGTCTCGTTTCGTGTATGGCACGGAAGATGTGCGGGTGTGGTTGATGTCTAACCTAAAATTTAGTATTATGCCTGATCAAGAAAATAAGGAAAAGGCTTTGAGCGCGCTGGTAGATAAACTTTTGCGAATCGTTAAGGATAAGGAGAGCAAAAGTACAGCAGAGAAAAATGAGTGGCGTGCACGTCCTCTCGCTTATGAAACTCTGAAAAATTTGGTTGCTCCGAACTTGAAGGAGAATGAGCGCTTGATGAAGGGAGATTTGCTGTTGGCAAAAGAATGTTTGGAGATGTCTTTGCCGGGGAGTAATCATCTGGGGGTGCTGAAGAGTCTCATGACCTTGCAGAGTGTCGTCAAGCTGTTGAAGCTTTCGGTTCGACGAGAGTTCAGACCGAATGACTCCCTCATCCCCATAAAGGGGATCAGTCGGGTGATGCAGGCGAGACTGCGAGAGAGGCTGAATGTGTATGATGTCTCCACCCTTTTGGAAAGAGGATGCACCTATGAGAGGAGGGTCTCCATGGCCAAGGAGCTTGGTGCCGATATCAAGCTCGTTACCAGCTGGGTGAGGCAGGCCGATCTATGGCGGGTCGACGATATTGGATCGGACTTGGCGTATCTCTTGGTGCAGGCCGGAGTGCGTAATGTCGGGGATTTGGCAAAGGTAGATCCCGAAAAAGCCTATCCTATTCTTTACAATATCAATTCTACTCAGGCGGGCTTTACTTTTCGAGGAAAAGAGGAGCTCGAGAGAGTGATTCGCGATGCGGCCCTGTTGGTGAGATTCTCTCCAAGTACAACCAGTTCCTACAGGAAGTGGGTGCGGGAGTATGAGGGAAACATAAGAAAGATTGCCCCAAGTGTCATCAATGATCCGAAGCCCGCTGATGCTCTGCTCGCCAGACTTCGAGAAGATCTGAGAAGAATAGGCCTACCCCGAATAGTGGGCGACGATCCCACAGCGAAGGGAGATGGCTTCCCTCTCATTCCGGCTCAGGTGGAGGCCGACGGACTCCCACCGGTGTACTTGTTCAAGGATGGAGTTTCTTTGGACGATGATGAGGCAATGATAGAGTTGCAGTCCATATATGACATCCTGAACGAAGCTTTGGGCTTTTTGGATAATATCGAATATACATTGCCTCTACCTCGTACGGCGAGTGGTACCGTGTTCATAAAGAATGCGAATGACTTGGATGAAAACAAGAGAGCCCTGCCCGGGGTAATGGTCGAGATAGATGGTATAGTGAGTCCTGACCAAGACAAGACAGAGGTCAATAAAAAACCTCGATGTTACACCGATGGCAGTGGAAAATTCATAATATCGATGCCTGACAGATATAGTCTCAAGGAGGCTATCACGATCATCGTTTCGGATGGAGCAAAGAAACAGAAGTTCCTGATGACTGCATCGGACTTTATCAACTCTGTGCCAGAGCAAAGAGAGCTCGATGAGTTCCTCGCTCTCGATGCCCTCGGTGACCGTGCAGACAGCTTATCCGAGAGGATAAACTATTTGGAGAAAAAGTGGGCAAGGCTCGATAAAAAGAAAAAAGAGGAGGGTACAACGGAAAGGGTCAAACTCTTGTATGAAGAGGCTCAGAACAAGATAAGCGAAACCTTGAAAGGCAAGGGAGACAACAGAGGTCTCAATGGTGAGCTCGAGGATCTGAAGGCAGAGTACAAGAAGAAGAGAGAGCAGCTGCTGAAGCACGCTCCATCAAGTGACCTGAAGAGTGCTTTCGGACGATTTATGGCATCCGCTTCGATGCTTAATGCAAAGCTTGCTCCGAGCGTCATCGGAGATGAAATCAAAAAAGAAGGAGAGGATGTCAAAAGTGGCGAAGTAAAGGTCAAAAGTGAAGGGTTTGTCGTCATTCAAGAGATCTTCGAAAGACGACGCATGGATATCCCTCGAGCATTGCCGAGCGTAAAGCTCATGGGCGAGGGGAGTGACATCATAAAGTTGCCTACGGATACAGCTCCCTCCAGAGTATTTACCTACAAAATGCTCCAACGCCTCAAAGAACCGGACATATTCCCTGTGCCCTCAGGAGCAGGTAGGAATGGTCGTATTCCTGTGAACAGACCTCTGGATGTAGAGGCGTTCAAGGAGCAGATGTACAAGAATCCTCACGACTATCCTCAGATGTCCACCCTCGGCATAGGCTATACCCTGAATATGCATCAGGCATGGGTGCCGGACGGATTTGCTCTCGGTACATTGTTGTACTCTTTGGTTCTTGCTCCGGGAGAAGAACAACGTCTCATCGTACGCGAAAACAAGCAGAGATACAGTCTTGCGGATATATCGCAAGGTACAGATGCAACACGCTCTCGTTATGCTATGTCTCAGGTGGATGACTCCCATGCCATCTTCCAGTATGCCGTCGATCAGATGTCCAAAGCCGAGTCATCCTCCGGCTATAGTACTTCGACAGGTAATTTTGGTGGAGGTCTTGGTATCGCTGGTGGTTTCCTTCCTTATGTCAGCGCAACTCTGGGGCTATCCGGAGGTTCTTCGCGAGCGAGAGGTCGCAGTTTTTCCTCATCCAGTCAGTCCAATTCTTATAGGGAGGCATCGATGGCGGCCAACAGCTTCCAACACAGTATCAAGAGTGCTTCCGAGAAATTGTCTCAGTCGAGGCGCGTAAGTATCAGTACTGCTACGAGCGATGTGTCTGACTCGGTGGCAACCAAGATCATTGCCAACCACAACCACTCTCACGCGATGACTGTACAGTACTGGGAGGTGATGCGTCGTTACCGTCTGGAGACTTGTATCGACAGTGTGGATCTTGTCCTGTTCGTACCTCTCAGACCGATCAGGTTTTTACCGGAGGGACAGGAGTTGATTTATCCTGTGAATAATATCTCCTCTTTTGGCAGGGAGGAGTTCAAAAGACGATATGCTACAGTGCTGAAGCATGCTGACTCTTTGAGGTACTACCTGCCCTACAAGTATCGGGCCGGGCTGGATCTGATTCAGAAGTATGCGGCTTTGCCTCAGTGGACAATGGAAAAGTTGGGCAGTGCACCATCTGTATTTGAGCTAAATATAAGTGGCAGATTCCTTTCTTGTGATGACCTCAGGGCCTATCTCGTCTTGAAGAATGGTAAGGGGACAGTCGCCGGCACGGTGAGCTATCGAAGGATAGCATTGAAAGACCATTATCAGACCAGTAGGGAGCTGAAACGAGTAATACGGGATATCCGAAATTCAAACACTTTTGAATACGGTGAGAGTGTGGCCAAGATTTCCTTCTTCCTACCTATCGGGGTTGTCAATGAGGATATCTCGCATGTGACCATCCGCTACTCTTGTGAGCCTTTGGAGTATACGCTGTACAAGGATCCGGATGCCAAGACCATGAAAGGAGAGAGTGCTCATAGTGAGTTTAGCAAGATGATGGACAAGTACTGGGATCTGATGAAGGACAATGATAACTCTTCGGGAGACTTGAGAAAGATCGAGTACTACAAGAAAGTCTTGCCTGAAGCATATATCTCCCCCAATGTGGAGATATCTCCGGGAGAGATGAGGAGTCTGGGTGTCCCCGAGATCAGACTGTCCAGTGCATCGGTAGGGTATCAGCTTGTGCTGTCCTCTACATACTTGGATGGAGATGTTTATGTGGGAGTTTCCACAAGTGCTCATACGATGCTCTATACCGAGTTTCGGCAGATAGAGGCCTTGTTGCAGCACCTGGCATCGGAGACTTTGCGTTACTCTCAGATCGTCTGGAGAGGTCTCTCTGATGACGAAAGAGCGATGATGTTGGAACAATATACCGTGAAGATGGACTTCGAAGAGGCTATCCAAAATGCCAGCCTTCCGGAAGACGAAGAAGAGATGATCAAGGGTCTTGATAGGAAGAATATCAATGTTCCACTACTCAACTGTGTCAATGTGAAGAAGCTCCTCGGCTTCTACGGCAATTGTATGTTGCTTCCTTTCACCTTCCCACAGAGCCTGTCAAAGATGTTAGGTTGTACCGCTGCAGATCTTCAAGATGCTATATGCCGATACCACAGCAATAGTTTCCGTGCACCGACGACTACAATCTCTTTGCCTACAGACGGAATGGTGGGTGAAGCGGTGTTGGGAGAAACAAATGTGAGTGAAAAGATCGACCTTACCCGATTCTGGAACTGGCAAGACTCTCCTATCGATAAGATGAACATCGATGAAAAGAGCCTCAACTCCACGGATTACTTGGTGGGTAAAACAACAAAGGACATTACTCCGCTCAACTTGCAAGGACCTACCCCTGCCACCCCGGTCTCTACAGTAGACTTATTGACCGCTCTGGTCAATAAACAGGCTCCAACCTTTGACAATATGACCGGATTAGACCAGCTTAAGGAAATCCTTAATGAGGCAACCAAGAGTGCGGCTACCGGTCGGGACAAGGCTATAGAGGCATCCGAAAATATGGCAAAGGCGGCAATGGATTTTTTCTCAATCGGCAAAAAAGCTGAGGGTGGGAAAGAAGGAGGAGCGCCGACTCCAAAAGAATCCGGAGGTGAAAATAATGGGGGAGCGATAAATAACGTTTTCGTCTATCCGGGAGGAACTTGTGTCACCGGAGAGCCTTCTGTCGCAAAGCCGAAGGAGCCTGATCCCAAAGAGGGGAAGGAGCCTAATCCTAAAAAGGAATGACCTGACTCCTTCAGGGGCCTGAGAAAATAGGGAAAGTGATGCCAATTAGTAGTTATTTGGACTGAACCTTAAAAAGAGATTGATATGCCTGAAAATAAAGTAGATATACAAGCGTTAGTAGCGAAATTGTTAGAACACGAAGTTTCGCCTGAAGTATTGGAAATAAGAAAGATGATACTTCGCAGAATTGCTACAGAAAGCGATATAAGGCCTTCTCGCATTCCTGCACCCATGAATATTACTCAAGTCGGCGGGTACGTTAATCTGCTCATGCAGCTTAACGAGCAAGAAATGCTTCGACAGACTCTATCTGCCATACTCGGACTGCCTATGCAGACGCCGAAAGGGTAAAAACTCGCAGACACAGAGGGTGGACCATTCATGGTTGGTGCTTTGAGAAAACCTTGTGTTTGATCACGGTATGGATCATGATCCGGATTGTCCGACGTGTAAGTGGTCTTTGAATTGTATGCAATGTGAACAGTAATGTGGCGCACTTTTGCTTGGTAGGTATACCGGTGCAGTTTCTGTGATTGGTGCCTGTCAAATTCAATCCTTGAGCAAAAGAGAGGGGATCGATGTCGAACCGAAATGGCCGAAAGTGAGTCCTATCAAAAGCTTTTGAACCCGAACTCGGGAGTAGTTGTATCAGAGAGCAACCATTTGCTCGCAGTCAACAAATCTCGGCGGAAGAGGAGGATGTTTTATAGGATTTTACGAGTAGTCCGGAGTAGGGATGTGACGGAGAGAACCGTTAGATCAAAGGCGAGCGTTTCGGATTGAGCAGATTACAGCAGTAGGTTGCCTGTGTTCCATTTTGTCTCTGTCCATTATAAGTGACGAGAACCAAGTATTCAGACCAGCGTGATGTAGGTGAGTTTCCCTAATTGCATGGGGCTAGAGTCGTATTCTAAGGTGTAGGGTACGAGACGGTTGGAGTGGTTTTGAGAACTCCCCCTCTTGGGGGAGATTCGAGAAACCACTCCTTTTTTATGCCGTTTACATGGGTTTGGCATCAAATCTCGGCAATAAATCTACGCCAGATCGATCTAAGCAAACATACCATAAAAATAATAAGTAGCTGTAAATCATACCCTTTTGTGATTCTCCGGCTGTATAATGATCGGGAAGAAGGGGCGGCTTCTAAGTCATTGGGCTTCAGATGTAGATAAAAAGCCATCTGAAAGCAATATAAGTGCCTGAAAAACGCTGTGTGGAAAATAAAACGCACTAATAACCAATGTGTTGTACCATTCCTTTATATCGAACTCACGTTTTATAAGGTGTTTATATTCCTTGTAATATATCGACTGCCTGACGGACCATGTCGGCCGATGTCTCGGGACGGCTGTATTCATCTATTTTCACTGTACCGCCCATACTGACTTCAGGCCGCCGAAATCGCATGCTACTCGGAATATCATGGCGCAAGGAACTGTGGAATTGGGTGATTCCGGTATGGCGAGCCAGCGTTTCTATATTGCCCAATCGTATACCGCAGCCGGCCATGATGCCGATTCGTCCGGCAGCTTGTTTGTTTAGTGCTCCGATCATGTCCTTACCCTCCAATGCCGTAGGGGCACAACCGGACGTAAGTACACGATGGAAGCCGGCGGCAATCAGCTTTTCGAGCATCTCAAACGGAGCAGCACAGACATCGAAAGCTCGGTGAAAAGTGAGCTGCATCCCTTGCGCCTCTTTCAAAAGACGCGAATTTGCCTCCTCGTCATAGCCCCCCTCCGGTGTGAGACATCCAAAGACAACGCCTTCCATACCGAGGCTGCGGGCTACACGAATATCGTAGCACATGGCTTCTATCTCCTCCGATGAGTAAACGAAATCCCCTGCACGCGGACGTATTATGACATGGATAGGAATAGCTATCAGACTGCGAGCCACAGCCATTTCTCCGGCAGAAGGTGTAGTACCGCCCTCAGGAATACCGGCACAAAGCTCTACACGAGTAGCCCCACCCAACTCGGCCTGCTGACAGCTGGTAGCCGAATTGGCACAAATTTCTAATTGCATCGCCATATTGTTAGAACCATTTTATTTTTCTGAAAACGACAAAGGCTATTATCGAAAGCAGGACGGACACGGCCACAATGATGAAGAAAGAATACTGAAACCCACTGCCTGCAATGGGCACATTCATTCCATAGAAACTGGCAATCAGCGTAGGGAGCATCAGTACGATGGAAATCGTGGTCATGCGCTTCATGATAGTATTCAGGTTGTTCGAAATCACTCCGCTCAGAGCTTCCGTCGTTCCGGAAAGGATGTCGCTATAGATATTCACAGTATTATAGGCCTGTCGCAGTTCTATTCGCACATCTTCCACCAGCTCTTCGTCGATCCGATTTTCTCCCGAAGCCCTTATTTTGCCCAGTACGGCTTCATTGCCGCGAATGGAAGTACTGAAGTAAACGAGAGTCTTCTGAAGCATCATCAGGTGAATGAGGTCTTCGTTGCGAATACTGCGTTCGAGTTCTCGCTCGGAGATGGTCACCTCATTGTTGATCTGTTTCAGGTACTTCAGGAACCACACGGCAGAAGAATAGATGAGTCTTAGTACCAGTTCTGTCCGGTTGAGGACTTTGATTCGTTTGCGCCGAGTATGAAGCAGAAAGTCGGCGAGCATGGGAGCGCGATGGTAACATACGCTCACCGTTACATCCGATCGGGTAGCTATCCCCATCGGTACGGTAACGTAAGGCACACCGCTCAGGCGACTTTCGATAGGAATCCGCAAGATCGTCAGATGCCAGTCGCCATCATGCTCTACGCGTGGGCGTTCATCGGCATCCGCTATATCGGACAAAAAATCTTCGGGGACGTTAAGTGTGTCGATCAGAAACTTCATATCCTCTGCATCGGGAGTTTCGACACACACCCAGCAGTCTGCTCCGAAATCGGGCTTTTCCACAAAACCCTGTTCGGCGAAAAGGTATTTTTTCATTGCTGTACTTCCTCTTCTTTATGTGTTACGGCATTGCGCCGCACCTCTTCCGTCTATCGGGTAGCACAGCAATGCCGTCAGTTAATCTTTCTACGGCTCGACGGAGGGAATGGGTCTTCCATTGACTATGATTTGATGAAATTAAAATCCGGCCAACCAATCGGTAATGCCGAAAAAATCAGCTCCACAAAGGTAAGATTATCACGCAAACGAAAAAGATGCTTTGCCTTCAGAGACCATTGTTTTTGCTCTGAAGCTATCGGCAAATGTGCTCATCCTGCAAAAAAGAAGAGGGCGACCCAAGAATATTTGGATCGCCCTCTGTTCTTTATGCTAACTTCATTCAGAGGGCTGTCGGCTCCTCCTGAAAAAAGTGTTGTCAGATCATATAACTTTATTTTTTGTCATCCAGGCTCGCACTGATGAAATTGCCTTGTGCATCGAACAGCAGGTCATACTCCCTGTTGTTGTAGACAATCTCTGCCTCGTATCTGCCATTGGATTTTCTTTCGATGTCCTTAATAATGGCACCGGGGTAGTTCCGGTTGACGTAATTGATGATTTTAGCCTTGATGTGAGCAGGAATGTTGTCGTCATCATCCTCATAGCCATCGATGTGTGCGCTTACAAAGTTGCCCTGTGCATTGAACAGCAGGTCGTACTCAGTATTGTTGTAGACGATTTCTGCCTTGTATGTGCCGTTGGACTTTCTTTCGATGTCCTTGATAAAGGCACCGGGGTAGTTCCGGTTGACGTAATTGATGATCTTAGCCTTGATGTGAGCAGGGATATTGTCATCATCATCCTGATCGTCTACGTTTCCGCTGATGAAGTTGCCTTGTGCATCGAACAGCAAATCGTACTCCTTGTTGTTGTACACGATTTCCGCCTTGTATGTGCCGTTGGACTTTCTTTCGATGTCCTTGATAAATGCACCGGGGTAGTTCCGGTTGACGTAATTGATGATCTTAGCCTTGATGTCAGCTGGGATATTGTCGTCATCATCCTGATCGTCTACATTTCCGCTGATGAAGTTGCCCTGTGCATCGAACAGCAAGTCGTACTCCCTATTGTTGTAGTAAATTTCTACGTCATAAGTACCATTGGAGTTACGCTCGATACTGTGAATGACAGCTCCCGGGTAATTCTGATTGACATAGCTGATGATCAGAGCCTTGATGTTGGCCGGAATGTTGTTTTCGTATGCATCATCATCGTAGTCATAATCGTCATCTCCATCATCCACATGACTATTTACCCACTCGCCTTGGAGTGTGAAAATAAGAACTCGATGTACCGTACCATCCAAAATGTCCACCTCTATGTAGCCATCTTCGATCTCGTACTCCAGAATGGTTGCATTAGGATAGTTGGAAGCGATGTAAGCCTTGATGGTATTCATTACTCCTGCCGGAATCACCGGATTGGCATATTGACCTGCTGATCCGTTGTGAGGTTTTTTCACGGTTTTGATCAGCTTGCCATTGGGCATGTAGTACAAGTCGACTTCCTGGTCTCCCTTTTCTACTTCTATGACATAGAATACTTCGGTACCGTTACGCTCTACCTTATCTATGTCTTCTATTTTCCACTTGGCATATTCACTTGCCTCAAAAGCAGCTCGGACTGCTTTAGGCAGGGCGCTGTAGGGAATATCTATCTCCGTGTATTGCCAGATGCTTCGCAAGAACCATGCTTCAGACTTAACGCCTTCGTTCATGAATTCTGCCACACGGAATTCACCTTCTTGCTCCCATCTTACATTCTGAGCATTGGGATACATCGTAGCCAAAGTTGCCGCTTCATCCGAAGTCGAATTGATGAGATCGTTGTCTTCCTTGTTGCATGCAGCAAATAAGCCTGCAAACAGCACCATCGATGCTAAAAACTTGAATACTTTCATTTCTCTAATTTTTTTGATTTGATTATTGAATAGAATGCTTGTCAATCATGAAACCGCTTGAAAACTCCTTTGAGAGAGAATACGAGTTCCAAGCTGTTGTTCAGTTCCACTTCATAGTCTCTACTATCCCGATCGATTTGAACGATATAAAGGTCGGGATACTGAGATGATATGTGACGCAATATCGGGGTAGGGACCAAGTCGCTGGGTACGCGCGAGTACTTGCAATCTATTTCTTTCCAATTTCCTTTTTTGTCGAATTCGATTTTGTTGCCATTGGTAAAGACAACATCATAGGTCTTGCTGAACAAGTCGTCGTCCATCTTTACGTATGATACCTTAGCACCTGCAAAGTGTTTTGCCACGACTGCCTGAGCCTTTTGGGGAATGCGATTGAGGGGGATGATACGATCGCCGGCCGCCCATCCCTTTATCCCGGCCAGTACAATTATCAAGAGAAAAATTTTCAGTCTTTTCATTGCTCTAAATTCTTTATTATCGTTAGTTGTGTATAACAAAGAACCTATATGAATCTGAAAAGAATCTGAAATGACAAAAGATTTTGAAAAAATTTTTTCCGACCGGCTGATCGAGTACTTTCTTATGCTTCCTTGCCGATGGAAAAAGTGTGTTTCCCATTCTCGAAGCGATAAGTCAGTCGGAGTCCGTACAGCTGGCATATAGAGCGTGCAATGGGAAGCCCCAAGCCGGAAGAATGAGCCTGTTTCATATCGTGATAGAAACGTTCGAATATCAAGGTCTCGTCCAAAGCGTTCTTCACCCCCGTATTCGCTATGCTGCAATGCATAGAGGTAAGATCGATATGGATCTCTCCATCTCTTTCAAGATTGTGCAAGTATGCGTTCTTAAGCAGGTTGCTTAGCAAGACTTTGGCCAAAGTCGGGTTCATTGATAGAACCATTGGTTCACTTCTGCTCCATACAATGCGAATACGTCGATTGGCGAAAATCGCTTCATACTCCTCCGCCAAATTGTGCAATAGCTCATTCACATCTATGCTTTCCTCCTCAGGGAACTGATGGTTTTCGATTTTGCTATAGAGGAGGAGGGTTTTATTGAGCTGTACAATATGATTGATGGACTGTATAGCCTTATAAATCTGTTCGAGCTGCTGTTCATTCAAAGAGGGATCTTGCAGTAGCATTTCCAGTTTATTGCGGCTTATGGCCAGAGGTGTTTGCAGTTCGTGTGAGGCATGCGAGATAAATTCTTTCTGCTGCTCGAAAACCTCTACGTTATGGTGAGCAGTACGCAGCATGGCCTCACTGAGCTTGCGGAATTCCGTCACATCCGTTTTAGCCATTACCAACTCTTGTACAGGTTCGTTTACGCGGAAGCGATCTATCCAGCCGATCAGTCGATACAGTGGCCGGAAACTACGCGATATGATCCACGTGGTGACGCCGATGGTAACGATCAGAAGCAGGATATAGAGATAAATGATAAACTCTAACAGCGTTTCGCGCAAATCTCTCTTTTCGATGGTCGGCATGGAAACTTTGAGCTCATAGTATCTGCCATTGCCGTCGCCGAATACCGTATGCATCGTCCGGCAGGGCTCCATTTCGCGACGAGCCTTCACGTACACCATCTCATCGTAGTAAATATCGTGAGCGAAACGCATAGCCTCCTGTGGGGTAATCTCCCGAATGGAGTAAGTGTTGTTAAGGTCGTTTTCAGCCGGTGGAAGAGGATTGTCGGAGAGGATATTGCGGATGACATGTTCGGAGTAGTTCTCCAACGAATCGTTCGTCTCGTCGTTTATTTCTTCGACGATTACATAATAGAAAGCTATCACCCAGGCGGTAAATACCACGAGGAAGACAGCAGACAAACGCAGTACTATTCGATAGGATAGTTTCAAGTATCTTCTTCTCTTTCTATGAGTTTATAACCGAATCCATATACCGATTTGATCTCGATAGTCGCCCCTGCATCGTTCATCTGCTTGCGCAGATTTTTGATTTGAGCATAGACAAAGTCATAATTGTCCGCTTGGTCTATATAGTCTCCCCACACGGCTTCTGCCAGAGCGGCCTTGTCCACCAATCGGTTCGGTCGGGTCATCAGGTGATACAGGATATCGTATTCTTTTCGCTTCAATTCCAAGGGATGCCCCTTGACCGCAACTTCGAACCTGTCCGGTACCAAAGATACATTTCCGAGTTTGATTTCCATGGCTCCATGAGCCGTTTTGCGTCGGATAAGTCCTTTGATTCTGGCGTTCAATTCCAGGAGATGGAATGGCTTTGTCAGATAATCATCCGCACCCAGCTCGATCCCCTGCACCTTGTCCTCGATCGCGTCTTTGGCAGAGATGATGATCAGGTTCTCCGTTTTTCCTCTCTTTTTCAGTTCCTTCAAAAGGGTAAGCCCATTGCCGTCGGGCAGCATAATGTCCAGCAGGATACAGTCGTAGTCGTACACCAGCACCTTGTCCAAGCCTTCGTTCATCGTTGCAGCTGTCTCTACGATATACCTTTCCCCGAGGAGAAACTTTTGGATAGTTTCCCTCAGATCCGGTTCATCTTCGATAATGAGGATTTTCATCTGGATAGCCCTGTTTGGATTGATCTTCTTTTACAAATATAACATGGTAAAACTGAATTTTTCCTGAAATAGCATGCTCTCCCTTTGCAGTCCTGGGATGTGCGGATATTTTACGCCTGTGTTTTGGGGACGAGGTGCAAATTCGGTGGCACTTTTTTATATCTTTGTCCCAAGACGATTTGCTCGAATCTCAGCAAACGAAGTCTTTCAATCACTTAAAAACAGATAGTTATGACAGTAAAGCGCGCAGTGCGAATAGCACTTCTCACGCTGATAGGCATTCTTTTTTCCTCACCTTCTCTTGTTCGGGCGCAAAGTCTTTTCAGCACCGAACATGTCTTGCAACTATACAACAAGATACTCTATGGAGAGTCAGCGGCGGATACCGTCGCAGAGAAAACGGCAGGTGAGTCGGCATTTCCTTTTATAGACAAACTCATCAATCTCGGCCGCACTTTCCTCGGCAAACCATATCGCTATCGCGGTCCTTCCCCATGGCCGATGGACTGCTCGGGCTATGTGTCTTACCTCTACTCCAAATTCGACATCAAACTCCCACGTGGTGCGGCAGCACAGAGCCAATATACGAATCCTATCGAGCGCGAGGATGTTCGTCCGGGCGACCTCCTTTTTTTCAAAGGCCGCAATGCACGCAGCAACCGTATCGGGCATGTAGCTTTGGTCGTATCTGTCGATGAAGATGATATTACCATGATGCACAGCCGCAATTCGCGAGGGATCGTGATCGAAAAACTCAATCGCAGTGCATACTTCTCCCGTCGCTTGGTGAGCTATGGCAGGGTACCCGGAGCCAAGAGAGTGATCCCACGAAAAAGTTGATCGGGACTATACCGAAACAAGGGTAGGGGCTATCCCCCTAAGGGCTGTGCAGCAATCACCGGATTTGTGCGCAGCCCTTTTCGCATACAGCCCGGATGGATTTGGAAGGAGAAAGTATTGTGAGGCGGCCAAAGAGAGAGAGAAAAAAAAACGATACATATTTCGGAACTTATTTTTCCGGCCGGGAAAAGTTTCCCCGACAGCTAACAAAAATAAATTTTCCGGCCGGAAAATCTCTATCCAAAGCCTTCGGATATATAAACGAAGCCTTTGGATACATATCCGAAAGCTTCGTTTATATATCCGAAACCTTTGAATAAAGAATTGCAGTATAGCTTTTCAACTTTTCTGTACTGCAGAAAAAACTTTTTCCGGCCGAGAACGATCATTTCTTTTTATTGCTGTCCGGTAAAAAATGAACATTCTTCAAAACGTACTGTAATGAAGCGATTTACGTAAGATATTCGTATCCCGGAAGCAATAGCATATTGAGTCTTGCTTATCGCACCGATAGCGATTGCATCGATGCTTTCATTCAGGGGCGGTACACTTTTATCCGACAAACCTTGTTCTCCTATGGATTCAACTCTCGTTAAAAGAGGGGATAACGAGTTTCTTTCGTATTTTCGTTCCACAATAAAACGCAATACAGTAATAAATCACCACAATGAACAAAAAAATCTTTTCGATGATGGCTGCAAGCATCATTGGTTCGGCTGCTATGACCCCATCAGCCGGAACGAATACCGGAGAGCATTTGACGCCGGAACTATTCATGACCCTGTCGCGGGTGAGCGAAATGGCCTTGTCTCCCGACGGTAAAACGGCTGTTTATGCCGTCAGCTTTCCCGATGTCAAAACGAACAAGGCTACCCGCGAGCTATTTACCGTCAATCTCGATGGTTCGGGGCGTAAGCAGATAACCGACACCGAGTCCAACGAATACGCTCCTGCCTGGATGGCCGACGGTAAGCGCATTGCTTTTATGAGCAACGAAGGCGGCAGCATGCAGCTTTGGGTCATGAACGCCGATGGTACGGAACGCCGCCAACTCAGCAATATCGAAGGTGGTATTACAGGTTTTCTTTTCTCCCCGGACGAGAAACAGGTGCTTTTCACCAAAGACATCAAATTCGGCAAACGCACCAAAGACATTTATCCCGATTTGGACAAAGCTACCGGACGCATCATCACCGATCTGATGTATAAGCATTGGGACGAGTGGGTGGAGACCATACCGCATCCCTTCATCGCGAACGCGACGGATGGAATGATCACCACCGGCAAAGACATCATGGAGGGCGAACCCTACGAGGCTCCGATGAAACCGTGGTCGGGTATCGAAGATTTCAGTTGGAGCCCTGACGGACAGAACATAGCATACGCCAGCCGCAAGAAAACGGGCATGGCATATTCTCTGTCTACCAACTCGGACATATATATCTATAATCTGGCTTCCGGCCGGACGCACAACATTTCCGAAGGGATGATGGGCTACGACACCTATCCGAAGTTCAGCCCCGACGGCAAGAGCATTGCATGGATCAGCATGGAGCGCGATGGATATGAAAGCGATCTGAAGCGTCTTTTCGTGGCGGATCTTGCCACAGGAAAGCGCACCCACGTAAACCCCACATTCGATTACAATGTGGATATGATCCAATGGGCACCGGACAGCAAGGGTATCTATTTCCTTGCCTGCAAGGAGGCAGAGACCAATCTGTGGGAGATCACGCTGAAAACGGGTAAGATCCGTCAGATCACGCAGGGACAGCACGACTATGCCGACTTCTCCGTGCGCAACGACGTTATGCTGGCTAAACGCCATTCTTTCGAACTCCCCGACGATCTCTATCGTGTGAATCCGAAGAATGGAGCGGCACAGGCTGTCACGACAGAAAACAAAGCCATCCTCGATCGTCTCACTCCCATCACCTGCGAAAAACGCTGGATGAAGACTACCGATGGAGGCAATATGCTTACATGGGTAGTACTGCCACCCGACTTCGATAAAAACAAGAAATATCCGGCTATACTCTATTGTCAGGGAGGTCCGCAGAATACCGTAAGCCAGTTCTGGTCGTTCCGCTGGAATCTCCGACTGATGGCCGAGCAGGGCTATATCGTCATTGCCCCCAACCGCCATGGTGTACCCGGATTCGGGCAGAAATGGAACGAACAGATCAGTGGCGACTACGGTGGCCAGAATATGCGTGACTATCTGACTGCCGTAGACGAAATGAAGAAAGAACCCTATGTCGATGGCGATCGCATCGGAGCGGTGGGTGCAAGCTACGGTGGCTTCTCCGTCTATTGGTTGGCAGGCCATCACGACAAGCGATTTGCCGCTTTTATCGCTCATGCCGGTATCTTCAATCTGGAGATGCAGTACGCCACAACCGAAGAGATGTGGTTTGCTAATTGGGATATAGGCGGTCCTTTCTGGGAGAAGGATAATGTAGTGGCTCAGCGTACCTATGCAACTTCGCCACACAAGTACGTGCAGAATTGGGATACACCTATCCTCATGATTCATGGCGAACTGGACTTCCGCATTCTTGCTTCACAGGCTATGGCTGCTTTCGATGCGGCACAGCTTCGTGGCGTTCCGAGCGAGATGCTGATCTATCCGGATGAAAACCACTGGGTACTCCAACCGCAGAATGCACTGCTATTCCATCGTACATTCTTCGGCTGGCTGGATCGTTGGCTGAAGAAGTAATTACATTCCCGTCACAAACGAAAGGAGGCGGGCAGACACGATATTGTCAGCCCGCCCTTTTCATCTCAACCAATAGTATATATCATGATCAGGAACATCGTATTCGACCTCGGTGGAGTTCTCATTCACCTCAACCGAGAAGAATCCATCCGCCGATTCAAAGCCATAGGAGTAGCAGACATTGAAGAAATGCTCGACCCCTATCTGCAAAAAGGTCTTTTCCTCGACTTGGAGTCCGGGCGAAAGAGCGAGGCGGAATTCCGAACCGAGCTATCCCGACACATAGGAGAAGAATTGACCTATCAGCAGGTGTACGATGCTCTCCTTGGTTTTCTTGAGGAGATTTCGGCCGAAAAGTTCGATTATATCGACTCGCTACGCCCCGATTATCGACTCTTCCTCCTCTCCAACACCAATCCTTATGTCCTCGATTTGGCCATGAGTCCGCGTTTTCTTCCCTCAGGAAGGACGCTGGATAGTTTCTTTGATAAAGTCTATGCCAGTTGTCAGATGGGGAAATACAAACCCAATGAAGATATTTTCCTCGAAATGATAGCCGACAGCGGTATGAAGCCGGAGGAAACCCTCTTCATCGACGACGGACCGGCTAATGTGGCAACAGCCGAACGACTCGGTTTCCACACCTATTGCCCCGACAATGGGGAAAACTGGATCCCTGCCATTACTCGACTCCTTCGCGAACAGAAATAAAGAAGGGCTGTACCGCGAATCGTTTCGCTCCGTACAGCCCCCTTTTCGTATCGAAAGAACGTTTGCTTATTTCGTAGGCTCTTGCATCGTGAAGTCCACGTTCAGCTTATTCTGATCCAGTCCGTACCAGTTGCCTGTAATAGCATCGATAGCCACGGGAATAAGACCACCGAGTACATCCAATACCACCCACTTGGCTTCCACACGGTTGTTGATTATACGTATGATGGGCTGTTTACCCGGAATGCGAAATTCCACGGTGTAGGATTTGTCAGCCTTGAGCGAGAGTTGCAAGGGCGTTTGTCCCATCTTGTCACCATTGATGTAAACTTCTGCTCCCTGTGGGTTGGAAACCATTTCCACAGCATGCGTCTGTTTGCCGAAAAGAGTGGCACACCCGGTAATCGTAGCTAAGCAAAGTGCACCGCAAGCGAAGCATAGTAATGCTTTTTTCATTGTATTGTTTTTATTTTTTTTCGCCCCCATAATTTAGACCGGTATGGAAAGATGATGGAGGCATAGTCATCCTTCTCATACAAATGATATGTTCTTTTTTTGATGTTCCGTAAGGGATTTATATCGAGTTTTCGGACGGCAAAAATAACATAAACTATGTATATGGTTAAAAACCATACTGCCTTTCAAGAGGAGACGATGTGTGTCTTTGACCGGTGGGGAGCATTGATCGGACTATACATTCGTCGGATCTTGAGCAGCATAATATGCCCTTGCCGGATTGGCATACATGATCAGAATCAGTCGTTTCAATTCCTCTTCATCCTTATCCTGCATCTCCACTTTGGCGATTTGTGCGGACAGATAGTTTACAAAGGTCTCTTTTTCCTCCTCGCTATAATGCGAACCGGCGTGGTCGCATCCGTCCAGAAGATCCCATGCTACATAATTGCCCGGGTAGAGACGGTAGCGACGATGGATTTCTGCATCGATCAGCTTGCCTGCCTCTGTGAACTGCCGGGCATGCGGCGCATCTGCCGGGATGCTCTCGGCCAATTCTCTTAGAGGTGTACCTATGGCAAAGTGAACACGTCCTTTGTAGCCGAAAATACCTGTCTGCATATTCAGCAGATCCTCCCCGACGGGTTTCTTATATAACGGATCGCGCTGCTTGCAAAGCATTTCGCGCGCTTTCAGGTAATCGCAGGGGTCATACTCATAGCTCAAAGAGAGCGGTACGATGTTGAGATTGAGCAGACTCTTGATTCCTCCGTCCTCACCGCTCATGGCAAGCATCTTGAGCACACTGCTCTGCGTGCGATCGTCGGCATCTTTGGCCCGTCCTTCGCGTTGGGCTATCCAGATGGAATCTTTCGTTTGGGTAATCGTATGCCGTATGTATGCCGATAGTCTCTGCGACTGTGCTATCAGTTCGCGCATATTGATCCCGCGACGTACGATAAAGCTCCCGTTGAGTCGTACGAAGTCTTCTATCCACGGCTTCACAAGGAGGTTGTCTCCGATGGCTATCTGTGGCATATTGTAGTCGATCTCAGCAAGCAGCAGGTTGAGGAAAGCCGAGTCCAATACGATGTCTCGGTGGTTCGAGATAAAAATGTAGGCTCCATTGTCAGGGATACGACTCCTGCCACTTAACGAGAGGCTGAATGTCGTCTTCTCACTCACTGCCTTAACCGCTGTATAGCCGAAGATGTGTTTGAATTCACCGGTGGATTTGCAGCGCAACATCATTTGTTCGAACTCCTGTGGCTTTACGTCCGGCATCATTTTGCCGAACACATACCGATATTCGGCCGAACTCAGCAGACGTTCGATTACGGCCGGTGCTTCCTGATCGCAGTATGGTCTGATGTCGTCAAATAGTATTGTACTCATAGTCATTTATCGTGAAGTTGTCCGCTATTGGGTCTCATTCAGTCCATCCCGAATGATAGTGCAAAGCACCTCTTTCATATCCATTCCGGCTGCTCGAACCTGCTGGGGGATAAAGCTCGTAGGGGTCATGCCCGGTGTCGTGTTCACTTCCAGCAGCGTGGGAATACCATCCGCTTCGATGATATAGTCCACACGTATGATGCCCCGAGCGTTGAGAAGCTCGTATATGCGCGCAGTCATGGTCTGTATCAATCGAGTGGCTTCATCGCTGATTCTCGCCGGTGTGATTTCCTCTACAGCTCCGTTGTATTTGGCATCGAAGTCGAAAAACTCATTATGTGCGACAACTTCTGTAACAGGCAATGCGACCACTTCTTTTTTTCTGAGGAATGCCCCGCAGGTAACCTCGGTACCACATATCAGACGCTCTATCATTACCTCTTCGCCTTCCGAGAAGGCTTGTTCTATTGCCGGAAGGAGCTGTGCAGCTTCCACCACCTTGGTAGTCGCGATGCTGGAACCTCCCACATTGGGTTTCACGAAAAGAGGAAGCCCCATACGTGCTGTCAGATCCGCCACATCGGGCTGAGTATCTCGCCCGGTCAGTCGCATAGAATCGGCAATGCGGATACCGAAGCCGGAGAGAAAACGATTGCACACATATTTGTTGAAAGTCAGGGATTCGACGAGCGTGTCACCCGTATTGTATGGGATGCCGATCATGTCGAGATACCCCTGAAGCAGACCGTTCTCTCCCGGAGTTCCATGTATGGTGATATAAGCATAGTCAAACCGTATTCGTTCGCCATCGAGATCAAAGCTGAAATCGTTCTTATCCAGTGGAACCTCTCTCTGCTCCGATACTCTTACCGACCAGCGATCTCGTTCGATCAGAACAAGAAAGGCGGAGAAAGGCTCGCTTCCCAGCCAGGACAGAATGCCGGCAGCACTTTTGAGCGAAACGGAATGTTCGCCCGAATAACCGCCTGCAATGACAGCCACAATTGGTTTTTTCATCATTCTGTTTATTTAATATGTAGGGGAAAGTATTGTACTATTTGTATGAGGATCAGCCGAATCGGTTCAGATATAGTCCTGTCCTGCAGATATGCAGGCGATAAACGTACGCCAACGCTCAAGCAAAACGGTAAGATCGGCAGGTATATCGGAGTCGAACTGCATCTCCACTCCCGTGACAGGATGGCGAAAGCCTAATGTCTTGGCATGCAGAGCCTGTCGTGGACAGATCGCCAAACAGTTCTGCACGAATCGGCGGTAATTGGCCGTATTGTTTCCTCTCAGGATTTGATCGCCGCCATAACGTTCGTCAGCAAACAGCGTATGGCCTATGTGCTTCATGTGTGCCCTGATCTGATGGGTACGCCCTGTCTCCAGACGGCATTCTATCCAGCTGACGTATGCCAGTTCTTCCAAGACCTGATAATGCGTTACGGCCGGTTTGCCAATATCTCCATCGGGAGGGAATACCGCCATTTGCAGGCGGTCTTTCAGGTCGCGTCCTATATTGCCGGTAATGGTTCCGATCGGGTAGTCGAAACGTCCCCATACCAGTGCACGATAGGAACGATGCGTCGTCTTATAATAGAATTGCTTGCACAAGTCCGATTTGGCTTCGGCCCTCTTGGCAACAACCAGAAGGCCGCTCGTGTCCTTGTCTATACGGTGTACGAGTCCCAGACTCGGATCCATGGGGTCGTATTCAGGATCCTCTCGGAGGTAGTAGGCCAGTGCATTGACCAGTGTACCCGTGTAATTGCCATGGCCGGGGTGTACCACTAATCCGGCAGGCTTATTGATCACGAGCAGTACATCGTCTTCATACACTATATCGAGTGGAATATCTTCGGGAATGATCTCCAATTCCCGTCGTGGCCGGAGGAGTTCCAACGTGACCACATCGCCCGGTTTGATCCGGTAGTTGCTCTTTACCGGCCGGCCATTGACGAATATGGCACCGGCTTCAGCCGCTTGTTGGATACGGCTGCGTGTGGCGTTGTTCATCCTGTCGACAAGGAATTTGTCGATACGAATAAGTGTCTGTCCCGGATCCGCTACAGTGCGGAAATGTTCGTATCTGTCCTCTTCCTCCGGGTCGAGTCCGCCGTCCGAGATGTCCTCTGCATCGTCTTCGTCGAATAGCTCCGCCATCTCGGGAGTCATCCGATACTGAAGTTCTTCCTCCATAAGGTATACCCGATTACCACCACGATTCGCTATTCTCCTCTTCGGTCTTCCCCGAAGCACTGTCCTGCGATGAACCGTAGGTGATCGATTCGTCGATCAGTGACGAATCAGCAGGAAGCGGCGCATAGCCGTTGATCACCCGTAGCACCAACGGAGTCGTTATCGGCAGGCGAGTACCGGCAAGTACATTCCGGCCGTCGGCCAGTTCGACTCCGTCTGTCAGATTGACAAAATCGCCTGAGATGTATCGCTCTGTGACTTGTTCGAAGCCCAATCCTTTCAGGATGGCCAGAGCTTGGCGGCCGGACATATCTTTCAGATCAGGGACGATCCCCTTCCGTGCCGATCTCGCATTGATCGAAAGGAAAATGATCCGCCCCGGTTTGACGGTATTGCCGCTCTGTGGAACCATTTCTACTACGACACCCGGAGCCAAGGATTTGTCATAAACGGAATCGACAAGTTCGTAGCGAAGATTATGGCTCGACAGCAAACGCTCTGCCTCCTTCAAATCTTTGCCACGCAATTCCGGCATTACGATAGAGCTGTCGTGTCTCGTGTAAATATCCAGTCCGAACAAGATACCCATGAGGATAAACCCTGAAGCCAAAGTCATCAAGATTAGGTGGAAGAGGACGGGATATTTATGATGAAAATTCTTTAGTTGCATGCCAACGGAATATTTTTTTGTTCCAAAATACAGTTCAAAGTACGGAAAAAAGCAGCAAACAGAAAAACAGCGGCCTGTCCCGGAAATGGGTTGGCAGCCGGGAGCCGTTAATTCGAATTTTGCTTTGCAGTCTTCGGCGTTAATCCTAATCGGCGGCTTTATCCGGATCATTAAGGTGGATTCGATTGCGACAAGTTGCATCCATTTTGGAGGCATTGATGCCAAACCATTGCTCCTACAGATGAATGCCTACAGCCTGCCGGCTGCCGAAATACGAACCAAAAACGGTCGGATTGTGGCGCGTGTTTTCTGAAAATGTGGCGTGAGAATTTTTCTGTTTTGGAGCGAAAATTTTTTGCTTCCCACACGAAAACGAAAATTTTCTCGCCCTACGTTTTTCGGAGCGTACAATAGGAAAAGTTTGGTGTGACGTGTGACGTGTCCTGAAAAAAGCTACTCCATCCTGATCTGCCTTGTGCATATTTCCCTTACCATCACTCATTAGTGTCCTAAAAGCTATTTTGGCAAAAGATTAGGAGAGGTACTTCACAGCACCTCTCCTTTCGTCTATTATCAGAGCC
>ENA-OWND01000305-OWND01000305.1-metagenome-genome-assembly--contig:-NODE-305-length-35278-cov-9.101184_pt1 | contig 35278 bp, 41 predicted proteins | sample MGYA00245342_ERZ651119 | MGnify/ENA primary metagenome ERZ651119 (study PRJEB26857, sample SAMEA4031756) | metagenome | biome: human; feature: oral; material: saliva | place: Philippines | collected 2014... | reverse complement strand
CGATGTTCGTGTATTTACATACGGTCGTACGTTCAGCTTAACACGACAAGCTATCGTTAATGATGATTTAGGCGTGTTCAAGGATATCGCTTCTAAATTCGGCCGTTCTGCAAAAGACACTATCAACAGCATGGTGTATGGGTTGTTAACAGGCAACACTGTATTGAGTGATGGTAAAGCACTATTCAGCGCTGATAGAAATAACGTTGCAACCGCAGGCTCTGAATTAAGTGTCGCGTCCTTATCTGCGGGTGTAGCAGCAATGCGACGTCAAAAGCATATTGGCGAAAATCGCAATTTGAACATCGCACCTACGTATTTGATTATTCCACCAGAACTCGAAGCATTGGCTTATCAATTGGTTAAATCTACTGTAGACCCTGCTCGTAGTAACGATACAGTTAACCCATTCGGTGGTCGATTCACTATCGTCGTAGATGCGGCATTAACAGATCCACACGCATGGTATTTAGCAGCTCGTCCTACAGATGTTCAAACTATCGAAGTAACGTACTTGAACGGTGTTGAAACACCTCGATTGGAAACACAAACAGGCTTTAAAGTTGACGGCATCGAGTACAAAGTAGCAATGGATTGTAACGCAACAGCTCTCGACTTCCGCGGTTTGTATAAAAACCCTGGTAAATAATTAGTAATTGATTTAGGAGGTAATTAGATATGGCACAATTCATTCAAGAATTAGATCGCATTGATTTTAAAAATACAGCATCCGATATGATTGCCGTAGGGGACATTGTCCCTGTCGGCAAAATGCACGGTGTGGCAATAACTGATATTGCGCCTGGTGCAATCGGTGCGGTTAAGGTCACAGGATGTTTTACAGTTGATGCGGTTGTGGCAGATGCGTTCGCGGTAGGTGATGTTGTGTATTTTGACAAAACACAAAAACGTGCAACTAAGACTGATACTAATCCAGTATTGGGCATTGCCATTTCTGCAAAATCTGCAAGCGCTAAGACCGTTGATGTAGCTCTTTGGTCTAATGTAGAAAAGTAATGTAATGGCGGGCATATGCCCGCCCACTCCATAGGAGGTAATGCACTATGCAATTAGGGTATAAGCCTAATGCACTGCTTTCTGTATTTGGTGAACGAATTACCTACAAAGGCCAAGCTATCAAAGCTAGCGTGGAGATTGGCGAATATGATGGCAAAGGTTCCGGATTTGTCGATAAAGCATTAGCCGATAAGGCTCAGATTTGGGTGCGTGCTAAGGATGTTCCTGAACCACGATCAAAAGACGAAGTGTATATCAATGACGAGAAATGGTACGTTGATCACATTTCCAACTTTGACGGTACCATGTATTGCCTTGAAATCGTTCATAACGTGAGGGCGGTGAGACCGTAATGAGTAATGAACCTATTACGATTACAGACACAGCCACACCGTATCTTAATTTCATTGCAGAAACCAAACCCGACTGGATGCGTAAAGCGTTAAAATCCACGGGCTGGATGATGCAAAAAGAAATTAAACAGGGCATCAGATCAGGTGCACCAGGTGGGCGTAAGTATCCTAACTTCATGGCACCGGCTCGACGTGCTGCATTTGAGTCAGCATTTGGTGCTAAGCTTCGCAAAGCATATCAAAGTGGCGGACGAGCTGAACGAGAGGCCTGGGGCTCAAAATCGCGAAATGCCTTACTTGATATGGGCATTAGCGCCAGGACAATCGGATACAGTCCACTCGGTAAGTTATCAAATGCAGTAGGATATCAATACGACAAGGGCAAACAATCCGTTCGAGTTGGGTGGTTATCTAATTCGGCAAAGCGTTTAGGTGAACAGATTGAATCTGGATATACTAAACAGATTACGGAACCGATGCGGCGTAAGCTATTTGCTGCAGGAGTACCGTTGCCGAAGGGCAAATCAATGTTCAAAATTCCTGCACGCCATACATACGGTCCTATGAAATCAGCGTTACAGCCTAAACTCAAACCTTACATCGAAGGTAAGATAGGCGACTACGCTATTTATGGTCCGGCTGCGCAATCAGCATCTCGACGTAACTACAAGGTAAGGTGATTTGATGCAACAAACAATTCCACTGTCGCGCATCGTTGAACGATGGGCTGAGGCCTTAGCGAACGATGAGGCGTTGACTAAATTTTGCAATGACAAATACGGAAAGCCGGCGCAACTGTATGTCGGCTATGACGATGTCGAAGCACCGCTTGAAGAAGATTGCCCTTGCATCATATTACTACCGAGTAATAAGAATGAAGGGCTTGCTGATACCTACACATATTCGTTAATGATTGTATGGGGTATCGTCCATAAAGGTGCAACTCGGATTAAGAATATTATTCGGTATGATGGAACGCTAGAATCAGATAACCTAGGGCAGTTAATCATCGAATGCATTTGTAAGGTGAATCCGGCGTTCCCTGTTATCGACATTGACTATGAACTTGATAGCATGAATTGGCGCCCAGTGTTTACTGGACGTTTAACAGCTACTATAGAAATCCCGCATGTAATCGGCGGTAATATTGAATATTAAAGGAGGAAATGCATATGGCAACAGCAAAACGTGCACAGGGTTCTCAGTCCCATGTGGCGATTGCGTTTGAATCGGACTTTGGTACTACGCCATCTACAGGTGGTGTAATCACTCCGATTATTTCTAGTTCTGTAAAGGCCAGCCAAAACTTAAACGACTCCACTGTAATCCGTGGTGATCGTAATCCTGCAGCGCCATTCCGTGGCAACATCGACACATCCGGTAGTTTAACCGTACCAGTCGGCGTAATCGACATCGGGTATTGGCTAAAAGCTGCATTTGGTCAACCGACTTCTAATACAACTGGCCAAGCGCCAAATAAGAAGTCCGAGCACGTATTTAAAATCGGCAATACGATGCCGTCATTAACCATTGAACAGGGTTACCCAGATGTTAATGTATTCCAACAATTTTCGGGTGTGCGAATCAGTAAATTAGGCTTTAAATTCGGCGGTGACGCTGAATTGACTGCGTCCGTTGATGTGATGGGGTGCAAGGAAACATTAGCGGCCACTACATTTGATGCTGCAGCTAAGACAGTAAATTTCTTACCGTTCCAAAACCTTAACGCAACCATTAAAGAGGGTGGCGTTACTGTAGCCAATATTCTAAGTTGCGATATCAACTTTGACTTTGGCTTGGACGGCGACTCTTATGCTATCGGCGGTAAAGGTTTTAGAACATACATTGACCCAGGAATTGCGTCAATTTCAGGGACGATTAAGGCGTTCTTCCAAAATAAGGACCTCTTGAATAAAGCGGTCAATGGTACAGAATCCAGCTTGGAATTGCGACTTGAACAAGATGACTGGTCGCTTACATTCAAGTTGCCTGAACTTGTTTACGAACGACAATCTCCAGGTATTGACGGCCCTCGTGGCGTTAATATTGAATTACCGTTTAAAGCATACTATCGTGCAGATGCTGGTCGTTCCGCATCCATCATTACTTTAGTTAATAATCAAGAACAATACTAGGAGGTGCCAACATGGCATTTGAAGATATTAAATTAAGAGGTTTGACATTTGCTGAGCGTAGCGAATTGATTAAGGCTGAATTAGATCCGTTATACACACCTCTTCCGGAAGAAACCCCTGAATCGGCTAAATTATTGTGGTATCGCAATTTAGCCGAATGGATTATGAAAAATGTGTATAAGATGTCTGATAGTGAAATCGCAGAAGCACCAAACGATGGCGTTATGGAATTAGCAATTGAAACTATGCGTTTCACTAATGAAAAAAAGGCTGAAATCGAAAAAAACTAATTCAGGTGTGGGGTTGGCTCAACTCCGATAAGCCGAAATACTGCTCTGATTGTATCAAGATGCAACGCGAGACCAAACAGCATTTTGACTGTTCGGAGTGTGAGTTTAATTCCCCTCACCAATTAGATGGAACGAGACAAGCAATGCGAGTATATAATGCAAGCCGAATGCAGCGACGATGGCATTCAGGTGGCATTGCTGGATTCGATATGCCGGCGGTGTTAGAAGTGGCGAGGGCTTACGGCATCGAGCCACTACCGCACCTTATCGATTTACTCATATTGCTAGAAGCCAAAGAACTGGAGGTGGCGCACAAGAATGGCCAATAATTTAATTGATATTGTCGTTCAGCTGACCGATAAGAATACGGAAGCAGGACTCAAGAAAATTACTGCAAGTGCCGAAGGCGCCAAATCCGCCCTTGGCAAAATGAAGAATGATCTCATGGCGATAGGTGCTGGTGTTGGTGTTGTAGGCATCGGCGCCAAATTGGCCAAAGAGGCAATTCAATGGGATGTAGCCGTTAAGAAGTTATCAGGCATTACCGGTGCTACGGCAAAAGAAACCAGTGAACTATTAGCAGTGGCCAATTATATGGGCATAGCTATGGAGGATAGTGCTGGGGCATTCGCTAAGTTTTCAAAAAACGTCGGAGCGGCCAAAGAGAAAATGGAAGTCGCTCGGGCAGAGGGGAAACTCGGTACGGATATATTCAGTAAATTAGGCTACACGCTTGAAGATATTCAAGGTAAGAATACCGTCGAAGTGTTCAAGATGATACAGGAACGTCTAAGAGGCATGAAGGACGGGGCTGAAAAGACTCGTGTCGAAATGGAGTTATTCGGCCGTACTGGTTACCAAATGCACGCCATGCTTAATATGTCCGCTGAACAGATGGACAAAGTGGCTGAACGTGCTAAGGCAATGGGGCTTATCATCGACGATGAGACTGCAGCTAAATCGGCAAAGCTAAATCGGGAATTAAAGGATTTAGAAAATACCGGCAAACGACTTGCGGTATCCATCGGTCATGAGTTAGTTCCTGTGTTTAATGACTACGCAAAAGGCTTATTAGACGTCGCTAAAGAATTCGAGTCGATGACTGCTGAGCAAAAGGAAGCTATCGGCGGAATTGTTAAATTCGGTGCAGAAGCCGGGGCTGTAATCATAGTCATGAGATCACTAACCAGCGCACTCGGATTTATGCGACTAGCCACACTTGCCGCTGCGGGTCCTTGGGTAACTTTAGCTACAGTAATAGGGCTTGCTGGGAAAGCGCTACTCGATTTCCGATATAACGAACAGACAAAAGCATCTTATATTGGCGTAGAAGTTGATGGTAAACGTATTCACAAAAATACTAATTCCACTGACGGTATGAATCAGGCCTATAAGGACAGTCATGATACTCGATATTGGATTGAGGATAGTGCGTGGTTTGGACTTGTAAAAAATGACCGCTTAGCTACAAAAGAAGAAGGCGCTAGAATCGATGCGGCTTTAAAGCAAAAAGAAGAGGCTGATGCTGCAAAAGCGAAACTCGATGAAGAACTTGCAAAAGCGAAAGAGGACATTGCTAATGGCGGATTAACGAATACCGAGGCTATTAATAAGGCAAATGAGGAAGCAGCAAAAGCAGCCAAAGCCCAAGAACAGGCTGCCAAGAAAGCTCAACAAGCGGCCGAAAAGTTGACGAGTGCTGTGGAACGCATGGCCGATTTGTATCGCTCACTTACTTTGCAAAGCTTGCAAATCGACGGCAGTCAATATGAAATCGATAAGTTAACTGCGAAGAATCAGTATGAAGCCAACAATAAGAATATCCGTGATATCATCCGTTCTGTTTCAGGACTGGGCGGAAGCGCTACTGGCGAAGCTGTGAGTGTACTAGACGCAGCCAATGAACAGCTCGGTAAAGCATACGAGTTAGGGGCTGACGGAACGTGGGCAACTGACTGCGGAAAGATATTCTCTGATTCGGTATTGCGGGCATTTGGCAAGGACGTACCTCGATATGTCCCATCTATCATGGACGCAGCTAGATCCGCAGGTGCTTGGCATGATGCGGGAGATGGATACACCCCTAAAGCCGGAGATGGTGTTGTCGTACTTGGCGACAATCACATTGTTATTAGTGACGGTGCAGGTGGCTATACGGGGGCTAACTCTAGTACAGGGGTGGTTGCTAAGCCGTCTGTTGAAGGTGACTTTGGAGCTATTACTGGTTATGTAGACACTAGCTTATTAGCAGGTGCTACATCGAGCGCATTTGCTGACACAGCAGGTAGCGCGGCGAATGCCAAGAAGCTTGCTGAGTCTAACTTAACTGCTCAAGTTAGAGCTAAGAATGAGGAGTTGTACCAAAAACGGCTTGCTGAAGCCGAACGCAATCAGACTATCCGTGTTCGCAAGATGAACGAGGATATTAAGAAACTCGATCTTGAACGCACAGGCGACCGTTTGCAATTACTCAAAGCGGAAGCCGAAGCACAAAAGGCGCAGATTGATGATAACGTTCGTGAGTACACAAAAGCGGTAGGCGATAAGGAACTCGCTGAAAAGAAAGCTCAAGCAGAGCGCCTAAAACTAGCATCTGATACTGAGCAGAAAATCAGAGAGTTAGCATACACTCAAACAAGTGAAACCGTTGATCACTTAACTAACATGGTTACGCTTGGCCGATTATCTCGCAGTGATGCGGATGCACTGCTTGCTGAAGAGTTAAAGACCTATATTGACTATGCACGAAGCGAAGTCAATGAGGCCCAGTTAACGGCTACGCAAAGACTGCAAATTGAAAAGAACCTATTAGAGTCTCAACAGAAGTTGTGGGAACTCGCAGGTCGCAGTCTGAAAACGAGCCTACAAGAAGCTGCACGTCAATATAAGCAAGAGACTACCAATTATGCTGATTTAGCTAAATCGACTTTTGACAGTACGATGAGCTCTATTAATTCCGCATGGACAAATAATCTCGAGGCTATGGCAACAGGAACGAAATCATTTAGTAAAGGCATTAAGGACATATTCAAGGATATGACGAACGCCATTATTAAGATGATGATTCAGTTAACGTTCCAACAATACATCATGCCTAAGTTGCAAGGATTATTTGGTGGTGCAGTAAGTGGTATTGGCTCACTAGGTACTGCAAAAGGGACATCGTCCTTTGCTGGTGGAGGCTCGTTTAGTTCTGCATTTACAGGAAATCGATTCGCTGCCGGAGGAAAAACGAATCCAGGGCTTATGTTGGTTGGTGAAAACGGACCGGAACTATTGCAGTCCTCCGGATCACATCGCATTTATACGGCAAGTGAAACCCGTAGATTAATGGGCGGCGGAGCTACAAGCAACAACGTAGTTGTTAACATTGTTAATCAGTCTGGCCAAGAACTCGAAAGCAAGCAACAGAACTCTCGGTTTGATGGTGAGAATTATGTTATCGATGTAGTAGTTCGTGCTATGGAATCAAACAAAGGAGGTATGCGTGACGCCATCAAGGCATCCGCAGTATAACTATGGCAGTATTTCCAGATATTCGATGGCCGATATACCCAATTCAGGAGACTACTCCAGATATTTCGTATAAAGGCCAAGTTGAAAACATGACGCTAATCACCAGGAAGAAGACGACAAAGACCCGGCGGACATATTCCGTAGGGTACAAGTTGCCAACTACAGAGTATCAACGATTGCGTGCATTCTTCGACGAGGTTAACTGCTCCGGTATTTTTGATTGGGTGCATCCGGAAACAAGGGAAACACTTCAAGTGAGATTTGCCGACCAGTTAGACTTTGCGGCGAATGACTATGGAGTATGGATGGGAACCGTGAAATTACAGGAGGTATAAAATGTTACCGCTCTCAACAGCATCGATTTTAGAGAAAAACCAAATATCGGCCACTGGTGTGTGGTTAATACTGTTAGAAATATCCTATAAAAACGATACGATTCGATTGGTATACAATACGGAGAATATCCAATTTCAAGGCAATACCTATATCGCATTTCCATTTACCATTCAAGATGTTACAGAGAATGCGACGGATTTACCTAATATCAAGCTATCTGTGTCTAACGTAACTCGTACAATTCAGCGTATGGCAGAGTCTAATAATGGATTCACTGGAGCCAATATCATCATTCGTGTAGTGAATACGAATATACCTGATGTGTGCGAGCAAGAGGAGCATTTCGTAATCACAGGAACCCATGCGAATGCTGAATGGATGGAATTCACGTTGGGGACTGACTTTAGTTTCACCCGACGATTCCCGTTAATTCGTGTGATGAAAGATTTCTGTCCGTTCAAGTTTAAAGGGGTTCAATGTGGATATAAGGGTCACGAAAATCAATGTAATAAAACCCTAGCACGATGTCGTGAATTAGGGAACAGTACTCGATTTGGAGGAGAACCTACTATTCCGCAAGGAGGACTATATGCATCCAATAAGTGATTTGACTGATATGATAGGTACTCCATTCTCGGAAATGAAATGCTGGGATGTAGTTGTTGAGGTATATCGGCGTAGTGGAATATCACTACCAGAATATACCCAAATTCAAATGGATGAATGGTGTGAAGTTCGCGAACCAATGCCAGGTAGTGTTTTGGTGTTTGCTCTATATGGTAAAAATCTCGATCATGTAGGAGTTTATCTTGGCGAGGGTAAATTTATACACGCTACTGAACACAGCGGCACCTGTATTGAGCACATATCAAAGTATGTGCCTCGATTGAAGCACATTTATGAAAGGAAGGAGTAGCAGATGGTTAACGTAATTATTGTAAATAACCCGTTCAAGCCAGATCAACGGGATACAAAATATTTGCCATTTAAACAGGGCAAGTCTATCAGCTATTACTTCAGTGCACATGGTGAATGGGCGTACTCAGTAAATGGACATGAAGCAGCGCCTGATACAGTTGTGAACGATGAAGACTACATTGTAGTAATGCCCCGAGTTGAGGGTAAATTCTTTGGTGTTCTTCTATCAATAGGGATGGCTGTATTTACTGGGGGTATTGCTTCGGGTGCTATCTTTGGTATCCAAAGCTTGATTTGGCGGTCAGTAATTGCTATGGCGGTAGGGATGATAGGTAATGCTATTGTCTCAAAGTTAACTGCTCCTAAGGTTGACCGTTCGAATTCCGAACAGTCAAATACATATGGCTGGGGAGGTACTGAAACTGTTACCGGACAAGGTTACCCTTTAGCCGTGACGTATGGCCGAATGAAAAGCGCTGGGTTATTATTATCCCGCCATGTAATTAGTGATGGTGAAAAGCAATATCTTAATCTCTTATACTGTGCCGGTGAGGGCGAGTTATCAAAGATAGAAGATATTCGTATAAACGCTAACCCAATCAGTAATTATAAGGATGTGCAGGTGGATATCAGAAAGGGCACAAATGACCAAACCGTTATCCCAAATTTCAATGATAACTTTGCGGATCAATCACTAAACTATGAATTGACTGAATCATGGAATACGCAACAGGTACAAGGCGATGCGTGTGACGCGATAGAGTTAACTGTTGGATTTCCAAACGGATTATATTATTCAAATGATAGCGGCGGCGCTGACCGTACGTCTGTCACGTTGAAAGCAGAAATTCGTAAAGTAGGGGATGAGTCCTGGCAGGCATTACCTTTAGCAAATCAAAAGGGTATGGCCGGCCATATTAAGCGCCGTGATGCATGGAACTTTATTAAGTCAGATAATAGCGTGACAAATACAGCTGATTACGCAGGCCGAATTGAAGAGGCGACAAATAATGCGTTTTATCGTGTATTTCGCTTTGACAATCTCGAAAAGGCGCGTTATGAAATCCGCATGCGCTGCAGTGCGAAAGATGGGAAAAGCTTGCGCCATGTCAATAAGGTCTACTGGGTGCAGCTAACCCAAATTATTTATGATGATTTTGTGCATCCGGGGAAAGCCCTCATTGGAATTAAGGCTTTGGCTACATCCCAACTAAGCGGAACTGATCCAAAAGTGACATGGATTCAAGAGCGCTCAGAGGTGTATGTGTTCAATCCGTATATCAATAAGTACGAAGCACAACCAGCTGATAATCCGGCTTGGGCCGCTTATGATTTAATCCACATCTGCCGTAAGATTGGTGGTGAATATATTGTATTCGGACAGCCCCATATGCGCCTTGACTATAACGCATTTAAGGCATGGGCAGATAAGTGCAAAACAAATGGGTTTACGTTCAACTATATATACGACACCGCTATGCGATTATGGGATGCGTTAAAGTATCCAGAAGCAGTAGGTCGAGGAAAAGTAATTCCTGTAGGAACCAGGTTCACATGTGTTAGTGATTATCAATCCACACCGGTACAGTTGTTTACTGTAGCCAATATCAAACACGGCAGCTTTACTGAAGAGTTTCAAGGTGTGGAGGCTAGGGCTAACTCTGTTGAAATATCGTTCCTTAACAAGGATAAGGATTATGAGCGAGACGTCATTCCAGTATACGGTGACACTTACGACGAGTCGGATACACTAACAAATCCGGCACAAGTTGAACTCATGGGGTGCACCAGTCTTGAGCAGGCCTATAAACACGGTAAGCATTTCTTGCGATGCAATAAATATGAAATACGTACTGTGACAATAGAGGCGTTTACGGATGCCATAGCGTGCACGGTAGGAGATATTATTTTAATTCAGCACGACATACCTGAATGGGGCGAGGGCGGTCGTGTGGTTGCGGTAAGTGGCCAGACGATTACACTTGACAAGGAAGTGTCGGTACAACCAGGGAAGAATTATCAGTTGCTAATTCGTAGCAACTCTACGGATATCGTCTCTACGTTTAACGTAGTAAATGTATCAGGTCTCAATGTGATTGTTAAAGAGGCTATACCGGTACAGCCTGATGCGGTATATGCATTCGGAGAGGTCTCCAAATCGGCTAAGCCATTTCGTGTATTAGCCATTACGAAAACATTATCAGAAATGACTCGTAAGATCCAATGCATGGAATACTATCCAGAACTCTATGTATCAGATGATGGCACGGTGCCAAGTATTGATTATACGAATCACGGTGCATCTGATATTCAATCAGTAGGATTAGTGAGTGATGTATACGGTGCTAACGGCATCATGTACTCACGTATAGGTGTAACATGGCAGTTACCTCGCGATGGAAAAGTTTCAAACGTAGTCGTGAATTATCGAAACGTAAAGAGCGATACATGGACGTATATCGGAAACTACCCAGCATCCACAAATACTACCACAATATCTGATGTGCTGCTAGGCGCAACCTATGAGGTACGTGTACAGGCTATTAATGAATTAGGTCAGCTGACTACTGGCGCGACAAAATCCATAGCCATACCTAAGATGCAGACACCAGAGGATGTTCAGAATTTACGTGTTCTAAGTCGGTACAATCAAACGGCCGATAAAAGTGTTTACTATGACTTACAAGTACTATTTGACCCGCCTAGTAATCCTGCTAACTTCGATGTGGCAGAGGTTTGGTATCTCTTAAAGTCGAAAAGTGGAAAACCTGTAACGGGGCAAGAATGGCAGTATGCTGGCAGTAGTAATAGTCAGGTTATTATCAAATCATTAGGCCCAGGTGAGGAGTATCGAATCAAAGCCATATCCGTTGACCGATTTGGTAACAGGGCAGAAACAGCCCAAATGGTTGATGTGATAGTCAAACCGATGGATGCGATACCTGATATGCCTAGTAATTTCGGTATCACGTTCAGTAGAAATGCCACGGCATCATGGGATGAGGTGTTGAATGCTGACGTCGACTATTACGAATTACGAACTGATAATAATCCTGGTAAAGATACGAATGCTTTATTGGCAAGGGTTAAAGGTACATCTGCGGTACTTACCCTATCTAAACGAGCGGATACTGTTTATTTATATGCGCGCAGCACGTTGGGCAAATACTCGACTGCAGCAACGTACGAGTATAACGTTCCGCAGTTGGCCGCGCCTGATCTTGTAGTAAAAAATCAGTTAGGGGGATTTAATCTTTATTTCTCAACTAAGCCGGCACAAGCATACGCAATCAGATGCCACGTGATCGGAGATGAGCGCACCGATGATTTTGAAACTACTAGCACCATGCTGACGTATTCGAACTCAGCTGGAATATACCGGATACGTTGCTCATTTGTGGACGTGTTCGGAGATGGACTCGTTAATGAGAAGCAAGTCGTGATTAAGACACAAATTGATGCGAGCTTGCTAGACCCTGAGTCTCTCGGGCTGAATAAAGTTGATGAACGGATTAAGGAACTTGATAAGAAGTTCAATACGAATTCTGAAGAGACCACTAGAAGAATTACGAATTTGGCGTCACATACGGAATCTCGCATTACTGAGTTAGCTGGTAGCATCGATTTGCAAGTTAAAAAAAGTATTGGTGAGATTGATGGTGGTGAGTTGGTATCTCGCATTAACCTCAGTCAGTCCGGTGTATACATTGCAGGAAAATTGATTCACATCACTGGAGCGACTAAGTTCGATGATAACGTCATTGTTAATAAGATGATTCAGGCTAACGCAGTTACTGCCGACAAATTACATGTTGATAATTTAGCGGCGGTATCCGGTACAATCGGGTTACTTCGTTCAAAAGAGACCGGCGCTCGTGTTGAGATTCAAGATAATCTTATTACAGGTTTTGATGATGATAATAACCCTCGGATTAAACTTGGATGCTGGTAGGAGGTATTATGGAACCGCATGTATTAGCTTATGATGCTAACGGCAATATCATACTAAATCTGAAGGAAAGGCTCACACGTATCGAGGGGCGGATGTATGTATCTGACATCCCTAATCGACGTCAACAAATTACTGTGAATGGATTGCAGCCTGGGCAACATGTCTGGGCTGCAGCCATGGGGCAGTACTTAGTGGCAGAGGTTAGAGGCAATATCATAACATATTATTTTGCAGTGTCCCAGGATGAATATACTATCAATCGTCAATTTAAAGATCTTACGTATGAAGGGTGGTTGGCGTATGGAATTTATTAACATCCAAAATAAAGAAGGTGTCACGATTATAAACGATACCTATGACAATCTAGTATATCTTAGTTCCCCTAAACAAAAAGATGCAGTTCTTTACACCGGGGCGATGAGGGGGATAACGCCAACGGTTCAAATCCCGCTCAAACCTGTAGCTTACGTACCTATGCTGGTGCCTACAAGTAAATACCAATACGGATATATTGCGGGGGAGGCTAATGTAATCCAGGTCTTTTATGCCACTAATTACGCATATCATGGTGACGCACCTCTTATAGCAGTATCAGTTCCACAAGGATATGAATTCGCAGCTCAGTGGGTCCATAAACGTCGTGAGCGATTAATGGTGCTGGTAGTGGATGTAATTAAGCCAGGCGAAAAGGTAACGCAAGCAATGGTTGATGAAGTAAAAGCTGGCATCAAGTTCTACTGCTTCGGTTATTTCGAGGATGTTACGGCTAATGCAGACACGCCTCGTATTCGATTTGTTGATAAGGTAGTAAGTAGTAAGCCTAATACGGCATTGCAAGTTCTTGGTCGTCACAAATATTATAAAGCGTCTTGGGCAACAGATTACAATCTGCAGAACGATGTGATATATGATAGCCGCATCAGGTACCTACGTGTAATTGATCACTATGCACACGATTGGTATAACCAGTTATCAAACTACGTTCCGGATACTTTTACGAACATGGCTCGTGATCCAAAGACATATGGCGTCAAGGTTGCAATTATACCCATGTCCGTAATCGATGTATCTGTTTGGGGGCCAAATATCAATAATGGAGATAAAAAGTCACACACGGGGCGAGTGTGGCAAACGTTCAGATTTCACGATGAAAGTACTGTATCGCTGAAATCGTATCAGTTCATTGATTGGAATACAGTCACCACGTATCCTGTAGGTTGCTCGGGTAAAACCGCATCTCAGTATTTGGTGGTCGATGTGACCGGGTACGATAAACAAGGTACGATTCCATTCAATTAAGGGAGATGATAAGTAATGAATGTAAAAGATATAGACCTCAATATTGGCGAGGATTTCGGGATAGTTTACGCAGTCCAAGATGACAATGTGGATTTGACAGGGTTCAAGTCAGTATTCGCCATACGAAAGCGAGCAAGCGGTCCGCTTGTTATTAAAGTGCAAGGGGTAGCATCTGGGAAGATTGCGACATTCAATATTTCCGGAAAGGATACTCTAGAAATTAAGTCCTTTGGTGAGCATGTGTATGATGCTTTTGCATATAAGGAATCGGAGCCTAGCCGATATTACAAACTGGGCATGGGGGTAGTCAACATCATTCAGGATGTGGCCATGCATGATTAAAGGAGGAATGTATTATGCAAAACAGAGTGTTACCAGTAAGACTTGAAGGTCCAATTAAAGTAGAGGCGGAAGTAAAAGCAACCATGGTAGGCGATAATGGAAAAAGTGCTTATGAAATCGCAGTTGCTCATGGGTATAAAGGTACTGAACAGGAATGGCTTGATAGTCTGAAAGGTTTACAGGGTCCGCAAGGCGAACCCGGACTGAAAGGCGCCCCATTCCGATATGAGGATTTTACACCAGAGCAATTAGAGGCCCTAAAAGGCCCTAAAGGTGATAAGGGCAACCCGTTTGTCTACGCAGATTTCACCACCGAACAATTAGAGGCCTTAAAAGGCCCCAAAGGTGATAAAGGTGAGGACGGACGAGACGGCGCAAGTGCTACGGCCGACAACGCTCATCAGTTGTTGCTGCAAGGTAACGTATGGTGCGAAAGTGCAAGCGTTGACGATGTACTTACCGCCTTAATTGGTAATATGGGTAAGCCATTCCCTCGGACTGAATTTAAGCCGTTGACTATTCCAAACGTTATCCAAGGTCAACAGGTTGTAGCAGTAACAGGTGAGCCACATTACAGCGTTAAGGTAGTCGGTAACGATACACATTTCACGCTAGATAGTACTGGGGCTTGCGCTGTTACAATTCCACCTCTAGGGGAAGATGATATAAAACTCACTTATCACAATTTCATAGGTGCGAAAGTAGCAGATTATACGATTGCTGGCGTTCAAACTGGTGCAGTTGCTGATGAAGAATATACTGAAAATGGGATTGTGTACAAACGCTATGGCGATGTGTTGAAAATGAACATTACTAATAATACAGTGAACGGGAACTTCAACGTAAACCCTAAGCGTTGGAACATTTCGACTATGTCTATGTACGCTAATAGTCCGACAACGCTTAATTTAGGTGATAATTGGAACGCATACGGCCCTTACTTTGTAGAAACGCCTGAAAATATTACATTCAAAGGATTTAACAATAACATGCGACTAACCATATCTACATCAACACAGGTGGCTACAACGATGGCATTTGATAAGGATACCATTGAATGGAATGCGACTAACCATATCTACATCAACACAGGTGGCTACAACGCTGACCATCTATAATTAATCAAATTACAAGGGGAACACATGCAAGAATTAACTGATTTCATGGGCGAAGCTTGGCGGACGTTGACGGATTCGTTTGTGCTTAAAGCTCGTATATGTTCTCCCTACTTAACTATCACATTAGGGGGAGTGAATGGATATATTGAACGATATTTTAATAATGCTGATTAGCGGTGTATCACATGCGCATATCGTCAGTATGGGTGTTATCATCATACTAACTACCGTACTGTTATTCATTGATGTACTACAACGCATTACGGCGGAGGTGCTTAGATACAATAAGGATAATCACAGAACCAATACACCTATAACATTATTAACAACGCTCGTATGGTACGGTTGGGGTAAAGGGAATTATGTCGATGAAACTACAGGCCAGAAACGTAGATATTTAATGAGTGAACGTCTTAGAGGTGATCTCTTGAAAAAACTATGCATACAATATCCGGCATGGATGATATTATCCATTGTGTTTATTTCGCTACCGGATATACCTATTCCAAATACAGCGCTCTTCCTGGACCACATATTTGCTAACATATTCATGTTAATACCATTCCTCTCCGAATGTTGGTCGATTATTGAAAACTTACGAGAAATTGTAGAGGATAAGCTAATCGATTTCAAGGAAGTATTTTCTTACGTAATTGAAATTATAAAAGCATGGAGGGGTAATGGATAAGCTAGCTATTATTAACCGCATCAAGAGGTCCTATCAGTCTATCAGAATAGCGGGAATACGGCCGACTGGTGTACTAGCAACGAGGGCGCTAGTCCTCGTCATGCTAGTACCGATGATACTCGTAGTTGCCCAGTATGTATTATCGACGATTAAAGGCTATGTATCGCCTGAAGCTAATCAGCTTATCGATAAAGGTATTCTTATCATTGACCATATATTCGTGCCGTCGGTACTTATGTCAATTGTAGGGCTGTGTGGTATGTTTATTGACAAAGACCATAACGGGATACCGGATAAGCTAGAGGAGCCTAATACGTTGCCTATGAACAGACCAGGTATTAAGCAATTAGCGGATGATATTAACCATGATGAGAGGGGGAAATAAATGTTTCGACAAATTACAATGGACGAGTTAAAAGACCTAGCGCTAGACGCGTACGGCAAAATTGAAAAGGCCTACCTGCATTGGACAGGCGTCAAAGGTGGTAAGCACTTTACGGATTATCATATCAACATCGACCGGGCTGGCGTGATGTGGACGGATATGGAAGCCTTAACAGATTATAAGGTGCATACCTATATGCGCAACAGTAACGCCGTAGGCATTGCTATTGAAGCGTGTTGGGATGCAGTTAGTGAAAATCATCTAGGCAGTGAACCACCAACCAAAGAACAGTTAACCACTATGACGCAGATTATGGCAGTGCTCACTATTAATGCGGGTGTACCACTTGACATACAACATCAAATGACCCACGCCGAGGCGGCCGATAATAAGGACGGACTAGACCTCTATTATTTAGATCCGACAGGGTACCCTAATAATACCTACGGCCCAGACTCCAACGTTGACCGATGGGACCTCTTAGTGTGCCATGCAGGTGATGAACGATGGAGTGGGGGCGACTGGTTACGGGGCACCGCTCGATGGTGGGGTGCTCAGTGGGGTAGTAATATTTAGGAAGGAGTTACCATGTATGAAAAAATTAAAACTATGGTGGCCAAGTATCCTCGCCACTATTATATTATCAGCGCTCTTATCGTGCTCCTCTGTGTTTGCGCAGGATATATCCTCTACCAACCAAGCGGAGCCGACTATCACCGTGCCGTTGACGCAGTGGAACGAGCTCAAGAGCAACAACGAGAAAGCCTTGAACTCAATCGAAGCATCCAGCATTCCATTGACAGAAGCACAGACCTTAGTCGTGAAGCAGGGGCAAGAATTGAACGAAGTGCACAATACAATCAACAAATTGGAGAGCGAATTAACCAAAGCCAAGGAAACCTCAGTGAAGCAAGAAGCTACCTTGAACAAAATGCAGAACTCTTTAGATATATTGAAAGAGAAAGTAGAAAGGGACAATCGAACAATCAAGCGTCTCAAGATGCAACGCAATATATCCCAGGTAGTGGGAGCGGGAGCAATAATCGGAGTGGTAATTCGTCGATGACTGAGAGGTGATCCGTATATCTCCTGAGCATGAGCAGGTGGACTCATGGATTGACTTCAAAAGATTATTGAAAGAATGACAAAAGATTAGAAGAGCCTACTAACTTAGAAAACATCTAGGTTGGTAGGCTCTTTTTGTTGTTAAAACTAAAAGAAAATGCTTGATTTTATACCCTATATAGAGTATAATAAAGGTGTAGAAAGGAGGTGATAAAAATGAACATAATAAAAGAGCTAACAAGTTTAGTAAATGAGTTAACGCTACTGACACTAGCAATCATCATTTTAAAACTTGTTAGCAAAGACTAAAAAGCAGGCGGGTGAAAGCCCCGCCACCTTTCCAACATCATTGTAAATCAACGAGGTGAATTATGCAATATTTAGAATGGCTGATTAATATAATAACTCTTATTGTTTTGGTATTAGTAATTAAACGGTTAGCTAGAAGGTGATGAAATTGAAATTTGAATTAGATGATATTATGACCACACAAGAGGCGGCAGAGCGGTGGAATGTTACTGCTGATTCATTAAAACAGAATTGTAGAGGTCGTGTAAAGAATGGATTTAAAGAGGGCGAGTTTAAGAAGTCTGGGAAAATGTGGCTAGTTACACGGCAAGGTATGGAACGGTTATACGGAAAAGAATCCGCTTTAAGCAGTGTAATAAAAAGCGTGTCAGACGAACATTAGGCCTCTAAATCTCTGCAAAATTTGTAACGGTTGCTCAACTGTTGCTCAACTTTTGTCGTACTAAAACGCGAATGGTTGTTGAATTATCAATGTTTTTATAATATAATTAATATGTAAGGGATATATAGAATTTCATTTAAAGAACCCAGTAGGCATCGATGCTTACTGGGTTCTTTGTTTTATAAATCGGCTAAAATTCTTTAAAATTTAATCAGTTGCTCAACCGTTGCTCAACCTTCATGCCTTTTGATAACATCCTTCACAGATAATATCGCCTCGCCATGCGGTATTTGGTTAACAACGGATATCAATTCATCGACGTCTCTATGAATATACACCTGATTCGTAACATCTTTATGCGAATGCCCCATTAGCGTTTTTGTCATAGCATCGGACGTGCCTATCTGTGTAAGAAGAGTGGCGAATGTATGTCTCCCGTCATGGGGCAAATGCCCTGGTACTTTCATTTTTAAATACCGGCTGAGCGCCATTTGTATGTTTTTAGGCGTGGATGTCGGAAGCATATACTCTCCGTGCTCGAATCGACTCGCGCTGTACCATTTTCTTATAAATGGCATAATACAATTGGCTATCGGTATGATGCGGTTTTTACTCGCATCCGTTTTAATACCGCCAATCATATAGCGTTCCTTTATATGCACATCAGCAAATTTTATTGACTTAATTTCGCCAGGTCGCATGCCTGTATATATTAAGCATAACATGATTCTTGCATATTCATCTGTATTCGATAATTGCCATAAATCATAAATCTCTGCCGGTAAAAATGGCTTATGTAAAGTTGACTTTTCTTTTGCGGGCAACGTGACTAGACTAGCGTAGTTTTTGTCAACAATGTCATTTCGTATGGCTGCCAGAAAACATCCGTTCATGGCTGTTTTAATCTGTGCTAACGCAGGCCCGCTCATGTGGCTATGATCATCAATAATTGCTTGTAGATGGGCTAATCTAATATTTTTAATGGGGATATTCATAAGATGTAGCATTTTCTTTTTATTGTGAGGGTAACCGCCTTTGTCTAGTTGTACCCCTTTGCGCATCTTATCTTCAATCATCCATTCCCAACATTGGCCAAAGGTTGTATCCTTGGTCTCGTATTGCGGGGCGTTAGCGTCATAAGCAGATAGTGCATTATATGCTTCCTTTTGCGTTGTAAAGGTGCCTATCGATTTTCGCAAGGGTTTACCCTCGGAGTCATATCCAAGGGTCACCACGGCTCTATATGGGCGCCGTAGAGGCTTGTGTTTCATCTTATATACGGTTCCAGTACCATTGGCTCGTTTCATAGCCATAATTACATACCTCCTAAAATACCCCTATCTGAATCATATCGGATAGGGGCTTTACGTTTATTAATCATTTGTCTTATAGACTAATTTATTTTCTTTATCCATAAGTTCTGCTAATTTATCAGTGGTAATAGGTATTTCAATTTTATCGCCATTTCCATTAATAAATTTAATAGTATACGGTGGGTTCATAATTATTTGTTTAGGTATTGCATAGTAGACAAGGGCATAGCTATGCGGCATCATATCATAGATTTTGGTATCCATCGCTACTGGGATTATATACTGATTGTCCTTTTCTATAAGTAATCGTTGTGATGGTAGTTGAGGCATTACTGTACCGGCTAATGGATTCTTTAGATGAAGTGCATATGTAGCTATATATACATAATCATTACTGTTTAGTATGGCTTTCTTAAAAGATTCGTCTGGAAAAATCAGACGATCGTCTTTGGAATATGATACATATTTAGTGATTGTAGCTGGGGTAATTAATACTGCGGCGCCACCAGCTCCACTCCGAAGTTCAACTCCATAATTAATTGGGCTTTCAAGTTTACGATCAGTTTTATAATTTTGCCCGGTGCTCCAGATTTTATCATACGTTTCTGGGGTTACATCAATAAATTGTGCAAATGAAGAACTAGCAACTGTTGCAAATAATGCCGCGATAGATAAAATTTTATAGAATTTCATTGTTTATCTCCCTTATTAATCTCTTACAAAGTCACATTGTACATAACAACCTTACCAATCAGGTATAAGTCATCTGTATTCTCGTAACTAAATACGATATCACGAAATGCCATATTGTTACTGTCCGGTCTAAATACAAATTCTTGATGCGGGCTATCATTATAAAATCTTTTAACTGTGTAGTCACCACCGTTCTTAATTACAACAATATCACCATCATGGATGTCGCTTAAATCTACGTTAGTTAAAACGGCAATAACGGCGCCGTTTTGAATGACATTATTCATGCTTTCGCCGTTTACGTGCATGAGAATAATATTTCTATTACCCGCGTAGCGACCTATCATAAAGTCCGGAATTATAACGCTCGGCATATAGTTGATGCTATCTATATTAGTTAATGCGCCTGCTGAAACTGATGCGGGTACAAATTTGTAAGTACTGATAGGCATATCCGTTATATTATTGTCAGACTCTTCACCTAGTAATTCCATAATATTGACACGGAGTATATCGGCTAGTTCGTATAATTTACCTACAGGCGGCTCGGCCATACCTGTTTCCCATTTTTGTATAGTTGTAAAGGATTTATATCCTAGCTTTTTTGCTATATCTTCTTGTGATAGATCACGAAGTCGTCTAAATCGTCTAATATTATCTGAAAGCCTCATCTCTTCCTCCTTAATCTCTCTCCCAAACTATATTTAAATTATAGTATATATTTGACTTAAATTCAAATGAATTTAATATTTTTTTGTAAAAACTTGAAAAAAATTCAAATTAACGCTTGACCTTGAATTTAATTCATGTTAAGATGATGTCACAAAAGGAGGTGATATTAATGCCCGAGAAATTTTATTTAGCTGAATTAAGGGCAAGAAAGGGTCTTACACAAGCCCAAGTAGCCGCGGATTTAGGCGTATCTTTACCGACCTATGGTGCGTGGGAAAAGGATATCTCCAACGTGGCTATAAGTAAAGTTGTAGCAGTGGCTGCATACTTTGGGTGTACTGTAGACCAAATTTTTTTGACCAGAAACTTGAATTAAAATCAAGTAAAGGAGGGGCAGTGCACATGATTAGAAAAGTGATTTCGGTCGCTCAAATGTCGACTGTGCTCGGTGTTAGCCTAACAGCTATCCGAGAGGGCATCGCAAGAGACCGATTCCCGTTCGCATACGCCTGGCAGTCGCCAGGTAAGAAATCCCGTAGCTTTGTCATCGATAAAGAGGGGTTTAGAACATTCCTTGTCCATTCGCTAGGCTGGGATGTGAAAGTAGTTGATGCGGAGTTTAAATCCGCTGGAATTCATTAGGAGGAATTAATCATGACATGGATTGACGCAGGAATGCATTTCAGCTTAGCTGCAGCTGCAGTAGCATCTATTTTATCAATGATGATGTTATAAAGGAGATCAATTTATGGGTTATATGTTAATTGGCACGTTTTTGGTTGCGGGTTCCATGGGAGCCTTAGAACTCGACCAAATTGGATGGGAACAGTTCATATTGCAATCGTTAATCGGACTAGTTATATCTCTATACGGATTTAAAAAAGATATGGCAGAAGTTGACGTAGAAGAGCAGGAAGATGTCACATACATCCCAAGAGTGAGATCTCACGGTGATTATTGTAAAAACCCTTATTACAACTAAAAGGAGACAGAAAATGGCAAAACCATATATCAGTAAACAAAAGGTAAGGGACTTCGTATATCGTGTCAGTTCTGACAAAACCGATGCAATTAAAGAAGAATACGAAGCTTTATTGACTAAAGAAATTAAGTCGCTAGATGCTTTTAAAGGTCTGGAAGAAGCTTTATCTGAAGCCCGGAAAGCGGCTAATGAGATTAAGCGAGCAGGGTTTGGTGATAGCGTTTTGGCTAGTATTCCGACTTCGGATTTTTTAATCGATCGCATGATTAGTCAGGGTAGAAGTTTCTATCATAATCCACTAAAAGAATGGGCTGCTATTTGTAAACTCTTAAAGCCGTTCGTGGAACGACTAGCAAAAGTACGTAATGCTAGACAAAGTGCTTGCAGAATTATTGATGAAGCACAAACAGGTAGAGCTGCTGCGGATGCTTTGAAAGAAGCAGGCTTAGATTATTACACATGGGAAAATAGGAAGCCGGAGATGGTGCTTGATTTAAGCGCTTTGAAAGGTGGTGATTAAATTGCGAAATTGTAGTACCTGTCAAAAGCGAGATTATTGCATTCCTGATGAATGCGAGGATTTGGGCATAAAAAATGAGCCTGATGATGCGGCAACATCAACAAGCTCAAATTAGAAAAATATCCATTTAAAGTATACCACAGAAAGGACATATTATGGAATTCTTATTAGTTACTTACGATACTAGCGATTATTACTGGCCAAATAATACGCCAGCTCATGACTATGATGAATTTTGGTTTAGATATTACGAATCCGATACAAACGTTCCAATCGATAACATTGGTGTTGGTGATTGGGTTGTTGTTAAATCAAGAAATGGATTAGGTCTTGCCCGTGTTTTGAAAAAGGCAAAAGACCTTGATACTGTTCGGATGCAAGGTTTCAAAGGGAATGTAGTCAAACAGGTCATTGCAGTTATTGATACTTCTAAATGTGATAAACGTGAAAGCGATCGAGCTAAGTTGGAGGACATAGAAAAGAAACTCGAACAAAAGGCTAAGAACGCTGAACGCTTGACTATGTATCGATTACTTGCAAAAGATAACCCAGAATTCTCGGCATTACTTACTGAGTATGAATCTGTAAAGGCGTCTGTCAATGAATTATAACGCTTTCATCAACTCCAAATCTAAAATGTCGGAATCTCACGGATTTGATATTGATACAGATATGCTAAACAAACACCTGTTTGATTTTCAACGAGATATCGTTAAGTGGGCCTTGGCAAAAGGTAAAGCTGCTATATTCGCGGATTGTGGATTAGGTAAAACTTTAATGCAGCTGTCCTGGGCTTATGAGATTTATTTACATACAGGCGGATCAGTACTCATATTAGCACCACTAGCTGTGGCCGCTCAAACACAGTCCGAGGGTGAACGTTTCGATATTCCTGTGACTATATGCGAATCCGATGATGACATTGTACCAGGCGTTAATATTACGAATTACGAGAAATTGGGCCGATTTAATACCGATAATCTGATAGGTGTCGTGCTTGATGAATCGAGTATCCTAAAGTCATTTACTGGTAAAGTACGTACGGATTTAATAAATCGATTCAGTAATACACCATATCGACTGGCGTGTACAGCAACACCTGCTCCAAATGACTATATGGAGCTTGGCAATCATGCGGAGTTCCTTGGCATTATGAGCCGTAATGAGATGCTATCTATGTATTTCACGCACGATGGTAGTGATACTGCTAAATGGCGATTAAAAGGCCATGCAGAGAATACCTTTTGGGAGTGGATGGCGTCATGGGCAGTAGTGCTAGATAATCCGGCATCCCTGGGTTATGAAGATGATGGTTACGAATTGCCTGAGTTACGCGTACATGAAATTGTTGTTGATAAAACAGGTGATGATATCCCTACTTTATCCTTACTGGAACGCCGCAGGGCTCGCAAAGCATCTCTTGAATCAAGATGTAGAGCAGCAGCTGATTTAGTCAATGCATCTAATGAGCAATGGCTAGTGTGGTGCGACCTTAATGATGAATCGACTACTTTGAAAGAAATGATTGATCTCGCAGAGGATGTCAAAGGTAGCGATAAGGCAACTCGAAAACAGGGCATGATGTTAGGTTTTGGTTCTGGATTCCTAAAATGTTTGGTAACAAAGCCAAGTATTGCCGGATTCGGAATGAACTGGCAAAACTGCCACAATATGATATTTGTAGGGCTGTCTGATAGTTATGAGCAATATTATCAAGCGCTTCGTCGATGCTGGCGATTTGGCCAGAAGCATGAGGTGAACGCATATATCGTAATTTCCGAAAAAGAAGGTGCGGTTAAGGCTAACATCGAACGTAAGGAAGCGGATGCTATAAAAATGAGAGATGCTATGATTGCGCTAACCCGTGACGCTGTTCGTACTGAATTATCTAAGACTAGACGGGAATCAACGGAATACAATCCGTGTGTGCCGATGGTGTTACCTAACTGGGCAGAAATGAGGGCTGTTATATGACTAAAATTTACATAAGCCATCCATTCGGAGGATTGGCTAAAAATAAAAAGAATGCTGACTCTGTATTAAAGTGGCTGCAGGACAATATGGGTGTATTTCCAATAAAAGAACCTTTTGGTAGTGATACACATAACATATTCCTATCACCCATACATATATTGGGGCATTTGTACAATAAGGTCGATTATGATACCGGCATAGACTGGTGCATTGACCTTCTAAGTGGCTGCGATGCAATCGTAATGTGCAACGGCTGGGAGAACTCAACCGGGTGCAACTTGGAATTAGCTTATGCTAAGGGGCATAACATAAGAGTCATCCACATCAATGAGTTAAAAGCAGCCAGATTAACTAAATTAGCTGTTGACGCAGACATGAATAAAGCTATAGCCTCCCTTGCTGGAGTCGCAATGCTGCAAGCGCTAAATAAGAAAGCAAAGGAGGACCTACAACATGAACGTGCTAAATCAGTTAATTGAGTCCCGATTTGCAATCTATAATGGCGACTCAGTAGAAGTGCTGAAAGGGCTACCTGATGATAGCGTTCATTACTCCATATTTAGCCCGCCATTTAGTAGTTTGTATGTCTACTCTAATTCTGATAGGGATATGGGCAACTCATCTACTGATAGCGAGTTTTGGCAGCACTTCAAGTATTTAATTACTGAATTACATCGTGTAATAATGCCTGGGCGATTAGTATCAGTTCATTGTATGGATTTACCACTCACGAAATCCAGGGACGGTGTTATCGGAATGAAAGACTTTCCTGGTGACATTATTCGAGCCTTTCAGGATGCTGGATTCGTGATGCATTCCCGAGTCACGATTTGGAAAGACCCTCTCATTGAGGCTACTCGGACAAAGGCTCTAGGGCTTTTACATAAGCAAATTGTAAAAGATTCTGCCATGTGCCGTATGGGGGCGCCTGATTACATCGTTACATTGCGTAAACCTGGTGACAATCCGGAGCCCATCGCGCATCCAGAAGGGTTTACCCAGTTTTTCGGTCAAGAGGAACCTGAGGGAATCAAAGGAATTGAAAGACCTGCGCCCGATCCAGTTTTGTTTGATAAAAAGCAAAAATACAATACGGAGCCTATATATAGCCATCAAGTATGGCGCCGATATGCTAATCCTGTATGGGCCGATATCCGCCAAACGCATACGCTGAATTATAAAGCAGCTCGTGACAATAAGGACGAACGTCATATTTGCCCGCTGCAGCTAGATACTGTGGCTCGATGCATAGAGTTGTGGAGTAATCCAAATGATATCGTACTTGATCCATTTGCTGGTATTGGTACGGTCCCAGTTATGGCACTTCGTATGGGCCGTAGGGCTTTAGGGTTCGAGCTAAAAGAATCGTATTATAACCAATCAATTATTAATATTCAGGAGGAGTTAAATAATGATTAAAGTTGAAGTTCAAGGAGTTAATGTACTAGATGTATATAATCAGCTAAAAGCTGTGTTAAATCAATTCAAAAGTTTTGTAGATAGCGATAGAGCAATGGATGATAAAGCCCCTGGCATAGTGGACGCAGTAGTATCTACAGTAGCGGCACCCTCCGAGTTCGTATCTAATCTAGCTCCGCAAGATACAAATCAAGTTGTGCCTACTACAACAGTAACTATGCAACCAAACTCGGTATCCATGACGGTACCTAATGCAGCTGTACAAGTTACTCCTACTCAAGTAGCTGTTACAGCACCAACTGTCAACGTGGCCACTAATACACCGGTACAAACAGTTACCGCACCTGTACAAACAACTGTTACTGCTCCAGTATCTCAGGAAGTTAAGAAATATACATTGCCTGAAATTCAAGCGGCACTTGCACCATTACTTGACGCAGGGAAAGCTGTAGAATTGCAACAATTAATGGCACAATTCGGTGTTCAATACTTAGGTCAAGTACCTGAGGACAGATACCCTGAATTAGTAAATGCAATTAGAGGATTGGGGGCAAGAATCTAATGGCTCCACGATCACATGCATTGTTAAACGCATCGGGGTCGCATCGGTGGCTGCATTGTACAGCCGCCCCTCTCCTAGAGGAGAACTTTCCCGATAGTACATCTGTGTATGCAAAGGAAGGAACCCTGGCACACGAATTATGTGAGTTAAAATTACAGAAATATACCACGGCCATGGCGAAATCCACATACACTCGTAAATTCAACAAAATCAAAAAGGATGAGTTGTGGCAACCAGAAATGGACGATACCTCGGAAACATACCTCGAATATATCAAAGGTGTTATGTTAGGCTGCACGGCAACTCCCGTAGTAGCCATTGAAAAACGCGTTGATTTTAGTCGCTATGTACCAGATGGATTCGGCACGGCTGACTGTATTATTCTATCTGGCGACACCTTGCACATCGTTGATTATAAGCACGGAAAAGGGGTAGTCGTTGATGCGGAACACAATCCGCAAATGATGTTATATGCTCTTGGTGCGATTGATGCGTATAGATTACTCTATATGTTCAATACGGTCAAAATGACTATCGTGCAGCCCCGTGCTAATAATATCAGCGAATGGGAAATCCCTACAGCAGAATTACTGGATTGGGGTAATACATTTGTCAAACCTCGCGCAGATGAGGCTATGTCTGGTAACGGTAAATTTGAACCCGGTGACTGGTGCAGATTCTGCAGGGCAAAACAACAGTGCAAAGCCCGATATGATGCAAACGACTCATTGCACAGTGCGCTAGTTTCTAATCATGATCCTCGACTTATCTCGATGACAGAACTTGGTGAATATCTTCGTCGAGGGAAAGACGTCGCTGCTTGGCTCGAGGATATGAAAGACTACGCACTCACCGAGTCCCTTAACGGAGTGACAGTCCCTGGCTGGAAAGCTGTAGAGGGTCGTGGTAGTCGAGCCTTTCAAGACACTGATGCTGCTATAGATACTTTAATCAAAGCAGGTATCGATGAAAGCATTCTATATGAACGTAAGACATTAACATTGGCACAGATGGAAAAGACCATCGGTAAAACCCAATTTAATGATATGGTAGGCGACATGATAGTTAAGAAAGCAGGCAAGCCTACCTTAGTTGAGGAATCCGATAAGCGCCCTCGGATTACCAATCAACCTACTGCGGCGCAAATATTTAATGTATCTAATGATAATAATGGAGGTAATTAATTATGTCATTCGTTCCGCAACCAACTGAAGTATTATTGCAAAATGTTCGCGTATCCTACTGCCATCTATTAGAACCTTGGGCTAATTCCACACAGCCTGGTGCTAAACCTAGATATTCAGCTACTATTCTTTTACCTAAAACTGATGTAGCTCAACATCAAGCACTTATGAATGCTATCGAAGCTGCTATCCAAGCTGCCCGTACCAAATTTGGTGCACGTGTTCCAGCACAGCCAAAAGTACCAATTCATGATGGTGATGGATACACACAATCCGGTAAGGAATTTGGCCCTGAATGTAAAGGTCATTGGGTATTTACAGCAGCGCAAGACGCTAGTTATAAAGTTGAAGTAGTAGATCTTCAAGGTAATCCTCTCACAAATCCTACACAAGTATACTCCGGCATGTATGTCAATGTACTCGTTCGATTCTTCTTCTATTCTAATCAATCCACTGGTATTGGATGTGGTTTAGGCCCTGTTCAAAAAGTACGCGATGGTGAAGCATTGGGTAGCATGCCAGTAGCTGCATCCTCTGTATTTGGTGCACCGCAAGGTAGCGCAGCTAATGTATATACCGGTGCTCCAGTAGCAGCAGGTCAACCTGCGCAACAACAAGCACCTCAACAAGGTTATGTACAACCGACATATGCTACAGCACCTCAGCAACCTGTACAACAAGCTCCTGTAGGTATCAACCCTGTAACTGGTCAACCTTACTAATAGGTGCCTGATATGAGACATCTAAGCATTGATATAGAAACATATTCATCGACTGATATCTCATTCGGCGTGTACAAATATACTGAATCGCCTGATTTCGCTATATTACTCTTTGCGTATTCCTACGACTTTGGCCCTGTCGAGGTCGTAGATTTAGCGCAGGGAGGGGTAATTCCTGACAGTGTAATTGGTGATTTATTGAATCCAGATGTCATTAAGCACGCCTACAACGCGCAGTTTGAAATTACGTGTCTAAACCGTGCAGGGTTACTCACATCTGTTGATCAGTGGCAGTGCACGATGATTCACGGTGCCTACTTAGGATATCCTATGGGCCTAGCCTTACTCGGCAAGGCCCTGGGATTACCTCAGGATAAGAAAAAGGACACATCGGGGAAAGCACTTATCAAGTACTTTTGTACACCATGTAAGCCTACTAAACGTAATGGGGGCCGTACCCGTAATCTGCCTAGACACGATATGGATAAATGGAATGCTTTTATCGAGTATAACCGCCAGGACGTTGTGACCGAGATGGAATGTTATCACAGATTAGCCTCGTTCCCTGTACCTGATGATACATGGAAAGATTGGTATCTTGATATCCAAATCAATAGTAGAGGGGTACGCATCGACCATGAATTGGTTGAGGGTGCCTTATACATTGATGAAGAAAATCGCGAAATGTTGATGAATGAGGCTTACCAAATCACGGGACTTAACAACCCTAACAGTCGGAATCAATTACTTGATTGGCTAAACAATAATACTAATGTCAGTCTTGAAAAATTAACTAAGGACACTGTGGCTGATGCTCTGTTGGATGCTGATGATATTGCCACAAAAGTGCTTACGATTCGTAAAAAACTAGCTAAGTCATCTGTATCTAAATATACGATGACTGATAGTGCTATGGGCGCTGATCTTCGACTCAGGGGAACATTGCAGTTCTATGGCGCCAACCGTACCGGACGCTGGGCGGGTCGTCTTATCCAGGTGCAGAACTTGCCGAGAAATTACATCGAAAACCTCGACACGGCTCGGCATCTCGTTAAAACTAAAAACCGTCAAGGGTTAGAACTTCTATATGGCGACGTATCGGATACGCTATCTCAATTAATTCGTACCTCGATTATTGCTGAAAAGGACAATACATTATGTGTGGCAGACTTCTCGGCCATTGAGGCTCGTGTTATTGCATGGTTATCGGGAGAGCATTGGCGTCAACGTGTATTCGCTGAGGGCGGAGACATATACTGTGCTTCCGCATCATCGATGTTTGGTGTTCCCGTTGTTAAACATGGCGAGAATGGTCACCTTAGACAAAAAGGTAAAGTCGCTGAATTGGCACTCGGCTATCAAGGCGGAGTGAATGCATTAAAAGCCATGGGGGCTCTTGATATGGGACTCCATGAGGAGGAATTACCTGAAATCGTAAATTTGTGGCGTAATGCGTCGCCTAGAATACGAGATTTGTGGTATGCCGTTGAGAATGCGGCCGTGTACACCGTTACTACCGGGAATCCTATAGGCCTTGACCACGGCATTATGTTCCGTTTGGAAATTGATCCAATATACGGTTACCGTTATATGACGATTGAACTACCTAGCGGACGTAAGTTATTTTATCCTAGCCCAAGCATTAAGCAAAATGCATTCGGTAAGGATGCTGTACATTTTAAGACTAAGGTAAACGCTGCATGGGTTACTGAAAGCACCTATGGAGGTAAATTAGTCGAAAACATCACACAAGCAGTCGCTCGCGATTGTTTAGCTTTGACTCTGCGTCGACTGGCGGATGTAGGATATCAAATTATCATGCACATCCATGACGAAGCTGTACTTGAAGTCAATAAGCATAACGCAGAATCAATACTGGATGATGTTAATGCTATATTCTCAATCTCCATACCTTGGGCAGAGGGGCTACTATTATCATCCGCAGGATTTACTAACGACTATTATATGAAAGATTAGGAGGGGATACACTTGCAAAACGATAAACTGATTATCATCAGTATCGGTACGAGTCGCACATCAAAGCAATGGACCCGTACGGAGATGTTGTGGTCCGAGTTTTGTGAACGCCTCAAAATCCCCGTTCGTACAACAGAAACCGTGGACGAATACCACAGATTGCCAAAATCTGAGAAAAGCAAGTTAAAGGACATAGGCGGCTTTGTTGGTGGTACGTTAAACGGTCTACAACGTAAAGCTATTAACGTGTCTGGGCGTGATCTGATTACTCTTGATATGGATGCCATATCGCCCGGGGAAACTGAGAACGTCGCTCGCACGATTGATAGCCTAGGCATGGCTTATGTCATCTACTCAACCCGTTCTCATACGGTGCATCGTCCGCGGTTACGTGTTATCGTCCCTACTGATAGAACGATGACACCTGATGAGTATGAGCCTATTGCTCGTAAGCTGGCGGAGCTCATCGGCATTGGTATGATGGATGGAACTACGTTCGAAGCTTCTCGGCTCATGTATTGGCCATCATGCCCGAATGATGCACAGTATGTATATTATGTAGGCGATAAGGCATTCTTATCTGCTGACGGTATGCTCAGCCAATATACTGATTGGCGAGATGTGCGTTCTTGGCCACAAGTACCAGGTAAGGAAGCATCGCAGCATGAAAAGCAGCTACTTGCAAAGCAAGCTGATCCGAGAGAAAAGCCAGGTATTGTAGGTGCCTTTTGTAGAATATACGGAATCCGTGAGGCGATTGATAAATTCATACCTCATGCATATGTCGATGTTGATGGCAGCGAGGACCGCCTAACGTTCGTTACCGGCTCAACGGTAGCCGGGGCGGTTATATATGATGACGATACATTCCTGTTCAGTCACCATAATACTGACCCGTGTAGTGGTCAATTGGTTAATGCCTTTGACCTTATCCGGCTGCATAAGTTCCACATCTTAGACGAGACCGCTAAGGATGGGACACCTGGGCATAAGCTGCCATCTTACATGGCTATGTCTAAACTAGCTATGCAAGATACGGTAGTCGTTAATGAACTTAATATGGCCCGCGCCCGAGAGTCAGCATCAAATGTATTCGCTGATATTATCACGGACGTATCGGCCCATGCTGAGACATCCGACCTCGACCCTAATGCGTTGACAAACGTCGATTGGATGAAAAGTTCGACACTGAAGTACGACGAGAATGGTCGTCCTAAAAATACGCTAGATAACATGCTTAAAATCATGCATCATGATCCGGCGCTTGTCGGTAGACTTGCCTATGATAGATTTGGTTCGAGATACGTGGCAAAAGGGGCCCTACCATGGAACCCAACACCAGGACTCCGCATATGGACAGACGCAGATGATGCGGGCTTACGGTGGTACCTAGAGAATAAATATGACATCACCGGCAAGGATAAAATTATGGACGCCCTCATCATGTGTGCTGAGCAAAATGGATTTAATGAAGTACTAGATTACCTTAACGGGTTATCCTGGGATGGCATTGCCAGATTAGATACCATATTCATCGACTACTTAGGGGCTGAGGATAATGTATATACCCGTGCAGCCGCTAGAAAGTCATTTACGGCGGCAGTAGCGCGAGCGTTTGAACCTGGATGCAAGTATGACACGATGCCAATTCTTATCGGCGGTCAAGGTATCGGTAAAAGTACTCTTATCCGCACGATGGGCAAGAAGTGGTACGCTGATGGCTTAAATACCTTTGAGGGTAAAGAAGCTGCAGAAGGTATTCAAGGTAAATGGATCATAGAAGCCGGTGAAATGGCGGGGTATTCGAGGGCTGAAGAAAATGCATCCAAGCAATTTCTAAGTCGTCAAGTAGATGTATTTCGTCAAGCCTATGGCCGACGTACGCAAGAATATCCACGGCAGTGTGTGTTCTTTGGTAGCACGAATCAATATGAATTCCTAAAAGATATTACAGGTAATCGCCGATTTTGGCCTATTGATCTTGAGATGACGACTCCACGAAAGAACATATTTGTTAATCTTCCAGGAGAAGTTGACCAGTTATGGGCGGAGGCCTTGTATCGGTATAAAAGCGGGGAAAGCCTCATTATCGAGGATGACCCGAACGTACTAAAACTGGCTGATGCGGCTAGAGAGGCGCACATGGAATCAAATACCAAAGCAGGACTGATTAATGAATTTTTATTAATCAAAGTGCCTTTAAATTGGAATGTGATAAGTCGGAGCGCCAGGAGGACGTATCTTAGCATGAATGCTAAACCTGCCGAGGGTCAAGAGTTAGTATATCGTGACCGTATTTGTGCGGCAGAGGTATGGTGGGAATGTTTTGGTAACGACCCAAGTCGCATGAAGAAGATCGAGACCAGGGAAATTAATCAAATACTGGCGGACTCCCCGTACACAATGGGGGGAAGTCAGTTGATGAGATTTGGTGAATATGGACATCAAAGAGGGTTCAGAATCAACGAGTCAAAACTGAAATTTTAGTGTTAACATTCTCAATTAAGCGTTAACATTCTCAGTATTTTTGTTAACATTAGAATGTTAACGAATTCGGAGAATGTTAACGTACTATGTTAACGCATAAAGTCAGTATTTATCTATATTCATATAGGTTGGTTAACATTGTTAACATTATATACTGGTAAATATCAAAACAAAGAGTTTTAAGAAAAAATATGCCCTTTACAGCCTTAATTTGAACCCTCATATACGCGTATGTAAACATGTTAACGTTTAAGAATTTCAGAGGTGAGAAATGCTAGAAAAAGATATCGAGAGAAAATTAGTCGCAGGTGTTAAACGCGCGGGAGGTAAAGCGTATAAATTTGTATCCCCTGGCAATGTCGGTGTGCCTGATCGTATCGTCATATGGCCGAATGGCGTTATTCATTTCGTAGAATTGAAGACATCCAAAGGTGTACTTTCGCGGTTGCAAGGAGTCCAAGCCCGTGAACTTCAAAAGCTAAATCAAAAAGTATTTGTGTTAAAAGGTGCAGATGCCGTGGCTGGTTATTTGGATCAATTCGCAGAAGAATTCGGGGTGAAAGCGTAATGCAGTTTATTCCGCATGCGTATCAGCGATATTGTATCGACAAGACCGTTAATCAAAATAAGATAGGGTTATTCCTGGATATGGGGTTAGGGAAAACGATTATCACGTTATCTGCCATATACGAATTGAAGTACTCCCGATTCGCCATTCGTAAAGTGCTAATTATAGCGCCTAAGAAAGTGGCGGAGGCTACATGGCAACGAGAAGCGCGAAAATGGGACGGTGTAGGTATATTAAGGATATCAACTGTATTAGGTAGTCTGACAAAGCGTATTAAGGCTTTAAACACACCTGCCGACATCTACATCATCAATCGTGAAAATGTAACGTGGCTAGTTGATTACTATAAGAATGCATGGCCATTTGACATGGTAGTTGTGGATGAATCTAGTTCTTTTAAGAATCACACAGCTAAGCGCTTTAAATCATTAGCCTATATGCATAACCACATCAAGCGCATGGTGTTGTTAACGGGTACGCCAGCCCCTAATGGGTTAATCGACTTATGGGCACAAGTGTATTTATTAGACCGCGGCGAGTCGTTAGGTAAAACGTACACAGGATTTAGGGATTACTATTTCGAGCCCGATCAGAGGTCACGCGAAATGGTGTACTCCTATAAACCTAAATCCGATTCAAGTGACAGTATCATGGCGTCGATATCTGGGTTATGCGTATCCATGAAAGCTGATGACTATTTGGAATTACCTCCAGTAATCAACGATATTAAATATGTGCAGTTAGATGCGAAAGCCAAAAAAGCCTACGAAGATATGGAACGCACATCTGTATTAGAGTTGATTGAAGCTGGCGAAGATATCACAGCTTTGAGTGCAGCAGCATTATCTACAAAGCTACAACAGTTAGCGAATGGCGCCGTATATGATGGCGATAGGAACGTTCACGAGATACATGGCTGTAAGATTGAGGCTTTTATGGAACTTGTAGAACAGTTAAACGGAAAGCCTGCATTAGTGTTTTATAACTTCAAGCATGACTGTGAACGGTTAAAAGCAGCATTAGCTAAGACTAAATTAAGAGTCTGTGAACTAAAAGGTGCCGATGATGAGATAGCGTGGAATGCTGGAGAGATTGATATTCTATTAGCACATCCGGCTAGTACGGCATACGGGCTTAACTTACAGGACGGCGGTAACCATGTAATATGGTTCGGGTTAAACTGGAGTCTTGAGTTATATCAACAAGCTAATAAGCGGTTACATCGCCAAGGTCAAATGGAGAAGGTAATTATCCATCATCTAATATGTGAGGGAACTCGTGATGAGGATATGATGGATGCGCTAGCCCAAAAAGACCGAGCGCAGGAATATGTGCTGCAAAGCCTAAAAGCAAGAATCGATAAATACAGAAAGGATGATTAATATGGATCAATTTATAATGGCAGGATTAATCGGGGCCATCGTGGTAATAGTGAGTTACACGACTATTCAAGTTATAGATATCACTGATAAATATCTTGATAATCGAAAATATATGGCTGCATTGAGGCTGACCTCAGGTAGATTGTATGAGAGGCCCAATAATCCCCCTCCGCCACCTATTAAGTTATCAGCTAATGAAACTTTAAAACGTTTGGCAACTAACGAAAATCTAAAACGTTTACAGAAGGTATCGAATCAATCAGGATTAACAATAGCGAAAGTTATAGCAGATAAATCTCCTAATCGCATAGTTAATCAATGCGATGATATAAACCACCCAAGCCATTATACACAAGGAGATATCGAGGTTATCGATTACATCGAAGACAAGAAACTAGGGTATCGATTGGGTAATGTAGTGAAGTATGTATCCCGAGCTGGTCATAAGGACGATGCCATTAAGGATTTGAAAAAAAGCCCGTTGGTATCTAAATCGGGAAATTGCAAAGAGGGAAGATCATGACAAAAGTCGAGCGACTATTAATTAACAAAGGGCACTATCTAGATGACACATATCATCTTGTCATGGATATAGTTAAGGTTGTAGATAATCTCAAGGATAATGTTGCCGAGAGATTAGATGATGATTTGAGTGATGATGCGTACGCCATGTGTGAGGAGATGTTCACTGCTGTCGAGCAATGCAAAGCAGACATGG
>ENA-OWND01000304-OWND01000304.1-metagenome-genome-assembly--contig:-NODE-304-length-35293-cov-5.351098_pt1 | contig 35293 bp, 45 predicted proteins | sample MGYA00245342_ERZ651119 | MGnify/ENA primary metagenome ERZ651119 (study PRJEB26857, sample SAMEA4031756) | metagenome | biome: human; feature: oral; material: saliva | place: Philippines | collected 2014... | reverse complement strand
GGGGGTGGGCAGGTTGGAGAGTATATCTCTGTCCGTAAGGATGTACCGAGCCGCCAAATGCAAATCTTGCTACCGAGCGGGCGCGCGGTCTGCTATCGAGAGCCGCGTGTTATCCGAGCTGAGAAATTCGGTGAGATGCGAGACGTTCTCTCTTTCATAGACCCGAAATATAGGAACCGCGTTCAGACATACGGCGGGAAACTGACTGAGAACGTGACACAGGCAGTCGCCCGTGATTTGCTTGCTCAGGCGCTGGTTGAGATGGACGCGCTAGGCGTGCCAGCCGTAGCGCACGTGCACGATGAAATCCTAGTAGACGGCGGAAACGTGAATACTGTAGCCGCTATCATGGGAGAAGATGAAAACTTTCGCCCCGAATGGGCAGAAGGGCTACCGCTCTCTGCTGAGGGGTACCGATGTAAACGATACAGGAAGGGATAAAATATGTGTGCAGTTGGAACACCGCTACCCCGCGGGGTTATCCAGGCGCTAGTGCTATTGGACGAAAAGGGCAAAGCGTACGGCGACTCATGGCGTAAACGCGGTGAGAGGTTTAGCATCTTGCCGAATATCGCCCGTAAAGTAGACCGGATAGGAATACCCGGCGGGGGTGACACACTCAAGGATACGATAGTAGACCTGCTGAATTATTGCTTGCTCTATGCGTGCTGGTTGAGTGGTGATGAAGACGCGAAAGGCACTGACAACATGGCCGTGTCGATTTGGGTCGATTCGGCGCGTGAACTTGAAGAGGCGAAGCGCGCCGGGTTGGAGAAGACCCCGGCGGGTATCGACGCGTACGTGCGAGAGAAGTTCGAGAATATCCTGAGCACGTACACGTTCAATACCGTTCAGGAACGGTACCAGAAAATTCGCCATATCGCCGCTATTTTGATGCACGATGAACGTTTATAAGGTATAGTATAATTACCTTTGTCTGTGGTTGGGGGCGGGGCGTTGAGAGTACTCACGCCCCGCTTTCTTTTACCCGTTTTAGGGTGTGCCCTAAATCACGTTTTTCTAAGTTGCATCAACGATTCAAGTGTTGTATTCTTGAAATATCGAGGCAACAAGGTCTCGATACAGATAAAGGAATAGAGTTATGGCGTTTTTGAATACCAAGCCTGTTGAAACTGAGGGCTTTGAGGTTCTTGAGTTACGGTACGTACATCAGGGGAATGGCGTTTACGTCCTATCCGATGAAAGTAAGGAAACGTTACCTGAGGATTTAGTGAAGGGTGTTATGCCTGTATACCATACCCGGTATGTGCACTCCTTCCAGCTCAGCGTTGTGTTTGACCTTGACCGCCTAAGGCGTGGGGGTAGTTATAAGTACCTGTGGCACGAAACGAAGCGTAGTCACGGAACCTCAACGACTTTCTACGTTCAGAAAATATAGCTAGTATCCACCCCGGCGTGATGAACACGCCGGGGTTTTCGTTTGCCCGGTTGCATCAAAGATACAAAGTGTGTATACTTGATTTCGGAAGCGGGAAACCGCAAGAACCACAGAAAGGGTGTGTACCGTGTACACGAAATTCGAGATTATTAGCATTACTGTAGCTATCTTCTTCGCCGTTTTTTGCGCTATAGGTGTGATAGCGTCTCACGGGGAGGGCAACGGCGCAACATTAGGTCTTTTGATATTCGGTGGCTACGCCGCTATCCAGCTGGCACGAAAGTAGGCGAAGATGCTAAAGAAGCTATGGGCAAAGGTAACCCACCGGGGTACTCAGCAGGCCAACGGATATGTAGAACCTTTCGAGACGGCAACGGACGCTAATTCGTTGTACCAGGTGTTCATGCGTACTATGGCGCGAATTAATGCGGCGGAAGAGGCGTACTATGTCCGATAAAATTCAATACCGAGACCTGCGGGGAATGTGGGTTCAAGAGCTTATCGACAAGTGCTTGGTAGACCCGCTACCTAACCGCATGAGCGTGTATCAGGTGATTATCACTAATGGGTACGGCCCGCATACGCATGAGTGGACGAAAAAATACCCACCAGAGAAACTTATGACGCTAATCGCAGAAAAAGTTAGTATCTAGACTTGCATCAAAGATATAAGTCTTGTACACTTGAATTAACGGAGCAGATAAGACGAAAGAAGCAGACAATGGAAACCTACGGACTTATTTACACTTACAACGGGGATAACTCATACTCAGTACGTTTCCCACAGGATAAGCCCGTGTATTGGGAAGTAGCGAAGAACGTACCTGAACGTGTAGAAGCGGCGCATTTCGGTGTTCTCGAAGACGCGGTACGCGCCGGGCTATCGAAGGCAAAAGGCGTTGAGGTTCTAGGCGTTCGATGCTCACATACCACGATTGACCGCCGTCATGCGCTGTTCGCGGTGTTTGACCTTTCGGTTCCGGAGGTAGCGTAGTGAAAACGATACGAGTCATGTATGTAGCAACAAATGCGAATAACTACGCTCTCCGTAGTATGGATAGCGAACACCTTCGAGATGCTATCCGTGCTGGTGTTCCTAGGCAGTTGAAAGCTCATAACTTCTATATCCTTACCGAGACTGTACGGCGGCGGCTCCAACCGTTAGCAGGTGTTCGCGTGGAAGATATTCAGGTATCCGGTGATGCACTAGCAGTACAGTTACAGCTTACGATGGCTACGCCTAGTAGGATATATGTACAACACGCCGGGGAGAATAAGTATATACCCTCTTTCCCAGCGGGTGAAAAGGTACCGAGCGACATACAGCACGCATTCGCTAAACAGATACATGCTGAGACGCAAGACGATTTGATAAGCTCAGTTCACGATATTGTAAGGTCACTCCCCGGCGTGCATATCAAAAGCAGTAGCTTACGAAGTGCGCGAAGTACGAAGCTATCAAATCTCGAAGCATTCGATATATTCGTGGATGGGTAACAACATGAGAGTTGAAATCGGGTATACTTACACCAAAGGCGGCGGGTTCACGCTAGGACGCGTATTCAGTGCAGAGAAACCCCCGGCGTGGGTAATGGAAGCATTTCCTAACTTCATACCAGCTAGGGACGTATCAGACATTGATAACGCCATAGACAAGGTGGTGGCAGAGAGCGAACGAATCGACGAATGTAACACCTTCCATTCATGGCTTCTACGCCGTGATATACCGCTTTTCACCACAGTAACTTTACAAGTCCACTAGACAGAGAGAAAGACCATGACAACCACAGTAGCACCAGGATACGCTAACCTGCGTAGTGGTAACAACGGCTCTGCATCATTAGTTCTGAGCCTCACACAGGAAGAGCTTCACGTAGCGCGCGAACTGTACCGCGCCGGGCGTGATGCGCTGGAATCCGCATATATCGCCCGCGATTACACCCTGCATCCTGAGATGAAGGCGTTAGGGCTATCACCTAAGCGTAGCGTTGTTCGCGTAGGTAAGATAGGCAACATGAATGTTCGCCGCCCACCGATGGGTCGCTACCGCCGCTACGCAAAGAAGATTGACCGCTTCATGGCCAAAGACCCTGAACGGTACGCAAAGAAAATCCAGCGAATGACTATCGTTCTACGGCTTGCGTACATTCGCGGGCATATCGAACTGAACGAAAACTAACCACAGAAAGGTACTAACAATGCACATCTACCTTCGCACCGGCGATAACGAGAACACCGGTATAGAGTTTCTGAACGGTAAAGGGTGGGAATTATCCGGCTACGAGCGTAAAGGGTTCAACTACACACCCCCGGCGGGCGACACACGCCGGTACGTTTTCAAGGAACGTTGGAACGGTAAACTACTACCCTTCCAGGGTGGTGAAAGGGCATTAGCCACTATGGTTCTAGCCGTTGAAGAGCTACGCGCCATAGACAGTGAACAGGAAATCAAGACAGTTACGTGGATACGTGAAGGACACGACAAGATACATAACCTACTCATGATGTTAGGTCTTGACGGTTCTACCTGGACGGCAGAACCACTTCGAGACGAAATCCAGCACATCATCTACAAATATCTGAACGAGGGGGCTACACATGTTGAGGTATCAATAACGGACGAAGACCGTAAGCGTATCACCTACGATAACAACGAAAATCGGGATATTTTCGGGTACATGAAAGAAGATGAACCTCAAGGGTTCAGTATCACGTTTGATGAAACCGTCGAGCACTACACCATTCCTGAATTCCTACGTCATGCGGTGTTCATGCTAACGGCCGAGCAAGAAACCTTAGCATGGGCTATCCTGTTAGCTGATAAGCTCTCGAAGCTGGAACCAGGCGAATTGGTAACATCCACCGTGAAGAATTTCATGGGTGAGATTAGGGAACCTGCCCCCGCCGGGGAAGTTCTGGAACGGCTACAACATTTCATCTGTGCCTACACTGCGAACGACGATAGTAAGATAATCGTGGTTGATGGAAGCAAAACCGATGAAGACCGTTCCGTGCGTAACGTAGCTGTTACAACTGAGATGCTGAAACGAATTGATTTTCATAACGCGCCGGGGTTGAGCGCGAAACCTGATAAGCTATCAGACTTCAACGCGGTTCGTTCGATGGATACGGTAGGGTTCACTATAACAGACACATCCGGTAGGCTTTGGAAGTTAAGTGCAACGTCACGCGGTGACAGGTCTGCTATATACGCTAAGAGTTATGAAGACCGCGCGTTAGCGGTTGCGACCTTAGTCGCCCTTAGGGTAGCGGAGACGCACCAATATTATGGTAGGTTGCAGGTTGTTTCCGATGTTCTCGATGTGCGATTTGTGGATGCGGTGAACGACATCCTGCAGGGACGCGATTACTACGAGTTGGTGGGTTACCTCAAGAGGCTTTTTAACGTGGAAGAGGTGCGCCGCTAGAAAGTGGTACAGTAGAAACAGAAAAACACCCCCGGCGCGTTAGGGTAGGCGACGCGCCGGGGGTGTTTTGTATCAGCTGTTAGAGCTGAGTGGTTCCGTTAGCGTTAGCATCCGGTGCCACAGGCTCAACCGGTGCTTCGCTTTCGGTAGAGGGGTTGGTAGGGGTAACGTTGAAGAAAGCCACGCCAAAGGTGACTACCTGCAACGCGATACCGGAAATAATCTGCCACAGTTCGGTCGATACGAAACCGAGTGCGATAAGCAGGTTACCAACCAGAGGGATAACAGCGTAGGCGAACTTACGGACAGATGCCCACTGCTCACTAGTAAGTTTCATTAGTTTTTCATTCCTTATTCAATTAGTTGAAGAAACCCGTACCCCAAGTGTTAGACGGGTTGTTATCATCCGGGCCAATCGCCACATAGCGGCGCTTACCCGAATAGCTTGTGTAGGTTAGCCACACAAAACCGTTTTCTGCAATGTAGCCATCATAGATGAACGACTGGCCCGGCTTATATTCTCCCTGTGCAGGTGAATTGGGGTTAGTGTCGTTCGAGACAGGTAGCGTGTCGTTCACGGTGAAGGTGCCACGCTTAGCAACCCACCCGCTTTGATTCTGGTTCTGCGCACGAACCGGGGGGGCGGCTACAGTGTCACGCGGCGGGCGGTAGAACGTTGCCGCCGGTCGCCCTGCTAGAGACCAATAGCTATCGTGCTGTTGCACCGAGATACCGTTGTTACCGTAGTTGCAGTGAATGATATTCTCGTTATCATCCAGGAAGATACCGGTATGACCGTTAGCGCCCCATGAAGCACCGCGTACACCCCAAATGAACACGTCACCGCGCCGGGGTGAATAAGAGCCGTCTGCGTTAGGTGCGAGCTTAGTCCACCCGAAACGTTCAAGGTCGTTGAACAGCGATTCAGTGGAACCGATAGCGGTACCCTGTGGGAAATACCCGGCGGCGATAAGTGCGTAGTAGATAGCGCTAGAACAGTCGTAAGAGCTGGGCCCCCAGCGCTGTTCCATGCTATAAACTACACGTCCCTTGCGGGCATTCATCCACGCAAGGGCAACATCTGTACGAGACATCTAGTGTTCTTCTTTCTCTATATTTACTTTTGGCGCTTCACCGCCGGTATCCCACAGAAATTCATGGATATACCCGCGAAGTTCTGTAGGCATATCGGGCGGTGGCGGCGGCGCGCCAACATCAATGTGGTTGTTCAACCGCACGATATGGGCCGCCGCCAATGAAACAGCAAGCCTAGACCGGTCTAGCATTCGATACGAGTTTTCACGCGCTATGCGTAAATCCTTCTCCATTTGAATAAGAGTTTCCTGTTGCAGGTTCACGCGCTCATTCAACAACCGAATCATTTCACGGTTAGACTCATGCTTGTTCGCATCACGGTCTTTAGCCCATGATGCGATGGACGGAATTACAGCCCCGGTGAGAACACCGAGAAAACCCCATAATTCCGGTGGTAGATTAGGAAATATCATCACCCGTCAGCTTCTTGTATTGAGCCGCTAACTCAGTAGCCGCCGCTGTTACACCCGCCGCCTTAGCGATAGCATGCCCGGCGCGTACCGTCTCAACCTGAGCCATGTACTCAGTTAGAGTACCGCGCGCCCATGCCAGTTGCAGGTTCCACAACCAGGTAGACGGTAACGAGTCATAAGGGTTCTGGTTACGTTCAGCACCGGAATAAATCGTGTCGTCCGTAAGGTACAGGTTAGCAACATTCACCGTATCCGCACGTTGCAGAACTTGAACGGCTTGGGCATAGTTCTTCACATCATGAATGGTGTGCCAGAACGCATGACGGCTCATGCCCTTGTAGTGTTCCTGAGTCAGGTCTTTAGCCGTGAGATAGGTTGCCGCGTCGTTTTCATACGTCATGAAAATATCAGCGGTACCCTTCATTTCCGCCGCGATGGACGCGCCGGGGTTACCCACAATTTTCAGGAACGGGTACTTACCCTTTATTTTGTTGTAGGTGCTACGGTGGAACGTGGAAGCCCCGGCCTGTGCACCCCAACCGTTCTTATACTCGTCACCGAAAATACCGTCTACGCCGTACTGTGCGACATATTCGTCAACCTCTTTGAGAATATCCGCCTCAGGACGCGGCGCGTCGATTGATGCGCCGGTGCGAACGTATCCGTAGACCTTCAACCCAAATTCATCACGCATGATTTGAACCTGGCGGGCAAAGTTCTTGTAATCATCATCCCCGCGTTTGGATGGTCCGTTTTTGGGGTTGATAATCACGAAAGGCACAACGTCACCCGCAAGCCCTACCTGGTGCCATTTCTGCTTATCCACTGGTTGCCAGTGGTCTGCGTAGAAATAAGTCACCGGTACGATGCGGCGCGGGTGAGTACGCTCTGTTTCCTCTGCTACTTGGTAGTTGAACGCTCCCTGTACTACGGGTTTGAAATCGGGGTTACCGTAGAAAACGCCGTTTACCTCAATACGAGTAGTACCCCGGAAGTCCTTACCAAGGAACACCGGCGCGGTGGTCTGCTTTTGCGCAAGCCCGCCGGTGATTACAACCTCATTGGCGTAGGGTTCAATGTAAACACCGAAGCGCGCGCCGGTGTTCGAGCCGCGCGCGCTTTCAGCACGAAGGTTAGTAATCGTCGTGCGTTGAGCGTCGTTGCAGACGTAAAAGTCTGCGGCTTCGTTCACGGCGGCCGCATCATGGACGCAACCGGTATAGCTCGAAGACTCACCAAGAACACCGGCTAGCTGGTTGTCTGAGTATTCGATAACCCATCCATGCCCGCCATTTTCCTGTGCGGTACACGCGCTAAAGATGTTCTTGGTAGAGCGAATATACCAACCCGCCCCGTCGTGTTGCCACTGTCGATTACGACTAGCCCCGGCTGTCATTTCAGCACCCATAGCGACACGCTCCGCCGCCAACTGTCCGTTAGCATTTAGCTGTGGTGTAGTAAGACCGTAAATATCCTGCCAGGGGCGGAAACGCTTGTTATACCAAGATGTAGACGCAACGAACTTAGTCTGCGAGGTGTAAATCTCGATGCCCGCCGCGCCGCGCTTACCTAAGTTAGCGCTAGAAACGTCTGCACAGATAAACTTGTTATCCGCCGCGCCGCCCGTACCTTCCGGGTGGTTCTTAGGTTTACCCACAACGATACCGGGGCCTAAGGTACGGCGAATACGAAGGTTGTACACCTTCATGCCTTGGTCATCCAAACCGAGCAAAGCTACGCCTTCATCCATACCCCAAATCTCAACGTCCTTGAGGGTAGGTACCGCGTCGGGGTCTGCTGGATTCTCTTGTAAGAATGTATTGAACACAATACCGCAAACATTCGAGATAGGGTCATGGTGTTGCCCATCCGCCGCGCGGGAGGTGATAAACAGATTCTCAACACCGAAACGGAACAGCTTCGGGTCTGTCTTCTTAGTGTTGTAGGTACCGGTATGGAACACGCCGGTCTTCTCAGTCACGGCCTTATCAGCTGTTGCGACTATCCAGGTACTAGAACCGTCGCCTACAACAGTCACGTGCGGCTTTAGTTCCAAGAAAGGGAAAGAGACTTTATAGATACCCGCCGGTAGGTATACCTTGCCGCCGTTGATATTCTTCGCGGCTTCATCAATAGCCGCCTGTATCGCGGCGGTTGAGTCTTCCTTGCCTGTAGGGTCTGCACCGGGGATACCCGTTTCTACCGCTCCATCCGCCGCCGTTTCCGGTACAGGTGAAGGGGTAACAGCGGGGGGTGCAACCACCGGCGGGGTAGGCGGTGCAGGTGCGGGGATGGGGGTAATAGCCTTGTGGTCGCCGCCCGCTACGATAGTAGCAAGCGCAAAGGTACCCGTGGTTACCTTGTTACGCTGTGCATTGTAAAAATACGGCAGGTCATCAAGGGAGACTGTCTCATTCGCGCCGGGCTTCACGGTGGCTTCGTACACCTGCCCGTCCAAACGCAAAATGCCGTCATGGTCGTAAAGGTACGGTATCAGAGCGTACTTGACCGGCCCGCTCTCTGAACCGTTCAAAACGAGGTCTTCAAAAACGCCGCGCGTAATGAGCTTCGAGACATCTTCAACTTTTGCACCCGCCGGGGTGGTTACGGCGACAGCGCGAACGTTGCCTGTCAAATCGCCCCACCGTAGCGAGCTTTTTACTGTTAGAGCCATAAACGCGTCTCCTATGCGTCGGTTGTATAGAGTTTGTTAGCCGTCCACATGACCGCCGGTACGTTCAATTGCCCGCCCTGTGTCATCTCCACAGTTCCGCCAAACGGGTTTATGAGGGATAAGGTACCGTCGAAAAACGATACACGGGCGACAAGTTGTCGAATACTACCGCCTACCAGATACACTACCGGAAACATGGACTCTGCATACTGGACGGTGCGTAACTCAGGTGGAATGAAGGTGCCTAGCACACTCCAAGACCCGCCTACGTTATAACTGAATGCAGACCGAATATAGTTGAAAGAGCATTCAGCTTTGAAGCCCTCAGGTGTAGGCGTAACGTTTATGCCGTACTGATTTGGTGACTGCGTAGAAATATCCCAGCCACCCATAGGTAACGGTTTGACGGTTTTCGTTCCTAGCACGTGAGACCACGTCGCGCCTTGGTTCGCGCCGTTGAGAGAGACACGGTAAAGCGCGCGGTCGCGGTTCACATACGCCATTGACCCGAAAACTTGCTGATTAGCAGGAGGTAGGGTAGCGGAATCCTGCATGTCAATCATAGGGGCAATACGTTGAGCATACCCACGTTTCGTAGCCTGTGAAAGAACCTGCGAGGGTTGGCGGTCTACTTCAACCAGAACGACGTGCTTTTTTCCGCCGGTGTTATCCAAGCTGTTCTTATGAACAGTGAGTGCGACGGGTGTAGTCTCTGCCTTTGTAGGGTCAAACGTCAAAGCCACAATATATGTGGTTTTCTGCGTTACTGGTGGCAACGGCAACCGTACCGGCTGGTAGAGGTGATGGTAAAATCCAGCGATGATAGCATGAGCGTACCCGCTACCCGCCGGGGGTGAAACTATGCATTGGTCTAGCGCATCATCAAACGTAACGCGGTAGTTACCTGTTCCCTCATCCAGGGTACCATTACCAATACCGAGCGTAACCGATGCCCATTCCTCAGCAGTCAGAGGCGCATTGACTTTCGGGAAGCTAACCTGTGCTTCACCTGCCATATCCCTGTCTCCTAAATAGTTGAGATGTGCGAAATGTCGTTAAACAGCTTGCGCATTCGCACATCACGCAAATTGTCATCAACAGAGCCAAGCGTTAGCGAGACGGAACGGTTCTGGTAACCATCCCATTCGACTTTAGCTTGGGTAACTGGTAGCGTCGCTTGCAAGCCGGGCGCTAGGACGGCGGTAACTGTATCCCCGATTTGGAAGTTCACGCCAAACTTGAGTCGTTCAGTCTCTCGAAAATCGAGTTTGAGTGTTTGCTGTGATTCGCCCTTGTCTAGCTCTTCGTTCGCGGCTTTCTCCAAGTCCGCCGCTTCGTCCGTATCCCGCCGGTCTTTGAAAACCTCAATACGCCGCCCCCATGTATTCGGGCGGGTGCGAGTTTCGAGGGTACGAGACGCGCCTTCGCCCTGCCCACCTACAACGACGGTGGTAGCGGTAGGGGCGCTGTTCGTTAGCTCCCATCCGAGAACTTCGCCGCCCTGTTGAGTGAATACAACGGACTTAGCGCGAACGGTAGGCGGTCGAACGACTATGAGATACCCTTTCGGTTGCGGGTAGGCTTCGATAACCATATTGCCTGTCGCCGCTAGAGTCTGGCATGTTTCCAGTAGCGACTTTAACCGTGTCTCAACGGATACCTCACTACCTGCATTGATGAACTTAGTTTCCATACCGAGGGCGCGCCGGTCAGGTAACGCCCGTGAACCGGCGTTTAGCTCAATCAGCTTATACAGTACTAAACCTGCTGGGCCTTTATCGCGGTAATGCGATACATCCTGCTCATTCTCACGTTTAGCGGGGTTAGGGTAGGTAAGCCGGTCTGCGAGAACCTGCAAATCCCCCACGCCGGTTAGCTCCCACGTGGGTATACCCTTATCGTTCTTACGGTGAATCTTCGTAAGGTCGCCACCAAACTGTACGCCGTCATCCCGCGCGGTAATTCCCCAGCCGGGCGCTATGCGGTCGAAAAACTGCATAGACGACGGGTCTAAGGTACCCGTGAACGTGGTGGGCGTGTTGAGACGAAACACAGCTGATAGCTTCGTGAACCGAATCAACCGCGATACGTTCTTATTGGGGTCGCGTAAGTTCGTGGTAAGCATTACGCCCCTTCATAACCTGATAGGTACAGCGGTGTGTAGGACAACTCAATACGTGATTGAGCGGTCATACCCGCGCCGGTGACTCGAATAGCAGACTCGCCCGGCGGTAGCGTGAACATCTCCGAATTATCACCGAGCCGAGAATAGAGCGAATCATCCGACGCTTGGATAACGCCACCGCGAACGTAGGATAAACCGTAAGTTCCAGTGTCGATAGTCAGTGTGTCACCCGGTGCGATTTGCCCCGAAAAACCTAACTGCCTACCTGTCGCATCCTGAATCTTCAAATCTGTAATAGGCCCGGTCATAGACCATATAGGATAGACCGAGCGGTCTGAGTCGATTTGAATACGCTTACCTGTAGCCACGGCGGAAGCATCCAGGATAACAGGGAAGAACTTATGTGTCTTCACCTGTGCACCACCACTAATAAACGGCTTAGAGTTAGTCTGCGTTTTCCACACAAGAGTCTGTGTACTACCAGACCAATAAGGATTTAGCGCTAGTAACTTCAAACCCATTGTGTACCAAATCTTGCGATATGAAGACCCAAAGTTACCCTGCAACCCTTCCTTATATAGGACAGGGATAGTACGGGGCGCGCGATTCTCAGGTGTTATTTCCAGAATACAGCCACCCATGCCAGGGTTAGTGATGCGTTGCAGTCGCCCCCAGCGCCGCATAACCTCTTCTTGGTCTTTGCCCTGGATATGCAGGGGCAAGTAAATTTCGCGCTCTTTCACGCGTTGCCCCTGCATAACCGAGCCAACACCATTAGGGTTATCAGCTAACTTATACTCGAACTCTGGCAAGCCGAAGCCTTCCACCCCTTCAAGAAGGGTGAAAGCGCTCCGGCCTGTCGATAGCAAGTAAACCGGTTCTTCCGCATTCGTAGGGTCGATAAGTCGAACCACAGGCGCTTTATTAGCCATAAACTAATGCTTCTTCCTGCCTACGGCGGCGCTCAATCTCGCGTGCCACTTCCTCAGCTGTATAGCCTTGAACGGTGCCAATGGTGATGCCGCTGTTTACCTGTTTACTTGAGTTTTCAGCGATTTTGTACATGTTCTCCCACTGTTGAGAGGTAAGAACATAATCCGGGTCTTTGCGTTGATGGTCGATAACCTGCACACCGCGACGGATTACCCCGCCCTTATCATAAAGCGCCGGGGTAACCCTACCGCCGTCTGCATAGCCGTGCCCATGTCCGATAACACCGAGCATCCCGCCGCGTCCGTACCGAGCCGCCGCATAACGCATACCTGCAACGAGGTTAGCGAGCGGGTGCCGCCTATCATTCGGCAACGACGGGTCGCGGTAAGCCGCGAACGTAGAGCCGATAACCTGAACGAGACCCTGCGCCAAATCGCCCGTAATCGTGTTTATATCGACATACCCGTTCTGAGTCACGCCGGGGTCGCCACCAGATTCAGATTGAATCTGAGACAGCCACGCATTGACGTAATCAGGTGTTACCGGTAGCCCGGCGATACCGAGAGCTTGCTCAACGGTTGGCCGCCATTGCTCAACACCTGCACCGGGGTTGAACTTAGGCACGAAAGATTTAATCTTCTCTTTCGCAAAATCGGCTATATCGTGTGCAGACTTTTGCGCCAAACCAACAGCGCCAACAACAAACTCATTACCTTTGAACTTGTCTTTAGCGAGGTTAGCCGCTGTATCCACGGGGATAAGAATAGCGTCTTTAACGCGGTCAAAACCCCAGTCTACGGCATCATCAACGGCTTTACCGGCGCGGTCAAGACCAACACCAATAACGTCGAACGGATTATTCGGGTCTACAACCTTACCACCCTTTGCGTAACCTGCAACGAGACCGCCGTTAGCGAATCCAGGAATCTTACCGTACTTGTTGAGGTAATCCAACACGCCGGGGTTCTCACGCTCAAACCGAGCGCGTGACTCCTTACGGATAACAAACTCATCCGCGTGGACGATACCCGCCGGGGTGTATTTTGAGCCGGGGCCTGTGTAACCACCAACGTCGAACGACGGAATGCCACCGGTGTCGATACGTGGAATATCGGCGCCGCTCCATACGTCATTTAGGCTGTTATACCCGTCAATCAACGCGCCGTTGATAACGGTATCCACAACCCACTTGACGGGTGTACCGACAACCTTCTTGAGGGTATCCCATGCTTGACCGATTATTTCAACCGTCTTGCTCCATGCGTTAGCGAAATCATTCTGTAGCCAATTACCGAGCGGGGCTAGAACATTATCTTTTATCCACCCCATTGTCTTGCCGATGTGGTCGCCTATCCAGTTGAACACCGGTTTAACGATGTTCTCCCAGAGCCACGAAAACGCCGGGCCTAACACATCTTTCAGAACATGGTAGATAGCGTCGAAAATAACACGAATGACGTTCCACACTATCTCAATGATAATGCGAATGCCATTGAACGCCGGGGTAACTATTTCGTTCCAAAGCCATGTAAACACGGGGCCTAAGATGTTCTGCAACACCCAAACTATAGCGTCGAATATCGGTTTGACAACGTTATTCCAAACGAAGCCGATAACCGCGCTAATACCCTGCCAGGCTGGCACTATGATGTTCTGCCACAGCCACACAAAGACCGGCGCAAGAATATCCGTTATGAATGCCCAAATACCTTGGAACATGGGTTGTAGAATCGTAGTCCATGCCCAGGTAACGACATTCACGATACCCTGCCAGACCGGCGTGATAATCGTCTGCCACAACCACACAAAGACAGGTGCGAGCAGATGCGTAACCACATCATTTATGGCAGTGAAGATGGGCTGGATAATATTCTCCCATGCCCACTGAATGACCGTCTGGATACCCTGCCAGGCGGGAATCATGACGTTTTGCCACAGCCACATCATGCCAAACTGTATAGCCTGTATACCTTGGTCTATGATGGGTTGAGCGTATGTCTGCCACCACGTAACGAATGCACTCACCGCATCCAGGATAGCTTGCCAGACAATACCGGCGACTATCTGAATACCTGTAAAGGCGCTGTTCACTAAATCGCGGAACCAACCAATATTATTGTATGCAAGAATAAGCCCGCCAACTAGAACGGCGATACCTGCAACGATAGCGTAGATAGGCCATAGCGCGGCCCATTCTGCGGCGGTCAAACCCCAGAACGTCGCCTCTGCAACACCGTTCGCTACCGCCATAGCGGCCATAATACCGTTATAAGCGGCAACCGCAATATTATACGCGCCAAACGCGGCGGCGGCTACACCAATGCCTATAGCGAATGGCCCCCACCACTGAATCGTATTCCGTAGGAAATCCGCAACGTTAGCGATACTGGTTGCGAATGAATCGAAGAGCGGTAGCCCCTGTGTTGAGAGCCATTCCGCAACCATACCCGCCGCTGGTAGGAACCGTTCGCCTATCTGAGCCGAAAGGTCTTTCCATTGCGCCGCAAGAACCTGTGTCTTGTGCTGGTAGGTATCCTGCTCACGGTAGAAGTTTCCCTGAGCGTCTGCTGACTGTTTGAACAGCAGGGATTGAACGATTAGCTGTTTCTGCTGAGTATCGAAAGACCCGCCGGTTTTCTGAATGCCTAGACGTAAGCCTTCCTGCGTAAGCATAGCGTCGTTGAGTGAAATACCGTAGCGCTCAATCGGGTCCATTTCACCGCGTAGTGCGGCGGAAATCGCTTCAATCGCATCCGCCGTGGTACCACCATACATAGACGCTAAGTCAGCACCTAAGGTAATCAGCTTGTTAGTCTTGTCTCCGAGCTGTTCCATAGGCGTACCGGCGTTTTTGAGCATAGACCCTAGAACGCTTGCGAACTGGTTATACTCATTCTTCGATATACCTACGGACGTTGAAGCCGTAGCGGCCCATTGGTGCATCTGAGCGGCGGATTCTTTGAAGACCGCATCAACCGCGCCAACAGACTGTTCAAGGTCGCCCGCTTCCTGCACGAAGTTCTTATACAGCCCGGCTATCTGTTGAACGCCAACATATGCAAGCGCGCCGGTGATAGCGGCCTTGAATGCGCCGCCGAAACGGGTACCAGATTCGCGCCCGGCTTCTTCCGCGCCACGGGTAGCCCCCGAAAACGCACCCTGAAAATGGTTCGAGATGCGCTCTCGAATACCACGGAAGCCACCAGAAAAACGGCTAGAAGCCGCCGCGCCCTCTGCACCTGCTGTATCCGAGGTACCACGGAACGCGCCGGTGAGTGAATGCCAGATGCGAGAAGCCCCTGAGCTAAAAGACCCCGCCATAGAAGACGCGGTATTTTTAGCGCCACTAGCTACCGTGCTAAACGCCTCTGAGAAACGTCCACGGAACAGGCTAGACGCAACATCCCCTACACCGCTAAAAACGCTACGAGTAACACTCGCTGTCCGAGACGCGCCGGCGGCTACACCATCATACGCGCTTCTAGCTAGGTTACCGAATCGGGTAAACACGCCGCCCGCATTACCCGTCTCTGCCACCATACGGCGAACAGTTGAGACGGCGTTATTCGCTGGTGCGAACAGGGCGCTATTCGCGCTCTGCGTTGCCGCGTTGAGGTTCGCCTGTGCGGACTTTAGCGCTTCGTTATGCGCAATAATCTGCGAAACGCCACGGCGCGAAACCTCTGTGTATCGAGCGCGCGCCGTAGTTAGCCGGTCTTGCGCCGCAAGTACCTGAGATTCAGTAGCGTTGTCTTTCTGCTTGACCTCAAAGAGCCGCGCCTCTGCTATCTCAACACGCCGGGCGGCGGCGGCGCGGTCACGCGATGCCTTATCCGTTGCGGCGGCTAATTTCTTTTGAGAGGCTTCTACCTTCTCATGAAGCCCAGTAATATCCGCTTCCGGTTTGCGAGATGCAATACCCTGTCGGATATTATCGCCAATATTACGGCCTGTGGTAGATGCATACCGTTCGCTAGCCCGCAATTCAGAGGCTATCTGTTTCGATAGCCCGCGCGTTTCCGCCGCAAGCGTGATATAGGCGGTAGCTAGTTCAACGGTAGCTCCCACAGTACACCCTCTTTCAAGTTATCGAGTCAAAACCGATGCGAAATCCACGCCGGTATGCTCATTGACAATTGCCGCCGCAACACGTGCATCCTCTGCCTTACCCACAGTCTTCTTTTCCACTACATCCCGTTCATCATACGGGCGGCGGATTCGTTGCGGGAAGTCAGAACGTTTAGCTCCCGATGGGTTGCCGCGTTGTACATTGCCCGTGGCTAAAAGCTCAACGATAGTAACCAATTCGTCGTATCCAGGAACGCCCCAAATCCAGGTTTTCGGATTCATAGCGCGTTGGATAGGCCCCCACGGTGGCGCACACGTGAGAACCGAAATTACTTCATCCCACGTATGCGTCTCGCCGATGTTGTGCCATTGGATACCCGCCGGTGCCAGCTCAGCTATAACCGCCTCTGTGTGCTGGTTATATAACTCAACTGTGGCTATGATTTTGGGAGTGTAGCCAACTGCCCGTCGCTCCAAGCGTCAATAAATTCACGTGTTTCTTCACCATCCAGAGCGGCGAAAGCGTCAATTTCTTCTTCGGACACACCCGCGTTACGAAGCCATTCGTAGAACACTTTGAATTGCCCTGCATCTAGCGCCATTGCCAATTTCTGACTCATGTGTTTAACGGCGGGGAACGTAAATTCTTCTTTGTAAATCGGGGTCTCGAACGTTATCATTTCGTAGCGCTTCTCAGATTTACGAGTAAAAGTTTTCTTTGCCTTGGCTTTCTGTGCCATTTTTCGGCTCCTTATCTTCGTTATGGCTATCGGCTCTATAGTGGGAATACCCACCCGGCGCGAGAGCCGAAACGCGCCGGGTGGATTCTGGTTCAGACGCTACTAAACGCCTAAAGCCTGCTTAGTTTCTGCCAATTTTTCAGGCAAAACCGTGTCTTGGTATTCGTAAGCGTTGTTGTCTTTGTCATCTGGCAACGCTTCGATGGTAACCTCATAGCTAATAACGCTAGAGTGGGTGAACTTCACATCACCAGAAACGGAAATCTGACCGATGGGGATAACCTCACGGATAAAGGTATTTTCGTCCAACATTTCCAGGGTGTAGGTAGCACGCGGCGCGGGCTTAGCGTTGATTTTCACCGCTACCTTACCATTGTGCTTGCCAGCCTCAGGTTCGGTGATGGTTACGTTCTCTTCACCCACAATAGACTTGAGGGTGGTAGCCGATGCGCTCTCCATGTAAGAGAACTTATAACTAACCGAGAAGTCAGAACGGACAACCTTCACAACCTGACCGCCCCAAGCCTTAATCTTGTCATCTGATGCGTCAGTAGTACGGGTTACGCCGTCTTCCGAAATGAAGCCTTGCGGAACAAAAGCCGCATTCAGCTTAGTAGTCGCATCCGTGGGAAGCGGTGTACCGATGGGCGCACGGGTAACCCCGCCGGTTGCCTTGAGTGGTTTACCGGTGAGAATCGCGGCAACGCCCGAAAGAGAATCTGCCATGCTGGGCACTCCTAACTGTTTTGTGTGGACGGGCGAAACCACGCCCGGTAAGTAAATTCGTATGCTGGAATCCGCCTATCGGCTTCGGGACTCCATTTAGGAAAATCCTTGTTATCTTGAGGAACAACTGAGGTATCGCGCCCGTGCCACTCACGCATAATCGAAAACACTTGACGGGCTAACGTCTCTGCGTTTTCGCGGGTATCCGCGCGAACGTCGAAATGCAGAGTTGCATCTAGAAAAACGTTCTGATACAGCACGCGGCTACCAACATCCCTGATAATGACACAAGGCTTTCGGTAGTCGTAGGTATCCGAATCAGGTTCATCTAGGTACACCGGCGCGTCCGTATGCTTCACAAGGTAGCTACGCGCCGTAACGGTAGGGTCTTGAAAGTCCATCACGCGCCCTTTCTGATATTCTTCAACAGCGTTTGCCGCTTCCGATTATCATAGGCGGCATGGCCGGTCGCCATAACTGAGACCGCACCACGTGGTTTTTCTAGCACAAGGTCGGTAACGATGTACCCCTTCACCCGCCCGCCCTGTGAAGACGCATCCGCTATCTTTTGAGCGCGGGCTTCGAGGTTTGCTCGCACAGCGGGGGATTCGCGCAACTGGCGTAAGGCTTCTTTATTAAATTTGATTTTCATAGTGTGTCCTTAGCCGCGGCGAACCTTTAGCTTGACCTCTGTACGGAATGCATCACCTGTGAAGGCGTTAGTGATGCCCCAACCAACGCCCTCAGGAACGCATTCAACCCCAATACCGAGCCGGGGGTGCGTAATCGTGAACTTATCCTCCGTTGCCACCGCATAAGACGGTGGTAGATAAAGTGTCACGTCTGCATTCGGTCGCACCGTAATGCCGTCTTGCGACAGCTCAGTGGAAGGAACATCCAAGATAAAGTCTTCTACCTGCACTGGCTCTCGCCATGCACGGGTAGGATTGCCGTATCGGTCTGTTTCGCCCGTTTTCGCCTTGTGGTAAATCACAGACGGCGCGGGCTGTGCAGAACCGGGAAAAACTATCGACTTCATAGAGGTTGCTCCTTCAAACGATAGTGATTCAAGGCTTCCTTCTCGCTATCCGAGAGCGAGAAGCCCAAAATGCTACCGTTTCGTGTCGCATACCCTACCGACTGCGTACCTGCACGTTGATACGCCAACGGCGCGGCGGGTAACGCGGCTAACCGAGCCTTCACACGTTCAAGAACGAACGAAAGTTCAGGTGCTTGCGGAAACCCGTGTTTGAACTCAATAGTAACCGCGCGGTCGCCCGCCGGGGGTGTGTATTCGGGGGAAAACGTTACCCACCCATCTTGCGAAAACGTCCAATCGTACAAGTCTTTCCCGTCCACGGAAACACGTTGTACTTCAACGAGGTTCAGGGTTGGTATGAATATCCGCCCTGAACCGTCGTAATCGAACTTGCGGGCTTCGTTCACCTCAGGGGCAACGTGCCAGCCGCAATAAGCGCGAATCATGGACGTTATCGCTTCATCTACATTTGCAGATGCGGGGATAGGTGGGTAATTCAACGTTATTCCTCAGTCTCAACCTCCGAGCCGGGGGTATCCGGTTCTGAGGGTGTTTCACGTGAAACATTCTTCTTTTGGGTAGGTGCCTCGTCCTTTGCTACAGGCTCCGCCCCGATAGTCTCTGCTGTGTCGGGGTGAAGCTGAACAGTATAGGTAAGGCCATGATGTTTAACTTCGTAGTGCTTCACGGTTTAGCTCCCTAGAGTCAGCTTCACGAAAGCATCCGGGCGGCGAACCGCAAGTGCGAGACGTTCTTCGGCAAGAATAGTGAACCGATTCTTAGTGAAGTCGTTACCGTCTGCGTTAGAGGTCTCAACACGGATACCGCCCTTGCGGTATACGGTTGCGGCGGCCTTACCTGCACCGATAAGCACGGTACCGGCGGCAATAGCGGTGGTCTGGATAGTGTTCAGACCCCACAACGGGGGGTCTTGCAGAACGCCACCAACGCCATACTGTCCCTGGAAGGGGCCACCGGCGATGTACTGTCCGTTGCCGTCCTTGAGAAGGCGGAACTTTTCGTAATCGGCGGGGTTGATAACGATACCATCTGCACGAAGACCGGTCTTAGTGTAAACCGAGTTCATAGATTCGTACACGGCATCCAGGTTACCTGCGGCGTTAGCAGAGGTCTTTACCTGCAATCCTTCACGGTTCAGAATACCATTGATGTTGGTTCCTGCACCGTCACCGGAAAGCAACTGCTGTTCTTCGGAAATCAGCAACTGCAAAAGCAGACGGTTATTAATCTCAGATACCAAGAAGGAAGCATCTTCCGCCATCTCCATAGAGAGCTTAATCCAGCCCGCAATCTTCTTGAGATTTTCGGTAATTTCCGTATATCCGGGCGGGGTCATGCCGGGTTTGTCCGCACCCTCAGCAACAGTAGCGAAATCGCCGTTAGTGCTCTTGTCCCACACCTTTTCTACAAAGTAGACAATAGCGTTAGATGCGATGGTGCCTTCACCGAGCCATGCGGCAATGGTAGGGCGCTGGGTGTAGGCGGTAACGATATTGCGGTCAATATCGGGGGTAATGAGATGCCCGGCGGTAGCCTGTAGGTTATCGAGCTTGATAACGTCACCTGCGGCCTTCGAGCCGGTGTATTCGGGCAGGTCGAACGGGTCTACACGGTTGCCAGCCTTGAAGCGGCGGGTAATGCCAGCGCTCTTAGCGCCCTGTACGAAATACTCACCGAGAGAGCGAGCCTGTGCAGGTTCCTCCTCGCGTACTGCTACTTCGCGGGAACCGAGGGACTTCATAAGCGCCTCTGCTTCCTCTGCTCGCTTGAAGCGGTCGGAAAGCTCTGCGGCCTGAGTCTTGAGGGTATCCATTTCGGACTTCTCTTCCTCAGTCAGCACTTCACCCTTGCGCACCTTCTCGATAAGCGCGCCGGTCTTGCTCATAATTTCGTCTCGCTGTTCAGTCAGATTCACGAGATTACCTCCATAATGGATAGTCGAATATTGGTTAGTTCAACCTCAGTAGCTAGTGCGAGAACACGCGAATTGACCGGCTCCGGTTCCTCTTCGTTGTGAATTTCTTCATCCTCCGAATTGACCGGTTGAGGCTCCTCTTCACTACTGCCTTCGCTATCTAGAGGCTTCTCTTCGTTTTCCTCTGTATCGTCTGAGGGGCGTTCCCGCTTAGGGCGGTCTGCCTTCACGTCCAAAATCTCCGCTTCCTGGTTGGCCGCAACAGGGACAACAGAGACTTCAAAAAGTTTCAATTTTTGCAGGTACCACACGCCTGTATCTTTATCGGGTGTTTCCTGTTCAACGATGTAGGTTATTGACATCTGTCGAACTAGGCCGCGCTGTAGCATGCGGTACGCTTTCGCACCAACCTCTGAATCGAGGTCGAGTTGAACTCGAACGAACAGCCCGTGTTCATCTTCGCGGGCTTCGAGCGTCCACCCGATGCACATTCGCGGGTCGTCTAACTGGTGGTTCCAGTAGCAGGGAATGTTTTCACCGTTTGGGCCATATGACCGTAAAGTTTCGGCAAACGCGCCGGGTACCACAACATCATTCGCTAAATCAACGTTGTTGAATACCGATGCATAGCCGGTGAAAACGCCTGTTTCGGTGGTGGTGCTCACGTCCACCACAAGGGATTTATGTTTCACGTGAAACATCACCACTTTCTACTACTTTCCCGCTCAAACCGGCGGCGGTTGTCGATAAATCAGTCGCTTTTTCCGCCAATTTGGGGAAATCCGCCAAATCTTGCGCTAATTCGCGGGATAAGCGCTCTCGAACCTCTGGTTTATCGCCTTTTGCCGCGATAACACGCCGGGCGCGGTCGCCGTGAGCGTCGATAATCGACTTAGCCGCCTCTGGTACATCATTTTCCAATGTTTCACGTGAAACATTCTCTGATTCGTCTTCGCCGCCGTCTGTTTCACGTGAAACATTTTCGGTAGCGAGGTTCAGAGGCATAATCAGGTCATCCCCGCCGTCAATTGCAGGGAGATTATTCATGCGGCGTATCTCATTGCGTGTCATATACGGCGCGCCAACGGCGGCGGAAGCGACGGCGGCCTGTTCTTCAAACGAGCCGCGTAGTTTCTCTTCGATATTGAACTCTAGAAGGTGCTCCGCTGGGTCTAGCCCTAACATAGGAATGAGGAACGTGTTCAGACGTTGCTCAATCATGCGGATTTGCGGGCCTAGGGTGTTCGTATACAACGACTTACTGAACTCTTTCGCGTTCGAGTAGTTCGCGTTGTCTAAAACGCCAACCATCACCGGGTTTACTTGGAAAACCTGTGCGACAGTCACAAGCGAGAGCTTTACCGACTCTGCCCATTCAGCATTTGCAGAGTTGAACTCAGACGTTTCAAGGCGCATACCCTCTTCAAAGATGGGGGTACCACCTGTTTTAGACCCTGCACGCGTAAATTCCTCAAACATCTTGAGGAAACGGCGGCGGTCTTGATTCGTCCACCGGGGCGCATCCACGGGCCGGGTGATGTACCCTCCTACTCGCCCTGCACGTCGCCATACCTGAGTACGGTGTTTGCGGGCGTGATACTGCTCTTCGAGCGTAAGCCGCAATGTCTCAACAGCAGAGGCTTCTTTGCTAGGTAGCGGGTTCCAACCTTCAAACGCCAGAACGTTTTCCGGTTTGAACTTCACCGCTTTATCGGGCGAACCGGGAGGTGAAACAACATATTGCGTAGGCTCCCAGTAGGTACCGTATGAGGTTTTCACCCATGACGCGGGAAAAGGTTGTATAGCCCATCCGGACGGCGTTTCAGCAGATTCATAAATGAACCAATATGCCCGGTTATGCAGTGCCAGGTTACCCACCAAGTCATAAATCAACTCGAAGGTAGTCATGTGCATATTCGGCTGTTGCATCAACGACGCAAGAGTGGACTTACGGTCGCGTACCCTATCATCTGTCGATGTGTCGAACACATGCAAGCCTAGATGTGCGATATTCCGAGCGAGGAAATCGACAACTGTACGCAAATGCGGCTGTGTACGCCACATCTGCTCAGGTGTGAGATTCAGAGGCTCCGATTCGATACCCACGCCGGGGGAGGTGACCACAACCTCACGTCCCATAAACGTAGTTACCGCGCGCGACAACCCACCTGCGAGCGCGCGCGCTATAACATCACCGGCGTTAGGCATATTTCACCTTCTAACTACTTCCACCATTCGTTATAATCTTCATCCGCGTATACGGACTTCGATTCGTCTTCATCTGGTAATCGCAACAGACCCCATAACGCGAATGTTGCCGCGCATAGAGGTGCAATGTCGATAGGCGACTTGTCGCGGTTCCAAGACCACACGTCGCCATAATGTTTTTTGACCGCCTCTTGGAGAGGGCGGGTAAGCACAGGCTGGTCGCGCCAACGGATTTTATGTTGTTCTACTCGTTCTGCGAACTGCACGCACGCGGCGGGTAGATTCGAGCCTTCACAGGGGGTAAATCGCACACCCTGCCTATCGAGTGAGTCTCGATAGGACGAAATGGGAGAGCCTTTGCCCTGCAACACAATATCGCGCGGTGTGAAGTTCAAACCTGTTCGTAGGAAATCTGGTATCCAGTCCATGAACGGGCGCTTAGTCAGCACCTCAACCTGAGGGGTACCGTCTGACGTGAAACCCGCAACGGCAATATAGCTCATTTTGCCGTCTGCTGAGGTATCGACTCCCACCACGATAGGGCTTTCTGAGTCAATCTCACTCGCCGGGGATAGGCACGCCTCAAGGTCTTTCGACTTAAACGGGCCTTCTTTGGCGACTGCAACGCGCTGGCATAGCACCTCTGCACGAAATTTGTGCTCTGGTACGCCGTCTTCACTGGAATTACCGACGAGTGCGGCGCTTGCGGCTAATTTCTTCTCTGTAGGACCGAATGGGTAACCGAGCGAGGGATTCGCCGCCGCCCATGCATCTCTATCGTGGATATTCGCGTCTTCCGGTGCGGAATACTCGAAAAGCCCTAAAGACACCTCATGTTCTTTAGCCCATTCTTCCGGGTCGCCGCCGTTGTCGATAAATGCCTGCAATTCGCGGGCCTCTGCACGCGCTTTATCCTGCAAACTGTTGAGAACAACGGATTTTGACTCGCCCGCGTTCGAGACGGCGATAACCTGAGACGAAAACTTAGCATTCGTCGTATTTGTGAGCGCCATCCAAGGAGACCACTCTTGTTGCTGACGTAATTCGTCAAAGAATAGGTCGGTAACTGAGAACGAGCGTCCGCCGTCATCCGATGCCGCATCACAACGGTACCGCGCGCCGTTCACCAATTCAAGCGATTTAGAGCCGTTCGTACCCGTCATTTTAGCGATTTGGTCGCTCGCCGGGGACGCTTTCAAGGCGTTATGCGCCTGCGCCTGTATCTCTTCCGCCGCCGCGAGCTTATGGGCAGTACCGAGAACCAACAGCGGGTCAATTTCTGGCCCATCCCACATTAGCATCCGCCAAAGAAGGCGGGTAGAGGCGATGAACGACTTACCATTTTGGCGTGCCACAAGAAGAATGACCGTCTCGAACCGTAAAACCGGGTATTCATCCGAAGTATACGAGCCGGGCGCTAATTCGAGTGAGTGAATAAGCCACCATTCCTGCCAGGGGTGCAGTTTACGGCCTAAATCTTCCTTTGCTGTCTCAATCGCTTCAAAACCGAGCGATGTTTCAGGTGTTAGCTCTCGAAGCGGCGGCGTGAAGATGCGGGGCGCGGTATCACCGTAGAGTTTACCGTTTTCGTCCCGCATAATTACGCTCGCTTATGCTCTGCACCGTTACGGGCTCGGCGGCGTTCGCGGCGTTCACGCATACGACGTTCTGAATCCGTCTCTTTCGGCTGTACTTTCTGTTCTGGTACGCCCTGACGTGACTCAGGGGTCAAACCTAGCTGTTTCATCAACTGCACGATGTGCACGTTCACCGTGTACTGTGCCTTGATTTGCTCAGGGCGGGAAATGTTACCGTCCACGTAATCTTCTTCGAGATTATCGTACTGCCCTGCCAGGTTTATCAGCATCTTAGTAGCCGCACCGTCCGCCGCCGTAAGCCAATCGGCTTTTTCAATAGCGTCTCGAACGGCGGTCTCCATCTCGCCGTATATCAAAGCGTTATTTTCGGTCATTTTTCGGCTCCATTTCGCGCCGGGTCGCGTTTTCTGCGGTTAATACGAGTAACTAAAAATTACGAAGGGGTTAGCTGTTTGTCGGGGGGAGATACGGGGTGCGCCCCGGAACGAGCCATACATATGTTCGCACCGTGATTTTTACCCCCATACCCCTTACTCACCTGCAATACCGGGTTACTACCCTTCGGTAACTAACCAGGTTGTACCGGGTGAAACCCACAAAATACCTGGTACAACCTAGTAAGCATGTTCTACTATTTTTATCCTGAATTACTCAGAAATTCCCATGATAAAAATAGTAATAAATCTGAAATACTAAGAATAAATACCTTAGTTGAACTCATAAGTATAAGACTCATCAGGTGCAATGAGGAACCGAGACGAAACAGAACCCATTGGCAAGTCTCCCTTACCATCCGAGCGCTTGAGGTTGCATGCACGATGAGACGGACGAAAGTTCGACGGGTCTTCGGCAAGCTCTGGGTGAGTGGACCGAGGGTAAGCATGGTCTAACTCGAACGCTTCACGATTGACTGCGCCGGTCACCGGGTCATTGTGTGGAATGCGGTAGTCGATAGGTTGTCCGCATAACCAGCAAGGCGCGTTAGCTTCTTTGCATTCATCAAGAAATATCGCACGCAGTTTCATGTAGCGGCGTGTGCCTTGACCGGGTGATGCTGGCATGGTGGGTATCCTATGGGGTAGGTAGGTAGGTAGGGGTACCGGGTGGGATACCCGCCGGGGTGCACGGGGTAAAGCGAAAGGCTAGGGTATCTACTCCCTAGCCTCTCAATGACTAAAAATCTACATTGTCTAGATAACAAACTGACTGTAGATAGATGCACTAATAGCGTGCGACATATATTATAACACTATATAGGTATGCCCGCAACTATGGGAGGGGGTCTGCCAGCTGTGAAAGTACCTCAGCTTCGTAGTCTTCCATAGTCCATGTCTGGTGACACGCCGGACACCACACTAAGAAGTCAGGTTCCTTTACTCCTTTGAGCGGTGAAGACCCACAGTTACTGCACTCAAGAGCGTTCGAGCTGAACTCCTTCACCGGCGGGTAGAACAGATTACTAATCGCTTCGTGCAGGTCTACCCACTGTTGCAGGTCGCCTTCGGTGTACGTATCGGTTGCCAGCTTACCTAAGATGGTTGAGCGGTAGTACTCTGAGTCCTTGATACCATACTCTTCCTTTATGTCGATAACATCCAGTGAGAGAGGTACACTGGCCGTCGATGCAGACGCGCCGGTGCTACCGCCGCTGTTCGTCGCATCATCCAGCAGAGACAACAGAGATGGGTAACGCTCAACGGCGTACCGCCCCGATTTCTGCCGTTGCCGTGAAGCATACGGGTTGAGTAGCTCATTCAGGATAGTTGCGTATTCTAGCGGTGCGTTAGGCATTGATGTTCTGCTCCTTACTTATTTCGTAAATCCCAAACTATGAAATGTATAATCACGCCGGGTAAGGTAATGCTTACTGCCGCGCCTAATACCTTGATGTACCACAGCTCAAAGCCCTTAGCCCATGATAGTTGCAAAATCTCAATCGGTATGATGAATACGAACAGCCCAACAACTAAAGCCAACAAAGCCGTAATGAACCCCCTAGTGTTGTAGCGTAGTATGGTCATGAGTCGTTCGGTTGTCATTTCGCATCATTCCTAAAACCGTACTGAGCATTCACTGTTGAAGAGGTGGTGTAACAACCCTGCTCCTTGAGGTAAGCAGTGACAGCTTCCAACACATCCGAGAGCTTACGCATATTCATTGAACGTAAGACATGCGGTGTGCGGGGTAGGCCGGTGGTGGCTACACGGTTCATCTTTGCCAACTTGATAACCACATCTCCCGCCGGGGCGTTCGAGTATGTACCGCTGATATGCGGGTTAGCGAGAAGTACGAGGTGGTTCCACACGTGGGAAAGGAACACGTTCGTTAGCACAGTACGGGTATCGGCTTTAGGTATCACCATGTTTGTGTAGTACGACGGAATAATAACGTCTGAAACCTTGACCTCTTCATCTTTAGCCGTTGCTTTATCGATAGCGCGCCGGTCTTCGAGCGGCATGTACGGGCGGGCTTCAAACCTCATCCACATCTTAGAGAGGTCATAAACTTGTGGCTCGGACTTAATAAGCGTGTGTAGCGATAGACGCTCAACGTTGTAAAGAATCTTTGGTAACTCTCCTTGCTCTACTTCATGGAAGATACCCATATCGTAAGCCTTGTTGATTGATAGGTTCGTAGCGACCCCGCCGGTTTCGTCCTTGACTATACACACGGTAACAGCGGTACCTTCAGCTAGGCGTTCTCGAAGTAAGTCATGCATCTCTTTCGCTAACCCCGCCACGTCCTTACGTGGTGAGCGTGTATGTATTTTCTTCATGGGTTTTCTTTCTGTTGGAGTTACCCGGCGCGGCGGAGGATAAGAACCGCGCCGGGTGAGTCTAGTTGTTAGCTGTGGTTACTCGCAATACGGCTTACCGAATACTAAGCACCGGGATGCCGCCGCAAAGCCCTTACAGTGCTTCATGTTCAACCAACCGGGTACCCACGGCTGTACACCGCGTAGACGCTGGCACTGAGAATGGGAAAGCGGCTGTCTGGGCGCCGCATCTGCTGGAACCAGAGGCGCAAGGGTTGAGAACGCTACCGCAACAGTAGCGGCAGAGGCAAAGAGTTTCTTCTTCATAAGGGTGTACCTTCTTATCTTCTAGTCGTCGCTATCGGTATAACGTCCACCGAGAGCGTAGGTGATGCATGCCCCGGCCATAAAGGCGATAGGTGCACACAACAACATCTTGAGAAACATGGGCAAGGTAGTGGATAACAGCGCAAGAGCTAGGAACATGCAGGTGACAATCATAGTCGCAACCATACCTAGCGAGAACTTGCGCCGCTCTTTCGTTCCTACCGAGCCGGGGGTAACGTAGTGGTCGCGGTTATGGTGCTGGCTTGCAGGTAGCGGTTCTGGCAAGAGGTTGTTACGTGCTTGCTCTTCGCCGAGCCGGTTGTAATCTTCGAGATAGCCGGATACTTCCCGTGCCAGGTGTTCGCCGTGGTGGTTATCATTCGTCGTCATTACCGGTTATCCCCGCTACCTTTGATTTTGCCGCGCTTCTTGCGGTCTGCCAGCTTGAGAACGTTAGCATTGAGAACGTCTTGAAAAATATCTTCCCGAAGCGCCGCGCGCTCTTGCGCCATCTTCTCTTTCATCTTGGGCGAGAACACCGCCGCGCGCCGGGAGTCGTATTCCTCAGCCCCTGCAAGAAGTCGTTCCGCAAGATATGGTAGGCACTCCCACAACCGGGCTAGGCGGTTAGCGTAGTTACGTAAAGCGGGTGTTGATTCTTCACGCGGTGCGTTGAGAACCCTGAGCGTATCCACCCCTACCTGGGAGAACACGAATGCCCCTACGAATGGAGTCCGCACAACGTCTAGCGCGTCGTCCTTCATACGCTCTTGTGCGAGCCGGGTGTTCGCGGGGGTGATACGTCGAACGCCTAAATCGTTGAGCATCAGAGCGGTCAAATATGCAACGTCTCCCAGCTCTGCCTTACGCGCCGGGTAGTTTGGCTTGCGGTTATCATCTCGCACCTCTTTAGCAAGCACACCCTGCAACTCACCAATTTCAGAAAGCAACGCGGGGATTTGGTAAGAGAGCGAACGTGCAGACGGTAAAGCCGTCTCAAGAACGCGTAGCTGATACAGCCCTAGAGTAAGGTGCGGGTCGTTATCGCGCTCATGCGGGCGCAAAGTGGATTCGGTCTTCATAATGAAGCTCCTTTATCGTGGGTTTTCGTCGTATTTCAAGAGTACCACATTTGAAGAGCTGATTTGTCCTATCGATGGCTAATGTGATGAAGCTCATAGGTTGATAAGAGGGTAATTCGAGAAGAGAAAGGCATCCGGCGCGAAAGAAGAAGTCCCCTAAGTTTGCGTGGTGGGTAGTTTGGAACGTCATTTTGCACGCCGGGGGTGCGCCTTGCGCAAGGTGTAAAGGTGGTGTTTTTGAGGGTCCGATTTTCAAAAGTCTAAGTTTTAGATTTCTAGAAACTAGTTCCTAAACTCTATAAAACGCGTAATTAGGCTGTTTAGGGTGCTGACTAGGGGTTTTACCCATTTTCAAACGCCAAAATCTGAGGGATTGAAGTGCAAAATGCATCAAACGACAACATACGAGACTTCTAAGTGCAAAATGCATCAAATGATAAGGTTGATGGTGTCATTTGGTGCATTTTGATGCATTTTGCACTTAGAAGTCTCTAGTAGTGCAATTTACTGCATAATGCACTTAGTTCCCTCAAAATTGAATCGTTGAAAATGGGTAAAACCCCTAGTCAGCACCCTAAACAGCCTAAACTCTCTCTATATAGAGTTTCAGCTTCTTTTCAACTTATTAAAAATTGAATAGTTGAAAATTGAATAGAGTATATAACTATATAACTTATTAAGTAGAGGAACACGCGCGGGCGTGTGCGCGGGTGTACGCGCGCGGGTTATAAGTTTAGAAGATGGAGAGTATATAACTATATAACTTATTAAGTAGAGGAACGCGTGCGCGCGATAACATAGTAGTTTGTGACTTGTCAAGGGTTTTTCGGGAAAATCTTATTGGGCTTGGGCTGTCGCCCCACCCCGGCGCGAAGTGGCGTTGAGTGCTGGACGGCTCTCTAAGCGGTTAGTTTTGAGTCAATGGGTGATTATGCCCGCCGGGTGGTGTTTGTCCGTTAGCGGGCGCTCTACGGTCTGCTGTGCGGTGTTATGTCGGTAGTGGTACCGTAGGGGTATGAGAGAAGCAGATTTAGAAGCGTATTTTATGAGGGCTTGCCGCCGCGAAGGGTGGAAGGCTGTAAAGTTCCTACCGAGTGAGCGAGGGGTACCTGACCGCATGGTGATGACACCCGGCGGGGGAATTTGGCTAGTTGAGTTGAAAACCGAGAAGGGTAGGCTCTCAAAAGCGCAAGAGCTGTGGCACTCCAAGGCGGCGAAACTAGGAACTCAGGTGTTCGTTGCTTATGGACGCGCCGGGGTGGACGGATGGATAGCTCGCACATGTGCAGTGGTAGAAGGACAGAATCTACTCTAGGAAGCCGCAGAACGCCAGCTAAGGCGTTTTTAAGGTATTAGCGGGTAGTTGTTAGGGTTGGCCGAAACTAGCCGCTTAGAGAGCCTTCTAGCGTTTGAGACGTAAAGCCCCCGGCGGGCGGTTGCTTCAAAAGTTAAAAGTGTGTATACTTGAAATATCGAAGCAACAAGGCTTCGAGACAGGCGAAGGAAAGATGATGAAAGAGACGTATTACTTCGAGCAGTTATTCAACGCGGGAGTGAAGCAGGAAGACGCTAAGAAGGTTCTTAGGCAGTATCTGAACGCCGGGGCTAAATCTTCGATGAAATGGGTTCGGTATATGGGGGTTTACCTGGTATACCTCAATGTGAGTAAGTTAGAAGAGCCTAACGAGCTAGGCCAATTAAGTTATGTATTCGGAAATTCCGAGCTGAAAGACTCGAACGGTTTTGTGGATGAAATCGGCAAGAATGGTGAAGCTCTTTCAGAGGGTTACGCGACTTTCCACGCCTGCGAGCGAGAACTTCTAGAAACCTTTGGGCTTAGCGGGAAAGATATTGAAGAAATCGTGTATATGTTCTAAGGCGTAAAAATGAAAGACTTACGATACTACATAAAAGCCTTCGATTACGGCGTACCAACTGAGAATGTGAAGGCGGTTCTCAAAGAGTATCTAGACTTCGGCGCGAATGCTTATTTGGTCTGGGATTCGGACGCTAAGGGAAGGTTTGTAGAGTTACGAATAACTAACCCTAACTTCTTCGGCGCTTTCGATAATGCCAATTTCGTTATGGGCAATGACTCTCCCGATGACCGCGTAAGGCTAACGTCGCCAATTATGAAACCGGAACGTGAAGGTAAAGAACCTTACGAATATTGCGAGAACGAACTACTGGCACGGTTCGGGCTAACCCGCAAAGACATTTCAGGTATAGAGAGCTACTAAAGGTAGGAACGTGGAAAGAAAAGTTCATCCAACAAGAGAACAGGCTATGTACGGCGGAATTGTCGATAAGCTACAAGAACGGTTTGCAGATGCCCTACTAGGCTTTGACCTGCCAGCGATAGCCCGGCGAGTACTGCAAAAAGAACGAGGCGGGTATGTTATCGGGGTAGATGATGCTACATTTTGGGATGTAGCCGCGTCGAACGCCATAGTGAACCTACCGCATCTGAAATAATTGACTTCAACCGTTCAAGGTGTTAAACTTTGAACGGTTGAATCTATAGGAAGGAAGCCATGAAAAAGGATAAATCGCTGAAAGGCGCACCACATTTCTACGATTTGCGAGCCGCCGAGCGAATGCTAGGTATTGCGAAATACACAGGAAACCACATCAATAAACGCCACCCTCTTCCAGAACCAGCGGCGGTTGTTGGGAACACGCCGGTATGGACGGCGGAACAGCTTGTAGACTGGTACGAATCCCGTCCACGTCAGGGTGGCGACCGCCGGTCAAAAGAGTTTCGCAAACAACTGGAACGCAAATATCGAGGTAAGCGTGTCGAACTCTGAACTGAAGCTACATAAGTACCAGGAAGACGCGGTGAAATTCCTCCAAGAGGCACCAGGCGGGCGCGGTCTTTTCCTAGATATGAGTTTAGGTAAGACGGCTATCGCGCTATCAGCTCTTACCCCTGAGCATCTTCCCGCGCTGGTTATCGCCCCTAAGCGAGTAGCTATGAACGTATGGGGTGAAGAAGCTAAGAAATGGCGTCCAGACCTCAAGGTTATACAGTGCACAGGAAGCCTGCGCGCCCGCCGGGATGGGCTAGAGAATCCTAACGGCGACATTTACGTGATTAGCCGTGACGTTCAGTCCGATGCAGAAGGCTACGCTAAAATGAAGCGTTTTAGAACACTTATTCTAGACGAATTGAGCGGTTATAAGAACAAGTCTTCTAAACGGTGGAAGAGTGCTAACCGTATTCGTAAGGACGTTGTGAATTGCTGGGGTTTGACTGGTACGCCTACTCCGAATAGCCTTCTTGATTTATGGGCGCAAGTCGCCATTCTCGATAGGGGGGTTACACTAGGGCGCTCATTGGCGGCGTTCCGTGAACGGTGGTTTGAAGCCGAAACTATCGGGTGGAAAGGGTATGTCACCAAATGGCGCGCCTTACCCGGCGCGGACGTGCACGTTTTCGACATGATTAGCCATTTCTGCATGTCGATGAAAACGGACGGGAAAATCGACTTGCCGCCCGTATTCGAGAACGATGTTATAGTGGAACTGCCAGCGAACGCCCGGCGTGCGTATAACCAGATGCGTAAGGATTTAGTGGTGGAAGTTTCGGAGGGTAAGCTACATTCCGCCTCTACTGCCGCCGTTATGACCGGTAAACTCTCACAAATTAGTGCGGGGTTCATCTACCCCGATGTAGACGATTTTCTAGCCGGTGCAGAGATTACGAAACTGCATAACGAGAAAGCTAAGGCCGTTCTCGAAATCTATGAGGGTACAGGTTCGCCCTTGTTGGTTTTCTACCGTTTCAGGGCAGAACTGGAAGAGTTAAAAGCCACGCTACCCGCCGGGGTGTTGCACACGCCTGACGAAAAAGGCGTGTTCGACGCATGGAACGCTGGTGAGATACCGGTTCTAGCCGCACACCCCGCGTCTATCGGTCATGGTCTGAACCTGCAACACGGCGGGCATACTATCGTTTGGACTACGCTACCGTGGAGTACCGAGGAATGGAAACAGGCGAATAAACGCTTATCTAGGCAGGGGCAAAAATGCCCTGTGACAATTCACAAGGTCATGGCACGGAACACGATTGACTCTATAATAGCTGAGCGACTCAAGGGCAAAGAGACAGCGCAAAACGCGCTCATGAGCTATCTACAAGACTTTTAGAAAGGTAAATGATGGAAGTCAAACCAACCACAGAATTTGACTTTGCGGCCGCGCCTAAGCGTAATTCCGTCACATGGAAGCAGGGAAAAATCACATGGGGGAAGTTTCTAGAATACGTGGCAACACCGGCGGGCGAGAAAGAGGCCGGTAACTATATCTTTGGTGAAATCGAGGGTAAACGCCGCAATAAAGCGAGCGTAGTATCTCGATGCGCTCTCACTCTCGATATCGATTTTCCTGATAGTGGCTTCATTGACCGTGTGCAGAACGTTTTTGAGGGTTACGCCTACGCCCTGCACAGTACTTTTAGCTCTACGAAAGAGAAGCCGCGTTACAGGCTTATTATGCCGCTATCCGAGAAGGTAGGCCCCGCGAAGTATACCGAGTTATGCTATGGCGTTATGGCGTTATTGGGTAATACCTGTTTCGACCATACAACAGCTCAGCATGAGCGGTATATGTTCCTACCAGCGACTAACGGAAAAGGTTATGTTGTCCTTACCCGCCCCGGTAAAGCGCTAGAGATTGATAACGCTTTGTTGCAGGGTGCGCATAAGTTCGATAGGGCACCAAGGGAGAGCGCTACCCGCCGTAAAGACCCTAAAACCCTCAAAGGCGTTGCAGGTTTGTTCTGCCAGGCTTACCAAGACTGGGCAGAGCTGATAAGGGTATTCGAGCTACCTTATGAGCAAGTGTCAGCTAACCGTTTTCACCTCAACGGCGCGAAGTCAGAGGCGGGTATGGCACCTATTGCCGAAAACCCCGGCTTCGTGTATTCGTATCATGCGAATGACCCCGCCGGGGGTAGGGCCATGAATGCCTTTGACCTGGTTCGAGTGCATAAGTTTGGGCATTTGGACGCGGGCAAAGAAGGTGTACCCGTTACCCGTCTACCGTCCACTAAGGCTATGAACGAGCTTGCAGTGAATGATTCGCGCGTAAAAAAGCTACAATCAGCTGAAATTCTCAAGTCCTTCTCTGAGGAAATCAACGACGAAACAGATAGCACCTCATGGGTTGAGAACTTATCGTGTAATAAATTCGGGGTTGTCGAGAACACAATTCAAAATCTCGATTTGATAACAGCTCACGACCCGATTTTTAAGGGTATTGTGCTGAACGTTCGCGGTATGTCTATGGAACTAACGCCGGGTAGTTACCCGTGGCGTGATGTGCACGAAAACGACACACAATTAGATGATTACGATTTTTCGTCTATCATGCTCCATCTTGAACGCACGTATCGACTGCGAATCTCCGAGAATCAGCTACGCCATGTGTTGCGGGATTTGGTACAGGAACGTAAGCATGACTTCGTTCAGGAATATCTAGAGGGTCTGGTGTGGGATGGTACGCCGCGCGTCGAATTTGCGTTGCCCGGCGTGGAAGACTCACCGCACACCCGGCTAGTTGCCCGTAAGGTACTTGTCGCCGCCGTAGCCCGCACATTCGAGCCGGGTATCAAATGGGATAACATGTTGATGATTTACGGCCCTGAAGGTATTGGTAAATCCTGGTGGATTGAGAAAATGTCGCGCGGTTGGTACAACAGCCTGGATGAAATCGGGAATAAGGATACCCTTATGAAGATGGGCAAGTCCTGGATAGTAACGGCGGATGAGGGCCATTCACTACGGGCGGCGGATTTTAACAAACTCAAGGAATTTCTGACACAACGCAAAGATGAATATCGCGCGCCGTTCGCGGCTACGGTGACTAGCTACCCGCGCCGGTCTGTTGTATGGGGGACTACTAACGACCCAGCGTTTTTACGCCGTCAAGACGGTAACCGCCGTTTCCTCATTGTGCATGCAGAGCATAAGGTTGATTTTGACTCGATGACCGATGATTACATAAATCAAGTATGGGCAGAGGCGGTACAGATGTATAAAGATGGTGAAAAGTTACATTTCACAGCAGAGGAAACCGAGCTGTTGAACCGCGCTCGCACACCGTATATCCAGGAAGAGCCGCTTACCGGCCTTATCCTGCAATACGTTGATTCGCTGGTACCCGCCGGGTGGGAGAACATGTCACTTGATGAACGTCTGGAATGGCGGGCTAACGCACCCGGCGGGTTCGCGGTTGAGGGTACCGAGCCTATCAATTCGATTAGTGCGTTGCAGGTGTGGTGTGAAGTTTTGAACCGTCGTATTGGCGACCATACAAGCCGTGATATTGCAGAAATACAGCGCGTGCTACGTACACTACCCGGCTGGATTCTCAATCCTTCGCCGCGTAAAAGCGCCGCGTATGGCACTCAGCAGGTGTTTGTTCGAGTCGTTGAGTCAGACTTAATTTAGTGACTAGCTTCACAACCCCTCAGGTTGCAAATGGTACCCTGAGGGGTTTATAGTTGAACTATCAACAATTCACGTTGTAGATGTTTGGAAACGTCATAGAGAACTCGATAAAACGAAAAATAGAAACTACAGAAAGGTGTAATACTATGCGTATTACTATCGAACTCGAAACTAGTGACGGGCTTGTTAGCCCATTCGAGAACAAGTTAGTAGCTTATATCGCAAATGAGCTACACAGCGAGAACACGCCGGTGGAAGAAACTTCAAGCGTTGCTGAAGAGAAACCCAGATC
>ENA-OWND01000298-OWND01000298.1-metagenome-genome-assembly--contig:-NODE-298-length-35717-cov-12.303348_pt1 | contig 35717 bp, 32 predicted proteins | sample MGYA00245342_ERZ651119 | MGnify/ENA primary metagenome ERZ651119 (study PRJEB26857, sample SAMEA4031756) | metagenome | biome: human; feature: oral; material: saliva | place: Philippines | collected 2014... | reverse complement strand
TTAGTGCTAAGTCAATGTTAAAAAGGGTAAGTTTCGGTAGGAATGTCCTAAGTCTCAAAAAAGAGATATGGATAACCTCTAACGACTATCTCCTGATGGGAGAGTAAAGCCACAAGTTTATGGTGGAAGAAAAATATTTGGTCTGAGCACTCACAAAAGTTGTGTTAGAGTGAGTCAGATTGACATATAGTCTGCGCACGTTCTGTAATGGAAGTGTCTAGGAATGGACCTAGCTGTTAGGGGTTGCGCCCTAATGGAAACTGTCAAAAGTACGAAAAGCACATTGAAAATTGAATAACACGACAAAATAAGTTGCATTTTATTACACAAATATGTTATAATAGTTTTATCAAAAAATTAAGGAGTTAAAACTATGGCAGGAAGACCTAAATCTAAAAAAGGTGTTAAGGTACATACGGCTTTCAAAATCTACCCAGATGATAAAGCAAGAGTACAAGCTATGGCAGATAAGCTAGATATGAGTTTATCAGCCTACATTAACAAAGCCGTTTTGGAAAAGGTAGAACGTGATGAGAAGTCAGAAAATTAGGCTGAAACTAACCAAAGAACAAGAACGTCTTGCATGGTGGTATAGTAAAGTTTCACGCAATTTCTGGAATCTTTTAGTGGATATTGACAAGCGTAATAACAAAGGTGAGTTTGATGAAATTTTGAACGAAAATGGGAACAATACCTATTATTCGAAGTTCTTCGATAGAGATATATATAAGCTCAATCAATCAGATTATCTCAACCTTGCCAAAGTTGTTGTCACCAAAAGCTATGAGGAAGACAAAGAGTTGTGGTCTTGGTATTATCAACCGAATCAATCCTTTATCTATAACTTTCTTTCTAGAGAATTGGTGAAAATTAGAAAACAAAATAAAGGGCGACTGAACTTTAGGAGTATTGACAAAATTCAGCCAAATTTCAATGTAACTTGTTGTATATCTTCCAACAAAAAGCGCCCTAGTCGTATCTATCTGAAAGAGAATGGGAAGCTTCAAATCCCCACTATCGGAGATGTGCGTTTTGGTTCTGTTAGAGAGAATTTCAACCTATCGTGCAAGAAACAAGTTGCCAATATCTCTTTTGATGGAAAGTATTGGTACTTATCCTACATTGAAGATGTTGAAAGGCAGGTGGCTGATCTACCAGATTACACCAATGGAGTCGGAATTGATTTAGGGATTAAGACCCTCGCAACCGTGTCTGACGGAACGATTGTACCTAATATCAAGACTTTCAGACGCGTTCGGATTTTAAATAAGCGCTTAAAGCGACTCCAACGCAAGGTATCTCGCAAATACTGTATTAATAAATGCGACAAACACAATAAAACAAAGAATATTATTAAGCTAGAAAGGCAGATTAAGTTGATACACCGTTCACTCAGGAACATCCGTATCAATCATATTCGGAAATTTGTCTCAGAGTTGGTTAAAAAACAACCACAATATATTGCCATCGAGGATTTGAATGTAAAAGGAATGATAAAGAATAAATATCTCGCAAAAGATATTGCAAATTGTTCCTTCTACACTATCAAAGAACATCTTATTAGAAAGGCAACTGAACGCTGTATAGCAGTTAGGTTGGTGAATAGATTCTATCCCTCTAGTAAGACTTGTTCAAACTGTGGGAACTACAACAAAGATTTAAAGCTCAGTCAACGAGTTTATCATTGTAGTAACTGCCAAGAGAAAATAGATAGAGATTTCAACGCCTCCTTGAATATTGCGAAAACCGACAACTATGTACTAGCTTAATGAACTTGTTTTATTGCCTTTGAAAACTAGAGGAAAGTAGTTTTAGTGGTAGGTCAGCCGTGAAGCCGAACCACTCTAATACATACGCCCTGAAAATGATGAGTATATTAAACAAAGAGTAGCTTTGGCAAAATTTGGCTCAATATGGGAATGTCAATCGTGTTATTCGTTTTCTGATTTTTCGCACTTTTGACTGACGGTAACGCTTACTGGGGACAACCGTACAGGTGCAGGTGAAGGTGATGATGAACAAATTATCTTGAAACTTAACGAAGTTCCTTCATCTATTCAACGAATTGTTGCTTGTGTTACTATTGACCAAGCAGTCGAACGTCGTCAAACTTTTGGTATGGTGGATAACTCTTACGTTCGTTTGGTTAATAAAGCAAATGACCAAGAACTTGTGCGTTTCAACTTGAAAGGTGATTATTCAACAGATACAGCTATTGTATTTGCCGAGTTAGTTCGTTCTGGTAGCGATTGGGCATTCCATGCTATTGGTGAAGGTAAACAAGGCAATTTGAATGTTATTCTTTCACTTTATCAATAAAAATAGAAAAGCGGATAGGTTGGTGAAACGCTAGCCTATCTTTTATAAATAATATTATAAGGAGTCTATAATTTTGAAATATACTGGTTTAACAAAAGAAGAAGTCCAGCGCTCTTTTGAAGAGCACGGTAATAATGCTCTCTCATCAAAAGAAACTGAAACTTTTTGGTCTATTCTAATCGGAGCATTCGATGATCCATGGATCAAAGTGTTGCTGTTTGGTCTTGCATTAAAGACCGTCATCAACATTGCTTGCATGTTCAATCCTAGTCTTGGTCATGCAGACTGGATTGAGGTTGTGTCTTTGATTGCAGCCATTGCACTTTCTACAGGTGTTGCAGCACTTTCTGAATGGAAGAATGGAAAAGAGTTCAATTCTCTTCAAGAACAAGCTTCTAAAATTGTTGTCAAAGTCTACCGTGATGGACATTTGCACGAGTTAAATATTGATGAGCTTGTTGTTGGTGATGTTGTTCAACTTCGTGCAGGGGATCAAATCCCAGCTGACGGTATCATTTTGGACGGACAACTAAAAGTTAACCAAGCTTCTTTGAATGGTGAGTCTGATGACGCTAAGAAAATTGCTTTAGGTAACAATCCTAAACCTAATTCAGAAGATACCTTTAACGAATTTATTCTTCTTCGTGGTTCATTTGTAACTGAAGGAGAAGCAGTGATGGAAGTTACTACTATTGGTGACAAAACCATGCTTGGTTCGATCAACGTTGCAATTCAAGAAGACGGAAAAGAATCTCCATCAAAAGAAAAACTTGCTCGCCTTGCAGGGCAAATTGGTGTTATGGGGTCTACTGGTGCAATTGGTTATTTGGTTATCAATGCTGTTCTTGTTTCTGGTTTGATTCATACAGTTGCTAAACCTGACAACTGGTTCTTCTTTGGAATCCAATTAGTCATGTATGCTGTTACAATCATCATCATGGCTGTCCCAGAAGGACTCCCAATGATGCTTGCAATGGTAGCAAGTATGAACTCTCGTCGTCTTCTCTCAGAAAACATTCTTGTTCGTAAACCTGCATCTACCGAAACAGCTGGTTACGTTAACATTCTCTTTTCTGATAAAACAGGAACTATTACTGAAGGGGTGCTAAAACTTGTTGATGTTCTTCAAGGAGATGGTACAACTTACACAACTGGTGATACTGAAGGTGTGCCTTTTGAAACAGCTCCAAATACCCTAAAAGATGAATTAAAAGCAGGTTTAGGTCTGAACAATGACTCTGTTATTTCAGATGGTGTTGCTATTGACTCAAATCAAACTGACCGTGCTCTTATGACATTTTTGAACTCTTATAATCTTGTTCCTGAAAGCCGAGATGCTATTGTTTCTAAAGAAGCATTTACTTCTGCGACTAAATTCTCATCTGTAACTTTGAGCACTGGTGAAACTTATATTAAGGGTGCTCCTGAAATCATCTTGTCTGGTGTAACTAAATATATTAAGAAAGATGGTAGTGTTGGAGATTTCACTAGTGAAGTAGCAGAAGCATTCAACAATGCTTCCGTAGAACAAGCGAACCGTTCTATGCGCGTACTTGCGATTGTAAAGGAAGTAGGCGGAGTAAAAACTTTAGTTGCTGGCGTATGTATTCGTGATAATGTACGTCAGGGAATCAAAGAGACTGTTCGTGTCATGAATGAAGCAGGAGTTACTGTTGTTATGGTTACGGGAGACCGTAAAGAAACAGCGGTTGCAATCGCTAAAGAAGCAGGAATCTTCAAATCAGAAGAAGATGTTGTTTTGACTCATGATGAGTTAGTTGCTTTATCTGATGAAGAAGTAAAAGAATTACTTCCTCATTTGAAAGTTGTATCCCGTGCTCTTCCTCTTGATAAGAAACGTTTGGTCAACCTTGCTCAAGAAATTGACTTGGTAGCAGGTATGACAGGTGATGGTGTTAATGATGCTCCATCTCTTAAGGCTGCTGATATCGGTTTTTCTATGGGTGATGGTACTCAGGCAGCTCAAGAAAGCTCTGATGTTGTTATCTTGAATAACTCTCTTACATCAATCGAAAAAGCAGTCCTTTATGGACGTACTATGACCGAGAGCGTCAAAAAATTTATTGTATTCCAGCTTACTGTTAACGTCACAACAATTGCTTTAGCATTGATTGGCCCACTAGTTGGATTCAAAGAACCATTTACAATCATCCAGATCTTGTGGATCAACTTAATCATGGATACTCTTGCAGCTCTTGCATTTGGTGAAGAACCAACTCTTGAACGCTACATGAAACGCCCTCCAATTGGACGTAAGGAAAACATCCTAACTAACTACATGAAGAGTGCTATTAGTGTTTCTGGATTATTTATTACTGTAATTTCTACTTTGTTGTTGGCGAATGCCTTCAAATTGCAACAGCTATTTGATTTGCATAATTCTAAAGAAGTTCTAACATTTATGTTTACTTTCTTCATTTACGCAGTCATCTTTAACTCATTGAATACACGTAGTCATGGATTCAATGTGTTGGAGCATATTGGTAAAAACAAGAAATTCGTCTATGTAATGACTTCAATTGCAGTAGCACAATCGCTTATCATTCAATTTGGTGGTGAGATCTTTAGTACAGTACCGATGGATCTTAAACATTTTGGATTAGCTTTAGGCCTTGCATTCTTGATTATCCCAGTTGATATGATTCGTAAAGCACTCATCGGCTCTTACAAAGAATAATAAAAAAGGTCCTCACTTCACTAGTGAGGATCTTTGTAAAAGAAGGAAAATGATGAATATTACTGAAAAATATAAAAGAACGTTAGAGGAATTTTGTTCAAAACTTCGCGAAAAAGTAAAAAATACTGAATTTGAATCTTTTCTTGACGAAGTTTATCCTACAATAAATTTTGACGTGAGAATTGATGTTGAGCATCTAGAATTTTATGAGAATGCTCTTCGAGAAGAAATTGAATTTCTTTCTGATTCAGATTTAGAGTCATCTATTGCGATTTTACACTCTATTAACGAAAAGGTTGGATTATTACAATCTGCAATGGTTGATTGACATTTTTCCATATATTTAGTAAAATATATTCAATTCATGATTTTACCATTTACCAAGAGTTTGTGGTCTAAAAAGGCTTTGCGTGATGAGCCCTAAATCAGTGCGCAGATACCTGGCATTTTGCCAGGTTTTTCTTATTTTTTTGACAACAAAAAAAGAGAAGTAACCCTAATATGCTTCTCTTTTTACCATATCTATTACGAGTCGCTTAACTCATAAAGCCAAAGCAAAAAGCGCTTTTCGATGTGAGAAACGCCTTCAGTAACTCCTTATACAGCATGGTATACGAGCTACTTGTATAATAGCACAATGAGTCTACATATGTCAAGGAAGGAAAATGCAAGGGTTTCATAAAAACTAAAAGTTTATGTACAATTGACTTAACATGAACTAAACCATTGATATAACTGAATTAGAAGCATAAAGTACATTCTTTAAAAAGTGTACTTTATTTTTGTTTTGTACATTATTTTAAACGCTATTAAAGTACAGAATTAGAAGAGGATATTGTTATTATAGTGGAAATTCAATTATACAAAATGAGGTAGAAAATATAGGAGTAGAAGTAAGTTTAATTGTACATTTTTTAAAATAGATATTGTGATTTGAAAATAGTATATATTGTGTTAATAAGGTGGAGAATATAGCAGTTGTAGTGGTATAATTAGATTAAGTTTATTAATAGAAGGAAGAATCAGATGGTTAAGCTAGATACTGGTAATTCAGAAGAAAAATCAGAAAACGAATTACAGATTAGCATTGATAATTTATTGCAACCTCTTAATAATTTACAAACAAGTATCTTTACCCCTGAGTTAGTTGAATCATTTTCTTTGCTTCAAAACACGGTAAATAACTCAAACATGGCTACTGTAGCTACCTCGGTATTTTCAAAGTCTGCCCATCAGTTAGCAGAAGCTGCGAAAGTATCCCTACCTCAAGTGAACATTAATGCAAGTTATAACAATATGCTTTCAAGTCTACATATAGATGTAGTTCAAAATATTGCTAATTCGGTCAATAAAATAATTGATGGACTTCAGTTTGACTATTCAAAGTTAGCTTTAGATTTAGGAGAAATTTTAAAAAATATTCCTAGTCCGTATTCTGAAAATGAAATCAGTGAAATAATATCTAATGTTAAGAGACTAGCCGAGCAAGGCTGGGTTATCTATTATGATTTTGGAGATATCTATAGACGAATAAATATTGATAACATTGAAGAATTGGAAGATGAGTGGTTAACTCAATTGAAAAAAGATCTTTCTAGTGAAGATATTTATAGTGAGCTAAAAGAGTCACTTTGTTATCCAGAAACATTGATAGAGTCAATGTTTGAAAGTTATAAAAGTAAAAATTACTATGCTGCATACACACTTGCTACCTTAGCAATAGATGGAGCACTAAATAGGATTGCAGAACAAGTAACTAATAAGGATAGGATACCTGTGGGTTATCCGTCTGTTGAAGTTCTAGAAAAGCAGTTTGTAGATAAAACTTTTAGTGATGTTGGGCTGATTCATTGGCTATTTAACTTTTTCAAAGATACTAATAGATTTACTATAGAAGAACCAAATCGCCATATGATAGGGCATGGACGTTGGGAAGGAATAATTTCTGAAAAAGATTTTCTTAAGTTATTTAATGTAATGTTGTGCTTGTTGGCAAATTTTGAACTATGGCAGTATCATTTGGCAGAAGTACAGTGAAGTTTTTGAAAAGATAGCGGGGGAGAAGTGAGTAATAAAGGAATAGGAGTACGAGAGATTCCAGCAGCGGTTGTATTAAACAAATTTTTTGGGAATGAAGAAGACTCTAACTATGAAGTGTTTTTACTAGAGTATCTTAACCAATCTAAATATTTCCAAAATAAATCTAAGCATGAACGGTATCTTGCACCTAAAAGCGAAAGTAATGGAGAATGTGATGCAATATCATTAAGCTATAATATAGATTTTAAACTCCTTGCCTCTTCATCATTTCTTAGAGGTCAACGCTTAACAAGTATGAGCATAACAAAAGCTACAACAGGAGTAACTTTTTACGGAGCACCAAGAACTGTTGGTGGTAAATATATAGTAACCTGGCTTCATAAATTATTTAGAATGCATACTCTAGAAGAATTACATAGAATACGTAGCAATGAAAGTATAATAAGACCCGGAACTGATGAGTATGATGTTCTCAAAGCTCTGCAAATTATGGAAACAAAGAAAAACCTGTTATTGTTCTTTCCGTATAGTCATTTTATAAATTCCGAAGTAGAATTTAGTATAGTTACCAAGGACATAGAAAAGGAATTGATGAAAAACTTTCACGAGCTCTCTAAGTATAGAGAAAAAGTTGGTGGCGGTTATGAAACCTATATATTAACTGAATATGAGAAACAGTTTTTATTGTACTCGTTCTCCGCAACTGGATTTGAATTATTGGAGGCCTTTGCTACATTGGAATTGCCAACATATCAAAAACTTTTGGACTATGCTAACCCATTTGCTCATATTGAGATAATTGATTAATAGGAATATGGAAATATAAATATTTGGGTTAGTGTAGTAAGGGAATACTACATCAAGACCCATGATTACTTTTTTTCTAATGAATCCAATTATAGGACGGAGATAAAAATTTTATTTAAGTCGAGAGCTAAGTGAGTAAATTATGTGAGTTGAGAGAGTTAAAATAACTCACAAGAAGTGAACTGTCAAAGGAGTTAGATATTCCTATTCATACTATTGTTATTGCACGTTGGAAAAACGATAGACTGATATGTGTCTAAAAAACTGTCTGATTATATTGATTACTTCGAAGTTGCAATCACTATAACAAAAAAGAGGGAAAACCTCTTTTTTTGTTATTCTTCAAATGACTAATTTCACAAAAAAGGTATCTAAATTTTTACAGTAGATACCTTTTTGAGTTAAATTTTTTCAATCAAGATAATTTATCATTAATTTCTACTTTCCACCATTCTTTTAACGGAGTTGTACTTATATACGCTTCTTGAAATAATTGATATAAATTTGAATAAGTTTTATCATTTTTTAATGCAAAAATAACATTATCTATAATTAAAGGTATAATCATATTTTCTTCAGCCCATTTACCTTGATAGTAGTATGGGGTTATTTTTTGTTGTCTGAAGTGTATTTCGGTGTTTTTATCTAAGCTGTGAGCTAAAAATGCACAAAAGACCTTTCTATCTGGATATTTTATTTTGTATTCTCCAAGGTGCCTACTAACAGGTTCCATTTCAGCTCTTCTTTGATTAGTATCTTTGTTTAAAGTTACTTCAAGAATAAAATCATGATCTGGAAGTTTTTTATAGTCTCTGTACTTAAAAATTAAATCAGACTGTCCACCTGAAGCATGAGTTTTAGGTAAAAAATCAGCATCTAATGTTAAATTCATTGAGTTTAGTGGTTGTATTTCTTTTTCCGAAATATAATACCAAGCAATTGCGGTAATATATTCAAAAGTAGTAGGGACACTAGCATCTTTAGAAACTACAGATTGTATTTCTTTTACTTTCTTTTGAATTATTTTGTTATTATTTGTACTATATTGAATTTTTATATTGTCTAGTATTTGTATTACTGTATTCTTGGAGAACTTAGCATCAATAAGATTTTTAAATTTTTGATTATTCAATTCATTTAAAATGAGGTTTATGTTATCTTCATTTACACTGGTTTTTAAAACTTTACTTAACTTTTGAAATACTTTTGAAGGTTTTGTCACTAGAACTCCACCAAAAAGATTATTTAGGGGAATATAATCATAAATATTTACGTTAGAACTTTTTTTAGCACAGTCAAGTAAATCATCTATTTTATCTTGAAAATATGCCTTTGAAAATAAATTTAAACTTAAACCATTAGAGAATGAAAAAATTTCCGTTGCTGATAAAACCCTTTTGTTTAAATCAAAATATTCTTTCAATATATTTTCTGTCTTAATAAAATGCCAATTATATAAAAACCATTTTCTAAAATCTTTTTCGTTCATTTTAGAAACCTTATCCAATAGGTCTTTTAAAAAACGTTTTTGGTTACTTTGTTTTGCGCTTTCACCTTTCAAAAATTTCTTCCAGCTCGATCTCTTTTTATCAGAACTAATTGTTGCAAGTATATTAGTAATTTGAGTAAAAGTAGGTCTAGAAATTTGATTATTACAATTTCTTAATAAAATATAAAGATTTTCAATGGGTATTTCATATTTAGAACCCTTCGCATTAACTCCCAAACAACGAATCTCTGTGTCGGAAACTGAATTATTTACAACAAAATCTTGATATATTTTTTGATAATTATCCATTGAAAATAATAATTCAATAATATAATTAAAAATAAATCTTTTGGGGTTATTAGATTTTCTATAATTCTTAATGGTTTTAGAAATTTCTAGGATTTTATCATTATCAATAGTTGTCATTACAAAAAATTTAAACTCATCTTCAGTTATGCTATCATTTTTAAGTAAAGTTACTAATGTAGCTATAAATGGATTGATTGAATATTTTTGTGAGAATGAATATGATTTTTTTACTAACTGTAAGAAATATAAATAACCAAACTCTGAAATATTTAATTCATTTTTTTGGATTCTGTGAGGTTTTGATAATTCTAAGATTTTGTCTCCAACCGATGATAAATACCTTTCTTTATTACAAAACCCAAGTTGTTCAATAAAAGAACTAATAGCTCTTGCATCTTTATCAGGTAAGGTTCCTCCATAGTTAATAATATCAAATTCATTCATTTCATCCAGAAAATTTGAATAGAGGAATTTCCATTCAGTGTTTGGATGTTTAAGCCTGACATTTTGAAGCGCACGACATCCCAACTCAAGTTTTAGAGACAAAGAACTTTGCCTAAAAGATGTATTACCCAAACTCCAAATAAAACTAGAATTACTATAATTTGCCATAAAAGATACCTCGCTAATGAATATATTGTATCAAAAAAACAAATGATAAGATAGGGTAGAAATAAAAAGTATATAATTTTTTTACCTCGTATATACTAGAATATTCATAGTATGCTATAATAGAAAAAAGCTGTAAAAAAACGTAGATGCGTAGTTGCATAAGGAGAAAAAATGTCATTAACAACAAAATCCGTGGAAGAGACTTTAGGAATAACTCGTCAAACTCTTCACAATTGGATCAAAGAAGGGTTATTACCAGCTCCAAAAAAGGATTTTCGAAACTGGTATATTTGGTCAGATGAAGATTTAGAGAATCTTCGCAATATTATTGAACAGAAAACGCTGATTAACAATAAAAAACAAGCTGTTGATGACAGTTATTTAAAAATTGAAAATCGGAGATACCTAGGCTCTAAACAAAAAATGCTCAATTTTATAGAAAAAGTAGTAAATGAAAATACCACTGGAGTGAATATAGTAGCAGATATATTTGGTGGGATTGGCGTTGTTTCTGAGCTTTTTAGAAAACAAGGAAAAAAAATCATCATAAATGATATACTACACTCCAACTATGTTTGTTTTAAAACTTGGTTCGGAAACCAAGAAGTTAACTATGAAAAGATAGTCAAATTAATTGATGAGCTTAATAATTTAAAACCAGTTAAAGAAAATTATGTATCACAAAACTTTGGAGGAAAGTATTTTTCTAATGAAAATGCTAAGAAAATTGGAGCTATCAGACAAAAAATTGATACTTATGATGTTAATGAAAGGGAAAAAGCCTTTTTACTTACATCACTATTATATGCAATGGATAAAGTTGCTAATACTGTAGGGCATTACGACGCTTTCAGAAGAAAAATGGATACATTTAATTCGATTCATTTAAAAGTGCCAGAGAATAACATTAATAAATATAATGAAATTTATAATTGCGACGCCAATGAGCTTGTCAAACATATAAAGGCTGATTTGGTCTATATTGACACCCCGTATAACTCAAGACAGTATGGGGATGCGTATCATCTTTTGGAGAATATTATTGACTGGAAAAAACCTGAACTTACTGGGGTTGCATTAAAAATGATTGATAGAAGTCATATAAAATCTAAATATTCGACTTCAGAAGCACCTAAAGCTTTCGAAAATCTAATCAACGACATTGATTCAAAATACATTCTTGTCTCGTATAATAATATGGCTAAAAAAGGAAGTGGTCGTTCTAATGCAAAGATTTCTAATGAAGAAATAATCAGTATTCTGAGTAAAAAGGGGAAAGTTAAAGTCTTTGAAACTCCGTTTAAAGTTTTTACTACAGGAAAAACTAAAGTTGATGATCATAAAGAATTACTGTATCTATGCGAAGTATTTAAACCAAATAAAGAAAGTAATAAAATTGTAAAGGCACATCAATCTGCTATTAATTACACAGGTGGAAAGTTTAAATTACTGCCTCAATTACTACCTCTTTTCCCAAAAAATATAAATAATTTCTACGATGTTTTTGTCGGGGGCGCTAATTTAGCTATAAATGTTGAAGCAAATCAATACTTCGTAAATGATATCAATAAAAAGGTGATTGATTTATATCGTTATCTAAGTGAAGCTGACTTCAATGAATTATCAAAGAAAATTGAAAAAATTATTGATAAGTACGGGCTTTCAAATACCAAAAAAAATGGGTATGACTTTTACAACACTAACTCTTCAATTGGACTAAAAGAAGTTAACAAAATTGCTTATCAAAAATTGAGAGAAGATTTTAACAATGGTTACTTTAGAAAAGACCTCAATCCAATTATATTTTATATTTTGATTGTATATGGGTTTAATAACCAAATTCGCTTTAATAAAAAAGGAGAGTTCAATACACCGACAGGTAAAAGAGACTTTAACCAAAAGATGTCTTTAAAATTACAAAACTTTATGGCTGAATTAAAAAAGAGGAAAATTATTTTTTCTTCATTAGATTTCAAAGATTTCTTAGTTCAACAATCATTTGAAGAAGACGACTTTGTGTATCTAGATCCTCCATATTTAATTTCAACCGCAGCGTATAATGAAAATGGAGGGTGGAGCGTTAATAGTGAAAAGCAACTATTGGACACATTGAATGTTTTGCAAAGTAAGGGAGTAAAATTTGCCCTATCTAATGTTATTATTCATAAAGGTAAGACTAACACCTTATTAAAAAATTGGGCTAAAAATTATAATGTTCATTACCTAGATTTCAACTATAACAATTCAAATTATCAGTCTAAAGCCAAATCAAAGGATACCGTAGAAGTATTAATCACTAATTACTAAAGAAGTGGACTTAGCAAAAAATAATCTGTAAATTTTAAAATGAGAAAAACGCATAACGTTTGATATACAATTATCTAACGTTATGCGTTTAATAGTTTCTTTACTTGAATTTCTTGGATTTTTATCTATCTTATTACCCTAACTAAATATCAGTCTTACGAAGAAGCCTTGTATCATTTGTAAAACGAACACATTATTATTTTGAAAAGATATCATCAAGTATTTCTTGTCTCCAATTATTTTCAATAGCAATTGGAATGGTACTAGAATAGCTGGTTATAGTATTAAGTAAGTCAATATCATTTATACCTTTTTGAAGAATGAGAATTAACTCATCAGTAGTCAGACCAAATATTTTTAGACCATTAACAACCCCTGTCTTTAATGTCCCATTAAACTGAATAAATTGAGTTGCTCTAAAAACATTTATAACATTGTCGTCTAATTCATTTGCAATAAAAATTGTCTGAGATTTATCATTTTCAAGGGCAAAATTTATACTATGTCGAATAACAGGTTCCATTTCTCCACGTTTTTGAGAACTTAAATCCATCAAAGTAGCTTCAATAAGCAGAGAATAATCTTCAGTAACAATTTCAATGTCACCTGCTCCACCTCCTCTATGAGTCAATGGTAACTTGTTGCCGTCTAAAGACACTTGAAAAATTTGATGTAAACAAAACGATTTGTGTTTAGAAATGTAAAACCAAACAATAGTTAATATATATTCGAAAATAGTGGGAACTGTTGCGTTTTCTGTAACCAAATCAAATACTTTATCATCATCTCGAACTTTTATATATTCAAGAATTTCTATCACTTTTTCAACAGGGAAGTGTGTTTCAATAAAATCCCTATATTCCAGTTCTCGTTTACGAACTATGAGATTATTAATCTTTGAAAAATCACTTGTGCCAAATTGTTGACCAATAATAGTGTACAGAGTTTGTATATTGGATTCTGAAATATTTAGAATTTCCTTAGTTGTCTTATTAGCAAACCAAACACTATCTTCATTTAGTTCGTAATCATCGTAATTTTCATGACCAGTCAAATTAAAATCTTTATCCAACAATTTCAGCAACGGAAGAATAACCCATTTATTATTTAAATTCACTAATCCATTATCAAAACTAACTAATCCAGTTGCTTGAAAAGCTCTTCGACACATATCAGAATATTCTCTTATAAGATCATTGTGCTTACTGAATACAAATTGAAGATAAATTTGATACCCATCTCCACTTAGTAATGGATTCTCATTGTTTTCTTGTAAAAACTCTATAACACTCATATTAGGTTTTAATTTGAATGGAATTCTTCCTTCTCCAAACGCCTTTTTTATTCTCTCATCTTTAGAAAGTTTCTGTATATTAGCTAACAATGAAGCGTTAGGATTCTCCACAAAGTTAAGAAGCAACAGTACAAATTCTTTGTACAACAAAGATGTTTTACTGCTATCTCTGTTGTTAAAATATTTGACAAAGTTATCATCAGATAAATCTTGTTTATCAAACATAGATTTAACAGCTTCTAACTCTTCATTAGAGCGTAAAGTGTTAACGAAAGTTCTCTTGTAAAAATCTTCAAATGTTTCATTATTTGTTGATGTTTCATGGTACTCAGAAATTATGGAGAGCAGTTCTTCCTCACTTTGTTCAGGTTTAATCGATTCGATTATCTTTAAGAAGTCTTGTTGAGGTACATTATCATATTTGCTTAAAAATAACACGGCAAATCTAAAATTATAGAAGTAATTATCGGATTCAGAAGAATAAATTCTTAGCTTTATAAATTGTCTTAGGTATACTAAGTTATCTTCAGATAATCCTAAAATTTTCTCTATTGAATCCGGTTCAGCTAAATTATTATTAAAATAAGCTCTTCCTACATTACTTATTTTTCTATTAGAAGTAATGAGTCCAGTTTTTACTAATCCGTTTGTTAGGGTTCTTCCTCGTAAGCCAAGTCGATTAGGATTAACTTTATAGTTTTTAGCACGTTTAAAATCCACAAACAGTTCTAAACCGTCATCTTTTTCAAGTCGAACAATTTCATCAATAAAACTCTTGTAAAAGTCCTCTTGCAAACTAGTATTTCGCTGCCATGTAAAAGCATTGTCCATGTATTCCTTCACATGTTTTAAAATAAGTTTATTAACCTCAACTAATTGCTTTACTCGAATCGAAGTATCTCCCATATTAAAAATACTTTGTGGACTATCTAATCGCATTGAATCACCTCTAGAACAGACTATTGTATCTTTATTATACACCAGTATTTTATAATTTTATAAACATAAACAAAAAAACTTCAGCATGGCTGGAGTTTTTTGTAATATTATCTTACTGAAGAGGATACGATAAGTGAAATCGATATCTCTACAGGGTTAAAATGCCCAACAGTCTTCCCAATGATCCGAGGGTTCTCTTCGTATGGAGCATATGTATCATCATACTTCTCATTTATTGAAACAAGTCGTAGATAGATTTTGTGACGATACACTTTTTTTACATAGTTGCTTATTAAACTCCATTGCGTGAATTTGTCCATCCTCGATATTAGTTGATTGTTTAAATCAATGCTACATTACCATCAGGAAGTTCTGGTTCCTTTGAGTCACCTACAGCCCATGATGCAAAATCACGAGGGATAATTTCGGTTGAATAAGTAAGAGTATAAATCTCCATCTCCAAAGTAGGAGTAGCCCGTTCCTGCAGAAAGACCTTCATAGGTTTTATAACTGAAGAGAACAACAACTTTGTTGTCGAATACAACTTTAGAATCACTATCTCAGATGACAATTCAATCAAAATATGATATAATGCAAAAAAAGTAGAAATAACAAAAGTAACTTACAAAAGTAAAAGAAAAAAAGTAAATAGATAGCCATGGCGGATATTCCTCTCATTGTATAGAAGGTACTGCTGTGGCTGTCGTTATTGTTGAGCCAGTTTATCGCTCTTATTACTTAGATGTAGTTACTTTTGTTCTTGAATTTATTTAAATAATAATAACGATCAATGAAAGTACTCATCGATATTCCCTTTATGCAGTTTAGAACTCAAAGGAGAACAGTACTGATTTGGTCGTTTTTTTGCGTATTGACATCCTAAAACCCAGTCAGAACTTTCAGTCATAATAAACAAGGAGAATTAATGAAATTTGTAGTTTATAAACATTCGCTGGTTTTAGGTGATAACAACATCGTGACAAAGCAATTTATCGTTCTAAAGCACGATGACGGAACTCTACAATTTACTGATTTTCATCGTTATGTTAAATCTACTTCAAGAATCAAGTCGATATCAGATGATGGGAATAAACGCTTTTCTTATGTTGTTAAGTTTCTTAATTTTATATTTGGTACTCTTGGACTTAAAAGTGTAGACCAACTTACACTTGAAATGGTTAGAGAGTTTTTTACGCTTTATGGGCTATCTCAGTTACCAGGGGATAGCGGAAAAAGGAAAAAAAGCACTGTTGAACAATGTGTAAATGCAGTTCTTGACTTCTTAACTTTCTATTTAAGTGAGCGTGAGGGAAAGGCTAAGTTAAAAGCAGAAGAATTGTATTCTACGACAACTTTTACGAATAGTCGAGGGCGGGTTATAAAACGTAAAGAACCAAATTTTGAAATCTACGTAGATGATAGTAACACTGAGAAAGCTATTTTTCGTGATATGCCAAATAGTGCTTTTGAGATGTTGTTTTCTCACATTGCTCATTATCATAAAGATCTACTCATGGTTGTTGCCTTGGGAGCCTTTGTTGGCTTAAGACCATCAGAAGCATGCAACGTAAGGCGTGAAGATAGTCCTTTAGGACCAGGTGTTTTATTCCACCAAAGTGATGGCCAAGTATTTAAGATAGAAATTGACTTACGAAAAGAAATACCTCTTAGGAGCGATTTAAAGCCGACTGGACGGATTAAAAAGGAAAGACTTCAAGCAGTGCCTTATATCTTCTTAGAGGTCTTTTTAGACACCTATAATGACTATATGACTTATCTGGAAGGTAAGAAATATGAGAGGGACTATGGGCCACTCAATCTTAATAAACAAGGCAAGGCGTTAACCTATGACGTGTACTACCAACGATTCCGTAAAATCATTCGTGAAGAGATGATTCCTCTTTATCTCAATGCTGACGATGAAGAGGTTGTTTTCTTTGGCAGGCTTTTACAAGAGCACAATATCTCTCCGCATATCTTTAGACATTGGTACACGACACAGTTAGTCTTATCAGGAGTTTCTGAAATCAGTGAGCTCATGTCAGCAAGAGGCGACAAATCGCCTGAGAGTGCATGGGTTTATCTACAAAACAAGGGAGAGATTGCAAAACAATATGGACAAGTCAATGACGGGGTTTTTGACTATATGAACTGGCGAGCAAGTGAAATGTATGGTAAATAGATAAGGAGAAGCAATGGCTTATTTGGTGAAGGATATTCTGGAGAAGAGTTTAGCAGAACTAAATGCTGATACATCTGAGAACAGAGAAGTCATCAGTCAGTTTTTACTTGATAACGCTTGGTTTGGTATTAAGGTAGATATGACAAACCTTAGCATATCAGAATCAGAGGCCCAGTTATTGACTGACAAGATAAAGGCTTTCCTATCTGGTCCAGTAGGTTTAACAGGCCTACAGCCTATTTTTAAACAGAAGTTCCCGATGACTTTTGAACTGTTTCAAGATTTCTCAAAAGAGCAAAAGTTGTCCAGAAGTAGTAGGTTCTACCTTCAAGATTTTCTTGCTTATGATTTAACCAAGGATTTGTTTCTTTACAGTGATAATGAAATAGAACGGCTGGTTCAAGAGGCAACAGAAGTGCTCAGTAAATCCTATGGTGAGGAGTTAAACGACTTTATCAGATGGCTGATGGCTAAAGGCATTACCCATTATCATAAGAGTTTTGAAATGACGGCCAGATACACCTTAGAGGATAAAAATGGGGCATATGAGTTAGATGACTATCTAGAACTCATGTATTACCTCTTCAACGATTCCTATGTTGAAAAGCAGGATATGCTCTATCATGCAGCTTCTTCAAAAAACTATGCCGATACTTGGCTATACTTAGCCCTTCATTTCATTTGCGCCTTGCGAACAACCGACCTTGAACGTCTTGGCCATCCAGAACTGCCTAGAGAGCCAAAAGGAGTGATAGAAGCCATTCAGAATGGCACATGGAGTAGTAGCGAGGCAAGACGAACCCTTCTTAGTATCACCACACGTTTAACCTATCTCAATGTTAGACCTAATAAAACAAAACGATCTTCCAATGTTAGTCAGCTAAAATTCCATGTTCCTGAGAGTTGTCAGGTCCTCATCGGAACCTTATTGGCTATCTGTGAATCTCATTATCAATTAGGAGATAACACAAATAGCGAAGAGCCTCTTATCCGTAAAATCAATGATTACGAGCGGATTTGCAAGTACATGGGTGATGAGATTGGCTCTCTCTTCCTTGAGCGGGACTTCAGTAGTCGATCAGCCAACAAGTCTTATTTACAGGCTGTTGCCATGTTGGCAGATGATGTTCTAGAGGAAAAATCGGAATTGAATATCAAAGGCTATTTCTTGGCAGCTTTAGCTAGAAGTCATAAAGGCTCTTACAATGAATTTGTCCAAACTACAACTGCTTATTTGAAGGATGCTCAACTTGGTCAATTACAGCCTGAGATGGTTGCAAAAGAACTCTTTGAACGTGGTGTTTTATCTATGATTCCATCTATGCTGTTAACGATAGTAACCAGAGGTAAGTATAAGGAGTTAAGCCCTAGCCAGCAAACTCAAATGATTCAACAACTAGATCTAACACCTAGTGAGATTGAAAAAACGCTGGAGTTGAGTATTAGAGCAGATTCAAAGGCTCAAAAAGCCCTCCAAACAGTTGTGAAAGAGGATATGAACCCTGACCAACTACTTACAGTTTGCCATCGTATTGGTAATGGTGAAGCTTTTTCTAAACAGGGAGAAAGTATGTGTCTCTTGTCCGCCCTGGGCAAGTTTTGCCCCTATGATGACAGAATGCACTGTGTAGGCTGTCAGTATGAGCTCCAGACCAAATCCACCCTGTTACTTCTTGTTGGTGAGTTTAACCGATTGAATAGAAAATATGTCAAGGTGCAAAGCGACCTAGAAAAAGGTAAAATTCGAGCGATTATAGAAAAACGGCTCAAACCTTGTTTGACTGAAATGCTACAAGCACTAGCTGAACAATATGGAGAGAATGTGCTAAACGACTATGAAGAGATTATAAAGGAGTTAATTAAATGATGAGTGATCCAGCTAAGTTATTTCGAACCGTGACAAACTTTACCATTTTCGACAACAATCTGATTGGTCATGCCAGAGAGGTTTTTGATGATTACATAGAGAAGGGGATTATCCTCAGTTATGACTTTGATCATCACAAATGGGAGACTACCAATGAATATGCTAATGTCACCTTTTTATTCAACGTCAATACCTTTCAATACAAACGGTTCTATCAGCCTTTCTTTGGTATAGATTATGAAGGATTTATCGCCTATCTTAAAAGCTTTATTGTGCTGTCCATGGATCAACATGTACTGGGCTCTTTACAAGCTTTTTTACGAGATATAAAGCGTATGATCAAGGAGACGAAGCGGGATATTCTTTCAGACATTGAAGTCATTAAAATCAGCTCTCCTAGTCTTTGTATTGATTTTCTAGCCAGTCTTCCCTATCCAGATGATAGTGAAGTGAGCCAGCTTCTTGAGCAGCTGGATAATGCGATGACTATTGTCTACCAAAACAAGCCCAAACAACAACGACAATTGGCTCAGTTCCAGTCCTATTTTGCATTCAATGATATATTAGCGGATTATTGGGGTCAAGCCTTATCTCAAGAACAAAGGCTCTTTTACTTCCCACTCTATCTTTGGTGGCAAATTACAGCTGTGATTCCACTAAGACCCAGAGAATTTTTGCTAACTCAAAGGGATTGCTTGTCTGAAAAAGATGGTAAGTATTTTCTCACACTTAGACGTAATAACTTAAAGGGAAAAGAGAAATCGGTATCTCACAAGATTTCCGAGGATTATTATAAGACCACTTATGAGATTCCTAAAAGTTTGGCTATGGACATACAAGATTATCTAAACTTAACAAATAGTCAATCAGCAACAAAGCTCAACACCCTCTTTGTCACTGATTCTCACTACAAACGGTGGGAACGTAGGACTGGGGTAAACAATCGTTTCTTGACCTATACCAACCTTAATACCATCCTCAAGTATTTCTACAATGAGATAATTACTGAACAATATGGTTATCAAGTTTACTATCTAAACTCCCCTACAAAGCTAGAGGATAATGGAATTAACTTTATTCATATTGGTGACACTAGGCACATTGCTATGATTAACTTAATTGCAGAAGGAGCTAGTCCAGTGACAGCAATGTTATTGGCAGGACATGACAATGTGGCGACTTCATCCCATTATTTCTCAAATCTTAGTCAATTCATTGAATGTAGTAGTTATCAAGTTTATCGAAAACTTACCAGTTCTCAGACCAACTATGCTGTAAGTAAAGCTCAACGTCAATACACCATTGGAAAGGATTATGTCACCTTAGACAACAAAGGTCGATGTTATTCTCCATGTTACGCTAAAGGTGATTTTTCAGATTGCCTCAAAGTGATCAGCTCACATGCAGAGCTTGGAGCTTGTACCAGTTGCCCGTTTTACCGTAAGGCTGGAAAAGACTATTTCACCATGGACAAAAGTTATAAAAGGGCCATTGACGAGGAAGCACTGAGTGTTGATGAAGCCATAAAACGAGTTCGAGAAGGCAAAGGTCATGTGGAGAATATTGGAGAGGCTTTGCTAAAGCTAAAATCAGTTAGTCACTCGTATCAAGAGTATTTAAAAGCAAAACAGCTATCGTTAGAGGAAGAATCAAATGGCTAGAAGAAAACATATAGAAGACGTTGAAATCATAGAACACTTTGAAAAATATTTGCAAGAAGAATGTTCGAATAATGTAACTCTTTTTAAAATACCTAGATTCGGCGACTATCTTAGAAAGAATGGCTTTCCAAGTGTTGCAGACACAACCTTAAGACGAAACACTGGCTTTAGAGAGGTGCTTGCCGAAAGAAAAGCTAAATACGACGAGGAGGAAGAAGAATATCGAACTGTCATCACTTATAAGACTATTGATGTTGATAGTTTCATGGCGACAAATCGGACACCTAATGCTATCCGCACTGGTTTATCTGAATTGAATCTATACTACAAGAAGGTTGCAGAAGCTGCTCTTGAGTTTAAAAATGAAAATGAGAAACTCCAAGATGAGACTGAAAAACTGAAGGAGCAAATTCAACAATTGATCCAGAAGGAAACAAGTCGAAAAGCTTTAGAAACGGAAAATATAAAGCTGCGTGCTCTAATTAAATCAAGTGTATATCCTGAGATTGCAAATGAATTATTGAAAGAAGAAGGAATACTTCAATCTGAACAGCAAGTGATTACAGATAAGTTTATGGCGAATAATATTCTTACTGCTGATTCAGAGATTAACTTTCATTCTGATATTACTAATAGTAAAGATGATGAAGGCGACATAGGAAAACCTAAAAAGGTAGTAGCAATCAAACATTTACTGGATAGTAAAACCAATTACTAAGGAGGTTTTAATGATAGATGTGATAAAAGATTGCCCTTTACTTTTGATGTATTGGGACTTCAAATTAAATCATCTTGATATTGAAACGACAAAAATCAATCGACGAGCATGTGCTCATTGGATTTGTCCTGATTGTTCTTACAGTTGGGAAGCAAAGGTTTATGATGTGTACAGAAGTAGCTTGAACAGCAAGGCATTTTGCCCTTGCTGTCAGCTAGGAAAATTATTGGTCAAAGAAAAGAATAGCATTCCTGCCGTCTTTCCTGATTTCGAAAACTATATCAATTTTCACCATGAAAACAAGGATACCATCCTAGAAGAGCTTTGGAATGAAAAGTTTAATTCAAAGCGTGTTTTCCACTTAAAATGTCCTACTTGTCAGGTTAGTTGGCGTGACACAGTAATGAATCTTCGATTATTTCAATCAGAGGACAAAGAGCTCTTTCATTTGGATTGTAATGAATGGGGTTATCACTATTATTATCATGAGGTATATCCAAACCTTGATAAAATTTATAGTGATGACATCAACCAAATTCCGTTTGCCCAGTTACAACTTCATCACAACGTCACCCTACCTGTTCAATGGAAATGCGACCACTGCAATAGTCAATTCGAGTTATCCATTGATCAATTATTTAATCGTATCAAGCGAAATGGCTATTATTGTACGAATTGTCAAGCCTCATTTGATATGCCACTGGATGGCGATGTCGATTATGAGCCATTATCCTTTTTAACACCATCTTACTTAGACGAATGGTCAACTAATAACAATATAGCCGTAGAACAAGTAGATAACTTGTCAAATATAGAAGTCCTATGGACCTGCTCAGTATGTCATGGAGAGTATGCGTGTTTAGTTCGAGAAAAGAGTCAGGAAAGTTGCCCATTTTGTTCAAATAGACAGTTGTTAAGTGGCTTTAACACACTTGATAAAACTCATGCCTATCTTGATAAATTTTGGTCTTCTGACAATGATGGTAGCTTGGCCGATTACTGGCAATATTCTACCGAGCCACTAACTTGGCTATGCCCTTGTTGCCAAATTGTTTTTCAGTGCAGTCCCCAAGAGATGGTTCTTCGCACTAATTTCGAAAATCAAGTCTTTCAAACATGTCCTAACTTATGTGATTGGAATACTGAAGTGTTCCAAAATCAAATCTTTTATAGCGAGCCTGAGTTGGTTAAAGAATGGTGCGATAAAAACGATGTTCCAATCTATCTAGCTCAAACGACAATCGAGACCAAGAAATATTGGTGGCATTGCTCAACCTGCCAAGGAGATTATCAGTGCTCTATTCCTATTAGAAGAGCCTCAGCTAACCCATGCCCCTATTGCAACAAGGAGACCCCTCTCAAGGGCTATAACACACTTTTAGATGCTTACCCTGAATTAGTAAGTATTTGGAGTCCTAATAATCAGGAGCAAACAGATTCTATTGTGCCCAATGAAGTTGAAAAACGGACTTTTATGTGGCATTGTAATAGCTGTAATTTAGATTTCAAAGAAAGAATGAATACCGTTCTAAAACGTTATCTAACCTCGGAAACCAAAAGTCTAAAAGATATTTGTCCCTATTGCACACATCTGCTCCCAAACCCCAAAACAGAATCATTAGACGTAGTAAAACCACTCCTCATTGAAGAATGGCAATCGGATATCTATGGAAGTGTTTCGGCAATCTTTCCATCCTCTACAGCAAAAGTTAATTGGAAGTGTAGAAGATGTCAGGGGGAATTTGAAGCTAGAATTTGTGATCGTGAAGAAAATGATAATTGTTGTCCTTACTGTTTTGGACGAAAAGTATTACCAGGATATAATTCATTTGATGTTACACAGCCAATCTTAGTTCAGGAATGGGATTACTTAAATAATATTCTATTAGCAAACCCTAGTGAAGTCAGTGAAAAGAGTCGGATCAATGTGTGGTGGACCTGCAAGAATAATGGTGAACATAGGTACAAGATGTCCTTATATAATAGAGTTTTATTTGAGAAACGTCACAAAGAACCATGTTTAATTTGTAAAGGACGGAGAAGAAAAAGGCAACATTTTGTGCCTTTCAAGAATATTTAGGAAGACCAGGTTGCTAAAAAGTAGCTTGGTTTTTTAGTTTTAGACAATTTCAACAAACCCAGCAGCTACATAAAAATACTTTGAATTCTCAAAAAAATAATTTTAAAAAGTACATTTTGGGGATTATCGACAATTAAAAAAATTTCCAGTTTTCACTTAAATAAAGTACATTTTTGCATGTTTTGAGGGGAGTTGAAATTTCCAGTTTTCACGTAAATAAAGTACATTTTTGTTCAATTTTTGCCCGAAAAAAATTTTTAGTTATTACAAAAGTAGCTTGAGACTAAGATTTAGTTTTCACAGGAATAAAGTACATTATTTCCAGAAAATTTTTTTCCAGTTAACCTATAAAAATCAACGTATCCAATTGACATCTAGCTTTATTTGTTGTATAATATGTATACGTAATATAAAAGGAGAGAGAATGAAAAACAAAACAAAATACTTAATTACAGATTTAGATCGTACTATGATATTTTCAAAGAGATTCTACGATGATAAATTAGACATGGTTCCTGTTGAGCATAAAGATGGGAATATTATTGCTTACATGACACAAAAAGCCTTAAGCATCGCTAAAGAAAATGTTTCAAATATTATTCCAGTTACGACTCGCAGTTTATCGGAGTTTCAACGGGTTGAGCCGTTTCAGAATGTTAAGTGGGCGGTAGTTGGGAATGGGTCTTTAATTCTACATAATGGAAAGCCTCTTGAGGAGTGGTCTGAACGCATTCGAAAACTAACAATGTCAATGGAGCATGAATATGCTTATCTGATTGATTGGGTTAACACAACGTTTGAAGATGAGCTGGAGCAAAAAGCGACAAAAGTTGAGAGTTTTATTTTTGCTAAGGTTAAAGAAGAATGTTTAATAAGTGTCTATCGAAAGGTTGATTCTTTAATTATTCCTAATTGGCAATTCACTATACAAAACAAAAAAATGTACATAATGCCAAAAGTAGTTAGCAAAGAAAGTGCTGCAAAATTTGTCATTAGTAAATTAAAAGATAGAGGTGAGTTGTTTTTTGCAGGAGACGGGATCTTAGACGTTGAGATGTTGAATTTATCATCTAAATATGAAAACGCAGAATCTTTTACTCCAGCTGAAAGCGATGCTCATGACCTTTCTACGACTAAAAACTTAACTGTTGTACCTCCTTCTGCTCGTGGGGGAGAAATTATTTTACGAACTATTTTTGAAAAAGAGGAAACAAAATGAAATACGAATTTAAAGACCGAAAAATGATTCATGAAGGAGGGGAATTTAATAAATTTTCTCCCCGTGAAGTATTGCAATATGCGATTGGCGGTTTGTTATACATGCCAGCCACCAGAATGAAAATCGTTCAAGATATCTTGGAAAAAAAGAATGAAGATATTAAGTCTATTTGCCTTGATTTGGAAGATTCCGTTGGTGACGACACAGTAGAAGAAGCAGTTCTAATGTTGCGTTCTACCTTGTCTAAACTATATGAAGCTGTTGAAGATAATGTTTTATCTTTGAGTGATTTACCACTTATCTTTGTACGGGTTCGCAGTCCACAACAACTAAAAGAATTAAAAGATACTTTAACTCATGAACAATTTAGTGTTTTGACTGGATTTAATTTTCCTAAATTTGACCGTAGCAACGCTGCTGAGTATTTACGAACTTTTGATGAATTGCGAAACACAGTTCCAACAAAACTTTACTTCAATCCGATTCTAGAAAGCAAGTCAGTCATGTACCGTCAGAACCGAGTAAGCGAATTGAGTTATATCCAGCGGAAACTTTCTGGTTTTTCAGATAACATTCTAAATATTCGAGTTGGAGCCTCTGATTTCTGCAATATTTTTGGTATGCGTCGTAAAATGGCCCAAACTATCTATGATATTGGAGTTGTTGCGGACTGCTTTACAGATATCATTAACTTCTTCGGGAAAAACTATGTTGTTGCTGGTCCTGTATGGGAATACTTTGATTCCGAAGGGAACGAGGGGATGTGGCAAAGAGGACTTGAGTTTGAATTGACCCTTGATAAATTAAATGGCTTCTTTGGAAAAACCGCTATTCACCCTGTTCAATTACCTGTGATTGCTAAAAGTAATATTGTCGATGAAGAAGACTACCAAGATGCTTTGAATATCATGGGAATGAATAGTGGGCTTATTGGTGTCGCCAAAGGACATAGTGGAAATAAAATGAATGAAGTAAAAACTCATAGTCATTGGGCGAAAAAAATTATTGCTCAAGCTAATGTCTATGGGGTAAAAGAAACTGGAGATGAGGGGTTTTATTAAAATGTTGACGGTTCATGATTTTGCAGAAGTAACGATTAATTATCTTGATAAGCCAGTTGAAGATGTTATTAAAATGGCAAAACGCCATAATAATCCTAAGCGTGATTTTCTATTTGTTAATACTCTTCTTGGGAAGCACATTGCCGTTCAAGGAAGAGATGCACTGATGATGCATCGGGCTTTAGGGGATAAGGTTTACGAACTATTCAAAAAAAAAGGCTGGGAAAACAAAAAGGTTTTGCTAGTAGGATTTGCTGAAACAGCAACTGCACTAGCTCAAAATATTATGTTTTACTCTTTGCGTTTCAAAGAAAAATTTCCTTTGAATATCGTAGGCTATACTCAGACAACAAGAGAAGAACTCCCTTCAAACCGATACACTAATATTGCTTTTGAAGAAGAACATTCTCATGCGACAGAGCAGAAGCTTTATTTTGATAAAGAACTGGATTATGATGTTGTTTTGTTTATTGAAGATGAGATCACGACTGGTAACACAATCTTGAACTTTATCTCTCAATTTGAAAAGTATCAATCTGGAAAGGATTACGCAGTTGCTTCTATTCTTAACTGGCAAAATGACAAAGATGCTAAAACCTTTAGTGAAAAAGGAGTTGAAGTGGCATTCCTTGTTAGAGGAAAAATGAAAACTGAGTTGCCATCATTTTCAATCAAAGAGGTTAAAGAGTATGATCTATATCAAGATGAGGTAAATTATAAAGCGAATTTATCTCTTCGTAACAACCCACGGTTGCCGATGACAGTGGAAGAATTTTCCGAATACGTCACTTTTGGAGATAACAAAGATAAAGAGTTTAGCAAACTAATTAGTCTTAAAGATTCTAAAAAGAAAACGTTGATCATTGGCACTGAAGAAAACATGTTTGTTCCTATCTTTTTTGCAATCATTATTGATGCAGATGTGAAGGCAACCACGCGCAGTCCTATTGAATCAAGTTTAGAAAACGGATATCCAATTTCTTCAAGACTAAAACTAAATAGTGCTTACGAAAGTGGACGCGTTACTTATCTTTATGATATGGACTTAGGTGACTATGAACAATTTGTAATTTTTGTAGAAGAGGAATCTCCAGTATTTGAAAATGAGTTGACCAAGTTTTTGTCAACCTATGGAGAAGTAAAAGTAGTTTGTCAGAAAGGATTGTATAGTGAAAAATAATAAAGAAAAATTAGTTAAATCCTCTTATTCAGAGAAAGAGGTGAAGATCTTACTTCAGGACGTTCGAGGAAAGGTTCCAGTATTAGATACTAAAGAACGAGAGAAGCTTAATCAATCTGGAGTTCATTACTCAGAAATGCTCCCAGTGGAGTATGCACCAAGCGATGAATATTTGAAGCTTTATAAAGAAGCTCTTATTTCGCAAGGAAAAGAAACAGCTCAGGCAGTAGTTAACCTTGCTTCTAAGATCCTAAAAGAAAAAGCGCTGACGAATATTGTTCTTGTCTCTTTGGCGCGTGCAGGAACTCCCGTCGGTATTTTGTTAAAACGTTATCTTGATAACTATGTTTCTCCTGAACAGGAAATCAACATCCCTCATTATACAATCTCAATCATCCGTGGAAAAGGTATTGATAAAGCAGCCATGAATTATATTCTAGCAAATCACCCTGCTAAAGATATTGTATTTGTTGATGGCTGGGTAGGTAAAGGGGCGATAAATCGAGTTCTTGCTGAAGCGGTTGAAAAACTAGGTGTGGAAGGATTGTCTCCTGAATTAGCGGTTCTTTCTGACCCTGCTTCTGAAACCGAATTGTATGGCACGCGCAATGATTTCCTTATTCCATCTGCTTGCTTAAATTCAACTGTTAGTGGTTTAATTAGCCGTACAGTGCATCTACCAAGTATGACAGATGATGAGCTTCACGGTGCGGTTTATTATGAGGAGAACGAAGCTTTTGACCTTTCTAATGATTTCCTGAATGAAATTGAATCATATTTTCCTTTTTTAGAAAGTGAAATTGATCAAGACTTAAGTGATGAATTAGAAAGCTTTAAAGGGATCGACGAAGTAAAGCAAATTGCTTCTGAATTTAAAATCGATGATATCAATAAGGTTAAGCCTGGATTGGGTGAAACAATTCGTGTTCTTTTGCGTCGTGTCCCTGAAGTTGTTTTGATCAGACCTGATGCAAAACCAGAGTTTATTGCACCGATCATCCAGCTTGCAAAGGAAAAAGGTGTCCCTGTAAAAGAATATCCTCTTAAAAAATACAACGCTTGTGGTATTATTAAAGATATGTCCGATTTATAGCATCTCGTTGTTAGATGTTACAAATCAGAAATAAACTGAAGGGTATATAAATGGCTAAATCGAAAAAACAGAAAGCACATGCGTTAAGGAAAGAACTTATCAAAGCATCGCTTGAGCGTGAGCAAGAATGGAAACCAGAGACTATAAAACAAGATATCGCAGCATTTTCTGAGAGATACTTGAAAAAAGCTGGGAAAAACAACCCAAGAGCGACCCATTTGACCAACATCTTTAGAGGCCTTGATGGGCTAATTGCAAGTCAATTTGGACGAACAGCCCCTAAAACTAGACTAGCCCTTCAAGAATACAAAGATCGATACGTTTTTTGCTCTGGAGTCGCCATTATGGTCAAAACCTTTGGTAAACGCAAAAAGTTGTTAGTTTCTAAACCAACAATCGTTGCAACTTTTCCTGACAGCCCTCATACAAATGCACATAATTATGTACAACTTCCTGTTCAAAGAGAGATTGATTCACACATTTGGCTGGATTTAGATGATGTTAGTAGAAGAAATGATCGGATGCTAGACACTATTTTATTTGGTGAAATGATTGCCTTTGCAGGAAAATCAACTTTATACAGAGGCTTTGTCAGCAATAATGTGAGATCTCGCGCAGGTAAATATGGACTTTCCGATGTTATTATGTACGGGGCATTCGCTGCAACAGCTGATGGTGAGTGTTATAAGGCCAGTACATTTTATCGTCTAAGCAACAAGTCAACAATTGGAATAATGGAATTTTCCGAGAAAGAACAACGTTATGTTCCTATCGAAACTGATGCTTACAGTCTCCCTGAAAAGTTTGCCACTTCTGAAGAACTTGAGGAAATTTTTGAGAAGGAAGGTCCAGCAACTATTTTTATGAATATTTTTTATCTTCAAATGTACAATGACATCCCTGAGTTTAGGGAAAAAGTTGATGAGTATAATAAAAAATACCCCGAAGATAGGATATTTTTCAATGAGTGAGCTCACTCTGAATTAACAATAATTTGTAAAAAAATAAAGGCTATTTTTGATGAAATAGCCTTTTTGTATTGACATTCTTTGTTATTTATGATATACTTGTATCATAAATAAAAGTAAAGAAGGTTTTGTATATGACATATATTTTAGCAAAATGTGGTGAGCGGGAACTTGATTTTTCTACAGTTGGCTCTGTTGAAGATGCAGTAGTCGAAGTAATTGACTCTATTTTTGAAGATTATGATTTGGTAGGGGTGAATGTTTCTGTTGAAGACTTTGAAGAAGATGGCGTTCTTACAAAGATGTTCAAAAAAGCAAACGAAAGTGATTATACTATATGTTTGATGAAAGAACTTGTTGCTTTGCGAAAGGATGTAAAAAACGTAGTGGACTCATTACGTAAACAGGAAATTGAAGAATTTGAAGTTATTCATGAAAATGATCCGCTTTGGGCCATTTCGCTCACACAAGAAAACGGGAATATTACATTGGAAGCTTATTCGAATGTAAATAATAATTACATGTGGGATGCGCTTTTGAAATCTATTTAGAAAGGAATAAAGGAGTAAGGTTGCAAAGAAACTCTTTGCGACCTTGTTTCTAAACAATATACAATGAAAAATATAAAAGAACGGATTGGTTATTTTGGGAAAATGATTTTAGTTTTTCCTGAAGCTTTTTTAGCAAAACTTACAAAGCCCAAAAGTCGAGGAGAGTTTGATGACACAGCTAGTGCTGTTGGTGGTCTTTTTCTCATAATTTCTTTAATCTCGCTTTCTATTTTATTCTTTGTAAATTGGCTTACAAGCTATGGCGGAAAGAATGAGGGCGCTTTTTCGGATGGCGTTTTTTCTGAGTATCGAGGCTTTTATATTTTTTTATTTTTATCCTTAGCTTTCTTTTTTGTAAAAAGCCTATTTTTTGCTGGTAGTAGAAGTTATTCTGATTTTCTTTCAGAATGCACATTAAGAGAAAAGAAAGAAACTACGCTTTTTGATGATGAAAATGAACAGAATGTTTCAGAAGTTATCATTATTATGTTTCCTGAATATCAGAAGGAGAATGGCGACAAAGAAAATGAAATTTCCACTAAAGAAACCATGGATATCCTAAAAACATACCGTTTCAGAGGGAAAAAGGGTAAGGTTATTCTGAAAAAAGGGAAAGCCGAGTCTCGTAAAAATGTAGATAATATTTCCGTTGAGAAAATTTATGGGAATGATGACTTTGAGAAATTTAGTCAAAATGCGCGTTATCGAATCAAAAAAATTGAGCTTCTGAAAGAAACTACTATTTTCACTCTTTGGAATATGGAATATAAGAAAGAAAGCAGGCAACTACTTGTAACCGTTGAAGGGAATATTGCTGAAGATGTGCTAGAAGAACTAAAAGCAAAAGCAATGGTTCAAGAAGAATTGGATTCGATGTTGAATTAAAAAATATTAGAAAGGCCTATAATATAATGCACTTTTACAAGACAATGGGTGAACTTGCTAAACTAATAGATGAGCATTTCACCAATACTGAACAATGTAAATTGGAATACGATTACGATTCTAAATATGATACTCTTACTTTGCGAATCATTGATGGTGATGAAGTAAAATTCAATGCCGAACTAGATATTTATAACGTTGGTTACAGAACTAGTTCCATGGGATTATTTCCCTATGAAACTAATAGATGGTTCTACTCACAATGGGAACAATTCAAAAGAAACACATTTTATGGTCCTATAGAACAGACTTCTATTGAGCTGGGAGGAGCGGTTGTTATTGCTGATCCTTGCAGCAACTTAGATGGTGATGATGATATTATTGAATTAGATAATGTGAAGCCAGGGCGATGGTTAGTGGAAGCTAGACCTATCAATACAGCGGAGCACGGAGATGCCCATGGTGATGTCATTTTATGGCACGAATCTGTCACTCACCCCGTATCATTTGAGTTGAGCGAAGTTTCTACAGATGTAGATTCTTTCCGAACTGGTGTTTATGATGCGGAGCATTTCAAAAACATCAAGAAAACCGATAGCGATGAACGTTCTGAGAAGTGGTGCGAAAAGATTGTCACTACAAAACCAAACGACCTCTCACGCTCTCCTATTACCCCATTGCAACGTAAATATCTAGAACAAGCTAGAGAAAAAATGAGTGCATTCACAGGTAGTCCTTTTGATTTGAATCCAGAAGTAGATCAATTACTACGAGCCTATCGAATGGATTTTCTTTCATTGTCTGATGAACGTTACTACAATGACGAGTACAAGATGTGGAGTGATCCGAAGTCCGTTGTTGTTCAAACCAGCGACATTTGGCCTTATCAAACTCTCATTGCTAAAGATAAAGAGCAAATTGTTGCCATCAAACTAGAATTGGAAAATCCTGCAGAACTTTTGGACGAAGATGAGGAAGAGGATTGGTGAGAAAATGAAAATGATAGCGCTGAAAAACTAGAGGAAAAAGTTAAAAAAGCTATTGATAGATACATCAGAAAGGAAAAAATGGATAGATGATGCGAGTAGTATATAACAATCAATTTGGGGGTTTCAGTCTATCTAACGAAGCTTTAGCCTTGCTTAGCGAATACAAGGGAATTAAGCTTGATAACTATTTAGCTTCTGAGCTTCCACGTCATGATTCAGATCTTATTAAGGTTGTAAGTGAATTTGGAAGCAGAGCTAATACAAGCACTTCTTCACTTGCTATCAAGGAGCTGTCAAGTCCATATTACAAGATTATAGAAAAAGATGGACGAGAAGAAGTAGTTGAGCCAGAGCTAAACGGATATGTAAAGATTGACTAATAAACACTACATAAAAATATAAAGCAACCACATTTTTGGTTGTTTTTTATTACTTAGTTTACGAAAAAAAGTAAGAAAAAGTCTTGACTGACAAGTTTATTTGTGATATACTATTATCATAAATAAACAAAGGAGCAAGACTATGATTAAAATTTTAGAACTATTCGGAGGCGTTGGATCTCCCCGTGTTGCTTTACGAAACCTTGGGGTTCCAACAAAAGCTATTGATTACGTGGAGATTGACCAAAAAGCTGTTTCTAGCTACAATGCTATGTTTGCAAGTGAATTAGCATACAAAACACAGTCTGTAGTTGGATATGACCTAAAACCTGATATTTTAATACATGGCTCTCCATGCCAGGATTTCTCAATCGCTGGACATCAAAAAGGGGCGGATAAAGGTTCTGAGACTAGATCAAGTCTGATGTGGGAAACTGTCCGCATCATTGAAGAAATGGGCGATTGGAAGCCTAAATATGTCATTTGGGAAAATGTGAAGAATGTTCTTTCTAAGCATATGCGAGTTAACTTTGACAATTATCTATCTTATATGGAGGATTTAGGATACACGAATAGCTTTCAAGTTCTTGACGCGCGTGATTTTGGAGTCCCTCAAGCGCGTGAACGTGTCTTCACAATCTCTGTGCTAAACGGAGCGGAATTTGATTTTACTAAGCTAGAAAACAAGGAAATGCAACCATTATCAACGTTATTAGACGACGATTATATGGATTGTCACGTTGTTACTCAACCATCCATTTTGAATGGTGTCGGGAAAACAGGAACAGTTAAACGCACAACTGTATTAAGTGATTTTGCCTATACTGTTACAACACGTCAAGATCGTACTCCTGCTCAAGTCGTAAAAATTTCTGATGGACGTTATCGTTTTCTAACTGAGAAAGAATGCTGGCGTTTGCAAGGGTATTCAGATAAAGATTTTTTCAACGCTATGAAAGTTAATTCCGCCCCGTCTGGTAAAATGAATCGCACTCTATATCACCAAGCTGGTAATAGCATTCCTGTTCCCATTTTCGAAAGCCTATTCAAGGTGATCTTGAAGGATTTAGGAAAGGAAGAACTAATCCAAGAACAGGTCCAATTATCTTTAGTTTGATTTAAAAGTAGCCACTGTAATTTTGGCTATTTTTTTATAAGCTAACCTTGACAAACAATGATATTTGTGATATACTATTATCATAAATAAACAAAGGAGTGAGACTATGATCAAAATTTTAGAACTGTTCGGAGGCATTGGATCTCCCCGCGTTGCTTTGCGAAATCTTGGAGTCCCGACAAAAGCTATTGATTATGTGGAGATCGACCAAAAAGCTGTTTCTAGCTACAATGCTATGTTTGCAAATGAATTGGCATATAAAACACAATCTGTAGTTGGATATGACTTGAAACCTGATATTTTAATACATGGCAGCCCTTGCCAGGATATTAGCGGGATTGGGCTTAAAAAAGGAGCTGAGCAAGGGTCAGGAACTCGCTCAAGTCTGATGTGGGAAACAGTCCATATCATTGAACAGATGGGCGAGTGGAAACCCAAATATGTTGTCTGGGAGAACGTAAAAGGACTTCTCTCTAAGACCATGCGCAAGAACTTTGAAAGCTATTTAGACTATATGGAGAAATTAGGCTATACAAATAGTTTTGAAGTTCTGGATGCTCGCGATTTTGGAATCCCCCAGGCGCGTGAAAGGGTATTTACAGTTTCAGTTCTGGGGGGCGAAGCGTTTGACTTTGAGGGATTAGAAAAAAGCATAATGCGACCCATCACGGAATTTCTTGAAGGAGAAGTGACAGATGAGTTTCTAGTGAAGCAACCTAGTATGCTTTCCAGAATTGAAACAAAAAGAGATGGGTTTGGCGGGTTTGTTCCTGTAATTAAGGATTACTGTTGGACAATTACAACTAAGCAAATGCGTTGTCCTAATAGCGGTGTAGTTCCCATTGGCCAAGGTCAATATCGTTATTTGACACCCAAAGAGACATGGCTGTTACAAGGCTATTCAGAAGCTGATTTTGAAGCGGCTGCTACAGTTAATAAGAAAACAGCTCTATATCATCAAGCTGGTAATAGTATTCCTGTTCCCATTTTCGAAAGTCTATTCAAGTCGATCTTAAAGGACTTAGGAAAAGAAGAGCTAATCCAAGAGCAGGTTCAACTGTCTTTAGTTTGATTTGAAAGTAGCCGTTGTAATTTAAAAAAACAAAAACATAAAAATAAGAAAAGAGGTTAAAATAATGGGAGTGGATTTATATGGCTTTGTGGAAGGATTTGACGAAGTAAAAGGGGTATGGGAAAATATCTCTCCTTTGACAGATTTTAGTCAGATTGATTATGATGGATACGGTTATCCCAAAGAAGCAGAATATTTGTTTGGGAAACCCCTCCCTGAAATGCTTGAGGTAGTGCGTGATGGAGAATTATATCAGTTGCTACAAGATACAAGTGGAGCAAAAATCAAGGGGTTATCTACCTTAAATGTCAAGGAAGATACGGAGAAAGCTACTAAATTAACTAAAGACATTTTCTTTTACCTATCTGACTTGAATTCGCTGTATGTAGTTGAACTAAAAGCGTTAAAAGACTACGATGAACACTTAAAAACGGTTGATTCACAGAAAGAAAATCTAACAGATATGATTGCTCAGATTGAAAAGCTGAGTGCAGACTATTCTAAGGTTAGATTTGTGTATGATTTTTTCTAAAATAAAAGTAGCCATTGCAATTTTGGCTATTTTTTATGAACTAATCTTGACAAACAGCGATATTTGTGATATACTTGTATCGTAAATAAAAAACAGAAACTAAGAAAAGGACGAACAAATGAACTTAAAAGAATTGATTAAGAAATGTGAATCAATAGCTGAAGATGAAACCAATAACGGTTTAACTCGTGGATTTTATAAAGCGATTTTAGATGATTTAAAGAATTTAGATGAAGTTGCAAAGGTTGAAATCCCTCAATGTGCTATTGATATCATCGAAAATGCGAAAGAACGAGGTTATACTTTGTTCGGAGCGATGAATGTTAATTACAAAAGTAAAGAGTTCCGTGATTGGATTGAAACAACAGAGCATCAGGAATTATTTGCTCGTGCGTGGATTGAAGGGTATGAAGTAGAGGAGGAAAAAGAGGAACGATACCTTGTTAAGCTTAATGCTACAAATCAATATCTACATGTAGATAACTTTATCAAAGCATCATTTTCTTCTCAATTCAAGACTGAAGTAACAAAAACTATGCTTGATAATTTAGGTCTCCGCGAAGTCTTTGACAATCCTCTCTTTGAGGTTGAGGAGGTAAAATAAATGGCAAAATTTGTTCGAATCCAAACTTGCGAACAAGGTCATACTCATGATGAACTCATCAATATTGAGGATATTAGCCGTATCGCTCTAGGACCTAATCTTTTATTCCTTAGAACCCCTTATGGAAACGGAGAGCATCGCCACTCTATCACTCAAAAGTCGGTGGATAAATTGCTGAAGGTGTTGGATATTGTTGGAGAGGAAGAATAATAGATAAGTTCAGGAGATGAAATAAATGGCAAAGATCGTACTAAAAAACCCTTACTTTGAAGAAGAGCTCAAAGTAAAAGAAAGCCATAAGCGCATAGCTGATATGCTGAGTTGGATGGAACAAGGTAACTTAGATTTCATGACGTTGCAACAGGTTGAACCTAGTGAAAATATTATTACCGTAAATCCTAAGCATTTTGCAAAAATTGAAGTTTATGAAGACAAGGAAGCAAAAAAATGAAACTTAAAGAAGTTGAAATCCCAGAGATTCCACAATTTATTGCTAATTGGGTGGATAATCTAAAAAGTGGGTTATTCGGACTTAACTACGATAGCGTATCAAGCGAAATCTATGATTGGGTGTATGCTGAAGAAGAAAATATTAAAAAATTGCACCTTGCAGTTGTAGTAGGGTACGAGATCAAAGAGGAGGAATAAATGGCTACTAGCAAATTATTTGTTCCTGAAATGGTTGATGATGAAGATGTTATCTTTACGAAAGACAGTAACTATCAGAAACAAAAGGAAAAAGAA
>ENA-OWND01000284-OWND01000284.1-metagenome-genome-assembly--contig:-NODE-284-length-36809-cov-7.289520_pt1 | contig 36809 bp, 34 predicted proteins | sample MGYA00245342_ERZ651119 | MGnify/ENA primary metagenome ERZ651119 (study PRJEB26857, sample SAMEA4031756) | metagenome | biome: human; feature: oral; material: saliva | place: Philippines | collected 2014... | reverse complement strand
AGTGCGGGCAAAAAAGATGCGCTAAGATGGCGGTGCTGAATTTATCAGTGCTTCCATTATTTATCCTCTGCGCGACAGGTCTTTCCCCCGCACAGGATCGCCTCGGCGCGCGCGATCTCCTCCGCCGTCGGCACGGGCGTATCCCCGAGTGGGTACGGCAGATGAAGTGCCTCGTATTTGTGCCGCGCCATCGCATGATAGGGCAGCACCTCCACGCGCTCGACCGTCCGCAGCGTTCCGATGAAGTCCGCCAACCGCTGCAGATCATCCGTATCCGTCGTCCATCCCGGCACGAGCACGTGACGGATCCACATGCTTTTCCCCTGCTCCGACAGGTACCGCGCGAGTGCCAGTACCGGCGCATTGGACGTGCCCGTCAGCGCGAGATGCCGCGCAGGGTCGATGTGCTTGATGTCGAGGAGAAAGAGATCGGTGAGCGGCAGCAGCGCCCGAAACGCGCTGAAGAATGGCTCATCCTTGGTAAAGGGACCGCCTGCCGTGTCGATGACCGTGCTGACCTTCTGCTCCTTCGCCAGACGAAAGAGCTCCGTCACAAACGGGAGCTGCAGCAGCGGCTCACCGCCGCTGACGGTGATGCCGCCACGCTCCTTCCAGTACGGACGATAGCGCAGTGCCTGCCGCAGCACATCCGCCGGCGTGCGCTCCTCGCCGCCCTCTGCCCCCCATGTCTCGGGGTTGTGACAGTAGCGGCAGCGAAAGCGGCACCCCTGCACAAAGACGATGAAGCGGATGCCGGGGCCGTCCACCGAGCCAAAGCTCTCCGTGGAGCTGATCCGACCGTTACATCCGGTCATGGAAGGTACGCGAGATCACATCCTGCTGCTGCTCACGCGTCAGGCTGATGAACTTGACCGCATAGCCCGAGACGCGAATGGTGAAGTTCGCGTAGGCGGGATCCTCAGGGTGCTCCATGATGTACTCGAGCGTCTCGCGTCCGAATACGTTGACGTTCAGATGATGCGCCCCCTGATCGAAGTAGCCGTCCATCGCGCTCACGAGGTTCTCCACGCGCTCATCCTCGCTGTGTCCGAGCGCGGACGGGTTCATGCTCTGCGTGTTCGAGATGCCGTCGAGAGCCCAGTGGTACGGCAGCTTTGCCACCGAGTTGAGCGAGGCGAGCAGGCCGCAGCACTCCGCACCGTAGCTCGGGTTTGCCCCCGGAGCGAGCGGTGTCCCTGCCTTGCGGCCGTCGGGCATTGCACCCGTATACTTGCCGTAGACGACATTCGACGTAATCGTGAGGATGGAGGTCGTCGGCTCGGAGTGGCGATAGGTATGACGTGCCTTAATTTTAGAAAGGAAGGTCTTGAGCACCCACTTTGCGATCTCGTCCGCGCGGTCGTCGTCGTTGCCGTAGCGCGGGAAGTCGCCCTCGACCTCGTAGTCCACGACGATGCGGTCGTTGTAGATGGGCTTTACCTTTGCGTACTTGATCGCCGAGAGCGAGTCGACGACATGGGAGAAGCCCGCAATGCCCGTCGCGAACGTGCGGCGCACATCCGTGTCGATGAGCGCCATCTCCGCCGCCTCGTAGTAGTATTTGTCGTGCATGTACTGGATGATGTTCAGCGCATTCACGTAGACATGCGCGAGCCAGTCCATCATGCGCTCATACTTCACGATGACGTTGTCGTACTCGAGGTACTCCGTACGGATCGGCCGGTAGGCAGGGCCGACCTGCACGCCCGTCACTTCGTCCATGCCGCCGTTAATCGCGTAGAGCAGGCATTTTGCGAGGTTCGCGCGTGCACCGAAGAACTGCATCTCCTTGCCCGTCTGTGTCGCCGATACGCAGCAGCAGATGGAGTAGTCGTCGCCCCACGCGGGCTTCATCACGTCGTCGTTCTCGTACTGGATCGAGCTCGTGCGGATGGAGATGCGCGCCGCATAGTTCTTGAACGTCTCGGGCAGGCGCGAGGAGTAGAGGACGGTGAGGTTCGGCTCGGGGGAGGGGCCCATGTTCTCGAGCGTATGGAGGAAGCGGTAGTCGTTCTTCGTGACCATGTGCCGGCCGTCCATGCCGATGCCCGCCATCTCGAGCGTCGCCCAGATCGGGTCACCCGAAAAGAGCTCATTATAGGAGGTGATGCGCGCGAATTTCACCATGCGGAATTTCAGCACGATGTGGTCGATGAGCTCCTGCGCCTCCGTCTCGGAGAGCGTGCCGCGCGCGAGGTCGCGCTGGATGTAGATGTCGAGGAAGGTCGAGATGCGGCCGACGCTCATCGCCGCGCCGTTCTGCGTCTTGATCGCCGCGAGGTAGGCAAAGTAAAGCCACTGCACCGCCTCGCGTGCGTCCTTCGCGGGCTGTGAGATGTCAAAGCCGTAGCTCGCCGCCATCTCCTTCATGCCCTTCAGCGCGCGGATCTGCTCCGCGACCTCCTCACGCAGCTGGATGACGTCGTTCGTCATGACCCCGTCGCCGTAGTTGAGGAGATCGCCCTGCTTGAATGCGATGAGATGATCGATGCCATAGAGCGCGACGCGGCGGTAGTCGCCCACGATGCGCCCACGCCCGTATGTGTCGGGCAGTCCCGTGATGATGTGGCTGCGGCGTGCCGCGCGGATTTCCTCCGTGTAGGCGTCAAAGACCGCCGCATTGTGTGTCTTGTGATATTTCGTAAAGACCTCATGGAGCTTCGGGCTGACCTTGTAGCCGTAGTTCTCGAGTGCCTCCTCTGCCATGCGGATGCCGCCGTAGGGCATGAACGCCTGCTTTAGGGGCTTGTCCGTCTGCAGTCCGACGACCTTTTCGAGGTCTTTCAGCGCGGGGTCGATGTAGCCGGGGCCGTATGCCGTCAGTCCCGAGACGACCTCCGTCTCCATGTCGAGGACGCCGCCCTTTGCGCGCTCCTCCTTCTGCAGTTCCTGCACGCGCGCCCACAGGCGGTTCGTCGCGTCTGTCGGCGGTGCGAGAAAGCTCTCGTCGCCATCGTACGGCGTGTAGTTGCGCTGGATGAAGTCACGAACATTGACCTCCTCCTGCCAGACGCCGCCCGTAAACCCATCCCAATTTTTACTATGCAGCATGATATATGCCTCCTTTGGAAAAATCCCCTTCCAATGCCCCCTATCATACGCGCATCGAATTCACTTTTCAAGTAATAGACAGCATTGTTGTTTTTTATGGTAACCATAATAAAGTAATATAGGACTTACGCGAGAAAAGGCATGGGCAGTACGCCACGCAAACGGTCGTGTGCTTGCTTTGCTAAGGTTTGCTCCGAAGTAGTGCCGATGCCCCATTCACAGAATATCTTGCGGGGTTCACATCACGCCTGCCGCCCCAGCTCCGGCTCCGGTGTCAGATAGGCGAGGACGGCCGCGAGCGGCAGGGCAAGAACGGAGACGAGGAGCGCGGGTGCGAGCCCGATCTGGTCGCCGAGTGCCGCCGTCGCCGCGACGCCGAGGCTTCCGAGGCCAAACGACATGCCGAGCATCATCCCCGATGCCATGCCCGCGTTCTCGGGGAGTGCCTGCTGTGCCCAGATGATCGAGCTCGGCTGCGGTGCCATCAGCATAAAGCCCGCGGTAAAGAGGACGGCACCCCCCAGTACGTCCGCGCTGACATGGGTAAAGTAATAGGCAGACGGCAGGATACCGAGGAGGAGCGCCCCCACGATGATTCTGCGCCCCGAAAGCGAGTCGGCGAGGTTGCCGCCGACGAGTCCGCCGACCATGCCGCCGACCATGAAAATCATGAGAAAGAGCCCCGCTGCGTGCGTATCCTCACCGCTGCGGACGAGGAGGAGCGGGAGGAACGTCCCAAATGCACCGTGTGTCCAGCAGCGCAGCCCCATCGCGAGGTTCAGCGTGATTGTCGTGCGGGCAAAGAGGACGTGCGAGAGCTTCGACGGATGTGCGGGTGCGTGTTCGGGCAGCGTGGAGACGGCGCAGAGCCCCGAGCGCAGAAAAAAGACAGCGATCAGGATCGTCGGGAGGAGCAAAAGAGGCAGCGCACGCAGCGGAAAGTAGTCGAGGAAGGCGACAAGAATCAGCGGGACAAACGCCATGCCCGCGTTCCCCCCTGCGATGAAGTAGCTCATCATCCCGTTTCCGCGCCCCTCTGCCGCCGTCCGTCCGATGAGCATGGAGGAGAGCGGATGATACGCCGCAACAGCGATGCCCGTCACGGCGACAACGAGGAAGAGGAGCGCCGTATGCGATACGTACCCCACCAGACACATGGGAGCAGCGGCGGCAGGCACGAGCCACGGGAGGAGCGGGCTGAAGTTCCGCCGATCCATCACGCAGCCGATAACGGGCTGGAGCATATTCGTCGTCACCGACGAGACCATGACGAGTACGCCGCACATCGTCAGGGACAGACCGAACTGCGTCATGAGCAGCGGGAGCAGGATGGGCAGAAAGTTTCCATAGAAGTCCACCATCCCGTGTCCCGTCGAGAGCAGTGCCGCCGCATGGCGTATCTCATATTTCATCTCATATTGCCTCCTGTGATTGAGATCCTTGCACAATGCGTGAAAATGTGCTGTAATAATTCCAACAGCTATCATTCTAGCAAACCGCAGGGAAATGTAAAGGAGTATTGTCACATGAGAAAATGGGCCGTCATCTATTCGTCTGCCTCCGGAAACACCAAAACGATTGCCGAGGAGATCGCCACAGCGGCAGGGGCTGACCTCTTCCCCATCCAGAACGCACCGACGGATCTCTCCGCCTACGAGGTTGTCGCCCTCGGCTACTGGATACGGCGCGGCGGCCCCGACGACCGCATGAAGGCATACCTGCCGCAGGTCGCAAATGCGCGCGTCGTCCTCTTCCAGACGCACGGAACGGACGTCGGCTCAGAGCATGCCGTCACCTCCTTTGCGCGTGCCGCCTATCTCCTCGGGGAGGGCTGCGAAATCCTCGGCACGTTCTCCGCGCAGGGAAAGCTCGCGCCCGCCCTCATCGAGCGCCGAAAGAAATCCGATCCCGACGACACCCACAACAGCCCCGAGGCGCAGGAGCGCTGGGTGCGTGCCGCAGAGCATCCAAACGAAGCGGATCGCGCTGCCGCGCGTGAATTCGTCCACAAAATGGAGCACAAAATGGATCTGCTTGAAAAATTTTTGAAGGCACAGGAAGCAAAGAAGCACACGCACGGATAAGGAAGGCAGCGCAGTCGCTTGCCATCTCCCACACAAAATGTAAAATACAAGCAGAATTAAAACTTTGTGAAGGGAGATGACTCCAATGAAGTATAGCATTACATTCACAAGGGAGGAACGATGGATACAGAGAAGAAACGACAGCTTGAGATGGAGGTCATGAAGACGATCATCGGCATCTACTGCCGCGGACACCATCACGCGAATCGCTGTGCCGCATCTGAGAGCGAACCCTCGCTCTGTCCCGACTGCCGCCGCCTCCTCACCTATGCCCGCAGCCGTATCGCGGCGTGCCCGCGCATGGACGTCAAGTCGTTCTGCTCCGCCTGTCCCGTTCACTGCTACAGCCATGAGATGCGGGAGAAAGTCCGTGAAGTGATGCGCTGGAGCGGACCTCGGATGCTCCTGCATCACCCGCTCATGACCCTGCACCACATGTGGATTGACTACCGTTCACGACGCCGCGAGAAAAAGGAGCTGCATTCATGAAAAAAATTCTGCTGATCGCCACGGGCGGCACCATTGCTTCGCGGGAAACGGAACACGGTCTGCGTCCCGCACTCGCCGCAGACGACCTGCGCGCCGCGATGGGCGTGAAAGACGCCGCTGTGGAGACGCTCGACCTCCTCTCCCTCGACTCGACCAACATCGCCCCGCCGCACTGGGAGCAGATCGCCCGGTGCGTCGCAGACTGTCGTCAGACATACGACGGCATCATTATCTCCCACGGCACGGATACCATGGCGTACACCGCCGCCGCCCTCTACTATATGCTTGAGCATATCGACCGCCCTGTCGTCCTCACGGGGGCGCAGCGACCGCTCGGCACGGCAGGCTCGGATGCGGAGGCAAATCTGCGCCTCGCCGCGCGCGCCGCGCTCAGCGGACATGCGGGCGTCATGATCGCGTTCGGCGGACGCATCATTCACGGCAACGCCGCAAAGAAAATTCACTCCCTCGCCGACGATGCCTTCCGCAGCATCGGGCGTACAGAGATCGACCTCGATGCCGCGCCCGTCCCGCCATCTGCGCCCTTCTGTCTGCATGAGACACTGGAGCGGCGCGTCGCCGTCCTCCGTCTCTACCCAGGGATGTCCCCCGACGCCGTCACAGCCTGCATCAAGGCAGGCTGCCGCGGCATCATCATCGAGGGCTACGGCCTCGGCAGCGTCCCCACAGGAGATGCGGAGGAGAGTTTTCTCCCCGCCCTGCAGCTGGCACGCGAGGCAGGCTGCACCATCGTCCTCACAACGCAGTGCATTGAAGGCGGCGCAGACATCCGCCGCTATGAGGTCGGCGTGCGAGCGGCAGAGCTCGGCGTCCTCTCGGGCGGCACACTCCCCATCGAGGCACTCTACGCCCTGCTCCTGCAGCGGCTCGCTGAGAGCCCCGCGGGGACGCCGCTCACCTCTCTCGATGCTGCTGAGAAATAAAGGAATCTCTTGCAAAAAAATTATTGAAAATTTTTCTCAAAAACCTATTGATTTTCTTTCTCATGTGTGATATATTCTATACAAGCTTTCGTTGAGGAAACATCCTCGGATGTTTCCAAAGCTCTCCTAAAATATAATACACAGCAAAGATAGTCCACAGTGGAGTGTGGGCTATTTTTGTGTTATTTTTTAACAACAACTCTCCAAAAACAGAAATACTCTATTGACAGCCATGCTATAATAAATCAAAAGGTCAATATCGTGGATCACAGGGAGATGAACCTATGGCAAAAGAACATATCGAAAAGGATATTATCATCATCGGTGCCGGCATGGCGGGGCTGACTGCCGCGCTCTATGCGGGGCGCATGAATCTCAGGACGCTCGTCCTCGAGAACTCGCTCGTCGGTGGTCAGATCGCCACGGCGGCGGATATTGAGAACTTCCCGGGCTTCGAGCGCGTGAGCGGGATGGAGCTGATCGGCACGCTCGAAAAGCAGGCGATGAATTTCGGTGCGGAGATCGACGAGTTCGACCGCATTGAGCGCGTCGATCTAAAGAGCACGCCGAAGATCGTGGAGACCGAGACGCGCGTCTACGAGACGCCCGTCATCATCATCGCTTCGGGCATGAACCGCCGCAAGCTCCCTCTGCCGCAGGAGCCTCACTACTTCAATCGCGGCGTGCACTACTGCGAGCTGTGCGATGGGCACACGTATCAGGACAAGGTGATCTCCGTCATGGGCGGCGGCAACGCGGCGGTCGATGCAGCGAACTTCCTCACGAAGTACGCCAAACATCTCTACCTCATCCACCGCTCCCAGCTGCGCGCGGATAAGTCCTCACAGGATGCGCTCTATGCCAATCCAAAGGTGACGGTCATGCTCGAGACGGAGATCACGCATCTGAATGGCGAGGATCGCCTTACGTCCGTCGATCTCCTGCACAAGGATACGGGCGCGAAGGAGACGCTGCCGGTCGATGCGATTTTCGTCAACATCGGCGTTATCCCGAACACGGAGCTTTTCAAGGGGCAGCTCGCCCTCACGGAGGCGGGCTACATCCCGGCGGGTGAGGACTGCCGCACGGAGATCCCGGGGGTCTTTGCCGCCGGCGATATCCGCGTCAAGGAGATCCACCAGCTGACGACCGCCGCCGCCGACGGCACGACCGCCGCCCTCCACGCGGAGGAGTATCTGGCGGGGTTGAAAAAGTAATGAGGGGCGTTCAGAAGTAACGCGCTATTCGATACAAGCAACAAGGAGGAATTCCCATGATTCAAGTTTTTTCGTTCGACGCGTGCCCGTGGTGCACGAAGGCAAAGAAGTATCTCGACAAGAAGGGCGTCGCCTACAAGGTGCGCGATATTGAGAAGGAGCCCGCCGCCTACGACGAGCTCGTGAAGCTCACGGGCGAGGGCGCATGCCCCGTCATCCTCGCCGACAGCGGAGAGTACGTGCGCGGCTTTGACCAGCCCGCCATCGACAAGCTCATCGGCGCATAAGGAGGATCCCATGGTAAAGGTTTACTCCATCACGGTCTGCCCGTGGTGCACGAAGGTGAAACGCTACCTGAAATATCGCGGCATCCCCTACGAGGAGCACAATATCGAGCATGACCCCGCCGCCCTCGCAGAGTGCAAGGCACTCTCCGGCGACACCATCGTCCCCGTGACGACGGCGGATGGCAAGGACTTTGCTCTCAGCTACGACCGCGAGAAACTGGACAGGATTCTCGGGATCACGGCAAAAAAATAATAAACGCTAAGCGGATGCAGGAAATTGCCTCCGCTTTTTCTTTCTTCACACTTGCCAAAATTTTTGAACGGGATTAAAATAAGAGAAGGACTGATCTTTCGTTTTGACGGAAATGCGTACATCGCTTTTCCGCCGCAAGGAGGTATTGCCATGACCGGATTGCCACTGATCTTCGCTTTTTGGCTGGCGATCGTCATCATGATCGTCATGATCTCAAAGCTGCGCATTCATCCGTTTATCTCCATCATGCTTGTCTCCCTCGCCCTCGGGCTCGTTGCGGGCATCCCGCTCGTCGATCATAAGCTCGCGGACGGCAGCGTTCAGCACGGTCTTGCGACCGTGATCGGGCAGGGCTTCTCGGGGACGTTCACGAGCATCGGCATCGTCATCATCCTCGGAGCGATGATCGGCACGGTGTTGGAGAAAACAGGCGGTGCGCTGAAGCTGGCGGATATGATGATCCGTCTCGTCGGCAAGAGCAAGCCTGTCGTCGCCGTACAGCTCATGGGCTGGGTCGTCTCCATCCCCGTGTTCTGCGACTCGGGCTTCGTTATTCTGAACCCCATCCGCAAGGCGCTCGTCCGCCGCACGGGAGCCTCGGCGGTCTCCATGGCGTTTGCGCTGAGTGCCGGTCTCTTTATCTCGCACGTCTTTATCCCGCCGACACCGGGACCGATCGCTGCGGCGAGCACGCTCGGCATCGGCGACTATCTCCTGCAGGTGATCGGGCTCGGTCTCCTCTGCTCGATCTTCCCGCTGATCGCAGGCTACTTCTATGCGCGCTGGATCGGCACCAAGGTACAGTCGAAGGACGAGGCGCAGCCCGATGAGGTGACGAAGAGCTATACGGCGCTCATCGCCTCCTACGGCAAGCTCCCCTCCGGGTTCAGCACGCTTGCCCCGATCATCGTCCCCATTGCGCTCATGGCACTGTCCTCCATTGTCACCATGGCGGGCGTGACTGGGCTCTCCGGCGAGATCATCAAGTTCCTCGGCACGCCGATCATCGCCCTCGGCGTCGGCATGGCGTTCGCAACGCTGCAGCTCTTTTCCGTTGGACGGTCGGAGGAGTTTTATTCCATCTGCAACGACAGTCTCATGACCGTCGGCCCCATTCTTTTCATCACGGCGGCGGGCGGTGTGCTCGGCAAGGTGATCGCGACCTCCGACATGGTAAAGTACATCTCGGCACACGCAGATGTATTCGGCGGGATGGGGATCTTCTTCCCGTTCCTGCTCGCTGCGGTGCTCAAGACGGCGCAGGGCTCCTCGACCGTCGCTATGATTACGACGGCGGGCATCATTGCCCCGCTGCTCACGGTACTCGGCTTCGATACGCCGCTGCAGGCGACGCTCGTCTGCATGGCGATCGGTGCAGGGGCAATGACGGTCTCCCACGCGAATGACTCGTACTTCTGGGTCGTCTCCGAGTTCAGCGGCCTCACCCCCGATCAGGGCTACCGCGTCCAGACGATGGGCACGCTCGTCCTCGGCATCGCCGCCATGATCGAGATCGCCCTCCTGAGCATGGTGCTGCGCTAACGCATAGAGAGAGATATTTACATAAAAAGACTGCTGCACGAAGCATCGAATTTCGTGCAGCAGTCCTTTTTTGTGCACCCTTCACCGTCTCACTTCATCAGTGAGCCCTCGTATTTCAGCGTAGCGAAGTAGTCGTCGATGGTCTGCGGGCGTCGGATCAGCTCGATGGAGCCGTCCATACGGCGCAGCAGCTCCGCGCAGTGGAGCTTTGCATTGTAGTTGAATCCCATCGCACTGCCGTGCGCCCCCGTATCGTGGATGATGAGGATGTCGCCGATGTCGATCTTCGGCAGAGCGCGGTCAATGGCAAATTTGTCGTTGTTCTCGCAAAGTGAACCCGTCACATCGTAGACATGATCGGTGGGTTCGTTCTCCTTGCCGAGGATGGTGATGTGATGATAGGCACCGTAGATCGCGGGGCGCATGAGGTTCGCCATGCAGGAGTCGAGCCCGATGTACTTCTTGTACGTGTCCTTTTCGTGGAGCACGGTGGAGACGAGCCAGCCCGCATCGCCCGTGATGCCGCGCGCGCTCTCCGTGCGGATGCCGACGTCGCCGAGCCCGGCGGGGCGCATGATCTCATTGTAGAGCTTTTCGATGCCCGCGCCGACGGCGTCGTAGTCGATGCCGTCCTGCTCGGGACGGTACGGAATGCCGAAGCCGCCGCCGAGGTTGACGAATTCGACGTGGATGCCGAGTTTTTCCTTCAGCTCTGCCGCCAGCTCGAACATGAGGCGCGCCGTGAGGAGGAATGCCTCCGTGCGCAGCTCGGCAGAGATCACCATCGTGTGCACGCCGAACCGCTTCACGCCCATCTCAAGGGCACGGCGATAGCCCTCGAACATCTGCTCACGCGTGAGCCCGTACTTCGCCTCGACGGGCTTGCCGATGATGTCGTTGCCCTCGACGAGGTTGCCGGGGTTGTAGCGGAAACAGAGGAGGTTCGGCAGACCAGCGTGCTTCGCCATGTAGTCAAGGTGACTGAGGTCGTCGAGATTGATGACGGCACCGAGCTCGATCGCCTTCTGGAACTCCTCGTACGGCGTGTCGTTCGAGGTGAGCATGATCTCCTCGCCCTTGACGCCCGCCGCCGCAGAGATGATGAGTTCGGGAATGCTGCTGCAGTCCGTGCCCGCACCGTCCTCGTGCAGGAGCTGCACGATGCGTGGGTTCGGCAGCGCCTTTACAGCGAAGTGCTCGCGAAAGCTCGGCGCCCATGCGAATGTCTCGCGCAGACGGCGAAAATTCGCACGGATCTTTGCCTCGTCGTAGAGATGAAACGGGGTCGGGTACCGCTCGATGAGACGCAGTGTCTCCTCCTTTGTGAGCGGGAATTTCTTCTCATTCATATTGTTCTCCCTTGGTGTAAATCCCTCTTCCCCCATCGCTGTGAGAAAGATATATCGATGAAGTTCCGTTATTATAGCAATGAAAAATCCTCTCTGTCAAATGTATCCCTTGACGAACGGCGCACTCTCCCGTATAATGTGGACTATATTTTTTGAAGGCGCCGCATCATTCGCGCCTGCCTTCATTGGAATGATTAAGGGGGTATATCCATGAGATTCGGAGGAAAGGCTCTGCGCCTCGCCGCCGCACTCGTCGGAACAGCACTCCTCGGCTCGGCACTCGCGGGCTGCGGAGGAAACAACGCAAAGTCTGACGAGATCCGCATCGGCGCAAATTTTGAAATGACGGGCAACACGGCGAACTACGGTGCGTCGACGCTCGAGGGGCTGAAGCTCGCCATCAAGGAGGCCAACGATGCCGGCGGCATCAATGGCAAGAAGATCACGCTCGTCGAGGCAGACAACAAGTCCGAGGCGGCGGAGTCCGTCAATGCAGCGACGAAGCTGATCTCTGACGATCACGTCCGCGCCATCGTGGGCCCGGCGACGACGGCAAATGTCATCGCTGAGTCGCAGGTCGCGACGGACAACAAGATCCCGGTCATTGCACCGGATGCGACGGCGGTCGATGTCACCGTCGAGAACGGCCAAGTAAAGCCGTGGATCTTCCGCAGCTGCTTCATCGACCCGCAGCAGGGCGATGTCATGGCAAAGTTTGCCCTCGATACGCTGAAGGCAAAGACGGCGGTCATCTACCTCGACAATTCGACGGACTACTCCAAGAGCCTCGCACAGGTCTTTGAGAAGGTCTTTACCGCCGGCGGCGGCAAGGTGCTCATGACCGAGGCGTTCCTCGGCAAGGATCAGGACTTCAAGGCGACGCTGACGCGTCTGCGCGAGGCGAATGCGGACGTGATCTTCGTCCCCGCCTACTATGAGGAAGTCGGCAAGATCGTCAAGCAGGCGCGTGAGATCGGCATCACCGCCCCCATCATCGGCACGGACGGCTGGGATGATCCGAAGGTCGCCGAGCTCGCCGGTGCAGATGCACTGAACAACACGTACTTCAGCACGCACTACTCCGACAAGGACGAGTCGGTACGTCCCTTCATCGACGCCTATCAGAAGGAATACGGCCACATGCCGAACGTCTTCGCTGCTCTCGGCTATGACGCCGGCAAGCTCCTCGTCGATGCGCTGAAGCGCGCGGGCTCTGACGATCCCGAGGCACTGCGCAAGGCACTGGAGGAGACGAAGGATCTCGTCGTCGGCACGGGCACGATCACGATGGATGCAAACCACAACCCGATCAAGCAGGCAGTCATCCTCGAGAACAAGGATGGCGACCGCACGGTTGTCGCAAAGATCATGCCGAGCGCAAACTAATCTGCACAGAAACGTTCAAAGAGCCGCATCCTGCGGCTCTTTTCATCATCTCAGGGAGGTTTTTCTATGGAGGTACTGCAACAGATTCTGCAGCAGCTCATCAACGGGATTTCGCTCGGCAGCATCTACGCGCTGATCGCTCTCGGCTACACGATGATCTACGGCATCATCAAGCTCATCAACTTCGCCCACGGCGATATTTACATGGTCGGGGCGTACCTCGGCTTCTACGCGATTACGCTCGGGATCCCCGTCGTGCCGGCAATCCTCATCTCCATGGCGGTCACGTCCCTGCTCGGCGTCGTGGTGGAGCGACTGGCATACCGTCCGCTGCGCCATGCGCCGCGCATCTCCGTACTCATCACGGCAATCGGCGTGTCCTTCCTCCTCGAGTACACGATGATGGCGATTGTCTCGCCGACGCCGCGCACGTTCCCCGCCACACTCAGCGATGTGTCGTTTGACCTCGGCGGGCTCATCATCAGCGGCCAGCAGCTCCTCATCATGGGCGTCACTTTCCTGCTCATGCTCATCCTCACCTACATCGTCCGCTCGACGAAGATCGGCAAGGCGATGCGTGCGGCCTCCTACGACACGGAGGCGGCGCAGCTCATGGGCATCAATGCGAACCGCATCATCTCGATCACGTTCGCCATCGGTTCGGCACTCGCCGCCGTTGCGGGCGTGCTCATCGGCATCTACTACAACTCGATCGATCCGCTCATGGGCATCATGCCCGGCATCAAGGCGTTCGTCGCAGCGGTGTTCGGCGGCATCGGCATCCTGCCGGGTGCTGTCGTCGGCGGCATCGTTCTCGGCATTGTCGAGGCGTTCATCTCGGGGCTCGGATTCTCCATGTTCCGCGATGCGGCGGCATTCGCCATCCTGATCCTCGTGCTGCTCATCCGGCCGGCGGGTATCTTCGGCAAGAATGTCAAGGAAAAGGTCTAAGGAGGGGTGACGATGAATCCATCAACAAAAAATGATCTCAAGATGCTCGTCTTTGCCCTCATCATCTACGCCATCATCATGGGGCTGACGAGCGCAGGGGTACTGAACGCCTTCTGGCAGCTCAACCTCATCTTTGCGGGGATCAACATCATCCTCGCGGCAAGTCTCAACCTCATCAACGGCTACACGGGACAGTTCTCTCTCGGACATGCGGGCTTTATGGCGGTCGGCGCGTACGTCGGCGTCGTGCTCACGACGAATTTCCACCTGCCGTTTGCGGCGGCGCTCCTCGCGGGCGGCATCGCGGCAGGGCTGCTCGGGGCGCTCATCGGTCTGCCGACGCTGCGCCTGCGCGGCGACTACCTCGCCATCGCGACCCTGGGACTTGGCGAGATCGTCCGCATCATCATCATCAACGTCCCCTATATCGGCGGTGCGGCAGGATTTAAGGGCATCCCGCATCTCACGAATTTCACGTGGGTGTTCTTCCTCATGCTCGCCACGCTCTACATCATCAAGAACTTTGTGAACTCACGCCACGGCCGCGCCTGCCTCGCCATTCGCGAGAACGAGATCGCAGCGGAGTCCATGGGCATCAACACGACGAAATACAAGGTGCTCGCCTTTACCATCGGCGCATTCTTCGCGGGCGTGGCGGGCTGCCTGTTCGGGCACAATATGTATATTCTCAGCCCCGCGTCCTTCACGTTTATGCAGTCGTTCAACGTCCTCATCATGGTCGTCATGGGCGGCCTCGGCTCGATGACGGGCTCAATCGCGGGCGCACTCGTCGTGACCTTCCTCTCGGCGGCACTGGCGAGCTTCCCGAACGCGCGCATGATCATCTACGCACTCGCGCTCATCCTGCTCATGTTCTACCGTCCGCAGGGACTCTTCGGCTATGTTGAGGTCACGGCGATGCAGCCGCTTCGCCGCTTCTTTCGGAAGGGAGGGGAGGCATAATGGCAAAGGATCTGCTCTCAGCAACGGATGTCTCCATGGTCTTCGGCGGGCTCAAGGCCGTCGCGGACTTTAACATGCACATCAAATACGGCGAGCTGATCGGTCTCATCGGGCCGAACGGCGCGGGCAAGACGACGGCGTTCAACCTCCTCACGGGCGTCTACCGCCCCACGACGGGCGAGATTCTCTTCAAGGACAAGAGCATTGTCGGGCTCGCTCCCTACGAGATCACGGCGCGCGGCATTGCGCGTACGTTCCAGAACATTCGCCTGTTCGGCGAGCTCTCCGTCCTCGACAACGTCAAGATCGCCTACCACTGCCACATGAACTACGGGCTCGTCGAGGCGGTACTGCGCGTCGGACGCTATCGTTCGGAGGAGGAGAAGCTCACGGAGGAGGCACTGCGCCTGCTGAAGATCTTCCACCTCGAGGGCGTGGCACAGGAAAAGGCGAAGAACCTCCCCTACGGCGCACAGCGTCGTCTCGAGATCGCACGCGCCCTTGCGGCACAGCCCGCGCTCCTGCTGCTCGACGAGCCGGCGGCAGGCATGAACCCGCAGGAAACGAAGGAACTCATGGAGATGATCCGCTGGGTAAAGAAGGAATTCGGCATCACGATCCTCCTCATCGAGCACGATATGTCGCTCGTCATGGGGATCTGCGAGCGCATCTACGTCCTTGAGTACGGCGCGATCATCGCGAACGGCAGCCCGGAGGAGATTCGGAAGAACCCCGAGGTCATTCGCGCATATCTGGGAGCGGAGGAATAATCATGGCAAACGAAACGAATCAGCCGCAGGGCGGCGCGCCCATGCTCCGCATCGCGGATCTCAATGTATACTACGGTGCGATCCACGCGCTGAAGGGCATCTCGCTCGAGGTGCATCAGGGGGAGATCGTCACCCTCATCGGCGCGAACGGCGCGGGCAAGTCCACGACGCTGCGCACGATCTCGGGGCTGATCGCACCGAAGAGTGGCGCCGTCGACTTTGAGGGACAGGGCATCGCGGGGCTCGGCGCACATGAGATCGTGCGCCGCGGCATCTCACAGGTGCCCGAGGGGCGGCGCATCTTTGCCGATATGACCGTCCTCGAGAACCTCGAGCTCGGCGCCTTCATCCGCAGCGACAAGGACGGCATCGCGAGCGACATGGAGATGGTCTTTACGCGTTTTCCGCGCCTGAAGGAGCGCATCTCCCAGCAGGCGGGCACGCTCTCGGGCGGCGAGCAGCAGATGCTCGCCATGGGACGTGCCCTCATGAGCCGCCCGCGCCTCCTGCTCCTCGATGAGCCGTCGATGGGACTTGCTCCCCTCCTCATCAAGGAGATTTTCTCCATCATCGTTGACATCAACAAGGCGGGTACAACCATCCTGCTCGTCGAGCAGAACGCCAACATGGCGCTCTCCATCGCGAACCGCGCCTACGTCCTTGAGACGGGACGCATCACGCTCTCGGGCTCCGCAAAGGATCTCGCGGCGAGCGAGGAAGTTCGCAAGGCCTATCTGGGCGGATAAGAAAAGAAGGAAAACACGACCTAAAGCGCGAATATTACAGTAATATACAAATTCACTCTTGCAAGGAGGAGCATTATGTTTGTTGCCAACTGCATGACCAAGAACCCCATCACCATCGCCCCCGATGTGGGGATCGACGAGGCGGCAAAGATCATGGACAAGGGGCATTTCCGCCGCCTGCCCGTCGTCGAGCACGGAAAGCTCGTCGGCTTCTTTACAAACCGCGACCTCCTGCGCGCCTCGCCTTCGGCGGCGACCACGCTCGACCGCTTTGAGATGCGCACCCTGCTCTCGAAGATCAAGGTCGCCGACGTCATGCAGAAGAACGTCATCACCGTCACGGATACGACGACGATCGAGGAGGCTGCGCTCGTCATGGCGCGCGAGAAGATCGGCGGCATGCCCGTCCTCTCTGAGGTCGGCAAGGTCGTCGGCATCATCTCCTCCACGGATATCTTCCGCGCGTTCGTCACCGTCATGGGGCTCGACAGCGGCAAGACGCGCCTCACGATTGCGGTTGCCGACCGCAAGGGCGTACTCCGCGACATCGCGACCGTCCTCGCCGACCTCGACATCAACATCGACAGCATGGTCACCATCCCCCAGCCGAGCGGCACCTACGACATCATCATCCGCGCCGATATTGCGGATGTGGAGACGGTCAAGGAGCGCCTAGCGGCAAAGGGATTTACGGTCAGCCACGTCACACAGATCGGATGATCTACGCTACAAAAGACCTGCCATCGGAAACAGATCCGCTTCCGTATGGCAGGTCTTTTTTCACTCGATCACACGTCCATCCGTTCCGATCAAAATGAGCTGTGCGCCCGGAATATCCGTGAGGAGGCTGCGCCCGCGCTCCGCGCCCATGACGAAAATCGCCGTCGAGAGCATATCCGAGAGCTGTCCCTCGTGCCCCGCCCACATCGTTCCCGTCATCGCATCCTGCGGCAGAATGACGGTGACGGATGCGAGCCCTGTCTCTGCGGGGTCGCCCGTACGCGGATCGACGAGATGATGATACCGCCGCCCCTCGTAGAGAAAATATCGCTCATCGTCGCCCGAGGCGGAGAGCATGGCATCCGAGAGCTGCACCGTCGCAGCGAGATCACTGCGGCTCTCCCCGCGCGGATTGCGGACGCCGATGCGCCACGGCTCCCCCTCCGCATTCACGCCGCACGCGAGAATCGAGCTGCTGCCGAGATCGGCAAGGGCATTCACGGCGCCGCCCGCTGCCCAGCTGCGTGCGATGCCGTCGAGCGCCAGCCCCTTGATGAGTGCGCCGCGGTCGATCTTCATCCCCGCACGCAGAAGCCGCACCTCCGGATGCTCTCCATCATCAGCGGCACGTTCTCGCAGCTCAAGTGCATGCCAATCAACGCGCGATTGCGCCGCCGCAATCTCCTCCGCCGTCGGCGGATGCTGCGCGGCACGCGCCGCATCCCATAGCTCCGTCAGTGTGCCCGAGGTCACATCAAAGGCGCCGTCCGACTGCCGTGCCATCTCCTGCGCCAGAGAGAGTGTCTCATAGAGTGCGGGCGACACCTCCGTCCACGCACCCGTCCCCGCCGTCTCCTCCACACGGGCGAGCACCGCACCGTCTGCATCCTCCTCCGTCGCCGTGAGCACCGCCAGCCCGTCGCGCAGCGCCGCCTGTGACGTGATCTCATCCGCACGCACCGTCAGATGCGCCACCGTCCCCATCACGATCCGCGTCTCCTCCGCCGTCACATCGCCCCCGCATCCGCCGAGGAGGAGTGCCATAGCGAGCAGAAGAACAAGGGGCGACTTGAACAACCGAAAAAACTTTTGTATCATAGATAGGAATCCTTTCTTCAGCGACGATATCATATCGCCAAATTTTTCATCCGAGGTGACTCATGCCATCCAGATTTCACGAAATTCTCCGCTTCCTCCTCGTCGGCGGCGGCTGCTTCCTGCTCGACTACGGACTGCTCTACGTCCTCACAGAGTACGCCGGACTCTACTATCTCCTCTCGTCGGGGATCTCCTTCAGCATCTCCGTCTTTGTCAACTATCGCCTCTGCCTCATCTACGTCTTTCACGGCGCATCCGCCGAGACGCGCCGCGCAAAAGTCCTCTTCTTTGGCTCGAGCATCGCAGGGCTCGTCCTCAACCAGCTCCTCATGTGGGTGCTCGTCGACGGGCTCAGCGTCTACTACATGCTCGCCAAGATCATCGCCGCCGGCATCGTCACCGTGTGGAACTACGTGCTCAAACGCCGTGCCCTGCGCGGCTAATGGTGCACCGATATCCTGTATTCTAACAACATCCCGCGCGCTGTGCAAGCACGGGAATGCCAGCATACGGTCCGTTCTGATGCAGCAGCGAACACGCAGCTCCCCTCCCCCGCTCCGGCAGGGGAGCTTTTTTTGCACTATTCCTCCCTCACACTCCGCAATATTCAGTAAAGTACTTCTTTTATCCAAAAAGAAGGAGTTCTTTCCCCAAAAACGAAATAGAAAAACGTTATAGGATTTATTTATAATTGAAATAGATTCTATGTATCATTAGGAGGGGAAAGCAATGGCAATGGAAATCTCACGCCGCACCTTTATCAAGGGAACGGCGGCGGCGGGCGTTGTCCTCATGTCCGGTGCCTATCTCGGCTGCGGGGGAAAGAACATCCCGGAGCAGGTGCGGCGCGGCGACGTGACCTACGACGTGCTCGTCATCGGCAGCGGCGGCGCAGGGATGCGCGCAGGGCTTGCAGCGGCTCAGAACAAGGATCTGAAGGTCGCTGTCCTGACGAAGCTCGTCCCGACGCGCTCGGCATCGACGATGGCGCAGGGCGGCATGAACGGCGTGACGGGCGTCACCGATCCCAAGGACAGTGTCGAGTCGCACACATTCGACACGATCAAGGGCGGCGACTATCTCTGTGATCAGGACGCGGTCGAGTATTTCGCGGAGAACGCGGGCAAAACGATCTACGAGATGGACTACATGGGCTATCCGTACAACCGTCAGAAGGACGGTCACTTCCATCAGCGCAAGATGGGCGGCTCATCCTATCCGCGTGCGGCATACTTCGAGGATCGTGCGGGACACGCCATGGTGCACGCACTCTTCGAGCAGTGCCTCGCACACAATATTGACTTCATCTCCGAGTGCCAAATGCTGGAGATCAGCATGACGGATGCCGGCAAGCTCGCGGGCGTCATCGCAATGGATATGCGTTCGGGCGACCTCATCGGCATCCCCGCGAAGACCATCATCATTGCCACGGGCGGCTACGGACGCGCCTACTGGGTGCGTACCTCCAACCCGTACAGCTCGACAGGCGACGGCATCGTCGCAGGCATGAACGTCGGCATCCCGTTCAAGGATCCCGAGATGGTGCAGTTCCATCCGACAGGGCTCTCCGTCAATGGCGTGCTGCTCTCCGAGTCCAGCCGCTCCGAGGGTGCACAGCTCTTCAACAAGAACGGCGAACGCTTCATGTCGAAATACGCCCCCGAGAAGATGGAGCTCGCGACGCGCGACATCGTCGCACGTGCCATCGCCACGGAGATCGAGCAGGGACGCGGCATCGGCGAGGGTCTGACCGCCGGTGTCTACCTCGACTTTACAAAGATCCCACCCGAGCGCATCCACGAACGCCTCGGGCAGGTATACGACCTCGCAAAGCGTTTTGCGGGCGTTGATATTACGAAAGAACCTGTTCTCATCAGCCCGACCTGCCACTACTCCATGGGCGGACTTGAGATGGCCGACTACAAGACGGGCGCGACGCGCATCCCCGGCATCTTTACAGCGGGCGAGTGCAGCTGTGTCTCCGTCCACGGCGCGAACCGCCTCGGCGCAAACAGCCTCTCCGAGGTGCTTGTCTTCGGCAAGACGGCAGGCGAGGGTGCCTCTGCCTACGCCAAGGAGCATCACAGCTACGAGGGCAGTCAGGATCAGCTCGCCGCCGCGTGCGTCAAGTGGAAGAATCACTTTGACAAGGTGACCGCGCGTCCGCATACGACAAACCGCACGGTTCCCGAGATCCGTGACGCCATGGTCAATACCATGTGGTACAAGGCGGGCGTCTTCCGCGACGGTGCGCAGCTCGAAGCGGCATCGAAGGAACTGCGCGCACTCGAGGAGGACTACAAGAACTGCTATGTCGGCGACAGCTCCCATGTCTACAACACCGCATTCGAGCAGTATGTCGAGCTCGGCAACCTCCTGCAGATCTCCCATGCCATCGTGCAGGGGGCGGCGGCGCGCAAGGAGAGCCGCGGCGGACACTCGCGCCGCGATTTCCCGAAGCGCGACGACGTGAACTTCCTCAAGCATACGCTGATCTACAAACAGCCGGACGGGAAGTACACGGCAGAGTACCAGGATGTCGTCATCACGAAGTATCCGCCGAAGGAAAGGAAGTATTGATATGGACGTAACACTCAAAATCCATCGCTATGTCGAGGGCAAATCGTGGGTGGACACGTTCACCGTGCCGCGCTCCACGGGGCTCACCGTCCTCGGCGCACTGACCTACATCAAGGAGCAAGAGGATCCGACGCTCTCCTTCACCTGCTCCTGCCGTTCGAGCATCTGCGGCGCGTGCGCCGTGCGCGTCAACGGCAACGCCGAGCTCTCCTGCGAGGTACTGATCGACGACCTCACGGCACGCTATCAGAGCGACGCGCTCACGATTGAGCCGCTCGGCAACTTCCGCGTCATCCGCGACCTCATCGTCGACTGGGATCCAAAGTACGCACGTCTCAAAAAGGTAAAGCCCTCCCTCCATCCAAAGGACGAGTTCACGGCGGAAACGGGCTGCCTCCAGTCCCCCGAGGACTTCAACAAGTACAAAAAATACGCAGGCTGCATCCTCTGCGGATCCTGCGTCTCCGAGTGCAATAAAAACACGCTGAATCAGGACGACTTCCTCGATCCATTTGCCTTTGTCAAAGCGGAGAAGCTCGTTGCCGACTCGCGCAGCAAGAGCCCCGAGGAGCATCTGAAGGCGGTCATCGAGGCTGGGCTGTGGCGCTGCTTCAACTGTCAGGAGTGCACGGCGAAATGCCCGAAGGGACTCGATCCCGCCGGTGCCATCGAGAAGCTGAAGGCGGAGACCTTCAAGCATCACCTCGACGACAATGTCGGTGCACGTCATGCAAAGGCGATCTACGACGACATCCAGACCTCCGGCACACTCGACGAGTCGAAGCTCAACATCAAGTCCGAGGGCTACCTCATGTCAAGTCTGCGCCTGCCGATGGCACTGCGCCTCATGAACGTCGGCAAGATGGATCCGCTCGCCAAGCATCCCGTCAACCCCGACATCAAGACCATCGACGCCATTGTCAAGGCAGCAGAAAGCGCCGATAAGGAGGACGCATAATGAAGTACGCACTATTCCCGGGCTGCGTCCTCGACGGCGCGGCAGCCGAGGCATATACCTCGCTCAAGAAGGTCTGCGAAAAGCTCGGCATTGACATCGAGGAGATTCCAAACTGGACGTGCTGCGGTGCATCCCACGGGCAGGGCGTGAACGACCTCGCCATGCTCGCCATAAACGCACGCAACATCTCCATCGCAGAGAATATGGGGCTCCCCATCCTCACCGTCTGCAACACCTGTACCCTGCAGCTGCGCACGGCGAAGTACCGTCTCGATCACGAGCCGGGGCTGAAGGATAAGGTGAACGCCATCCTGAAGGAGGCGGGACATCCATACGCATATCAGGGGACGAGCGACATCACGCATTTCCTCTGGGTACTCGACGAGCATCCCGAGGTGCTCGACGGAAAGATCACGGACGCACTGAAGGGGACAAAGGTCGCCTGCTACTATGGCTGCCACATTCTGCGCCCGAAACCGCAGATGCACTATGAGGAGGGCGACTATCCCGAGTCCTTCGAGCGGCTCGTGCGCCGCCTCGGGGCGGAGCCCGTCTGGTTTGACGCGGGGCGCAAATGCTGCGGCTTCCACGCGCAGTTCACCGCCGAGCACGACGTGCTGACCGTCACGGGACAGATCGCCGCAAGTGCGGCGCATGCACAGGCCAATCTCATCGCAACGCCGTGCCCGCTCTGCCAGATGCAGCTCGATATGTACGGTCCCGAAGGACGTGATGCCGTCCGCGGGGAGACCGATATGCCCATCCTCCACCTGCAGCAGCTCGTCGGGCTCGCACTCGGCATGACACAGGAAGAGATCGGCTTTAACCGCCACGTCTTCGGCCGCAACAAGCTGAAGGTCGGCGCGTAATCTCACTTTCTGCGCGCAGGAAACAAATTCACTCTCTACAAATAAGAATTACCCCCGATCACGTGCGTCCTACTGCGACGCAGCCATTGTATACAGCACAACGGAAAGCATCGTGATCGGGGGTATTTTTTCATTTTATTCCCACATAATCAAAATTTAATGATACGAAATAAAGGAAATTGTCTATTATAATAGAATATAGACTGTGAATTCACTCTTATAAATTTGATTCAATAGATAAAATTGTCTTGCTATTTTGTCTGTTTTGAGTTACACTGAACTCAAAGAACGAACGCTACATTGAATCGCAGATATATGAGCGTTTCTATTTTCATCTGCGTAAAGGGAGTGAATATCATGTTTCTGGAGGAGCGTCAAGAGCTCATCGTCCGCATGGTGGAGCGCGACGGCAAGGTTAAGGTCAAGGAGCTCAGCGCCAAATTCAAAGTCACCGAGGACTGCATCCGCAAGGATCTCGGGTCACTGGAGCGGCAAGGACGCCTCAAGCGCACCTACGGTGGCGCCGTGAAACTGACCCAAAGCGTTCACATGATCGAGGTAAGCCGTCATCGTCACATGGATGTCGAGGCAAAGCGGCGCATCGCGCAGGCAGCTGTCTCTCTCATCCACGACAAGGATATGGTCTTCCTCGACGTGTCCACGAGCAACCTTGCCATTGCAGAACTGCTCATGAAGAGCGACCGTGATCTGACTGTTGTCACGAACATGGTCGATGTGCTCGGCGTCCTGGCACGCAATCCCCGCATCGAGCTGATCTTTGCGGGCGGGCAGATCAACCGCGGACGTGACGGATTCTGGGGTGGGATGACGCAGGACTTCATCGGAAAGCTGAAGCCCGATATTGCCTTTGTCGGCGCCGTGGGCGTCAACGTCAAGGCAAACAGTGTCTCCACCTACGACATCGACGACGGACTCAACAAGGCAACCATCATCGCACGCAGCAAGCGTTCCTACGTACTCGCGGAGGCGCGCAAATTCGCTGCGGACGGCAACTATGACTATGCACCGCTCAATTCCCTGTCGGGGTTCGTCACGGATACGGAACCACCATCCGATATTCGTGCCGCTGCCGCAGACCTGGGGGTTGATGTCGTACTTCCGTAATATCTCTCATTGATCGGACAGAACCGAGACGGACTTGCCGTCTCGGTTTTCTTGTGCGAAAATATAGGTGATCTTAAAGTTTGCTACAGAGCACTGCACGGTGCAGGGTGAATAACCTCGATGAAAGGTTGGGGAAAACCGTAAACATACAAGGAGACACAATTGATTGATTTGCTGAAACACTGTACGCTCTGCCCGCGGCGCTGCGGCGTCGACCGCACGGCAGGCGGGCGCGGGTTCTGCGGCGCAGGGCGGCTGGCACGCGTTGCGCGCACGATGCTGCACACATGGGAGGAACCCTGCCTCGTGGGGACGCACGGCGCAGGGGCGGTGTTCTTCGCCCACTGCACACTCCGCTGTGTCTACTGTCAGAACTACGAGATCAGCCACGAGGGACACGGCAGAGAGATGACGGAGGAGGAGCTTGCGGCGGCGTTTCTCTCGCTGCAGACGCAGGGCGCCGCAACGCTCGATCTCGTGACACCGACGCACTACACGCCGCAGATTCTCAACGCACTCGCGCGAGCACGATCAGATGGGCTGACCCTCCCTGTCGTCTGGAACACGGGCGGCTATGAGACGGAGGAGAATATCGCACGCCTCGCGGGCGCGGTGGATATCTACCTGCCCGATCTCAAGTACAACACGGAGGAGAGCGGACGGCTCTACTCTGCCGCCCCCGACTACGCAGCGGCGACGTTTTCCGCACTCCGTGCCATGGTCGAGCAGGTCGGCGCACTGCAGTTTGACGCGGATGGGCGTCTCCTGCGCGGCGTCCTCGTCCGCCATCTCGTCCTGCCGGGACACCGCCGTGAGAGCATCGCCCTCGTGCGACGTCTCTGGGAGGCGTTCGGTGGGCGCATACAGCTCAGTCTCATGCGGCAGTATACCCCGCTCTATCGAGCGGCGGAGTTCCCGCCGCTCCACCGCCGGCTCACGACCTTCGAGTATGAGTCCGTCGTCGATGCCGCACGCGATCTTGGCATGACACAGGTCTACGTGCAGGGCGCGGAGGCGGTCGGCACAGCGTATGTGCCGGATTTTAGATAACGAAATCTTGTGCCCCCACCACCGCAAGTGCTCCTCCCCTCCATGATACCGGGGGGGCTTTCGTTTAGGGAATCACTGATACCCCTCACCGCAGAGCGCGTACCATCGCCTTGCGAAGGAAATCGACGGGGAGCATCGTTGCGGCGAGGAGGAAGGCGAGCACCCAGCCGCCCGGATGGATGGGCGTGCAGCTGAACATTGCACCGATCCATGCGCCGACCTCATGCGGGAGAAGCGGTGCATTGATGATGGCCGCCATGATGAGAACGATGCCGCCCCAGACCCGCAGGAATCCCGGATTTGCCCCGAGATCGCGGAAGATGCCGAAGCCGCCCGACCGCACGTTAAACCCGTTCATCAGCGAGGCCAATACGAACAGCAGGAAATACGCCGTGTACTGCTCCGCCTGCCCCGCAAAGCACGCGGCAAAAATCGGCTGCGTGAGGAAGGCAAAGCTGAGCAGCACGAGCCATGTCCCCATCCAGAGAATCTGCGCCGCCATCGCAGGGCTGATGATGCTCGCGTCACGGCGGCGCGGCTTCTCGTGCATATAGCTCTCATGAGCGGGCTCGTTGCCGAGCATGATCGCGCCGAGGCTGTCCATGACAAGGTTGATGAAGAGCAGATGCGTCACGCGCAGCGGTTCCATAATGCCGAAAAATGGCGCAAATGCACTGACGACAACGGCGGCGATGTTGATGACAAGCTGAAAACGGCAAAACTTCAGGATGTTGTTGTAGATTGTTCGCCCATAGAGAATCGCATCCTTGATCGAGCGGAAATTATCGTCGAGGATGACGATGTCGCCCGCATCCCGCGCCGCCTCCGTGCCGCTCCCCATCGCAAAGCCGACATCGGCGCGCCGCAGGGCGGGCGAGTCATTGACCCCGTCCCCCGTCATGCCGACGACGAGATTCATCTGCTGTGCGAGGCGCACGATGCGCGACTTGTCCGTCGGCAGGGCGCGTGCAATCACGCGCAGCTGCGGCAGGACGCGCTGAACGGCAGCATCGTCCATCTGTGCGAGGTCACTGCTCGTCAAAACGAGCTCCCCGTCCGCACACAGGAGTCCTGCATCTCGTGCGATTGCGACCGCTGTCTCGCGGCGGTCGCCTGTCACCATGACAACCTGGATACCCGCTGCCTGCACCTCGGCGATCGCCGCACGCGCCTCGGGACGCACATCGTCACGAATCGCGGCAAAGCCGATGAGCACGGTGTCCGCGTTCACCTCATTCGTGCGAAATGCCGACGCAGAATACCCGAATGCAAGGACGCGCATGGCGCGTGCAGCGTATGCGTTGATCGTCTCCGTCAGGGCGTCGGCATCGTAGGGCACGACATTTCCCGCCGCATCGAGTGCATACTGCGCGCGGGCGAGGAGCACCTCGGGCGCCCCCTTATAGACGACAATGCCGCGTGCGGGCAGCTCTGCCTGACTGAATTTGTTCACCGAGTTAAACGTCTGCCGCTGCCCTGCCCGGGATATTTCATCCGCCTGCAGGGCGCGGCAGTTCTTTTCCCCCAGGGCATACATGACTGCCTGATCGGTCGGGTTTCCGCCGACGACGGCCCCGCTCTCATCGTACATGGAGGCGGTATTCCTACCGATGGCGCGCCGCAGCTGCGCCGCGAGCACCGTCTCTCCCGCGAGGAGATCGGCACCATAGACCGACCCATCCGCCGTAAAAAACTCGACCACCGAGAGCCGTCCGCCCGTGATTGTCCCCGTTTTATCGCTGAAGAGAATGTTCAGCGCACCCGCCGTCTCGATGCCGACGGCGCGGCGCACGAGCACGCCGCGTGAGAGCATGCGGCTCGTGTTCTGCATCAGGACGATGGAGATCATGAGCGGCAGCCCCTCGGGTACGGCACAGACGATGATGAGGATGGCGAGTGAGACCGCCTCGATCACGTCCACGAGAACCTGTCCCCAGCCGAGGAGGACATACGCCTCGATGCCGCCCGCGCGCAGGGCGAAGAACATCATGTAGAGCGCGACGATCACGATGCCCGAGATATAGCCGAACGCCGAGATCTGATCGGCGAGCTTGGCGAGTTTTACCTGCAGCGGAGACGCGGGCTCACGCGCCTGCATCTCCGACGCCATCTGTCCCATCATGGTCGCAGTACCGACGCGGCACACCTGCAGTATGCCCTCGCCGTCAAAGACGACGCTCCCGCGAAAGAGCGTCGTGCCATCGACAAAGGTATCCCCCGTCGTCTTCTCCGGAAATACGGCAGCCGCATCGGCGCGCTTATGGCACTCCTCCGTCTCGCCGTTCAGCGCTGCGTTGCTCACACGCAGGTCACCTGAAATGAGTACACCGTCGGCGGGGATCTTGTCGCCCCCCTGCAGGATGACGAGGTCGCCCACCACGATCTCATCCACAGGCAGGACATGGAGTCCGCCGTCGCGGCGCAGTTTTGCCCTGTCCTTTGCCGTGCGCGCGCGCAGCGCATGGTATTCGTCGTCGCTCGTCAGGCTCGTCCGTGCGGTCACCGTTGCCACGATGAGCACTGTGACGATTGTGCCGACCGGCTCATAGATCTCCGCATAGCCGACGAAGTACATCGTGACCATGAGCGCAACCATCACGAGCAGGATGCGGATCATCGGGTCGCGGAAGGTCTCCAAAAATGCCTGTCCGAAGGTCAGCCGCGCCGGCTCCGGCAGGACATTCGCCCCATGGATGCGGCGTGATGCCTCCGCCTCCGCCGTTGTCAGTCCTCCATGCGTCAACGCTCTTCCCCTCCCCGGTGCAGCGCCGCCTCACAGCGGCAAACGATCATCTGCGCACGGCGCGTACGAAATACACGATCAGGTATGCACTGAGTACAAGTGCCAGTCCCTCGCCTGCCCATCCGCCGTAAATCGGCGCAACGAAGATCACCAGGCTCATCAATGCGATGCGTGCGGGCTCCTCCCACGACGCATTGGAGCGTTTCTTTACGGCGATCTCGGCAGCCGCCGCAATGCGGCTGTGCCAGCGCGTCAGCCAGAGCACAATGCCCGTGACGATCATCGCCGCCGTCATGAGGATCAGCAGCGCCCAGAAAATCTTTACGGCGAGGAGCTCATGATTGTGGATGTGGATGTTCAGGAAGAATGGCGCCGCCTTCATCCACGCCGGCACGGGGACGGTGAACGGTGTGCCGCCGTCCGCCGGAAGATAGGTCTGCTCGCCCAGTACAAAGTCCGTCGCGCGCACGGGCGGATCGGCGGTCTGGAAGACGTAGAAGGGATATGACGCCGTCGGCAGCTGCATGGAGATCACGTCCCGCCCGGGACTGTTCTCCTCGACGCGTGCCAGTGCATCTGCGGGACGGAGTGTCTCTGCCTGCTGCTCCTGCGCGGCAAAATGCTCCATCGCCGCAATATGCGCTGTGCTGTGATAGTCCCGCATCCCGACCGAGTAGAGGACGATCACGATGCCACTCACGCACATGACCGTCGCCCATGTGCCCGCAAAGATCGACGTGATCTTGTGCCAGTCCGACCAGAACACGCGACTGGTCTTGCGCCGGTGCGTACCGAACGCCATGCTCTTCATCATCGGCAGATAGAGATAGATGCCCGTCACGATGGAGATGACCGAGAGGGCACACATCAGGGCGAGAAAGTCGCGCCCACCCGTATCCATGCCCATGCGGACGTGCAGAATGTGCATCGTGTGCATGAAGATCTGCACCCCATCATGACGATAGATGCGCTCCTTGCGGTCAAATGCCGTATGCGTGCGCACATCGTACATGATCTGCTCGCCGCCCATGCGCATGTGGGAGCGTCCCGCCGCAGCGCCGCGCTCCACGACGCGGAAATAGAGCGTCCCATCCGTGTCATCCGGCGTCACCGCCAGGATCTCCTTCGTCGGATACGCTGCACGCACCGCCGCCTCTCCCTCGGGCAGTGCCTGCCAGAGCTCCGCCATCGGCATGGGCTCCCCGCTCTCCGGCATATTCACCGTGTTCCACGCATTGATCTCCCCGCGAAAGAGGAGCGGCAGCCCCGTCAGCGTCAGCAGCAGCAAAAAGAGCGCACAGATCAGACTCACCCACTGATGAACGGCATAGATTTTTTTCATCATTTCCTCCTATCCCAATGGCTGCATTATAGCACATCTGCCGAAAAGGAGCAGGGAAAAGATGGGGATGCTGAAATCCTCCTGACCATCCTCAGCAGCTTGTCGCAGGAGGAAGCACGATCCATCTCGGAGAACGTCACATGGGGACTCAGGAAAAAGTTTGCCGACGGCAAGTTCTCCGTCGGCTACTCGCACTTTCTCGGCTATGACAAGGGCGAGGACGGCAATCTCGCCATCAACGAGGAGCAAGCCAAGATCGTGCGGCTCATCTTCCAGCTTTTCCTTGAAGGTATGACAGCCGGCAGGATCGCAAAGAACCTGACCGCACGGCACATTCTGACGGTCACGGGTAAGGAAAAATGGAACGCCAAGACCATCCGGGGCATCCTCAGCAATGAGAAATACACAGGCTGCGCGAGAATCCAGAAGACCTTTACGCCGGACTTCCTCACCAAGAAAGCCGTCAAGAACTGCAGACAAGTGCCGAGCTACTTTGTGGAACAGAGGCATCCTGCCATCATCGACCCTGCCGTGTTCGAGATGGTGCAGAGGGAGATGGAGCGTCGTACACGGGAAGGTGGGAGATATAGCGGCGTAAGCATTTTCTCGGGGAAGATCAAGTGCGGCGAATGCGGCGGTTCTTTCGGCGCTAAAGTTTGGCATTCCACGGATAAGTACAGACGCACTATTTATCGATGCAACAACAAGTACGACGGGCAGAAATGCCGAACCCCTCATGTGATGGAGAAGGAAATCAAGGAAGCCTTTGTCACGGCATTTAATCGGTTGGTGACGGAGCGGGAGGAGATTGTCACGAACGCGCGGCTCGTCAGGCAGACGCTATGCGACACGACGGCACTCATGGAGGAAAAAATCAAACTGCAGCAGGAACTGGCGGTACTTGTAGAGATGACGGAAAAGTGTATCCGAGAGAACGCCCGCATTGCTCAGAGCCAGGAGGAGTATCAGCGCAGCTACGAAGGACTGGTAGTGCGATACGATGTCGCCAAGGCTCGGTTCGACGAGGTGTTGGAGACTATCTCTGCTAAGGAAGCGCAATCCGAGCAGTTGGCAGTGTTCATCAAGAGGCTCAAAAACCGCACTGAGCCTGTGGCAGAGTTCGACAGCCAGCTCTGGGCGGGCATGGTGGAATGTGTGACCGTGGGCGTAGACAAGGGGCTGACGGTGGTGTTTCGAGATGGGACGGCAGTGAGAGTGTAACAGGGGGGGTGAATGGAGAGGTTTTTCAAAAAGAGTTGAAGTCTTTTAGGGAATTACTGATAAAATGAAGGGGGTTCGCGCTCTAATTGCGGGCGTATGTCGACGGTGACATCGTACAATGCGACACCCGGTGCACCTGTCCGAACTTCGCCCATGTCAGTGGATTGACTTACGGTTAGCCGGTTGAGCGAGGAAGAACGGCTTTCCCCGTGCGGGCAGAGAATGATATCCTCCGGGACAGTTTCTGTGAGGCAGACGGTGACGGCAATCTCTGCCGTTTCATTCCATAGGACGGCAGGACTGTTTTCCGTGAGCCCCTTTGCTGCTGCGGCTTTTGGATGGAGAAAGACCACAGGATGTTCGGGAAGCTGTGTTTCCGGCATTTGATGCTGTCCGTTAATGTTTTGCTGTGCGTGTGGTGTCAAAAAATAAAATGGATACTTCGATGTCGGAAAGAGTATGTCGTTTATATGAGAGAGAGCAGCAGTGAAATTTTCCATCGTCCGTGGCGAAGCGGTGATCTTTCCACGGTATGCCCATATCGTATGTGCGTGTGCCTGCTTCCAATTCACGCCAATGTTTGATGGAAAGGCGTTCATATACGGTGGAAGTAAATACTTCATCGAGAAAGTCGGCAGCATCCTTCTGCCATGGGAAGCTGCTCGTGCCGGGCGCGAGTTCGTTCAGCCGGCGCGTGAGCAAGCGGGCGATGTCAAGATCGCTCTTTGCCTCTCCACACGGCGGTATGACAGGTGTATTCAGTCCGACCCAGTGGTGGAAGTATTGTCTGGAATTTGCCCGTGATTGGCTGCACCATAGTCCGCATGCCGAGAAATTCAGAATCGAGGGCGGGGTATGTTACAGCGAGGAGGATTTTATCGCGTACCTCAATCAATATGTATTTCCGGAAGAAAGATCTGTGCCGGTCAAGAATTTAGGCCGGATGAATCTTGGTGAGGATCTGCCCGAAGAATACAGGGGATGTCCCTGCTTTCATTTTTGACAGAGACCGGGGCGGGGGGATGAAATCGTCTTCCCGCCATATTTTATGGGAGCGGTCAGCCATTTCTTTGAAAGACATGAGCGACATCTTCCTGTCTGCCGGCGACGAGAACGGCGGCATCCGGCGCGAAGATCGTCTGGGCAGAGATATTGAGGTCGATGTGGCCGCCTGCTTTTATGCCGAGGATGTTCAGGTGATGCCGGCGGCGGATATCAAGCTCGATGATGCTTTTCCCTTCCCATGCTTTTGGTACGGGTACTTCGTAGATGGCGTATTCGTCGCTGAGCGGGAAGTAGTCGAGGATATGATTGGAACTGTAGCGGATGGCCGTCCAAAGCGCGAATTGGCGCTCCGGGTAGACGGTTTCGTCCGCGCCGTTCCGCAGCAGGAATTTTTCGTGAATGTCGCGCGAGGCGCGCGCTACGACATAGCGTGCGCCAAATTCTTTGAGAAGCGAGGTTGTTTCGAGGGAGCTTTGGAAGTCATCGCCGATGGCGACGATGCAGACATCAAAGTTGGGGATGTCGAGAGAGCGCAGAAAGTCGGCATTGGTGCTGTCGGCGATGAGTGCGTTCGTCACGAACGGCAGAATGCTGTTTACGCGATCTTCGTCGTGGTCGACGGCGAGGACCTCGTGCTGCATGTCGTGCAGCTTTTCTGCAATGTAGCGGCCGAAGCGGCCAAGTCCGATGAGCAGGATGGATTTCATGATGTTCCTCCTATCCGATGGTGATTCGTTCTTCCGGGCTGCGGCCGGAGTCTTGTCTGCTGTGTGCATGGGCAGCAAAGATGACAGTGAGACCTCCGATGCGCCCGAAGAACATCAAAAGCATCATGACGTATTTGGAAAGCGGCCCCAGATCGTCGGTGACGCCGATGGAAAGGCCGACGGTTCCCAGCGCAGAAGCCGTCTCAAAAGCGCTGTCGATCAGGCGTATGCCGTCAATGAGGTTGAGCAGTACGCTGCCCGAAGCGAAAAGCAGGAGATACATCATGAGGATGGTGACGGCATGACGCTGTGTTTCGGAGGAAAGACGCCGCGAGAAGCAAGTCGGATCCTTCTTGACGCGGAAGGTGGCGATCATGATGGCAAACAAGGTGAAAGCTGTTGTTGTCTTGATGCCGCCTGCGGTGGAGCCGGGCGAGCCGCCGATGAGCATCAAGGCGATGAGGGCGGCTCGTCCCGTTTCGCTGAAATCCTCGATGTCGATCGTGTTGTAGCCTGCGGTGCGGGTCGTAACGGATTGAAAGAAGGAGATCAGGAAGTGTTCGCTGAGGGACGTGCTGGGATCGAGTTCGAAGAAAAAGAAGAAAAGCCCCGGAATCAGGATGAGAGCTGCCGTCATCGTCAGGGCGATCTTGCTTTGCAGGGTGTAAGCATGGAAATTTCCGCGGTTCAGACGGATGTCCGCCCAGGTGGTGAAGCCAAGTCCGCCGGCGATGATGAGGAGCATGACCGTGACGTTTACGATAGGATCGCCGACGAAATCCATCAGGGAATTGCCGAAGAGATCGAAGCCTGCATTGCAGAAGGATGAGATGGAATGAAAGACCGCGAAGTAAATGCCGCGTAAAAGGCCGACTTTTTGGCAAAAGGAAGGGGCGAGAAAAAGGGCGCCGAGAAATTCAATGAAGAAGGTCAAGCGCAAAATGAAGTAGAGGAGCGGTACGATGCCGCCAAGCTGCGGAGCGGAGACAGCGTCTTTGGAAAGACTGCGCTGCATGAGACCGATGCGCTGCCCTGAAAGGGCGGCGAGAGAGACAGCGACGGTAATGACGCCGAAGCCGCCGACCTGAATCATGGCGAGGATGACGAGCTGACCGAAAAGCGTCCAGTATGCAGCGGTGTCGACAGTCGTAAGGCCCGTCACGCAGCTGGCAGAAACGGAGGTGAAGAGCGCATCGGAAAAGGAGGCGCCTTCGCCGTTTGCCGTGGCCCAAGGCAGCATCAAAAGCCCGGTGCCGCAGAGAATCAAACAGAGAAAACTTAAGATGATGATACGGGAGGGCGAGAGCCTTCGCAAACGTATAATAATGTTCATAAAACAGCCTCGATTTAAAATGGCAGCTTGCTTTGAGAACAAGCTTCTGCTACTGGTCGCTTTTCATTGTAACTTCCTTTTTGTGTTCGTGCAAGAAGCAATTTATGCCATAGGCATCGCCGTGTTTTGAGGGTGTCTTTCTTTTATGAGTATCTTGCCAAACAAGGGCGTGTCGCACCTTTGTTATTCGTGTTTTTTTGCACTAGTCAACAAAAACTGGACACAAAAACCTAAAAATTAGTCATTAGAATTGAGATACTGTACATATTCATCGAAGATGTGATACACAGAATATCCATGACCTCCATTCAAAGGACACGTATCAAAGAGCCGCACCTTCGTGCTTTGGATCCCGTTCGTCTCCTGCTCCACTGTGTTCATCAGATGGATCTTACGCCACTGTACAGGAGCTTTCGGCGTGCCGAGCGGAATCTCGTATCACCGCATCAGCTGCTTGCCATCCTCATCTATGCCTACATGAACCGCATCTACAGTTCCCGCCGCATTGAGGAGGTATGCCTAAGGGACATTCACTTCATGTATCTGCTCGAAGGGCGACCCGCACCGGATCACACAACCATTGCCCGTTTTCGCAGGGATCACTTTGCCCCCTGCGCCAAGGAGATTCTGGCACAAGTGGCACAATTTCTTGCATCCGTTGGAGCCATCTCGTTTGAGAACCTCTTTGTCGACGGCACAAAGATCGAAGCAGTTGCGGGCAAGTACACCTTCGTTTGGAAAAAAGGCGTTGCAAAGAATCGTACCAAACTCATGGAGAAACTCGATACCTTTCTTGCCGACATAGAAAAAGAGGTCGGCATCCAGCTGCGCCGTGGCTCTGAGATTCGCCTGCACCATCTGAAACGTCTGCGCCGACGTTTGAAACGCATCCAAAGAGAGTAAAACATCATCTTCGTTTACGGGAGCGGAAAACGAAAGACCGTGCTTCAGCGTACCATGGAGACACTGGACTCTTACATCAGCCGTCTGAAGGACTACACAAAGAAGCTGCACATCTGCGGGGATCGCAACAGCTTTTCCAAGACAGATTATGAGGCAACCTTCATGCGGATGAAAGGAGATGCAATGAAGAACGGGCAGTTAAAGCCGGCATATAATCTGCAATATGGCGTGGAGGCAGCCTTTATCGTATGGGCAGGTGTTTACCCGAACCCGACAGATACACGGACACTCATCCCGTTTTTGGATGATTTTCATGCACACATCGGGAAAAGGAGCCGGAAACTCGTCGCTGATGCAGGATATGAGAGTGAGGAGAACTACCTGTATCTGCGGGACAAGGGACAGGCATCTACATCAAGCCGAACAACTACGAAGTGGGCAAGAAGCGCAAATGGAAGCAGGACATCGGGCGGCGGGAGAACATGAACTACCTTGCGGCGGAAGATGTCTACCAGTGCGCCGAGAGGCGGCGACTCGTTGTGACGGGGACGCGCAGGACAAAGAGTGCGAGCGGGTATGTGAGCGAAAAGACCATCTACACGTGTACAGACTGTAACGGCTGCGAAAGAATCTGGTATCATTGAAAGAAGCGGCATAAGAAGACGTCGGAAATAAACAAATAAGGGCACACGAATAAGGGCGAGCATTGCAATCGTCCTTATTCGTGTGCCCTATTTCTATAGAGGTGCAAGTTTTCGTTACCGTTGTTTCGCCGATCTGCCCCTATACGAAAAGATGGACTGTTGCACAAAGATAAATTTACCTTCGTGCAACAGCCCCTTTCCTCGGGATCCGATCGCGCGATCAGCCCTCTTCGACCTCGATCAGCGCATACTTTCCATCGTGACGCCCGTAGACGATGTTGACCTCCTCCGACTCCGCATTGCGGAACACGAAGAAATGATGATTGAGGAGGTTCATCTGCATAATCGCCTCCTGCACATCCATCGGCTGGAGTGAGAAGCGTTTCGTCTTGACGACGGGGTAGATATCCTCATCCTCCGGCATCGGCTGGGCAAACGTCTCGACCGCCTCTGCCTTGAATCCGCCCTGGCGGAAACGCCGCTCGAGCTTCGTCTTCTGCTTGCGGATCTGGCGCTCGAGCTTCTCGATGACCAGATCAATGGAGCTGTACATATCCTCCGAATGCTCCTCGCCGCGCAGCAGGACGCCGCGTGCGACGGGGGCAGTCACTTCTACCTTGTGGTGCTTCCCTTCCACAGAGAGCAGAACCGCAATCTCGCCGACATTATCGAAGTACTTCGTGATCTTGCCGACGCGCTTTTCCACATAGTCGCGCAGTGCAGGGGTAACCTCGACGTTCTTTCCTCGAATCGTGAATGCAGCCATGAAACACAGCCCCTTTCTATCTACGGGAGCACGTACTCCCTCTTTTACCTGTTTAGTTCGACATAAAGGAGAAAATACCTGCAAAGGAATTGCACGCGCTTCATTAAATTCAGATTTTTGTGAAGTACATTTTACCAAATGAAAAAGCCCGCTGTGTAAGCCGGGCTTTTCAAACCTTTGACCTTATTCCTTTTTGATCACATTGTCCGCCTGCGGACCGCGTGCACCCTCGACAATGTCGAACTCCACTTCCTGTCCTTCGCTCAGCGTCTTATATCCCTCACCCTGAATCGAAGAAAAGTGGACGAACACATCGTCGCCGTCCTCGCGGGAGATAAAGCCATATCCCTTATCCGCGCTGAACCATTTTACTTTTCCCGTCATGTCGGCTCTCCTTTCCATGATAGAAGTATCGTGCAGAAAGCAGAACTATCTCCAATCTACACGTAACCTATCTTTATTATAAAAGCCGACATATCATCTGTCAATCATTATCCAAAATCACAACAAAGAGGAATTATTCACACTTTTTTACCGTCATCTCACAGATGGGGGAAGTATTTCGCGACGCGCCGCAGGCGCTCCCGCTCCAGCTCCTCTCTGCGGTCAAAGAGCTCGCGATACGCTAGGATATAGTCATCCAGATGCCCTGCGAGAAGGCGCTGCTCTGCCACATAGCGGTAGGCGTTCTTCGCAAGGCGCCGCCGCAGATCGTCGCGGCAGATCAGGAGATCGAGTTTCTGGGCGAACTCCTTCGGATGGTGATAGATCAGCCCCGTCTCCCCATCACGCACCGTCGCCGCGTAGACCGTCGGCGCGGCGAGCACCGCCGCACCGTTCCCTGCCGCCTCGATGAACTTGAGGTCGGACTTGGCGCGGTTGAACTCCGTATCATTGAGCGGCAGGAGGGCGATATCCGAGGAGTGGAGCGCTGCCATATAACGGTCATACGACACAAAGACATAGCCGGACTGTATGCCGCTGATGAACTCCTTTGCCTTCGTCTGCAGAGCCTCATAGAATCCATAATCGGATACCACCATGAACCGGAGTCGTTCTCCATATTTATGGATGGCCTCATTGATCAGCGGCATCAGCGGCTCCCAGTCCGCGCGGCGGTTCAGCGCACCGAAGAAAATCGTCACCTGCGATGCGTTCCCATCGTAGCTGCGCGCGGGCGGCAGCTCCGCCAATTGGTTCTCAAAGAGATAGATATGCGGGTTGAACTGCCGCAGCTGATCCACCAGATACTTCGTGGAGGTTTGTATCGCAGAGACAGCACGGAGTGAGAAAAAGTTCCGCGCGGCGATATCGCCGATTGCCGACGGATGATCATCAACTTCCTGGAGGATAATATTATGGTGCTCCCCCAGCTTCTTCATAATAGCGCAGACATCAGCATCCGGTCTCACATCACCGCGTTCCAATACGATAAGTGTATCCCGGCAATCCGCAAAATCATAGAAATCAAGTGCCGCATCGCCCTCCCGCACGGCACCGTTCAGAAAGATATCGCCGCGCCGCTCCAACGCACCAAGCGGTGCATCAAGGCGTATGCTCGTACATGCCTCCACACGATTCATGATGATCATGGGCAGCGGAGGCGTATCCTGCTCGTACGCCTTCCGCAGCTGTACAGATACCGAAGGAAGCAAGGGGGCAATGACACTTTGCTCCTCTGCCATCCGTGCAAGGACGTGCCGATAATCCTGC